>ERZ773200.466-NODE-466-length-42763-cov-29.323874_pt1 | contig 42763 bp, 30 predicted proteins | sample MGYA00581008_ERZ773200 | MGnify/ENA primary metagenome ERZ773200 (study PRJEB29015, sample SAMEA2737770) | human gut metagenome | biome: human gut; feature: human-associated habitat; material: faeces | place: China | collected 2012 ... | reverse complement strand
AAAAGGGCTACATGCTGCCTTATCATGCTGAAGGTAAGCGGCTGGTAAAAGTGGGTATCAGTTTTGACAGTACCCAGCGAACAATCAGCGATTGGAAAATCAAGAAAGAATAAGAAATAAGAAGTGTATTAAGAAAAATGGCGCGGGGGAGTATCCTAAACAATTCCCCCTGCGCCCAAAAAGTGTTATAATTCTATTTACCTTCTACTGTTCTTTAATGAAATAGATCGAGTATCAGGTGTTTACTTCCAATATGTGTGCCAAAGCCTCGTCGAGGGCCACGATGTCGGCCTCCGTTGTGGCCCAGCAGGTCACGAAGCGGCATAGCAAGTGGTCATCGGGGAGCGGTTCCCATATCTCGAAGGCTATCTCTTCCGCCAACCGTTGTTTCTGTTCTTTGGAGAGGATGACAAACTGCTGGTTGGTTGGTGAGTCGATGCCGAGGGACAAGCCATGCTTGGCGAAGACCCTTCGCAATGCTTGGGCCATGTCGATCGCATGGCGAGAGACGCGAAAGTAGAGGTCGTCCGTGAAGAGCGTGTCAAACTGCAAGCCCAAGACACGACCCTTGGCGAGCAATGCACCGTGTCGCTTGATGATGGTGAAGATATATTTGGGTGCGCGCGTGTTGGTATAGACCAAGGCTTCGCCCAGCAATGCTCCCACCTTCGTGCCTCCTATGTAGAAGGCGTCGCAATGGTGTGCAAGAAACGGCAGGTCGATGTCGTTGCTTTCCGCCATCAGCCCGTAGCCGAGCCGTGCCCCATCGACATAGAGTCGCAGTCCGTACTGTTGGCATACAGTATAGATGTCGGCCAATTCCTTGCGCGAATAGAGTGCGCCAAGTTCCGTTGGAAGTGTGATATAGACCATGCCAGGCTGTACCATGTGTGGGTAGGTCTCGTCGGCGAGAAACTTGCGCATGTAGTCGTTGATCTGCGAGGCAGCCATCTTGCCTCCAGCTATACCAGGAAGTACCAATACCTTGTGTCCGAAAGCCTCTACGGCCCCTGATTCATGGACGTTGATGTGCCCCGTATCGACCGAAAGCACACCCTCGCAGCCCTGCAGCAGCGAGTCGATGGCTGTAGCATTGGTCTGTGTGCCGCCCACAAGGAAATGGACTTCTGCCTCCGTCATTTCGCACGCCTTGCGGATCCGGTCCTTTGCCCTTTCGGTATAAGGGTCGAAACCATAGCCGCTCGACTTCTCATCGTTGGTCTCCGACAGGCGGCGGAGAATCTCCGGCAGGCAGCCGTTATTGTAGTCACTCTCAAAAGAAGCTCTTATCATCCGTTTTCTCCTTATATATATTAATGAAGATCTTTTTTATGTGCCCCTATTCTTAGGCCTGCGTGTCATCCCCTGAGCTGGTCAACGCATGGTCGTCGAGGTCTTTGATACTCTTTTTGGGTGTTACGCCGAGCGACTTGAGTCCTTCGATGCGGCGCATCACGTTGCCCTTGCCATCATAGAGTTGCAGTCTTGCTTTCTCGAACGCCCCCGACAGGCGCGCTATCAGGTCGCCGAGGGAGGAGAAGGTGTCTCCAAATCCCGCCACCTTGTCGTACAAGTCTGCTGCAGCCTTGACAATCTTCTCCACGTTTTTGTTTTGTCGGTCGTACTGCCAGAGGTTGTACGCCAGTTGCAAGGCCATCAGAAGATTGCTGGGAGAGATGATGATGATGTGTTTTTGATAGGCGTATCGACCCAGGTCCGGCTGCTGTCGCATGGCGGCGATATAGCCCGACTCGTTGGGAATGAACATCAGGACAAAACCGATAGCGTCATCCACCAACTTGCTGTAGTCCTTCTCTGCCAGTTCATCGACGTGGCGTCGTACGCTTTGCACATGCTCGCGCAGCAAGCGGTCGCGCTGTGCGTCGTCCTCGGTAGCCACGGCATTGGCATAGGCCGTCAAAGAGACCTTGGAGTCGATCACCACGCTCCGACCTTCTGGGAAGCGAACGATGATGTCGGGGCGGAAACTTCTGCCCTCGCTGTCTTTGGTCTGCTCTTGTACAAAGTACTCCTCGTCCTTGCGCAGTCCGCTATTCTCCAAAAGGGTAGCCAAGACCATCTCACCCCAGTCGCCCTGCTGCTTGCTGTCGCCCTTGAGCGCACGGGTGAGGTTGGCAGCGTCTGAACCGATGCGAGCTGTCTGCTCCTTCATTGAAGCTACTGCCTGCTGCTGTTGCTGCTGGAAGAGGCGCATCGTCGATTCGAATGTGTTCTGCAGATCCTTCTTGTTCAACTCGCTTTGTGCCCTGTTTTCCTCCACCGTCCGCTTGAAGTCGGCAAACTGTTCCTTGATCGGTTTGAGTAGCTCATCCATCTGCTGGCGGTTGTCCTCCTGTAGGGATCGTTGTTTGGCAGCCAACTGTTCGGCCGCATTCTTCCGCATCTCCTCGCGGAGCGTGTCTAGACGCTGCGCCCATTGGCGGTTGTTCTCCTCCCGTAGTTCTGTGGCATGTCTGCGCTCCTCCGCTATCTGTGATTCGAGCGACGCGATCTGCTTGGCGTGTGCGCTACGCACTGTTTCCATCTCCCGGTCATGCAGATTGCGCTCGTTCGCAAGCAGCGCCTCGTCACGATCAGTGAGTTGTCGCATTTGCCGCGAAGCGTCCTCCCGGATCTGCGTTACTTGCTTTGCTGCTGCAGACCGCTCTCCCTCCATCTGTCGGCGGAGTCCCGCTGCCTCACCTTCCAAGGCTTGCAGCCGGCCTACGAGTTTAGATTTCTGTAGAAGAATACCGATGGTCAACCCGATCGCCAGGCCGATGACCACGCCTATGAACCATTCAATCATCATTCTTTGTTTGTGCTTAGTTATAAGAAAGTCGTTGGGGACTGTCGTATGAACTTGATAGGTCGCCCCTCCTTTCCGCAATGCAAAAGTATGAAAAAAGCACGAGAATCCTCCTTCTATTCGCCTAAATCTTTGTTTTCGCTTCCTCCGATTTGGCCAACTCAATTCTTTTTAGTAGTTTTGCAGAAAGGAAGTTGAGTGATGTCGAGAAGCCATGCTCTTGAATCCAACTTATCAACCATTTCATACCCATCGCATATAATAACGATTAAGATGATAAAAAACATTGTTTTCGATTTCGGCGGCGTCCTCGTGCAGCATGATTTCATCGCCTATTTCTCGGATTATTTTCATAGCGAGGAGAAGGCTCGTCAGTTTTTTGCCCAAGCGCTGCCGCATAGTTTTAGCGACGAGGTAGATCGCGCCCTTCATCCTTTCCATTACTATATAGAGCGTCAGCAACGTCAATGGCCCGAGTATGCCGATGCGATAGATCGTTTCGACAAGCATTTCGCTGATATGTTTACGGGAGAGACGGAGGGAATGTATGAATGGATGTGCCAGCTTAAAGCTGAGGGCTACCGCTTGTTGGGTCTGAGCAACTGGTCTGCGAAAGTACATGAGGTTATCGCCCGCTTCCCTCGGGTATTCTCTCCCCTGGAGGATAGCCTTATCTCTTACACCTGTCACTACTTAAAGCCCGAAAGAGAAATCTACGAGTTGTTTCTTTCGAAGTTTGGTGTGCGTCCCGAGGAGTGCGTCTTCATAGATGACCGCCCAGACAATATTGAGGGCGCGCGAAAGGTGGGAATGCATGGAGTCGTTTTCCATGATATGGATCAACTCAAACTTGCCATCCAACAGCTTATTGAGGAGCAGGGTGGAAGGTTGTAAAAAACATCAAGATGATTAATGTTGTATAGTGGATAATCTAAAAAGATATCTATATGCTAGAAGTCAGCAATAGTCTTCACTGACAGAATAGCAAATACAATGTTATTGAAATCAGCAGGCTTGCAATATGAACAAGATATAGAAACCGCTCTGTCGGACTTAATTGATATGGCTGTTCCTTATTAATAGTTTTATATCATTATGAATAAGCATAAACAACAATATCTTGATTTCGAAGCCTACGAGCGCGTGGCAGAGCCACATAAGCGCGAGAGGGCTTCGGTATGGCGTACGGCTATCGGTCTGCAGGATGTGGATGGTCTGAAGGTTTCCGACTATCTGAAGGAGACGGCTGTTAGGCATATTGAAGGTGACATTACCATTGATGATGTGCGTGAACAGTTGAAGTCGTACTATGTCAACAAAACAACACATGACGAAGACGATGCAGAAAAGGAAGAGGCTGATCGAGTAGCTGCCAATATTGCCAAGTTGCTGAATGAGCAGTCTTTCTCGTTCACCGCGTTGGAGTTTTTGAATATCCATAGGCACTTGTTCGAGGGCGTATTCAAACATGCAGGTAAACTGCGGCCCTATGACATCAGCAAAAAGGAATGGGTGTTACGTGGCGATAGCGTTGTGTATGGACGTGCTGCCGACATTATGATGGCGTTACGATATGACATTCAACAAGAAAAGGACTTTAGCTACAAAGGATTGAACACGGATGAAATTATTGATCACATTGTAGATTTTGTAACGTTGCTATGGCAAAACCATCCGTTCCGTGAGGGCAACACGCGAACAACTGCGGTGTTTGTCATTAAATATTTGCGCTCAATTGGATTCAAGGTCGATAACGATTTATTTGCCGACAACTCGTGGTATTTCCGTAATGCCCTTGTTCGTGCGAACTATCGTAATCCGTCAAAGAGTATAGAACCCAATAAGTCTTTCCTTATTAGGTTCTTCCGTAATTTGTTGTTGGGTGAACATCATGAGCTGAAGAACCGCTATATGCTTGTAGGTTATAACGATGTAGATGCAACCAGTGCAAGCACCCATACAAGCACCCATACAAGTACCCATGCAAGTTCTGGTGATTCGCTATCAAACTTATCAGAAAATATAAAACGGTTGCTTGTTACAATTGGCACAGGTGAAAAGAGCGTAAAGGAAATGATGGAAGCTGTCGGCTTGAAGAACCGCCCCAATTTCCTTGAATATTCTCTTACGCCAGCCATTACAGAAGGATTGGTAAAAATGAAATACCCCAATTCGCCACGTCATCCTCGCCAGAAATATCTACTAACGGTGAAAGGACTGATGGTGTATGATGATTGCGTCAAATCAAAACGAAAAATCTAAACAATTCGTTCGCTTTTCAAAGGCAGTTTCTCATCAACCCTTGCTTCAAACGCCACATAGACCCGTTGTAGCGGGAAAAGAGGCTAAAATAGGCCAAAAGTATAGAAAAAGGGGTGAAAAAATGAACTTAACTTCGGAGGCCGATGAAGTTAACTTCGTGGGGCGATGAAGTTAACTTCGTTGGCCTTTGAAGTTAACTTCATTGGCGGAGCAAGTTAATCCCCGTCTAAAGGGTATGATAACAACAAAGGTTTTTCTCACGAAAGAGAAAAACCTTTGTTGTTGATAGCAGGGCTCACCCCTGTTTTTCGGGTCTGATTTCTTGTAAAGGAATCATGACAAAATCGCGTTCCTCCATGTGGGGGTGCGGAATGACCAAATCGGGCTCGTTTACCTGTATGTCATCATAGAGGAGAATGTCGATGTCTATCGGGCGGTCAGCATATTGACCATTGGACGACTTCCGTGTCCTGCCCAGTTCACGCTCTATCTGTTTCGTAGCTTCCAGCACCTCGCGTGGGGTCATCCTGGTGTTGATGCAGACGCAGGCATTGAGAAACTGATGTTCGCTCTCGAAGCCCCATGGTGCCGTCTCTATAAAGGAAGAGATGCGTTCCACCGAGCCGACACGCTCCCTCAGTAGGGCGATGGCTGACTGGAGCAGTTGCCTACGGTTGCCAAGATTGGAACCCAGGGAGAGATACAGACAATGTAGCAAGGCTGATTAGTCGTTGAGGATGAGCAGACTGTCTCCGTAGCATCCAAATTTGTAACCGTTGGCGACAGCCAGTTCGTATGCCTTCATCACCATGTCGTAGCCTCCAAATGCACACTGAGTCATCAGCAGCGTGGAGTAGGGGTGGTAGAAGTTGGCTACCATCGAGTCGGACAGGCCGAAGTTGTAGGGAGGGAAGATAAACTTGTTGGTCCATCCCTCAAACTCCTTCAGTAGGCCGTCTGTGCCCACAGCCGTCTCTGTGGCTTTGACCACACTTGCTCCAATGCTGCACACGTGATGGCCCTTGCGCTTCGTGTCGTTGACGACCTCGCAGGCTTCAGACGTGATGAACATCTGCTCCGAGTCCATCTTGTGCTTCGTCAGGTCCTCCACCTCAATCTTGTGGAAATTGCCCAAACCGCAATGAAGGGTGACATAGGCAGGATTGATGCCTCGTATCTCCATCATCTTGAGCATCTCGCGCGAGAAGTGGATGCCCGTGCTGGGTGCCGTGACAGCTCCCTCGTGTTTGGCGAACGGAGTCTGGAAGTACTCCATGTCCTCTTCGGTGGCATGGGCAAAGTCCTGTCCTTCCTCCTTCGGACGGTTGTCGATGATATATCGGGGCAGTGGTGCCTCGCCCAGGGCGAAGAGCTCTTTCTTGAACTCATCGTGCGGGCAGTCGTAGAGGAAACGCAGGGTGCGCCCTCTTGAGGTGGTGTTGTCGATCACCTCAGCCACCATGGTGCCCGACTCCTCGAAGAAGAGTTTGTTGCCAATGCGAATCTTGCGTGCCGGTTCGACGAGTACGTCCCACAGGCGCATCTCGGGATTGAGTTCGCGGAGCAGGAACACCTCGATCTTGGCATCCGTCTTCTCCTTCGTGCCGTAGAGACGGGCGGGGAACACTTTGGTGTCGTTGAAGACGAAGGTGTCTCCCTCTCCAAAATAGTTCACAAGATCCTTGAAGAGGATGTAGTCGCCCTCTATCGGGTTGCCCTCCTCGTCCTTATGATACAGGTCTATCGTCTCCGATTGCTTGTGGAGCACCATCAGCCGCGCCTCGTCGGGCCTTACCACGTCAAACTCGGCGGTTGTTCCGTTGGGTCGAGTGATGGTATGGGTGGAGGAATGGGGATAGAGTGCCACCAAGTCCTGTGGCAAATCGAATTTAAACTGCGATAGTTTCATATCTTACTTGTTTTCTTTTTCTATTGTTTGCTGTGCCAGCCACTCTTCAAAATGGTCGTAGGAAAGACAGTTCTCCACCCGCACGTCGCCCACTTGTGTGCGACGGAGGGAGGTGAGGTAAGCTCCCGAGGAGAGTGCGCGGCCCAAATCCCGGGCCAAGGCACGGATATAGGTGCCCTTGCCGCAGACTACGCGCAGGACGAGCTGCATCTTTTCGGCATCAAACGACACCACTTCTATCTCGTCGATGCGGACGTGCTTGGGTTTGAGCTCTATGTGCTCGCCATTGCGGCGCACGTCGTAGGCGCGGACGCCGTTGACCTTTACTGCACTGTAGGTAGGCGGTATCTGTTCTATCTCGCCAATAAACTGCTGCAGCGTCTCAAGAATCAGCTCTCGCGTGATATGCTCCGTGGGGAAGGTGGCGCTGACCGGGTGCTCCATGTCGTAGCTCACGGTCGTCGCCCCCAGCTGTATCGTGGCGACATACTCCTTCGTGTGTTGCTGCAGCGTCTCGATCTGCTTCGTCTTTTTTCCCGTCGCAAGCACCAAGACGCCAGTGGCGAGCGGATCGAGTGTGCCAGCGTGTCCCATCTTCACCTTGCCACCCAAGGCGTGGGAGCAGAGGTAGCGGATGTGGGCGAGGGCCTTGAAACTCGTCACGCCATAGGGCTTGTCGATGGGGATGAGTATCCCTTCTTTGAAATTGATCGTCATCCCGGCTTAGTCAACCATTTGGAGTGAGTGGCCCGTGAGGAGCAGTCCCAGGATGAGCAGTCCGACGATGATGCGGTACCAGCCAAAGAGTTTGAAGCCATATTTAGCAATGAAACTGACAAACCATTTCATGGCAAGGATGGCTACCACAAACGAGATCAAACTGCCGATGAGCAGCGTGGAGATATTGTCCGACATGCCGTCGAACTCGCCAGCCAGGATCATCTTCAACACCTCCAGGCACGTAGCTGCCAACATGGTGGGCACGGCCAGGAAGAAGGAAAACTCTGCCGCGCGCTTACGCGTCAGTCCGTTGGCCATGCCACCGACGATGGTCGCCATACTGCGGCTGACACCAGGTATCATGGCCAGACACTGGCAGAGGCCGATGCGGAACGCACGCTTCTCGGTGACGGGGTTGGTCTCCTTGCCATGGCAGAACCACTTGTCGCAGAACAACATGAAGACACCACCAATAACCAGCATGATAGCAACGATCGTGACGCTGCCGAGCAGATGCTCTATCACGCCATTGAGGAGGCCACCCAGCACGACGGCAGGGACGAAGGCGACAAAGATCTTCCAGTAGAAGTCCCACTTGTGAAGGAACTTCTGGAGCGACGTGCTGCCCTCTGGTGCTGGCGTATGGTTGAGTTGGAAGAAGCGCTTCCAGTAGAGCAAGACCACCGAGAGGATGGCGCCAAACTGGATGATGACCGTGAAGGCCTTGACAAACGGCGTGCTCGGCACTCCCAACAGGTTTTGTGCGATGATCATGTGGCCTGTGGAAGAAACGGGAAGAAACTCGGTCAATCCCTCTACGATGGCGATGATGATGGTTTCTATCAGGTCCATTATGCCTCCGTGACGTTGGTTTCAGACGATTGTGTTGCCATCTCGGCACCTGCCTCTCCGCCATTCGGACGAACGAGGATGGAGGCGATGATGGTAATATAACCCACCAGCGTGACGACAGGCGCCACCTTGATACGCGTCGGGCTGAACACCTCGGGATTGAACATCTCCTTGGTCGATGTGCCGCCGCTCATCAGGATGAAGCCAATGACGACGATCGCCACACCTACTACAAGCAGGATGTAGTTGATGCGGCCGAAAGCTAATTTACTTTTATCCATATTCTATGTTTGTATTATTTCCTTCTCGTGATAGTGAGGCCGACCCATTTCGGGCGGCGATTAAATCTTGTAGAGGTCTCCCGCCTTCATGCGCAGGAATTTGTTGACCGAGAGCCAGGAGCAGATCGTGGTGAGGATGATGCCTACGGCCAGGACTACCAGCGCTGTAAAGGCCATGACCTCGCCATTGATGATCGTCAGCATCTCCGGCTCATAGTTGTAGAGAGCGAGCATGCCGGCTCCCAGCACGATCAAGGCCATGACGGCGGAGAGCAAGCCCAGTCCCACGGCCATGCGCAGGAAAGGCAGTCGGATGAAGCCCCACGAGGCACCCACGAGTTTCATGGTGTGTATCGCGAAGCGACGCGCATAGATGCTGAGGCGGATAGTGTTGTTGATCAAGGAGAACGAGACGACCGTCAGGAGTGCTGCGATGATCAGCAGTACGAAACTGATCTTGCGCAACATTTTGTTCACACTGTTGACCAGGTCCTGTCGGTAGGTCACGTCAGAGACACCATTAAACTGCTTCAGGTCGGCGGCAATCTTCTTGATAGAGTCGTTGTTGGCATAGTTGGCCTTCAGACGCAGCTCTATCTCTGCCGTAAAAGGATTCTCCCCCGCAAACTCGGCCGGGTTGGCACCCAGCTCTTTCGTGCCTTCTTTGAGCGCCTGCTCCTTGCTCGTGTATTCCACGTTGGTGATGTAGTTGAAGCGTTGCACCTTCTTGCACAAAGCCGCACACTCCGAGGGTGTGAGGTCAGGTTGCAACACCATCGTGACGGTGAGGTTCTCCTTCACATAGTTGGAGAGGTTGCGTCCTGTGAATACGGTTAATACGACTATACCTATCAGAACCAGCACCATGGCCGTGCTGATACATAGCGTGATAACCTGCAAACTGCGGTGATTGCGGGCTTGATTGCGTTTCTTTTTCATTGCTGAAACTAACTTCTACTTTCTTATTCTAAAAATCGCAATAAGGCCAATAAGCCAATGTTGCTGCAAAGGTAACGTAAAATTGCAAAATAGGCAAATATATTAAGTTTTATTTGGTTCTTCGTCCTTTTCAACCCCCTTTTTCTGTTTCTTGCTTATGCGATTGCTGACAACAAACTAAGTGAAAAGATTGGGTGTGTGAAAAGAATGTTGTACTTTTGCAAGAAATAAACATACGAACACGATTATGTCAACAATTCTATTTCCATCGCCCATCTATGGGCCCGTGCACAGTCGGCGGCTCGGAATATCCTTGGGCATCAATCTTATACCTGCCGACGGCAAACTCTGTAGTTTCGACTGTATCTACTGCGAGTGTGGCTACAACGCCGACCATCGCACGCATACTCCCTTCCCGACCACCGAGGCGGTCTCCCGCGCACTGGAGGCGAAACTCAAGGAGATGCATGACGAGGGAGTCCATCCCGACGTGATGACTTTTGCAGGCAATGGCGAACCGACCAGTAATCCTCACTTTCCCGAGATCATCGATGAAACCATCCGTCTGCGCGACGCCTACTGTCCTGAGGCCAAGATCTCTGTCTTGAGCAACTCGACTTTCATCCATCGCCCTGCGGTCCATGCTGCTTTGGCTAAGGTCGATAACAACATCCTCAAGCTCGATACGGTCAACCCCGATTACATAAAGCGCCTTGATCGTCCAGCGTTGCCTTCCTATGATGTGAAGAAGATCATAGAAGGCATGAAGTCCTTTGACGGGCAATGTATTGTCCAGACCATGTTCCTTCGTGGAAAGAACGATGAGGGCGAGGATGTGACCAATGTAGGAGAAGAGTATGTTGCCCCGTGGTTGGAGGCCGTGAAATATATCGCGCCTCGCGAAGTGATGATTTACACCATCGACCGCGAGACACCTGGACAGTTTTTGGAAAAGGCCACCCATGAGGAGCTCGACGCCATCCGCGATCGCGTGAAGGCGTTGGGTATCGAGTGTACCGCCTCCTATTGATGAGGCTCTGTATCGAGTCGGCTCATTTTTTTTTCGCCATCCTATTGCAGGCCTAACGTCCTCTTTCGTCTGGGCCAGAATGAACAAGCAAAGAGGGAGTGACCTCACGGCCATCCCCTCTTTCTTGTAAATTACGATAGGTATGAAACTATAATTTACTAATGATTCCTTCTTTTGTACTGCGAAGGAAATCGACGATAATGCGAATTTCCTCCGAGTCAGGTACCTGCTCGACGATCTGGTGGCAAACATCGAACACCGAGTTTTGACCATGGAAAAGCAGGCGGTAGGCGTTGGCGATATGCTTGATCACCTTCTCATCTATTCCTGCAGCCCGTGCCATCGTGGTGTTGACACCACCATAGCCTACCGGCGTTCCACCAGCTACGATATAGGGCGGGACGTCCTTTGAGAAGGTCGTTCCAGCCTGGATCATCGCGCCACGACCCACACGCGTCCTGGCATTCTCGATGACCGATGAGGAGAAGATCACTCCGTCCTCGATCTCGCAATCGCCAGCGATCTTTGTGCCATAGCCGATCACGCAAGAATTGCTCACCCGCGTGTCGTGAGAGATGTGTACTCCCTCCATGAGCACGTTGTTGGAGCCCAAGACCGTCTTGCCGCCCTCGTGCGTGCCGCGGTTGATGACCACATTCTCGCGGATGATGTTCATGTCGCCCATGACGACCTGGGAGTTGGCACCCTTGAAATTGAAATCCTGCGGCAAGGCAGCGATGACGGAGCCTTGGTGGATCTTGTTGCCGTTGCCCATGCGTGTGCCGTTGAGGATTGACACGAAGGGGAAGATGATACAGTTGTCACCAATCACCACGTCGTCCTCGATATAGACAAACGGGAATATCTTGCAACCTTCGCCGATACGTGCCTTGGGAGACACCTCGGCCTTCGGACTGATTATTGTGCTACTCATAATCTTACTGTCTTATTAGTTAATTGCTACCACCGCCAAGGGCATAGTAGAGGTTGACGATCGACTGCAATTTCGTGAACTGATCCTGCACCTGTGAGACCTGGGCGTTGAGCAGGTTCTGCTGTGCCGTGATGACCTCCAGGTAGGTACTTGAACTCTGCTTGTAGAGCAGTTCGATATCCTCGACGTTCTTCTTGAGCACGTCGATGCGCTTCTGCTCCAGTTCCTCGCTCTCCTTGGCTGCGTTGTAGGCCACGAGAGCGTTGCTCACCTCCGATCCTGCCGTGAGGATGGAGTTCTGCCAGGTGTTGTAAGCCTGCTTATACTGGTCCTCAGCCACACGAAGGCCCGCCTTCAGCTGACCCTTCATGAAGAGCGGCTGGGTGAGTGAACCTACGGCCTGCACCAAGAACTTGGCCGGATTGATCGTGCCCTGTCCGTTCGTCCAGCCCGCGTTGGCCGTGATGTTGATAGAGGGGTAGAAGCGGCTGCGTGCGTTCTGCACACCATAGAAGCAGCTGGCGAGCGCCATCTCGTTGGCGTGTACGTCGGGGCGGTTGCTCAGCAGTTGCACACCCACGCCACCAGCGTAGCTCTCAGGCAGCGACTGGCCGTCGAGTTTGCCACGAGCGATGGTCTGAGCAGGTTCTCCCAGCAGGAGGCTGAGGGAGTTTTCACTCTCGCGGATCTGTCGCTTGATGTTCACGCTCTGGTTCTTCACGCTATAGTAGGCAGCCTCCGCACTCTGCACGCTCGTAGAGCGGGCGCGTCCAAACTCCATCTGCAGTTTCATCATGTCCCAGGTGTCCTTCGTGAGGTTCTCCATGTCCGTGACGATCTCCATCTGCTTGTCGAGCATGAGGAGCGTGTAGTAGAGGTTGGCGACATTGCTGATGAGGCGTGTCTGTACTGCCAGCTGGTAGTCCTTTGTCTGAAGGAGCGACATAGCGGCAGCCTTCTTCGAGGATCGGAGTGTACCGAAGAGGTCCACGTTCCAGCTTGCCGCGAGGGGCAGCGTGTAGCTCTTGTTGGCCTCTGCGCCCTCACCCATGTGGGTGATGGTGCCCGTCGGGGCGAGAACCAGCGAGGGAAGGTAGGCGAGCTTGGCGGCCTTGAGTTGCGACTCGGCAATGTCCACGTTGAGCATGGCGTTGAGAAGGTTCGGGTTGTTGGCCAATGCTTTCTCGATCAGCGATTGCAACTGCGGGTCGGTAAAGACGCTTCGCCACGGCAGGTTGCCGAAGTCGTTGCTTCCCTCCAGCGTCGCCTGATCGTTCACGGGGTCGCGCACGATGCCGTCCGTCTTCACCTCGGGACGCTCGTAGTCGCCATAGAGGCTCTTGCATCCCGTCAGCGAGAGTGTGGCGAGACCTGCCAGGAGCAGCAGGCGACCACCCGTCATGCGCGTCATATTTTTGATTGTCATATTGTCTATTATTATAAGTGTCCTTATTATATTGTTTGGGAGCCTCCCGCTCCCTCGTCTCCTGTGGGGCGGGGGAGCGGAATGGCTACTCAGCTATTTTACATCGGGGCGTTGTCCACCTTGTAGTCGCCGGCAGGTCCCTGGGCGTACTGCTCCAGTTCGCGGACCACCTCCTCGTTCTCCTCATCGTGGAACTCGAGCGGCTTGATGCGCTCCTGCAGCCACTGGAAGATGGCAAAGAGCGACGGGACGACGAAGACCTGGCAAATCGTACCAATCAACATACCGCCGACGGCGGCAGCACCCAGCGTCTGGTTTCCGTTGCGTCCCACACCTGATGCGAACATCAGCGGTAACAGACCGATGATCATGGCCAGCGAGGTCATCAGGATCGGGCGCAGACGAGCCACGGCACCGAGGATGGCTGCATAGCGGATGGCCATACCCGTCTGGCGGCGCTCCAGGGCGAACTGCACGATCAAGATGGCGTTCTTGGCCAACAGACCGATCAACATGATCAGCGAGATCTGCATATAGATGTCGTTGCTATGGCCGAAGAGCTGGGTGAAGATGAAGGCACCCGCAAGACCAAACGGCACGGAGAGCAATACGGCCAGCGGCAGCAGGTAGCTCTCATACTGTGCGGAGAGGATCAGATAGACGAAGATGAAGCAGAGGATGAAGATCATACCCGTCGAACTGCTCGACTCCTGCTCCGATCGGGTCAGACCCGAATACTCGTAGGTGTAGCCGTCGGGCAGCGTCTGCTTGGCCACTTCTTCCACAGCCTTGATGGCCTGACCAGAGGAATAGCCGTCGGCAGCCGTGGCGTTGATGGTGATGGCGGTGAAGAGGTTGAATCGGTTGATGCTGGAAGGACCGTAGGTTCTCTTCAGCGTGACAAACTCGTTGATGGGCGACATGCCGTTGTTGGTGCGTATATAGACATCGTTGAGCTTGTCGATCGTCATGCGGCTCTCGGGGCTACCCTGTATATAGACACGGTAGAGCTTACCGAAGGCGTTGAAGTTGCTGGCGTACTGACCACCGAAGTAGCCCGACATCGTGGAGAGGATGGCCTGGGGCGACGTACCGGCCTGCTTGGCTTTGGCTACGTCGATGTTGACCATATACTGCGGATAGTTCGGGTTGTAGGAGGTCATGGCTCGCTGGATCTCCTCGCGCTCACCCAGCGCCTTGAGGAACTTCTGCGTCACGTCGTAGAACTTGTTGAGGTCGCCACCCGTGCGGTCCTCCATAGAGAAGGTCAGACCGTTGGTAGCCGAGAATCCGGACACCATAGGCGGCGCGAAGGCCAGGATCTGTGCACCTTTGATGGTGGCTGTCTGCTTATAGATCATACCCAGCACGGAGTTGGACGAACTCGGATCGATGAACAATCCTGCGATACCCGCACCCGTGAACACGGACTTGACGCGGTCTATCATACCCCACTTACGCTCGTCAAACGGTTTCAGCTTGATGATGAAGGTGGCCTGGTCGGAACCGGCACCAGCGATGAAGTTGTAACCTGCAATCATCTCACGACGCTCGATCCACGGGTTGGTGGCCAGCATGGCGTCGATCTTCTCGCCAACCTCCAGCGTCTTGTCCTGGCCCGTTGACGGGGGGAGAGAGATGGTACAGAAGAGCGTACCCGTATCCTCGTCAGGGATCAAACCCGTCTTGGTCGTACCCATGAAGAAGACCAGCGCCACGATGCCCGCCACGACAGAGATACCCGTCACGATGCGGTTGTTGATGATGCGCTCCACACCCTTCTTATACTTGTTTGTAATCTTGTCGAACGACTGGTTGAAGCCCGCGTGGAAGCGATCGACGAAGGACATCTTATTGCCACCGTTGGCCTCCGCCTCCTCGTCCTTCGGCTTCAGGAAGATGGCGCAAAGGGCCGGAGAGAGCGTCAGGGCGTTGACGGCAGAGATCAAGATGGAGATAGCCATCGTGATACCAAACTCGCGGTAGAACGTACCACTCATACCACCGATGAACGACACAGGGACGAACACGGCCGACATCACAAGCGTGATGGAGATGATAGCACTCGAGATTTCGTTCATGGCGTCGATACTGGCCGTGAGCGCACTCTTGTAGCCCATGTCGAGCTTGGCGTGAACGGCCTCGACAACCACGATGGCGTCATCGACCACAATGGCGATAGCCAGCAGCAGGGCCGACAGTGTCAGCAAGTTGATGGAGAATCCGAAGATCCACAGGAAGAAGAACGTACCTATCAAGGCGACCGGCACGGCGATCATCGGGATCAGCGTGGAGCGGAAGTCCTGGAGGAAGATATAGACGACGAAGAACACCAGCAGCAGGGTGATGAAGAGCGTGAAGATCACCTCCTCGATGGAGGCGTAGAGGAACTCCGTCACGTCTTGCTCGATGGTATATTTCAGTCCCGGTGGGAAGTTCTTTGCCTGGCGCTCCAGCTCGGCCTTCACGTCCTTGGCAATCTGGGTTGCGTTGGATCCTGCAATCTGCTGCACCATACCCATCACGGCAGGATGGCCGTTGTTCTTCAGTTGCACGCCGTAGGACTGCTGACCCAGTTCTATTCTGGCCACATCCTTGAGGTGGAGCGTCTGACCATTGGTATTGCTCGTGAGGACGATGTTGCCATACTCCTCCGACGTCTTCATACGGCCCTTGTAGCGGAGCGTGTACTGGTAGGCCACGTCGCTCTGCTCGCCGATCGTACCCGGAGAAGCCTCCAGGTTCTGCTCGGCCAGGGCTGCCGTGATGTTGGACGGCATGAGGCCGTAGTTCTTCATCTTCACCGGGTCGAGCCAGATACGGATTGTGTAGTCGGCCGTGGACGGGCTCTGCACGTCACCCACACCGTTGACACGCTTCAGTGCCGGCGAGACGTTGATGTTGTTGTAGTTGTTGAGGAACTTCGTGTCGTAGCGTCCGTCGTCCGTGGTCAGCGAGTACATGATGACGTTGGAGCTCTGTCGCTTCGATACCGTCACACCCGCTTTGGTCACCTCTGCCGGGAGCAGAGCCTGAGCCTGCTGCACACGGTTGTTGACGTTGACGGCAGCCATATCGGCGTTGGATCCCTGCTTGAAGAAGACCGTGATCTGTGCCAGGCCGCTATTGCTTGCCGACGAGGTGATGTAGGTCATGTTCTCCACACCGTTGATGCTCTCCTCCAGCGGTGTCACCACGGAGTTGAGCACCGTCTGTGCGTCAGCGCCCGGATAGTTGGCCATCACGCTGATGGTAGGCGGCGCGATGTTCGGGTACTGCTCGATAGGCAGCGACACCAGTCCGATCGTACCCAGGAGTACGAAGAAGATGGAGATCACCGTCGAGAGTACCGGTCGCTTGATAAAATTAGTAAATGTCATTGTTTTCTTCTTTTATGTGTTGACCATGATGGGAGGCGGACAGCGTCCTCCTCCCGATGGCACTCTCTTGGTTTACTTCTTGTCGCCCTTGCCCGTCATGGCGTCGAGGAAGCCCTCTGACGATCCCTGCTTGGCACCCAGCTCGGCGGCATTCTTCATAGCAGCCTCATATTCCTGGAGCGTGAGGGCCTTGATCTCTTGTCCGTCGGTGAGGCCCGTCAGACCCTTGACCACAATGCGGTCGCCCATCTTCAGTCCGCTGGTGATGATATAGTTGTTGCCGTCGTTCTGCGGATCTATCGTCACCTCCGTGTAGTGCACCTTGCCGTTGCCGTCCACCTTATAGACGAAGTACTTGTCCTGCACCTGCGTCGTAGCTTCCATCGGCACGAGGATGGCGTGGTTATTGTTCTTGGCGATGATCACCTGGCCTGCGCCACCACTCTTGAGCAGACGCTCTGGGTTGGGGAAGCGGGCGATAATGGAGAGCGAACCCGTCGTCGGGTCGATGATGCCCGAGGTCTTGACCACCTTGCCCTCGTGGTTGTAGATCGAACCGTCGGTGAGCTGGAGGCTCAGGGCCGGGAAGCTGTTGATGGCTCCCGCCAGACCATTGTTGCTGCGCGTGAGGTTGAGGATGTCGCTCTCCGACATGGAGAAATAGACCTCGATGGTCGAGATGTCGCTGACCGTCGTCACGGGCTGTGCCGAGGACGGGCTGACGAGTGCGCCCACTTTGTAGGGCAGGTTGCCCACCACGCCATTGGCCGGGCTCTTTACATAGCAGAAGGAAAGGTTCTCCTTGGCCGTGGCGAGCTGTGCCTTGGCGGCTGCTACGGCAGCCTCTGCCTGCTTCAGGCCTGCATTGGCCGAGCTGACGCTGCTCTGAGCTTGGCGCACGCCAGCCTTAGCGGTCTGATAGCTGTTGCGGGCGGTCTGCAACTCATATTCTCCGATCACCTTATTATTATAGAGGTTTTGGCTGTTGTTGTAGGTCAACTGCGCCGTGGCAGCCTGTGCCTGTGCCGAGTTGAGCGAGGCGTTGGCCGTCTGGATGCCTGCCTGAGCCGAACGTACGCTGGCCTCGGCCTGGTTGATCTGTGCCTGAGCAGCACGGACGGCTGCCTGGTAGGTGGCGTTGTCGAGCTCGAAGAGCACCTGACCCGCGCTTACCGCCTGGCCCTCATGAACATAGAGCTTGGTGATGAAACCCGAGATTTTCGGACGTACTTCCACGTCCTGTACGCCTTTGATAGTGGCAGGGTAGGTGGTCTTCAACTGGGCGTTGGCCGGACCAATTGTCACTACCGGATACTCGTTGCTCGTGGGCAGTCCTTTCTGGCCGCCTCCGCAACTCGTAAGTACTGCCATAGCGATGGCAGCAAACAGCAAAAACTTGTTTTTCTTCATACCTATAAATGATTCTTTATTTTTGTTTTCTGAAAACGATTTATTTATTCTCCCGCTGCGGTTAATCCTCTGATTGATAGCGGGATATTGGAAAACTAATGCAACGCAATCAGTTTTCAACTATGCAAAAGTACCCATTTCCATTCAGAAAGGCGTACTTCGCAAGGTTTTTTTAACTATAATTATTCCGAGTTAGTAATGGTAAAGGCTACTCTTGGCCTTTACCGTTGCTCCTCGTACGTGATTTTTTCTACCTATCGGACTTGTGGGCTCAGGTTTATCCTCGTCCAGTCTCCTGGTCCACAGGTCATCCCACACCCAGCTCCTTGGCCTTCTCTCTGAGCAGCGCCAAGAGCGGCTCTCGCTCGTTGGGCACGATATTTTCCAGCACGGCCTCCTTGAGTGCTTTCTTCAGTTCGCCCACCTCGCGGGACGGTTTCAGATGGAAGAGCTCCATGATTTCGTTGCCGTCGATGACCGGCTGCAGCAGACGCTTGTAGTCGCGCTCCTTGAGGTCGGCTATCTTCTCCCTGACGATGCGGAAATTCTCCAAAAACTGCTTCTTCCTCACCTGGTTCTTGCTCGTGATGTCGGCCTCGCAGAGCATCATGAGGTCGTCGATGTCGTCGCCCGCGTCGTTGATGAGCCTTCTCACGGCCGAGTCCGTCACCACGTCGTCGGCAATGGCGATCGGTCGCATGTGGAGCTCCACGAGCTTCTGCACATACTTCATCTTGCTGTCCAGCGGCAGTTTCATCCTCCTGAACATCTCCGGCACCATCCTAGCCCCGATGTCGTTGTGGTTGTGGAAAGTCCAGCCCAGCTGATTGTCCCAGCGTTTGCTCTTGGGCTTGCCGATGTCGTGGAAGAGGGCTGCCCAGCGCAGCCAGATATTGGCCTTGAAAGGAGGCTGCTCGGGATTCTCCTGCTTCTCCTGCTCGTAGCGCCGCTCCTCGGCCCGTGCCACGTTCTCCAGCACCTCCAGCGTGTGGTGGAAGTTGTTCTTATGTGCCCTGCCGTTGCGCGTCTCCACGATGTCGAGGGCCGTCAGTTCGGGAATGATGAGGCCCAGCAGTCCGCAGCGCTGCAGCTCGAAGAATCCCTTGCTCGGATATTGCGAAGCCATGATTTTGCACAACTCCTCGGCTATGCGCTCCCCGCTGATGATACGGATGCGCTCGGCGTTGCGTGAGAGCGCCTCGAAGGTCTCCTCCTCGATGAAAAAGTTGAGTTGGGTGGCAAACCTCACACAACGCAGCATTCGTAGTGGGTCGTCCGAGAAGGTGACGTCCGGGTCCAGGGGCGTGCGGATGATGCCCTCCCAGAGATCGCCTATGCCGTCGAAGGGATCTACCAGTTCGCCGAAGCGCGCCTTGTTCAGACAGATGGCCATGGCGTTGATGGTGAAGTCGCGACGGTCCTGGTCGTCCTCCAGCGTTCCATCCTCCACGATAGGCTTCCGCGAGTCGTGGCTGTAGCTCTCCTTTCGTGCGCCGACAAACTCCACCTCCATACCGTGGAATTTCACCTGTGCCGTCCCGAAGTTGCGAAACACGCTCACGTGCGCCCGCCTTCCCAGGATCTTCCTCAGCTTTTCGGCTACGGCTATGCCGCTTCCTACCACCACCACGTCGATGTCGTTGGACGGGCGTTCCAAAAAGATGTCGCGTACATAGCCGCCCACGACGTAGCAATCTACGCCCAGACTGTCGGCGGCTTCTGAGATATGGTGAAAAATGTCTTTGTCGAGCAGTTGTGCCAGCTCCTCGTCGGTATATTCGCGCATTGACTTCCTTGTTGTTTTTTCAAGATGCAAAGGTACAAAAATTTTTTCTATTCTCCGCATTTTGGCGTGATAAGGTTGCGTAAGACGAGAAAACTGGTTTTCTCCAGCATGCAGAGGACGATTGTGGGATTAAATTTGAGGTAATCGTTGGCTTGTTATACAAAAGTTTGTATCTTTGCAAAGATTAAAAGACAATCAGCTCATACGCAAAGACAAAGTATGATAGACCGGGCTACGATAGACAGGATCATGGATGCGACCGACATCGTCGATGTCATCTCCGAGTTTGTGACGCTCCGCAAGCGTGGCACGAGCTATACGGGATTGTGTCCTTTCCACGACGACAAGACGCCGTCGTTCTCCGTCAGTCCGTCGAAGGGAGTCTATAAATGCTTCGCCTGTGGCGAGGCGGGCAATGCCGTCAACTTCATCATGAAGCATGAGCAGAAGACCTATCCCGAGGCCCTGCGCTGGTTGGCCAACCGCTACCATATCGAGATCCACGACCGCGAACTGACCGACGAGGAGCGTCGCCAGGCCACGGAGCGCGACTCCCTCTTCCTGGCCAACGAGTGGGCGGCCAAATACTTCGAGGATACCCTCCTCAGCGACCCTGATGGTCAGGCCATCGGACTCCAATACTTCCGCCAGCGCGGTTTCCGCGACGACACCATCCGCAAGTTTCGCCTGGGCTTCTGCCTCGCCAGTGGCCACGCCATGACCGATGCTGCCCAGCGCGAGGGATTCCAGAAAGACGTCCTCCTCAAGTCGGGCCTCTGCTATGAGCGCTCCGACGGCTCGTTGACCGATCGCTTTGCCGGCCGCGTCATCTTCCCCTGGATCACCATGAGCGGCAAGGTAGTGGGCTTCACGGGCCGCGTCCTCGACACCCGCACCCATGGCGTGCGCATGAAGTATGTCAACTCGCCCGACTCCGAGATCTACCACAAGACCAACGAACTCTATGGTATCGACCTGGCGAAGCGCGCCATGAGCAAGCAGGGCGAGGCCCTGCTCGTGGAAGGCCAGGCCGACGTGATCAGTCTGAGCCAGCGCGGCGTGGAGAATGTCGTGGCGGGTTCGGGAACGGCCCTCACCATTCCCCAGATCAAGCTCATCCACCGCTTCACCCCCAACGTCACCCTCGTCTATGATGGCGACGAGGCTGGCCAAAAGGCCGCCCTGCGCGGTACGGACCTGCTGCTCTCCGAGGGCATGAATGTCAAGGTGCTCTTCCTCCCTGACGGCCAAGACCCCGACGACTTCGCCCGCAGCCGGTCCTCCGAGGAGCTCCAGGCCTATATCGAACAAAACCGTACCGACTTCATCGTCTTCCAGACCCAGGCCCTCCTGCAGGGCGTCACCGACCCCGTGCGCCGCGCCGAGGCCGTCAATCAGATCGTCAGGAGCATTGCTGTCATCCGCGACCCCATTGTCCGCGCCAGTTACCTCCGCGAGTGTGCCCACAGGACCGACGTGCGCGAGGATACGCTCATCGCCCAGATGAACCGCTTCATCTACCAGGGCAAGGAGGCGCGCCAGCGCGAGGAGGAGCGTGCGCAGGCCAGCCAGGCCAGTCAGCCGCAGCCTTTCGCCCCCGCCAGTCCCATGCAGCAGGCCTCGAAGGTGGAGAAGATGCTCATCGAGACCGTCATCCGCCATGGTGGCGAGGTGATCCTCCCTGATGTGGAGGATGAGACTTCCGGTCAGCATTTCGACCTCAACGTGGCGCAGTATATCGCCTACGACCTGGCCCAGGACCAGCTCGCCTTCTCCGATCCCCTCTACAACCGCATCCTCGCCGAAGCCGTGGAGCAGTCGGAGAAGGGACCTTTTGATGCGGGCAAGTATTTCCGTCACCATCCCGACATCGAGATCCAGACCCTCGCGGCCAGCATGAGCACCGATGCCTACCAGCTCTCTGAGAGCCTTCAGATGAAGGAGAGCGTAGAGCGGCTCCGAGATACCGTGGTTCACCTCGTCATGGACTTCCGGCTCGACTACATCGAGCACCAGCTCAAGGTGCTTCAGGAACGGCTGAAGAAGGCCCTGGCGATCGGTATCAGTACCGAGGAGATGAAGCAGATGATGGAGGAGATCAAAAACTGGCAGACCGTGCGCAATGCCGTGGCACGCAAGTTGGGCAGCGATATCGTGTAGCTTCGCCCCTCGACGCTATGCTGGAAGCCGCCAGATAGCCTTGGCACCACACGCTCTCTATTGCCACACGCTATATAATAATAAGGAAAGGAACAATCAAAATGATCATAGACAAATTGAAAGACCTCTTGCAACCTGCTAATGCAGCAGAAAGCGAAAAAGCGAACGAAGCGCCCCGCCTCGACCAGAAAGCACTCTGCCAATTGCTCGAAACCACCCTTGCCAGCATCGGCTGCACGCCCACCTGGGAGGACGAGCGAGATCAAAGCCGTGTGGCCAGCTATGAGTACCAAGGAGGCAATTTCCTTGTGCGCATCGCCAAGGACGATACCTTCCTGCGCCTTTGCTACCCCATCTTCTTGAGTGTGGACAAAGAGCTTGTCGAACTGGTGCGCGAGATCTGCAACCAGGTCAACCTTGCGTCTATCGGTCTTCGTGCCGTTTATACTTTCGACGAAGACCACCTCCACGTCAATGTCCATTTCTTCGACAACCTCTACCTCGAACCCTCGCGGGCCAAGGGAATGTTGACGCAAAGCATGAAGGAGATGTTCTCCTGGCGCGACGCCTTTGTCCGCTGGATGGATACCGTCAAGGAGAAAAGGAAGAAATACGGCGCGAACAGCCCTGAGGAAATTGAGGAGCAGTACAAGCGCTTGATCCTGATGATCCGCGAGCACGAGTTGGATAAGAGCGAGGACACGATGTCTGTGCGCGAAAACGCCGTTCATCACATCACGCTCTCCGAGTTGGTCCAAGATGCCGTGGGTATCAAATCCTTTGTGCCTTCGCTCCTGAGCGTCGCGGGCGACGGTCTTTCCCTCGTCATGGACGCCAGCCAGGACGCCCAGCTTCGCTCGAAGATGGCCGACTACGTCCTTTCTGACGCCCTCGTCTCCGACGGCCAGTTTGCCCGCCGTTGTGCCACCCTCCAGCTCGTCTTCTTCCAGCCTGAGGATCCCGACGAGCGTCGCTACCTCACGGTCTCCCTGGTGGCCCGCGAAACCTCGCCAGAGGCCCTCTTCTTCCAGACCACGGTCGTCCTCACGCCCCGCCTCGCCACCCTCGAGAATCCTGCCGACTGTGTCAACGACCATCCCACGGCCTGCTCCCTGCTCATGGCCTACGATCTCAAGAACGAGAAGCAGCTCCGCGACGAGTTCCAGTATATGTGGACCGACGCCAAGGACAAGTTGGTCCACGGACAGATCGGCAAGATGACTGAGGAGCAGCGCGCCGTGGCCCGTGTGACGACCCGCTCGCTGGCCGGGGCGCTCTATCGCGGCACGCAGCTCTTCCAGAGCAAACGCTTCTTCGAGGCGATGCTCCTGCTCCGCAATGCCTTCGTCCTTTGGAGAGGATCCGTCGATCAACTCTCCTCCAAGGAGCGTGGCCAGTTCTATGAGGTCTGCTTCATGCTCGGCTACTGCTATGACGAGATGAGGCAGTACGACATCGGCCACTACTACCTCTCGCTGCTCGACGGCACGGACAACATAGCCCACGTGTGCGAGATGGTCAACAACCTCGCCAACAACAACGATCCGCGCGTGGTCAGCTATATCGAGTCGCTGCTGACTGAAATCCAGCGCCGCGTCGAGGAGGAGACGGGCAAGCATGTGGGCGTCTATCAGGCTGCCCAGAATAGCGAATACTGCGAGTTTGCTGGTTTCCTTCTGGCCACGCGCGTCTCGATCTACGCCATGCGCGCCTGCTACAAAGAGGCCGCCCTGGAGTTGCATGAGATCAGCAAATATCCCGATCTGTCTGATCACGTCAGGGAGGTCATGCGCCGTATAGACCGGAATCGGTCTAACCCGGACGAAGCGCCCTTCGCGCCTCCCACCGACTGTTAGCCTCCTGCCACCACCTATCCCCACCACGCGCATGGACTATTTGCATTGGATATTTCTCGCCCTCTACATGACGCTTGCCGTTGCCGCGATGGTTGCCATCCTGCTCGACAATCGCCAGCCGGCCAAGACCATGGCCTGGGTGCTCGTGCTGATGTTCCTGCCCGTGGTGGGAATCATCCTCTACTTCTTCTTCGGACAGAATGTGCGCAAGGAGCGTGCCATCTCCCAGCATAGCCTCGACCAACTCTCGCGTCGGTCTATGCTGGAGTCTCACGCCCAGGCCAGCCTGAAGATTCCTTCGCTCTACCAGCGCCTCGTTCATCTTTTTGATAGTCAGGATTTTGCCCCCGCTTTCCATCGCAACGAGACCGAGATCTACCTCAACGGTTATGAGTTCTTCCCCCAGTTGCTCCGCGACATCGCCTCGGCCCGCGACCATATCCACCTCGACTTCTTCCTCTTCGAGGACGACCCCTTGGGCCGCCTCGTGAGCGACGCCCTGATCGCCAAGGCTGCCGAGGGCGTGGAGGTGCGCGTCATCCACGACGACGTGGGCTGCTGGAGCGTCCCTTCCCGCTTCTATGAGCGGATGCGTGAGGGTGGGGTGGAGGTCCACGCCTTCATGCCCGTCCGCTTTCCGGCCTTCACCAGCAAGGTCAACTACCGCAACCATCGCAAGGTAGCCGTCTTCGACGGGCGCGTTGGCTATGTCGGCGGCATGAATATCGCGCTCCGCTACGTGAAGGGCCTCGGCGCACAGGCCTGGCGCGACACGATGGTGCGCATCCATGGCAATGTCGTCTATGGACTCCAACGCGCCTTCCTGGTCGATTGGTTCTTCGTCGATCGCACGCTCATCACGGACCGCCGCTACTACCCCGAGTTTCCCTTGCCCCAGACGGAGTGTCTCGCCCAAGTCGTCACGAGCAATCCCATCGACCCCTGGCCGAAGATCGAGCAGGGGTTCGTCCGCGTCATCCATAGCGCGCGGCAGTATGTCTATATCGAGACTCCCTACTTCCTGCCTACCGAGCCCGTCCTCTTTGCCCTCCGCACGGCCGCCCTCTCGGGGGTGGATGTGCGCCTGATGATTCCGCGCAAGGCCGACTCCAAGTTTGTGGCCTGGGCCAGCCGCTCCTTTGTCAAGGAGATAGCCGACGCGGGCGTACGCGTCTTGTTCTATGACCGTGGCTTCAACCATAGCAAGCTCCTCGTGAGCGACGACCTCCTGGCGACCATCGGTTCCACCAATGTCGATTTCCGTAGTTTTGAGCACGATTTCGAATCCAATGTGTTTTTCTATGACCAGGCCATGGCCCTCCGTATCAAGCAGGTCTTCCTCGACGATGAGGCCGACAGCATTCCCCTCGACCAGCTACGCGAGGGCGCTTCCCGCGGCCTTCTCCTCCGTCTCTGGGAGTCGTTGGTCCGCCTGATGAGTCCGCTCATGTAGCTTGCGCTGGTTCGCTTAGAAAAAAAGTTCATCCGGAAAATCAAGTGATCGGGTTTGTGCTGTTGCCAATACGTCCTGCTGAGTTAGGGAAAACAACCAATACAAGTTTTACAACAAGTTACAACGCTTTCGATAAGCCATGTGCAAAACCGAGCTCGCTCGAGCTTTGCCATGGCGAGAAAGGGTACCATGAAATGGAACTTTGCACGCTTTTGCGTGTCACAATCCTGCTGAGTTAGGGAAAACAACAGATACAATATTTACAACAAGTTACAACCTACACGCTTTTGCGTGTAGCAATCCTGCTGCAAGGTAAACAACAAAATACAACAAGGGTGCCATGAATGGAACAGCTTCGCCTTGAGTGCGCATCCTTGCTGTCCTGGCGAAGCGTTGTTCATAGTTGTTTCCCTTGCAGCAACCCTTGGTCTGCTTGGGCCTCGAAGAGGCGATGTCCACGCGAAGCGTTGTTACTTGTTGTAAAAGTTGTTCAAGTTGTTTTCCCAATTTAGCTGGCCGTGTTGGAAAAATACTCGACCTGTACGGTTGAAATTACCCAATACGCCCTGAAAGGGCAGAAGTTCTTAGCCCAGGGCGACGCCCTGGGTAATTATGACCGCCAACCTGTCGCCCTGAAAGGGCAAAAGCTTTAAAGAAGTAGGCTATAAACAATTCTTTTGCCCTTACAGGGCGTCTTGTTGATTGCTATTATACCCAGGGCGATGCCCTGGGCTAGGGGCTTTTTGGGCTTTCAGCCCGTTTCAACCGTACAGGTCAAAATACTACGCTTCCTGCTGCTCCAAATATCGGATGAAACCTTTATTCTTCCTCCATTTCTTCCTCCATTTCTTCCTCTTATTCTTTCTCCATTTCTTCCTCCCTTTTTTCCTTCTTCTCCTTCTCCGCCTCCCGCTCCATGGCCTTGGAGGAGGCGAGACTAAACTCGCAGCCGCAGTAGAGCTGGTTGTAGAATTGATACTCCTTGAGCAGTTGGTTGCGCCGTTCCTGCAGTCCGTCCTTGCGCCAGTTTTGAGCCCAGAAGGTCGTGCCAGGGACGGCCTCGGCTGCTGCCAAACCGGCTGCGTTCACCTGCCCCAGGTCCTTCCATCGTGAGGAGGCGAGCGTCGTGGCAAAGAAGCCGATTCCGGTCTGCTGCGCCATGTGGGCCGTGGCCAGCATGCGGTAGGCAAAGCACGCCTCGCAACGTCGTCCGCGCTCGGGCTCGCGTTCCAGCCCTTTCATGGCCTCCCGCCAACTGGCGTGGTCGTAGTCGCCGTCTATCCAGCGTAGGCCCAGCGTCTCGGCGTGGCGCTTGCTCTCCTCCTTGCGTATCTCGTATTCGCGCGCCGGAAAGATGTTGGGATTGAAGTAGAAGATCGTGGGGCGCAGGTCGTGCGCCATCAACCATTCGACGATGGCCGACGAGCAGGGCGCGCAACAGGCGTGGAGCAACACTTCTCCCGCCATGCCCTCGGGTAGGATAATATGGCTGCGTTTCTTTTTCAAAGCGAGTTGTTTTGGTTGTTTTCCCCTTATATGCAGGCCTTATGGTGAAGAAAAGGGCGCGCGGCTTCTTTCTTCTGCCGATAAATCGCTAATTTTGCACCCTATGGAGAAAGGAAAGATGGCCTCAGGCCGCCCCCATATCGCCATTGTCGATCCCAACGTGTTGGCCACGATAGGATTGCGCCAGCTCTTGCAGACCGTGGTGCCGATGATGGCCGTGGATGTTTACCCCACCTTCGACGCCTTCCTTGCCGGGGGCGGTGAGGGCTGTTACCACTATTTCGTGGCCCAGTCCGTGGCCGTGGCCCACCACCTTTGGTTTATGGACCGCCGCCGCAAGACCCTCGTGCTGACCCTCTCCTCCGACCCCCACTCCCAGTTGGCTGGCTTTCGCCACCTCTGTGTGGGCGTGGCCGAGGAGACGCTCGTCTGCGAGGTGCTGCGCCTTGTGCAGCAAGGCCATTCGGGCGGTCGCAACCTGCCGACGGCCGAGACCGACGCGCCGCGTCCCACCCTCACCCCGCGCGAGGTGGAGGTGCTCTCGCTCGTGGTCCGCGGACTGATGAGCAAGGAGATCGCCGACCGCCTCCATATCAGCCTGCCGACCGTCAATACCCATCGCAAGAACATCTGCGAGAAACTGGGCGTGAAGAGCGTCCCCGCCCTCACCGTCTATGCCGTCATGCACGGCTATGTGGAGCTGCGCCAAATAGAAGGTAAGGGCTGACTTCTTCTCTTGCTTCAATACGCGTGGGGCTGGCATCAATAGACGCGGGGGCCGAAGATGGCCGTACCCACGCGCACCTGGGTGCTCCGGCACGTGACGGCTATCTGGTAGTCGTGGCTCATGCCCCAGGAGCGGACGCAGAAGCGAGGGTCGTCGGCAAAATAGCGCGCCTTCACCTCGTCGAAGAAGTCGGCTGCCGTGAGCATCTCGCGGCGTATCTGCTCTTCGTCCTCCACGTTGGACGCCATCATCATCAGGCCGCTGATGTGTACGTTCTTCATCTCGCGCCATTCTCCCGCCTGCAGCAGCTCGCGACAGGCCTCCAGGGTCAGTCCATACTTCGTCTCCTCCTCGGCGATATGGAGTTCGAGCAAGACGTCGATGACGCGGTCGTGCTTCGCCGCCTGCTTGTTGATCTCGCGGAGCAACTTGGGCGTATCGACCGCCTCCACCATCGAGATATAGGGCGCGATATACTTCACCTTGTTCGTCTGCAGGTGGCCGATGAAGTGCCATTGGATGTCCTTCGGCAGCGTCTCCACCTTCTGGCGCAACTCCTGCTCATGGCTCTCGCCGAAGATGCGTTGTCCCGCCTCGTAGGCCGGCAGGATATACTCGTTGGGATGATACTTGCTGATGGCCACCAGCTCCACCCCCTCGGGCAGATGACCGAGCACCTCTTTTAAGTTTTTTGCTACATCTACCATCGTATGCTTTCTCCTATATGATTTATGATGAAACAGTCTTCTGTCTTATTGGAAAATAGGAATACTGTCTTATTGGAAACTGGAATAACTGGAATACTGGAACAATTGGAATGCTGGACCAATTGGAATACTGGAACAATTAGAACAATTGGAACAAGCCTACTGCTCCTCGTACTCCGGCTTCGCCTCCTCGTTTTGTCCCTCGGCCTTGGCGCGGTTGTCGTGCTCGAAGACGTCCATCACCTTGGTGTCGGCGATGGCGGTGATCTCGTAGTCGATCATGGTCGATCCCATCACCTCATCGACATGCTTCACGGCGCCGCTCACCGAGGCAGCCTGTACGAGATAATAGACGCTCGTGCGCTTCTCCTTCTGCGTCTTGTCGTCGAGCGTGATAAAGGCCAGTTTGCACTTGAACCACTTGTCGTCGCCGTCGGCGTCGCTGAAGAAGATCTCGCCATAGGTGGCCGGCGTGATGGCCTTCACCTCAAACTCTCCGTTGATGTATGCGCCCATCTCCTTGGTAATGGCCTCCTCGGCCTCGCCGAAGGTGTAGGCATCTACCACGTAGGTCTCCGTGGTTTTCTTGTTCTGTCCGTCCTCCATCATCTTGTCGTAGCGGACGCGGGTCTCAAACCAGTTGGCTGTTCTGCTTCTCATTATATATATGTTTTCTTTTTTATTCAACTTTCGCATGTAAGCTCCACACGCCCTGAAAGGGCAGTAGCTTCTAGCCCAGGGCATCGCCCTGGGTTATTACGGACGCAAACCTGTCGCCCTGTAAGGGCAAAAGCTTTAAAAATCCAGGCAATATATAAGGCTTTTGCCCTTACAGGGCGCCTTGCTGATTGCTATTATACCCAGGGCGATGCCCTGGGCTAGGAGCTTTTGGGCCTTCAGCCCGTTCTTGAACCACTTGCGAAACTTCATTTTTTATCTGATCTCTTGTCTTGCGTGGGCCCGTCCTGCTTGCCGAGCCAGGCCCCGAAAAGTGGTGGCTACCCCTCGGGGAGACCGCTTTCGACCTGCAAAAGTAGCAAGAAAATCCCACAAATGACCCGCGGGGGCAAAGTTTTTCGCCTTTGCCTTTGCCGTTTGGCCGAATTGGTGTAACTTTGTGGCAAAATACAAGTTTCATACACAAGAGTCAATCCCCGTGCAATCGGGGTAACCGTATTAAATAACTAAAAGAATTATGCCGGAAATCTCAGCACGTGGCCTTATTGTGCCCGAATCGCCTATCCGCAAGCTCGCACCCCTGGCCAATGCAGCCAAGGCGCGCGGCACGAAAGTTTATCACCTGAACATCGGCCAGCCCGACGTGCATACGCCGCAATGTGGTCTCGACGCTCTGAAGAAGGTCGATGCCAAAGTGTTGGCCTATTCGCCCAGCCAGGGCATTGAGAGCTATCGCAACAAGCTCGTGGGCTACTACGCCAAGCACAACATCAATCTGGTGCCCGACGACATCATCGTCACCACGGGCGGCTCCGAGGCCTTGCTCTTTGGCTTCATGTCCACCCTCAACCCTGGCGACGAGATCATCATTACCGAGCCCGCCTATGCCAACTACATGTCCTTTGCCCTGATGGTGGGCGCCAAGGTGCGCTCCATCCACACGAGCATCGACAATGGCTTTGCCCTGCCCGCCGTCGAGGAGTTTGAAAAACTCATCAACGCCAACACGCGTGCCATCCTGATCTGCAACCCCAACAACCCCACGGGCTATGTCTATACCCGCGAGGAGATGGAGCAGATCCGCGACATCGTGAAGAAGCACGACCTCTACCTCTTCGCCGACGAGGTCTATCGCGAGTATATCTATACCGACGAGCCCTACACCTCGGCCATGCACCTGGAGGGTATCGAGAACAACGTCATCCTTGTCGATTCCGTCTCCAAGCGCTACTCTGAGTGTGGCATCCGTATCGGCGCCATCATCACCAAGAATACCGAGGTGCGCAAGGCCGTGCTGAAGTTCTGCCAGGCCCGCCTCTCTCCCCCCTTGATGGGTCAGATCATCGCCGAGGCCTCCCTGGAGGCTCCCGAGAGCTATATCGAGGGCGTCCAGAAGGAGTATGTGGAGCGTCGCAACTGCCTCGTCAACGGTCTGAACCAGATCCCGGGCGTCTTCTCTCCGATGCCGAAGGGCGCGTTCTACACGGTCGCCAAGTTGCCCGTGGACAATGCCGAGAAGTTCTGCCGCTGGCTCCTGGAGGAGTTCTCCTACGAGGGCGAGACCGTCATGATGGCCCCCGCGAGCGGCTTCTACAGCACCAAGGGCGCCGGCCTCGACGAGGTGCGCCTGGCCTATGTGCTCTGCTGCGACGAGCTGCGCAAGGCCCTCGTCTGCCTGGAGAAGGGCCTGGAGGCTTATCCCGGCCGCGTGAAGTAAGTCTATCGCATTCCCCCTATAGGGAGCGGGGAGTCGCCCAAGGAGCGGCTCCCGGCTCCTTTCCCTTTATATGATGCCGGACGATTGTGGTCCGGTCTGCTACGCATTCATCTCAATAGAAACACTATGAATTTCCCCCTGTTTATCGCACGCCGTATCTACGGCAAGGGAGCTGGAAGTCAGAAGGTGGCCAAGCCTGCCATCCGCATCGCTACGGCAGGTGTGGCCATCGGTCTGGCCGTGATGATCGTCACGGTGAGCGTGATCCTTGGTTTCAAACATACGATCCGCGACAAGGTCGTGGGCTTCGGAAGCCATATTACCGTGGCCAACATCGCCAGCCTGATGTCCTCCGACCAGTATCCGATACAGATGGACGACTCCATGACGACCGTCCTCCGCGCCATACCGGGCGTGCGCCACGTGGAGCGCTACGCGATGACACAGGGAATACTCAAGACCGACGACGACTTTCTGGGCGTGGCCCTCAAGGGCGTCGGTCCTGAATACGACACGACCTTCATCCACCAAAATATGGTGGAGGGGTCGATTCCTCATTTCTCCGACTCCTCCTCCACGCAGCGACTGCTCATCTCGAAGACCATTGCCGACCAGTTGCGCGTGAAGTGTGGGGAGCGTATCTTCGCCTATTTCATCAACCACCAAGGGGTGCGCACGCGCCGCTTCACCATCACGGGCATCTATGAGACCAACCTCAAGCAGTATGACCAGCAGATGTGCTTCACCGACCTCTATACCGCCAACCGCCTCAACGGTTGGCAGGAGGACCAGTATAGCGGGGCGGAGATGCTGGTGAGCGACTTTGGCCAGATCGACGAGGTGGAGCACCAGGTCGTGAAGCGCGTCAACCGCACCACCGACCACTATGGCAAGACCTATTCCTCCGCCACGGTCACGGAGATGAACCCGCAGATCTTCTCCTGGCTGGAACTGATGGACCTCAACGTCTGGCTCATCCTCGGACTGATGATCGCTGTGGCGATCGTCACGATGGTCTCGGGCCTGCTCATCATCATCCTGGAGCGCACGCAGATGATCGGCATACTCAAGGCCCTGGGAGCCAAAAACCAGCAGGTGCGCCACGTCTTCCTGTGGTTTGCCACGTTCGTCCTGGCCAAGGGCCTTCTTTGGGGCAACGCCTTGGGCCTGGGCCTCATCGCCCTCCAGCACCTCACGGGCTTCGTGCGCCTCGATCCCCAGACCTACTATGTCAGCACAGTCCCTGTGGAGATCTCCTGGCCCATCGTCCTGGCCCTCAACGCGGCCACGCTCCTGATCTGCGTTGCCGCCCTCGTCGTCCCCTCCTTCCTCGTCTCCCGTATCCATCCCGCCAAGAGCATGCACTACGAGTAGGGCCTCTTGTCCTTAACGTTTGCGGGTCCTCCGCATAGATTCTCCTCCCACGACAAAGGGCTGGATCCCGATTCGGAATCCAGCCCTTTGTATTTATTGATGATCAGCTGCTATGGCAGCCGAGGGGAGTATTAATCGTCACCCCATTTGTCGCTGTTCGATTTTCCCCACAAGCCTGTGTATTCGTCCTCGATCTTGGTCTTCTCCTCACCGACCACATCAAATTTGCTGATGCACACATCGTTAAGACTGCCTCGGTGGACGCTACCATGCAGAAAGACTCCGCTGCAGAGGGAGTCGAGGATGATCACATCTATCTTGGGAGCGATATAAATCTTCTTCATTTTGTGTCGCTGTTATTGTCGTTTTGTTATTTGATAATGATTTTCTTTCCGTTTACTACATACATTCCCTTGGGCAAGCCCTCCAGGCTATTGTCGCGGCGCACCATCTGTCCGTGCATGTTGAATACGCCCTCTACGCCGCGCTTGTAGGACGTACTATTGCTGCTGCCATGGATGTCGTCGATGCTTGTGGTGCTATCCTCCACGCCGTCGATCATGAGCGAGAGCGTGTTTCCGGATGTCGTGTTGCCCTTCAGTTCAAACCAGCAGCGGAACGCCTTCAGACCGTATGAATACGGCTTGCCGTCGTTCATATTGCCGTGCGGCACCTGTATCAGCTTTCCCTTATACATGAAGTAGTCGCCATTGAGGTCGTCACGGCCTTGGATAATCTTGCCATTGTCGTATGTCTTCGCCATTGTGCCTTTGCAGGTCATCGTGCCATGGTTGCCGCCGGTGGCAGAGAAGGTTGTTTTTGACTCCCAATTTGTGGTGTTTACATACTCATTCAGCTTCTCCCTGTCGAGCGACACCATCGTGATGTCGTAGTGGTCTCCCTTGATGGTCTTAGTCAGACGGTTGCTCTCGACGGAGGAGGGCTTGTAGTCGGTGCCCAGCCACTCGCTATTGTCCTCGCCCCCTTTTGTGTAGAAGCGCTCTACGGTATACTCTGCCGAACGTGTCTTGGTATAGGGAGGATAGACGATATACGGCTCGAAGGCCTTGACCATCACCGAGTCGTCGTTTTGGGGCTCCACGGTCACAAACTGCACGCTATTCTCCGTCAGCGCCGCAAGTCTTGCTACCTTCACGGCGTCTCCGAACGTACGCTTCATCTGTCCCCACGTCAGATCGACGGGCAGGATGAGCGAGTTCCACATGTTGTCGTTCAGCTTGCGGTTCAGATGCAGCACGCTGTTCTTGTATTCGTCAGCTGCCTCGGTCAGATAGCGCAGGTCGGTAGATTCCTCATCGAGAATCAGCTCCGGGTTGCGTCGCGGTCCGGCATAAAGCAGCTTGAATTCGTCCACGGCGGTCAGCTCGTCCTCGGCTACAGCCGGCTTTCCGTCGGGTGTAGGGTCTACGTAGAAGCCTATGCGGAGCGTAACGGGATTGTCGCTTGATATTTCATTTCCATTCGGGTCTTTGTCGAGACATATCTGTACCTGATTTTCATACTCTCCCTCGAAGAAGGCCTTTCCGATACCGGCTTTATTGTATGTATTGCCAAGCGCCTCGGCATCAGTCTGACTGATACCGTTGAGGGTTGCTGTTGAGTATTTGTCATTAATCGGGTTGTTGTTGGCATCGAGCACCGTAATGAACAGGTTTGCCAGCGGTTTGCCGTTCTGTTTGATGTTCTCCGAACTGTTCGATGTGCTGAATCCGTTGCATCGCAGCAGGAACCATCCTCCCTTGTGTACCTTCACGTCCTGATAGAATGTGAAGCCGCGCAAGCCTTTGGTGTAGCAATAGAAATAAAGGCCGTAGTCGGCATGATGGGGTTCAGTCCTACCTGTCCAACTATCATCTTTGGTGTTGCCTATTAAGTCATATGTCTTGTACATCTTTTTGTCTCCAAAGTACACGTGGCTCTTTACATCATTAGGTAAATTTTTACCTCCGATTGTCCATTTTGCAGCATCAATATCATTTATTCTGAAATCAGGACAAGTAAGAAGGAAAGAGGCATCGACAACCGATTCCATATTTGCAGGGGTTATTTTGAAGAGCTCGTAATACTCATTCTTTGTAATCACCTTCCACTCCTGATTCTTATATTCTTGGGTACCTTCCGTGGCTTTACTTGCATAATTGCAGATTTTTTTCTCGTCATCAGGATATGCCGTGAGAAAACCTTGGTCAGCGATATTGACGAGATAAACCTTGTTTTTTTCTGTATAGTCTTTGCCTCGTTCAAAGGTGACTCTAGATCCTCCTCTGTCCATAAACAACATATTCTTTTTAATGAATTTATCCCAGATGATACCCATATATGAGCCTGCTGAAGAACCTGACACCTTGCTTTCCAGAAAATACGTTTTTGAATTTTTATTCCAATACATATAAATAGAATGTGGTGAAACATTCAGTGCGGCTTGTGTGCCCCATAAACCACCAATGCTCAGAAACTTTTTCGCACCGACGTTATACAGACACACAATCTTATTTCCATCGGTTACATTTGTTCCATTTGCACAATAGGCTGACGAAGGATCAATGCCAGGAAGGTCATCAACACCTCCAATAACCGTTTTTTCTGTTCCGTTGCTTTCCGTCGCTTTGTTTTGTGCCGAAGCCTGCCTAATGGGGACAAGAATCCACACGAGTAGCAGGGCTGCGAAAAGTTTCCAAAGGCTGGATGATGCCTTGGAAGATTGCAATGTTGTAGTTCTCATAAAAATTGATCCTGTGTATAAACTTGTTTTGATTTATTCCTCTGTCCGAAGGGCATGGCGCTGCAGAGTCGGCTCCTATGGTGATAGAAGCTACTCTGTTTGCTAAGTCCTTGTCGAATGGTAATAATGGGTGTTGTGGTCAATCAAGCCGTGGGCATGTCTTGACAATCTCCTACCCTCCTTTGCGTCTCTATGGTGTGTGGGGCGCGAAGATCTGCCTAAAAAACGACCGGTCCAGGCCTTGTCTCCATTTTGACGGCGCAAAATTAGTATAATTTCTCTAAACTGCCAAGTTTCTAATTGATAATTTGTATTATTTCCATTCCGAAAGTCAGTTTTACCCCCCCCCAATCTTGATCTGTGTCAACCTTTTAGTCTTGTTTGTCCGCCAGACTTGGAATAGTAATAATGCGATTTTGGTGGGCAAAGCTTCTTTCCTCCTGCCGTCTTCCTGCTGCCGTCTTCCCTTCGTGTCTTCTGACCTCTTATGTCCTCTTCTGTCTTATTCCCTTTCTTCGGTAAGTCTTCGGGATTTCTTCGGGGTAGTGCATCTTATTACTGTTGCCGGACAGGCTACAAGCTTTTTTCGGATGAACCATTTTTCCCTTTTTCATGCGATCGTTTTTTGATTGTTTGCCCTTGTTTTTCTTTTCAACATGCTTTTTTGTGAAAACGAACCCCTCAAATCGTGGTGAAGCCTTGATTTTGATGTAGCACTTTCGTAGTCAATTCTGCGGCCTAAAGACCGGAAAGTAAGCCTTGCGAGACCTATTTTACCCCATATTCTTCGGCTTTTATCGGCTATCATATCGACTATGTTGTCGAATATAGAGGTGAAAGTAAAGTAGTAGAGAGGGATAATCTGTTGGTAATAAGCCTTTTAGAGAGAAGAGAGTGTTTAGGCTTTCTTCCAGTTCCAGTTGTTCCAGTTATTTTTTGAGGGTATGCAAAATCCTATTACCCCTATATATACTATATAACTAATTAGTTATTAAGTAGTTATATATAAGAAAAGAAAAATGGGGGTGTCTCGAAAATAATTGGAATACTGGAACAACTGGAACGCTCTTCTTTCTCCGAGGCTTCTCAAGTGCTGTGATGCCTCTTTTTTCCAAGGTCCTTCCCTTCCAAGGATGTCCTCCTCTCTGAGGCCCTTTCTGTGATGGCCCTTCCCCTCGCTGGCCCCAACCATTTGCTCGAAGCTTCGACAGAAGGGTATTTCCGTCTCCTTGCGTCTCATTCCACCCTCATCACCCGTTATCTCACTTTATCTCACCCAATCGCATCGTATCGCACTATTGGGTTGGCAGAAAGACTTAACTTTGCAGCATGAACACGATTCTTGGGTAGGCCCGCCTCCCGATTGGCCACGGCAGACGTCCGCCTCCCCTGCAGAATCCATGTCTCCACGGTCTTTGACATACTGACACACAAAGGGCGGGTCCAACCTGTGACAGGACAGGCGCCCCCTCAGACCCAAAGCGAGGAGAGAAATCCCCTACGTCCCCTTGCGCAGGAAGTCGAGCGCCTGGCGAGCCTCCTCGTCGCCGACGGTCTGTTGTATCTTAGCGTGATAGGACGACGTAAAAACTGCATTTTAGCGTGATAGAAAGATCAAAAACCTGCATTTTAGCGTGATAGAACGAGGTAAAATCTGCATTTTAGCGTGATAGAATGATGTAAAATCTGCATTTTAGCGAATTTTAAAGTTGCTAAATTGCTCGTTTTCAATATTTTCAGTATTTTTGCACTTGAATAGATCAATCAGCTTACGGTTATGGTGGAAGAAAGAATCATGCTTCAAGTATTGGCAGAGCAAAAAGAATACGTCAGTAGCTATCATCCCGAACAATGGGTAAAGCGGAACGAGGAGGCGTTTTTCGAGTTTGACAGTCCCCTTGCACAAGTCGTGATAGGAGTGAGGCGAAGTGGTAAATCGACCCTTTGCCATAAGGTGCTTTTGGAGCATCGCGTCAACTATGGCTACGCCAACTTTGATGACGACCGTTTCGCAAAATTGCAAACAGAAGACTTGAATACGGTACTCTCTTGTGTCTATCAGGTATATGGTACTGATATACAGTACATCTTTCTCGATGAGATACAAAATGTTGATGGATGGCATTTGTTTGTCAACCGTCTTCTACGTTCCAACCTACACGTTGTGGTAACGGGAAGTAATGCCAAACTGCTCAGTGGTGAGTTGGCAACACATTTGACGGGCCGTTACAATGAAATCCATTTGTTCCCATTCTCTTTTCGAGAATATTGTTGTTTCCGTCGCATCGACACTTGTGGCATCACAACAAAAGCTGAGGCCGAAAAGAAAGCGGCATTTATTGACTATATCAATGATGGCGGTTTTCCGGAAATGCAGAACTTGCGCAATAAGCGCGGATACGTACAGAGCCTCATGGAGGCTATCATCACAAAAGACATACAGCAACGTTTTAAAATCCGCAACACGGACGCCCTGCGGAAAATAGCCAACCACCTGATCAACAATGTGTGCCAGGAGGTCAACTACGATAGCATCTCTCAAGTGTTGAAGATAACGGATCAAACGGCAAAGAAATACGTCGGTTATTTGCGCCAGGCATTTCTCATACAATTGCTTACCAAGCATTCCTTCAAGAGCAAAGAGCGAATAAGAAACGCAAAGGCGTATATCGTGGATTGTGGGCTGCAGAACAATCGTGAAAACTCTTTTGCGCCCGAAAATATTGGTTGGCGCTTGGAGAATGTGGTCTATATAGAACTGCTTCGAAGGTGTAGCAACGACTTCTTGGACATATACTACTACAAAGAGTCGCCTCGCTCCAAAGAGGTGGATTTTGTAGTGTGCAACCAAGACAAGGCCGTGGAGCTGATACAGGTGGCATACGACATCGACAACGCTAAGACCTTCAACCGCGAGACGAGCTCGCTTGTGAAAGCCTCGACGGCATTGCGTTGTGACAACCTGACGCTCATAGCCATGACCCCGACACGTGATATTGTGGTAGAAGGCAAAAGCATTCATGTCTGCTCCGCCATCGACTGGCTTCTGAAAATAGAGAGATAGGCAATCATTTCGACAACTTAAACCAGTAAGAAAATCATGGAAGAAAAGAAACTGTGGTATAGAAAAATCCCCCTCTGAGAGGCGGGTCTCGGAAGGGGAATCTTGAACCACGTGGGGCGTGGTCCAACCCGAGGCAGGCAGGACCCCGGGTCGAAACAAGAGGGAGGGTGAGCGCTTTATGCCCCCTCGCGCAGGAAGTCGAGCGCCTGGCGAGCCTCCTCGTCGCCGACGGTCTGGTCGATGATGGGCCGGCCGAACCCACTCAGGAGCACGGAACGGATCTCTCCGTGGTGCGACTTCTTGTCGTGGTGCATGAGCGTGACGAGCTCGTTGTAGTCCTGGCAACTGATGGCCGGCGTGCCGTAGAACTCGCGTACGAAGCGCACGGTCTGCTGCATCTGCTCCGTGGGGAAGCCCGTGCGGAGCGTAGAGAGGTAGAGTTCGCAGACCAGTCCGAAGGCGACGGCATGGCCATGGGGCAGCGCCTGGCGGCTGAGCGACCACTCCTCGATGGCATGGCCGAAGGTATGGCCGAGGTTGAGCGACTTGCGGATGTCCTTCTCCAGCGGGTCGCGCCTCACGTAGCGGAGTTTGATGTCGATGCTCGCCTCGATCATCTTGGCCAGCTCGTGCCAGTCGGGCTGCGAGAGGTCGAAGCCGACGAGTCGGGCCCATCGCTCCTGGCTGTCGAGGAGACCGTGCTTCAGCATCTCGGCATAGCCGCTGCGAAGGTCGTCCGTGTCGAGCGTCTTCAGCCAGTCGGTATTGATGATGACGCGGGAAGCATCCTGGAAGGTGCCGATCTCGTTCTTCATTCCCCCGAAGTTGATGCCCGTCTTGCCTCCCACGCTCGCATCGACCATGGCCAGCAGCGTGGTGGGGACGTTGATGAAACTGAGGCCCCGCTTGAAGGTCGCTGCCGCGAAGCCGCCGAGGTCCGTCACCATGCCGCCGCCGAGATTGATGACGAGCGAGTGGCGGTTGGCTCCGCCCTTCTGCAGCCGTTCCCAGACGCGCGTGAGCTGGCGCAGGTTCTTGTTGGCGTCGCCATCGACAATCGTGATCACCTCTGCCTGGCGCAGGGTGGGGAAGTGGGCCATCTCGCTCCAGCAGAAGCGATGAGAACTGGTGTCGCAGATGACGAAGATGCCATCGTGCTCACACTCGGAGATACACAGCGCGAGATCGCTCTCGAAACGATCTGATAGGATGATTCTCTGTTCCATATCTGTTTCCTTTCTTTGTCTGTTCTTATTCTATACAAAATTATCATTTTTCGTCGTAACGACCGTCAAAAGCTGGCTGTTTTAACAACAATACACATTTCGGCTTCCGTTCTTGCGCATCCACCCGCCGTAGTGTGCAAGATTGTAAGGACAGACCGAGACGACACGAGCAATGCTTCGCCAGGGCATATAGACAACAACTGATGCAATGCTTCGCCAGGACATGATAGAAAAACAACTTGAACAACTTTTACAACTATGAACAACGCTTCGCGGGGACATTTGCCTCTTCGAGGTCCATGCTAACCAAGGCTTGCTGCAAGGGAAACAACTATGAACAACGCTTTGCCTTGGACACATTTCCTGCTGATTTCTCCTGGCGTAATGTCCTGGCGAAGCCTTGTATTTTGTTGTTTACCTTGCAGCAGGAGTGCAATACGCGCGAAGCGTGTAGGTTCCATTTCATGGTACCCTTTCTCGCCATGGCTAAACTCGAGCGAGCTCGGTTCTGCGCATGGCTTATCGAAAGCGTTGTTACTTGTTGTAAAAGTTGTATTTGTTGTTTTTCCCCATCAGCAGGTTGCGTTTTCTGCTAGCCCATTTTAAACCATCAGGGCGCTGGCGCGTCCTAAGACAGGACAAAGCGATAGATAGAAAGCAAAAACAAGAGCAAAAGCAAGAACAAGAGCAAAAACAAGAACAAGAGCAAAAAGAAGTAACTACACAAGAACAAGATGGATATAAGAAAGAGAATCAGTATAGTCCTGGTGGCGCTCCTGGCCCTGGTGGGCGTCTCGGCCCAGGCACAGACCGTCTCGGGCACGCTCATCGACGGCCAGCACAAGCAGCCCCTCGGCTACGCCGTCGTCCAGCTGCTGGGATCGGACAGCACCTACGTCTCGGGCACGACGAGCGACGACACAGGCCGCTTTGCGCTTGCCGCCCCGCGCGACGGCCGCTACATCCTCAAGGTCTCTTTCGTCGGTATGCGCACGATCTGCCACGACGTCGTGGTCGCTGGCGGCAAGGACAAGGAGGTCGGCGCCCTCACGCTCCGCGAGGACGAGCACGTGCTGCGCGAGGTGACGATCGCCGCTCAGGCCCCGAAGGTCGTGCTCAAGAACGACACCTTCCAGTATAACGCCTCCGCCTACCGCGTGGCAGAGGGATCGACCGTTGAGGCCCTGGTCAAGGTGCTGCCCGGCGCAGAGATCGGCGACGACGGGTCGATCAAGATCAACGGCAAGGAGGTGAAGAAGATCCTCGTGGATGGCAAGGAGTTTATGACCGGCGATACCAAGACGGCGCTGAAGAACCTCCCCGCCTCCATCATCGACAAGGTGAAGGCATACGACCAACAGAGCGACCTGGCCCGCGTCACGGGCATCGACGACGGCGAGGAGCAGACCGTGCTCGACTTCGGCATGAAGCAGGGCATGAACAAAGGATTCTTCTCCGACATCAACCTCTCCATGGGCAATCACGGGCGCTATAGCGAGCGCGGCATGGCGGCCTACTTCAAGGACAACTTCCGCATGATGGGTTTCCTCTCGGCCAACAACGTCGGCGACATGATGTTTGGCGGAGGCCGACGGGGCGGTTTCGGACAGACCCGCCAGGGGCTCAACAACACCAAGATGGCGGGCATCAACATGAACTACGACAACGGCAAAACCTGGCAATGGGACGGATCCCTGCGCTGGAACCACAACAACGGCGACCTGCAGGCCAAGGTCTTCAGCGACAACTTCCTGGCCTCGCAGCATGCCTACACGCGCCGCCTCAGCCAGCAGTACACGCGCTCCAACAGCTGGGACGGACGCTTCCGCCTGGAGTGGACCCCCGACTCGATGTGGAACGTGATGTTCCGGCCAAGCCTGCAGCTCAGCAAGAACGACGGCCTCGACGTGAGCACCTCGGCCACCTTCTCCGAAAATCCCTATGCCCAGGGCGACGACCCGCTCGCCGACGACCTGCTCGCGGCCATGCAGGCCCGGGGCACCCTGGTCAACCGCCAGCGCAACACGACCGTGACCTATGGCGACAACACCTCGGCACAGGCCTCGCTGCAGGTCAACCGCAAACTCTCGGCCAACGGGCGCAACGTCACGCTCCGACTGCAGGGCAACTACAACGACGCCGACGCCAAGACCTTCTCCACCCAGGACCTGCAGTACTACCAGCTGCTCGACGCCATGGGCCAGGACTCCATCTATCGCGCCTACCGCTACAACCTCATGCCCACCAAGAGCCACGGCATGGGCGTGGAGGCCACCTATAGCGAGCCCATCGCCCGCCGCACCTACCTGCAGCTGGCCTACCAGTACAACTACGCCCTGAGCAAGAGCGACCGGTCCACCTACGACTTCTCCTCGCTCGGCGGCGGCTACTTCGACGGCGTAGAGCCCGCCTACCGCTCCTGGGGCAGCTACCTCGCCCTGCTGCAGCAGCCCCTCGGCAGCTACTTCGACCAGTCGCTGAGCCGCTACTCGGAGTACAAGACCCATACGCAGAACATACAGCTCATGATCCGCATGAACCAGGAGAAGTGGCGCTTCAACGCCGGCGTGCAGCTCCAGCCGCAGCACAGCATCTACCAGCAGGACTACCTCGGCGTCCACGTCGATACCGTGCGCAACTCCTTCGACTGGAGTCCGACCATCGACTTCCGCTATAAGTTCTCGCCGCAGAGCAACCTCCGCCTCTTCTACCGCGGATCGGCCACGCAGCCCACGATGAGCCAGCTGCTCGACATCACGGACAATACCGACCCGCAGAACGTCAGCGTCGGTAACCCGGGACTGCGACCCGCCTTCACCCATCGCATCCACATGTTCTACAATGGCTACAGACAGAGATACACGCAGTCGTGGATGACCTTCTTCCACTTCGCCTCCGTCCGCAACGCCATCGGCAATAGCGTGACCTACGACGCCAGTTCGGGAGCCCGCGTGGTGAGGCCCGTCAACATCAATGGCAACTGGAACCTGAACGCGGGCGTGATGTTCAACACCAGCATCGACACCCTGGGCGTGTGGAATGTCAATACCTTCACGACCGTCGATCTCAACCGCTACGCCTCGCTCCTGCAGCAGTCGCGGCAGAGCCTCGTGGAGCGCAACATCACCAATCAGACCAACCTCAGCGAGCGACTGACCCTCAGCTATCGCAACAGTTGGCTGGAGGTGGCCCTCGATGGGTCGGTGGAGTACAACCACACGAAGAACCAGTTGCAGTCGGCGCAGAACCTCAACACCTGGCGCTTCGCCTATGGTGGATCCATCAACCTCACGGCGCCCTGGGGCACGAGCCTCTCCACGGACCTCCACATGAACAGTCGCCGAGGCTACAACGACGCCTCGCTCAACAGCAACGAACTGCTTTGGAACGCCCAGGTGGCGCAGAGCTTCCTGCGTGGCAAGCCGCTCACGATCTCGCTCCAGCTCTACGACATCCTCCACCAGCAGAGCAACCTCTCGCGTGTGGTCAACGCCATGGGCCGCACGGACACGGAGTATAACAGCATCAATAGCTACGCGCTCCTGAAGATCTCCTATCGCTTCAACCTCTTCGGAGGCAAGCCGCAGCACCCGGCCGGCGTGCGCCGTGGAGACGACGGCCCGATGATGGGACCTCCGGGTGGCCGTCCGCCTATGGGACCTCCGGGTGGCCGCCCGCCCATGGGCCATCCCGGAGGACGCCCCTTCTGACGCCCGTTTGCAAAGCAGCGTGATGGTTTTCGACCTGTACGGTTGATATGGGCTGAAAGCCCAACAGACCATAGCCCAGGGCATCGCCCTGGGTATAATAGCAA
>ERZ773200.460-NODE-460-length-42908-cov-11.679066_pt1 | contig 42908 bp, 29 predicted proteins | sample MGYA00581008_ERZ773200 | MGnify/ENA primary metagenome ERZ773200 (study PRJEB29015, sample SAMEA2737770) | human gut metagenome | biome: human gut; feature: human-associated habitat; material: faeces | place: China | collected 2012 ... | reverse complement strand
TCGCCCCCACTGCGGGCGACCCGGCCATTTATTAAATCAACCCAAAATGCTGCATCGCTGTGACGGTACCGTCGTGTGCGACATCGTCGGTCACGTAGTCGGCGACCGTCTTGACCTCGGGCATGGCGTTGCCCATGGCGACAGCTGTCTCGACCGCAGCGAGCATACCCAGGTCGTTGCCCGAATCGCCAAAGCCAAAGGTGCGCGCATTTCCCGCGCGACCCAGATACTCCAGCGCCCGCGCCACGCCCACGCCCTTGTCGATGCCCTTGGGGCTCAACTCGCGATTTGTTTGCTGGGCTCACTTGGAAGAGCGGCGGTAAACGCATCTCCCGGTTAATCCGGCACCGCCGAAGCGAACCCCACACACGCCCTCCGGCAAGCGGCACGCGCCCGTCAACGCAAAGGTCCGGCGGGACGCACCTAGCATCCCGCCGGACCGCCACTCGTCCAGGAGGCCGCCGCGACGAGCCCCTAGATCTTCGCAAGCTCCTCGGAGATGACGCGGCAGACGTCCTCAGCCTGAGGCATCACGCCGTACATCTCGAAGAAGCCGTGGTCGCAGCCGCGATAGCGAATCGCGGTGACGTCAACGCCCGCATCCTGCAGCCTCTTCGCGAATAGCTCGTCCTGATAGCGCAGGTAGTCATACTCGGAAGAGATGATGACCGTGCGGGGGAACGCGCTCACGTCCTCCGCGAACAGGGCAGACACCCTCGGGTCGAGCATCTCCTCCGCATTGCCGTTGGTATACATCATTGGCAGGTCGTCGTTGGCGTTGCGGATGCGATCCACCCTGCTCAGAGCCTCGGCCCTCTGGTCGTTCACGATCTCATAGAGGTCATAGGACCATTCCTCCGGAACAGGGCCGCCGTCGACGAGCGGATACAGCTCGGCCACGAGCTTGATCCTGTCCGCATGGGACCCGTCGAGGACGACGGCGTTGGTCAGGCTTCCGCCCGCGGAGTCGCCAGCCACGGCGACCCGCGTCGCGTCGACACCCAGCTCATCCGCATGCTCGACAAGCCAGTCGAGCGTCTTCACGCAGTCCTCGACACCACCGGGGAACATCGTCTCGGGAGACAAGCGGTACTCCGGGTAGATCGCGACGCAGCCCGTTCGCTCCGCGATGTCGCGCAGGCAGTTCTCGTACTGGCCAATGTTGCCCACCATGAAGCCGCCGCCGTGGATGAACACGAGCGCGGCGGAGCCGCACCCGTGGCCCTCGGGCGTGAAGACGTGCAGGGGAATGCCCCTGTCGCCAAAGTTCATGACGACGGTCTTCTTGGCGACGTTCGAGCCCCTCACGACATGGGTCTCCTTGTTGGGAGCGGAGCGCCACGCGATCACGTCCACCGGCCCCGCCGGCGCCGGGCCGGCGGCGAGCTTCGCATGGGCGCGCGCGTAGACGCGCGGATCGAGCACGCGCTCGCGCTCGTCTCCCGGCACGGGCTTCAGCAGGAGCTTCAGCCCGTTGGGCTCCACGACCTCCCTAGATCCACGCTCAAGCACTTCAAGCTCGGAAGTGGGGTACTTCCTCTCCTCGGTGCCCATGGCTAGCCGATCTTCAGCTCGTCAAGCTTGGCGTCAAGCTTGGCCATCTCATCGGCGGAAAGCTCCCACTCGAACGTCTCGCAGTTCTGAATCGCGTGGGCGTCCGTGCGCACGCCAACGAGCGCGGTGCCCACGTACTCCTTCTGGGTGCTCCAGTTCACGGCGACCTGTGCCACGGGCTTGTCATGAGCCTCGGCGATCTCGTCCATGACCTTGAGCAGCTCCTGGACGCGCGAGAACTTGGGCTCCTGGAAGTAGTCGTAGAAGCCGCCACGAACATCGCCCTCCTCGAACTTCGGCAGCTCGCGGAACTTGCCCGACAGGATGCCCGCGCCAAGGGAGCCATAGGTGAAGGAGTCGATGCCACGCTCGTAGCCCCACTTGATAAGGTCCTCGGAGGAGCGGTCGACCATGGAGTAGGGCGGCTGCTGGACGTCGACCTGAGCGACCTTCTCGCACTCCTCGATCATCTCGGTCGTGAAGTTGGAGACGCCGATGTGGCGAATCTTGCCTTGCTCCTTGAGGAGCTGGAGGGCGCACATCGTCTCGGAGAACGGGGTCTTGGCGTCGGGCCAGTGCACGAAGTAGAAGTCGATGTAGTCGGTGCGGAGATTGCGCAGCGAGCTCTCGACCTCCCTCATGATGTTCTTGAACGAAGAGTCGCGGTCATAGCCGGCGGCGCTGGTGATCAGGCCAACCTTGGTCGAGAGCAGGTAGCTCTCTCGGTCGACGCCCCTGAGCGCGTTGCCGACGACCTTCTCGGACGCGCCGTTGCCATAGCACGGCGCGGTGTCAATGAGGTTGACGCCGTGATCGAGCATGGTGCGGATGGCGGACATGCTGGCGGCGTCATCGTTCTCACCAAAGGAGTCGCCGCCGATCGCCCAGGTGCCCACGGCGAGCTGGGAGACGTCAACGTCGGAGTTCTTGAGGTGCGTGTAGCGCATATTCTCTCCTTCTAATGGGGCAGCACGCGTCGAATGTCCTCGATCGCGTGCCGCCAGGAATTGCCTTGAACAGGCTTCGGATGATCCGGAAACCGCCTTACACGATGCCCACGAGGCCGAGGACGAGCGCCAGAACCATGATGCCGACCAGGATGATGTTGACGTTCACGTTCTTCTTGCGCAGGAGCCAGAGGACGACGAGCGTAAGTCCCAGAGGCACGATGCCCTTGAAGATCGAGTCGAGGTAGGTCTGGATCATGACGGGGTCGGAGTCCTGAACCGGAATGGACAGGATCGTGTTGAATTGGACGTTCGCCGCGGTCATGGCGCCGATCATCACCAGGCCGATCGTGGAGGTCGCCTTGGTGATGAGCTTCATGAGACCACCCTCGTACATCTCGGAGATGAAGTTGGTGCCCATGCTGAAGCCGAGGTAGGTCATGAAGTATCGGCAGAGGATCGACGGGATGTTGTAGATCAGCAGGAACATGATCGCGCCGAGGGGCGAGCCGCTCATGGCGAGGTTAATGCCGATGCCGGCGGCGATAACACGCAGGACGCCCCAGAAGATTGCGTCGCCGATGCCGGACATCGGGCCCATCAGGGAGACCTTGATACCGTCGATGGACTCGGTGTCGAAGTCTTCGTGCTGCGAGTTCTCCCTCTCCATGGAGGCGACGAGGCCCATGGCGAACGTGCCGACGTTCTGGGTAATGTTGTACCAAGTCGTGTGACGCTTCATGGCGTCGGCACGAGCCTCGGGGTCATCGGCGTAGTAGCGGTTAAGCGCGGGCTGGACGGAGTACAGCCAGCCGTCGGCGCCAGCCTTGACGGAACCGCCGGCGCAGGAAGCGAACACGGAGAAGGAGCGCAGGAAAATGCTGTTGAGCATCTTCTTGTCTTCAGGGCTCACATTCTTGGTCAGGTTGCTCATGCGAAGAAATCCTCCTCGTCGCTGGTTACAGAGTCGCCGGAAACGGCCTGGGTGGCCACTCCCTTCTTGGTGAGATCGAAGATCTCCTTGTCGCGGAGGGCGGAGGCAACCGCGATGATGACACCGAGAACTGCGATGGCGATCATCGGGAGGCCGAGGTACTGGTAGAGCGTAAAGCCCAAGAAGAAGTAGATGCTGAGCTCGGTGCTCCACAGCATCTGGAGCAGGAGCGCCATACCAACGGCGGGCAGGAGGGCACCCACGGCGTTGAGGCCGCTCATGACATTGGCCGGAATCTGGTTGACAATGGCGGCAACGGGCTCGGCGCCAAGGTAAACGCCGAGGAAGGCGATGAGGCCAAAGGCGGCGTACTTAACGAACCAGAGAACGAAGTGCTGAAGCGCGAGGCCCTTCTCGTTGCCCTCGGCGGCCATCTTGTCAAAGGTGGCTGCGAAGAACGCGAGGAACACGTTGTTCATGAAGATCGAGAGAAATGCGGTGACGACGCCCACGGGAACGGCCAGTGTGATGGCGGCACCCTGGTCGATACCAGCGCCAACGGTGAAGGCGACGGCGAGGGCGGTCGCGGTAACAGGCTCGGCGGAGATAGCGCCACCAATGTTAACCGCGCCCATGAAGATCGCCTCGAGAGAGGCACCGATGATGACACCGGTCTTGACGTCGCCCATCAGGAGGCCCGCAACGAGACCTACCACGAGAGGACGCTCGATCATGCACTGACCGAGAACCCAGTTGCCGCCGTAGCAAATCAGCACGGTCAACCAGGCCATTATTGCCAACCCAACCATTTGACTTCCTTTCTTTCATTTCATTTGGCCGCCTGGCCAAATCCCCTTATTTCCCCGCCGCCTCGATCAGACTCTTGAGAGGAGTCTTGGGATTGGACGGGATAAGCTGATGGAAAACCGGAATACCCTGCTCGCAAAGCTCCTTCGCGGCCTCGAGCTCATCCGGGTTGAGCATGATCGTGGAGTTGAGGGCGACCTTGCTATCCGGATCGGACTTGTCGAAGCGGCCGACGTTGGCAACGTTCACGCCCTCAATCTTGCCCGGCGCGCCCTTAACGAGCTCAAGCACGTCACGCACGCAGTTGGTGAGCGCGAAGATGCGCATGGAGTCCGCGCGCGGATCGTTCGCGATGCGGCAGGCATCCGGAACGTCCTTGACGAGGAGTTTCTGGCCCGCCGGCGTACCCATGGAAAGCGTCATGCGAAGGGCGTCGCTCTCCACGGCGTGCTTGTTGGCGACGATGATCCTGGTGGTGTTGAGCTCCTTGGTCCACACCAGGGCGACCTGTCCGTGAATCAGACGGTCATCGACTCGAACCTGAACAATCATTGCTTCCTCTCTCTACTTGTTAGTACTCTCTAATCAAAGAAGTCTCCCTCGGACTCCTCGTTGTCCGCGGCCTTGCTCGGAGGCTCGACGACCTGCATCGTCGCCCTCGCCAGCTCGACGCTCTGCTTGATCGAATCTGCCGTGACCGGCTCGGCGCCGAGGAGCGTCTCGATCACGAGGCCGAGGTTCATACCGGTGACGTGGACGATCCCGCGCTTCTCCGGCTCCATAAGGACGACCTTCTGGAAGACGGAACCACCGTAGATGTCGGTGAAGATGATGGCCTCGTCCTCAGGGCCCACCGAGTCAATAAAGGCCTGGATGCGAGGGGTGAAATCGGAGTCGTCCACGTAGCAGTCAACTGCCTCCACCATGTCCGCCATGCCGGTCAGGATTCCGATCGAGCTCCTGATTCCGCTTGCGAGGTGGCCGTGCGACGCGACAAGAACTTTCTTCATCGAGTCTCTCCTAGAGCGAATAGTGGTTGGGGTTCAGAAGCTGGATCTTGCTGACGACGAACGCGCGCATGTCGGGGGCGGCGTCCATCAGGAGGCCTATGCCGTTGCCGTCGTTCTTACCGGAGTTGATGTCCTTCTCGAAGGCGCGGTACATGGAACGGAAGTACTCCGTGGCGATGTTGAACTTACTCATGCCGAGGTTCACGGCCTCCTGGAGCTGCTCGTCGGGGATGTCGGAGCATCCGTGCATGACGAGGGGGACGCTGACGGCCTCCCTGCAGGCCTTGATGCGCTCCATGTCGAGGTTCGGGACCTTGACATAGGGGCCGTGGGCATTGCCGACGGCGATGGCGAGCGAGCCGCAACCGGTGCCCTCGACAAACTCCTCGGCGAGGTTCGGGTCGGTGTAGTGGTCGCTGTTCACGAAGTCGTTGGCGTCAGAGCCGTTGCCGACATGGCCGAGCTCGGCCTCGATGTCGACGTCGAAGATCTTGGCGACCTGGACGACGTCCTTCGTGAGCTGGAAGTTCTCCTCATAGGGAAGTGAGGAGCCGTCGACCATGACGGATGGGAAGCCGGCCTTGACGCCCTTGACGGCGATCTCGTAACCAGCGGAGTGATCCTGGTGGACGGCGACGGGCACGCTCGCGCGCTCGGCGTAATAGCGGGCGGCGAAGGCGATGATGTCGAGGGCGCAGTGGTCCTCGAAGCCAGGCCAGTACTGGATGATGATGGGCATGTGCTCATCCTCGGCGGCCTGGATCGCATAACGGATGGTCTCCGTATTGATGACGTTAATCGCGGGCACGCCATAGTGGTGCTCGGTCGCATGTTGAAGAAGCTCGTTGACCTTGATGAGTGACATCTTTGTCTTCCTTTCACCTGAATAATCATTGGATCGGACAGTTCTCAGCTCGTCAGCTGGTTGAACACGAAGCGAAGCGCGAGGCAGGCAGGCGCTTGCGAGGCGCGGTGGAGCCTATGCGGCCGCCTGGCCCTCAGGCTGCGGCGCCGCGCTTCGACGCCATAGCACGTACGCCACAAGAGCAGCGACTGCAGCAATCGTTGAAGCGAGGGCGAAGGCCAGGAAACCCGCGTGCGTGCCGAGCGCATCGCACGCCCAACCGCCAAACAGGTTCGCAACCACGACGGACAGACCGCTCTGGACCATCGCGAAGGCGCTCTGACCTCGAGCGCGACAATCCTCGTAAGTGTGGTTGGCAATGTAGGTAACGCAGGAGTAGTAGACGGTCATGTAACTCACGCTCTGCAGCAGCTGGCCGCAGACCATGACCGGGACGATGCCGGTGCCCACAAGCACGAGCCTGAGCGCCGCCATGAAGCAGGAAAAGATCAGGAGGTTCATCTCGCCGAAGCGCCTGACCAGCTTGGAGGAAACGAGCAGGATGGGGATCTCGCTCGCAGCGGAGACCGCACTCAGGACGCCCACGAGGTTCTGACCCTCGCCAAGCTCGACCGCGTAGCGGCCCAAGAACGCCCCGATGAAGCCAATCGCGGCCGAACTGATGAAGGCGAAGACCAAGACGAAGGCGATCTCATTGCTGGTGAACAGCGAGAGGAGGCCCTTTCCGTGGGAGACCTTGGGATCGTCCGCGGCATTGGCGCGAATTCCCGCCTCGGGGAGGCGCCACATGTGAGCCGCGAAGACCACCAGCGCGGCGGAGACCACCGTGAACTGGATTTGAGGAGCCATGTCGAGCAGCCGACCGACGATCAGGACGACGATGGCATAGCCGATAGTGCCACCCATGCGAATGCGAGAAAAGTCCAGGCCAGAGCGATCCGCGAGCTCGATGACGAGGGAGTCGCTCAGGGGCAGGAGCCCCGAGAAAAACGCCGAGAATGCAAAGGTTACGAGAAGGACCGGGACGAACGTCGACGCCAGGTAATACAGCGGAGCGAGTACCGCCGCCGCAAGGCAGAGGGCCACGATGACCGCGCGGCGGCGCCCGAGCTTGTCGGCGATCGTCGACCAGAGCGGCTGGATGGCGAGCGCACACACCGGGGTCGCCGCGAGGAGAATGCCGGTCTGGGCCGCGCTGAGGCCGAGGCTCGTGTAGTGAGCGGAGAGAAACGGCGAGTACACGCCCGCGCAGACCCAGTAGAGTACGTTCGCGAAGAACAGCGAAGTCATGCTTGCGTTTGTCTTGGCGTTGTGCATCGTGCTTCTCCCTTCTTGCTCGCCGGGTGCCTGTCTGGGCTTCGAAGTGATTCACCATCTAGCGTGAAACGGAGTTGCGAGGCGTTGAAACAATGTTCTGTTGTTTCATCGTTTTCGTGCCGTTGTTTCACGGCTCATAAGATAGCAGCTCAAGCTGAGATTGCGCCGAGGAAGTACCGATTTACCGTGAACGGTAGGAAATCAGCGGTGAAACGCTATTTCACCGCTGATGAAACATTTTGCTTATTTTTCACCTCTCTTGACCTAAGATACAAAGCAAGCTAGGACCAAGGAGTAACCATGGATAAGACAGGGGATGTGCTCAGCCACATCTGCGCGGTCATGAGCAGCCTATCCCCCTCGGAGAAGGCAATCGCAACGTATGTGCTCGACCACCCGTCGGATGTCGCAACGATGACCGTCCGCGAACTCGCCGCAGAAACCGGTACGTCACCGGCGTCTGTTTCGAGATTCGCAAGGACGCTTGACTACCGAACCTATTCGGACATGCGTCTGGCGCTCGGCATATCCATCAGCAGGGCATCCGGCGAAGAAAAGGCCACGGACGGCAGGATTACTCTGGACGACGTCGAGGGCTCCATCAAGTACGTCCTGTCTCACAAGGTCAAGGAGCTCTCCCAAACCGCCTCGCTCATTGACTCCGATGACTTTTCGGCAGTCGTCAATCTGCTCCACAACGCCAACCTCGTCCTGATCGCGGGCGTCGGCAACTCGATTAACATGGGCGTAAACGCGGCGTTCAAGCTCTCGCAGGTTGGAGTCAGAGCGTTTTGCCCCAGTACCACCGAAGCCATGGTCTCCGTCGCAACCAGCCTCAAGGAGAATGACGTTCTACTCGTCATTTCGACGTCCGGATACTCGAAGCGTCTCGTCAACATATTCGACTCTGCCGAGGATTCGAACACCCCCATCATCATGATCACAGACAACCCGGATACGCCGCTCGCGAAGCGTGCCACGCATATCATCCGAGCCATCTCGCGAGATCAGGCCATCACCGGAACCGAGATCGCCTTCTCGCACAGCTCGATCAACTTCGTCATCGAGCTGCTGTTCCTCTTCCTGACCTCTTGCTGGGATGACCCGGTAGAGTTTAACAGGATCATCTCGAAGAATCTCATGGGAGACAAGCAATACAGCTAGGACGACGCATGCCGGCGCACCGATGCCCAGACCGAAACGGGAGGACCCCTTGATAAAGCTCATCCTCGCAGACATGGATGGGACCCTGTTGCCGTTTGGCTCAAGGGTCGTATCGGAGCGCACGCACAGCGCGATTCTTTCGGCGCTCGATGCGGGCATCGCGTTCGGCCCCGCAAGCGGGCGCGACTACGCCGACCTGGCCGATGCCTTTGACGGCGACGCGCGCTGTTTCTCGACCGGCATCATGGCCAACGGAAAGAAGGTCTTCTCCAGCGGCGAACTCGTGTTCAAAAAGACGCTCTCGACGGAGGCCCTCGTCAAGCTCGATAGCGCTGTACGCCCCTACGCGGGGACGTCACTCTGGCTAGTCGCCGATGTCGATGAGACAGGCAAGCGCTGCGAGCAGTTCCTCTGCGCCGTCGAGCCTGGCGACGAATTCGCCCTGGAAGTCGTTAAGGACTCCGGAAGAGACATGGCGCTCGGAGACGTGCCCACGAACCGTGACGTCATAACCGCCGGCATCTTCGTCAACGTCAGCTCCGCCCCGACGGAAGTCGTTCGGAGTCGATGCAAGGAAGCCTGCCCAGAACTTGATTTCCCCTCGCCCGTCCCATTCTTCCTCGATGTTGTTCCGGCTGGCTGGAGCAAGGTAAACGGACTCGACGCGCTTCTCAGCAGCCTTGGGGTCACGCTGGACGAGGTCGCTTTTATCGGAGACTCGGAAAACGACGTGACGCTCCTCGAAAAGGTGCCGAACTCCTACGCAGTCGCGGGCGCGATGCCAGAGGCGAAGGCCGCGGCCCATCACCTGATCGGGAACGCAGCCGAGGACTCCGTCGCGAAGCTCATCGAACAGATTGTCCAGCAGCGAGTCTAGGGTTCCGCCAGCGTAGCATGCGCCGCGTGCCTCGTCATCCGTTCGTGGCGCGCTACCTCGTGACGATCCAGAGCGTGGCCATCGTCGCGACGCCGATGCCTACGATGAGCGCGGCCCACAGGACGCGGACCACGGGGTTCATGTCGCCCGTCACCACCATGTCGTTCGCGTGCCAGAACCAGCTCTCGTTTCCCTTGCGCATGATGCACTCCCTTAGCCTCGATTACGCCATCTATGGCCGAGCAATCGCAGGTCACGTGCCATAGATTTGCCCTACGCCCAGCTTTCAGTTCTGTAAGGCGGCGGGAGCCTGTGCGAGGCCCCGAGTCCTGAGGCCGTTGCAATGAAAATGGGAATCAAGGGGCACGCATCAATCATATGGGTTCCTTTCGAGGGCGATGGCAAACGAAGCATCCATCATATAATGGAGCGACGCAACCAGAGAGGTCACCCATGGAATTTTATGCAAGCTGCCCCGAGGGCTTTGAGTCCGCACTCGCCGATGAGCTTAAACACCTCGGGCTTTCGCATGTCCGCCGCCTGAAGGGCCGCGCTACGTTTGAGGGCGAGCTCGAAGAAGGCTACCGCGCCTGTCTGTGGTCGCGCCTGGCCAGCCGCGTGTTTGTGGTGCTTGGGCGCTTTGAGGCGCAGGATGCCGATGAATTGTACGACGGCGTTTACGACATCGCCTGGGAGAGCATTGTTCGTCCAGGCGCCACCATCGCCATCACCGCCCGCGGCGTGACCGAGCAGCTGCGCAATACGCGTTTCTCGGCTCTGCGCGCCAAGGACGCGCTGTGCGACCGTCTGGCCGAGACCACGGGCCGTCGCGCCGATGTCGACGCCGCCGACCCCGATGTTCACCTGCTGCTTTCGCTGCGTCAGCGTCGCGCGAGCATCAGTCTGGACCTTTCGGGCGATCCGTTATTCAAACGCCTGCCGCCTGCCGCGACCCGCGCCGGCGAGGGTACGCACGTGCTGCGCCCCGACTACGCCGCCCTGGTGCTTTCGCAGGTCGGCTGGACCGCACTGTGCGAGCGCGAGTTGACGGCCGACGATTACGAGAACGAAGCCCTTCCCACGCTGATCGATGCCTCGTGCGCCGGCGGCGGTCTGCTGCTGGAGGCCGTGAATATTCTGACCGACCGCGCCCCGGGCGCCGCACGCGAGCGCTGGGGCTTTGAGGGCTGGCAGCTGCACGACGCCGCCCTGTGGGAGCAGCTGCTTGCCGAGGCGCGCGAGCGCGAGGCGGCAGCGCGCGAGCGCCAGGCGCGCATCGTGGCCGTAGACATCGACCCCGCCGCCCGCAAGACTGCCGAGCGCATGGTCAAGTGCGCCGGCTACAAGCGTTTTGTCGACTTTTGTGCCGCCAAGCCCGCCACCGTGCTGGACCATGCGGGCGCCGTCGCCGGTGCCGCCGTGGTCGCAGACACCACCGAGACCCCGCTTTCGCTCATGCACGACGCCATGACGCTGGTCGGCGAGCTGCGCCGCGCGCCCGAGCTCGCCGCTGCACCGGTCGCCGCCCTCACCCGCGACGGCCTTATGGCCCGTGCGCTCCACGCCGAACCCGCGCGCTCCATCGCCGTCATGCCCAACAACGAAGAGGCGACTATCGAGGTTTGGCCCTCGCTCGACCACGCCGCAGCAGCATTTGAGGCTGCGACCAGCGCGGATGCCGAGGCCGAGGCTGCGGATGCCAACGAAGTCAACGACAAAGCCGCCGACGCCCCCATACCCGAACCTGCCGCCACGCTCGACCTGGGCGACGGCAAGCCGCTGCCCGTGCTCATCCCGGAGTCCGAGCAGTTCGCCAACCGCCTGCGCAAGAACGCCCGTCTGCGTCGCAAGTGGGCAAAGCGCGAGGGCGTGAGCTGCTACCGCGTCTACGATGCCGACCTGCCCGACTACTCCGCCGCCATTGACCTGTACGAAGGCTGCCCGCAGACGCCGGGCCGCTGGCTCGTCATCGCCGAATACGCCGCGCCCAAGACCATCGACCCCGCGCTTGCCCAGGCCCGCATGCTCGACATCTTGGCCATCGCGCCGCGCATCCTAGATGTTCCCGCCGAGCATGTGCACGCCAAGGCCCGCATGCGTTCGCGCGGCGGCTCGCAGTACGGCAAGCAGGGTGCCGGCAAGGGTGGATCGGGCGAGCGCGCCAATATCGCACGCCGTCGTCTACCGCTCATCGAGGAGGGCGGCCTTACCTTTGCCGTCAACTTTGACGACTATCTGGATGTGGGCATCTTCCTGGACCACCGCGTCACCCGCAACCTGGTGCGCGAACATGCCAAACAGGCGCGCCGCTTCCTCAACCTGTTCGCCTACACCGGTACCGCCACCTGCTATGCGGCAGACGGTGGCGTCGAGGAGACCGTGACGGTCGACCTTTCCAACACCTACCTGGACTGGGCCGAGCGCAACATGCGCCAGAACGGCTTTGTGGGCCCGCAGCATCACTTTGTACGCGACGACGTGCTCGCCTGGATTCGCGACCAGCGCCAGACGCGCAACCGCTGGGACCTGATCTTTGTCGACCCGCCCACGTTCTCGAACTCGTCCAAGATGGGCCGCCGCACCTGGGATGTCCAGCGCGACCATGTTGAGCTTTTGGCCGGCGTATCGCGCCTGCTCGCGCAGGGCGGCCATGCCATCTTTAGCTGCAACCTGCGCGGCTTCCGTCCCGAGACGCGCAAGCTCGCACGCGTGGGCGTCGTGTTGGAGGACATTACGGCGCAGACCATCCCCGAGGACTTCGCGCGCAACCAGAAGGTGCATCATTGCTATATCGTGCGCCGCCTGCCCATCGAGGACGCCATGGCGGAGGTCGGCTTTAGCGCCGAGGAGATTGCAGAGCGAACCGAGGAGCTGCGCAACCCCGAGGCCCGTAAGCCTCGTGCAGCAGTGCCCGCGCACGCGCAGGCCGGCAACGGCAAGTCCAACTTTGCCGGCAAACCCTCCTCCGCCGGCAAGCCCAAAAAGAAGAAGTTCTACGCCAGCAAGCCCAAGGGCAAATAACAAAGTTGCGGTGGAATAGTTCCCAGACGGCCCCATCAAAGACCAAAACAGGAACTATTCCACCGCAACTCATATTGGGATGGTGGTTGGCGATTTAGCCTTGGGTGACCAGGCGGTAGCCGATACCCACATGCGTCTGGATATAGCGCGGATGCGCGGGGTCGGACTCGATCTTCTTGCGCAGCGTACCCATAAAGACGCGCAGGCTCGCCAGGTCGCTCTTGGTCGCCGTTCCCCAAATCTCGTGCAAAATAAACTGGTGCGTCAGCACCTTGTCGGCGTTATGCGCCAGCAGGCACAGCAGCTTGTACTCGATCGGCGTCAGGTGCAGCTCCTCGCCGTCCATCGTTGCGATGCCGGTGTCAAAATCGATATGCAGCTCACCGGTATCGAACGAGCCCTCGGAGGCAACGCCGCCCGCCTGCGCATACGAAAGGCGCCTGAGCGTCGTGCGAATGCGCGCGAGCAGCTCCTCGACCGAAAACGGCTTGGTCAGATAGTCGTCGGCGCCAGCATCGAGTGCGCGAATCTTGTCCGCGTCCTCGCTGCGCGCCGAAACCACGATGATCGGCATGCCCGACCACGCGCGCACCGACTCCACCACCTTGACGCCGTCCATATCGGGCAGGCCCAGATCGAGCAGCACAATGCTCGGCGCCTGCGACGAGGCGGCGGCGATGGCGGCGTGAGCGGTCTCCACGGCCATATGGCGCAAGCCGTGCGCCTCGAGCGCGGCGACGATAAGATTGCGGACGGCGGGATCGTCCTCAACGACCAAGATGAGCGGTTTCACGGCAGAGTTCGGCACAGCGCTACTCCTTATCAAACGAAACGTCGGCGGCGGGAAGCTCAATCGTAAAGACCGAACCGTGCGGGTCCGCCGCGGTAACCTCTATGCTACCGCCATGTGCCAGCGCAATGGAGCGGCAGAGCGAAAGCCCCAAGCCCACACTGCGGCAGCTGTCGGCCAGGCCATGGTTGGCGGTGTAGAACGACTCAAAGATACGCTCGCGGTCCTCGGGCGCAATGCCCGGGCCGTCATCGGCAACCGAGCACGCCACGCGCTCATCGCCGACGCCAATCGAGATCACGATATGCGAGCCCGCAGGCGTATAGGCGATGGCATTGTTCACCAGATTGACCACCAGCTGCACCATCAGGCGCGCGTCGACGTTGACAAGCGCCGGCTCATCGCACGCCACCACCTTAAGGTCGTGCTCGCGCACGGCCGGACTTACGTGGCGCAGCGCCTCCTCGACGATATCGTCCATGAGCTCGAGCGTGGTCGACAGATGCATGCCGCCGCCCTCGAGCTTGGTGATGGCAAGCAGGTTCTCGACGGTGGCGTTGAGCCACAGCGCATCCGAGCGAATGGATAGGAGCATGCCGCGGCGTGTCTGGTCGTCGAGCACGGCCGTGCCGGTCGAGCCCTGGTCGAGCAACACGTCGGCATTACCCGAAATACTGGTGAGCGGCGTACGCAGGTCGTGCGAGATGGAGCGCAGCAAGTTGGCGCGCAGCTGCTCGTTTTTAGCAAGCACCGCCGCTTCCTCGCGGGCCTCCATGGCGCGGGCGCGATCGAGCGCCAGCTCGCCTTCGCTCACGATGGCATCGGCAAGCGTCCGCTCCTCGGGCGTCAGCGCATCGGGCTCGGCGACAATGGCGAACACCCCCACCACCGAGGCGGGATCGCCCGCGCGCACCATGGTGTCGCCCGAGCGCACGGTCAGGTATATGCCGTAGAACGCCGAGGCGCCATAGGTGGCATCGAGCGGCGTTCCCACATAGGCGGACGCCGAGAGCCGCGGCGGCATCTGCGGCGCCAGCTGGTGTACCGGCGCGGCATCGCCCACGGCCGTGTACGTCGTGCGCGGCAGCAGGTCATCGTTATCGGCATCGGCGCTATACCACACGACCGGACAGTCCGAAAGACGCGCCAGCTGCGTTGCCATAGCGTGCACAATCTGTTGCTGATCGCCACACCGCTGCAGCATGCGGTTGGTCTCGAGCACCATCTGCGTGCGACGGTCGCTGGCGGCGGCCTGCGCCAAGGCGCGGCGCAGGGCCAGCGCGATCGAGCTCGATACGAGCGAGACCGCAAACATGATAAAGAACATGCCGGGATAGACGCGGTCGATAAACGACAGCGCGTAGCGCGGGTCGACAAACAAGAAGTTGTAGAGCGCCACGGCGGCAGCCGAGCTCAGCAGGCAGTACAGGCGGCTCCAGGTAAAGAAAGCGCACAGCTGCACGGCAAACACATAGACGATCATGATGCTCGGCGCGAGCCCCGGATGGTCGAGCAGCGCGCCCACAATCGTCGCCGCGGCTAGCAGCCCCGCCGATACGCAGGCGTCATACAGAGGACTGCGACGCGTCAGCGTTGTACGCCGCCACCAAAAGTTCTCGGCAATATCGCCGTCCGCACGGACGTCCATCAGCGCCCCGCCCCTCTCTCAAAAACAAAAACCACCACAAAGGGGACTGGCACCTTTGCGGTGGTGGCCTCCTTGTGGTGGTTTCAAGTGTATAGCCTTTGCAGCCTGCGGTCGCTAGACAAACAGCAGACGTCGACTACGGACGCTCGTCGGGAGCCAGGCGCTGCATCTTGCTCACGGCCTTAAACTTGGTGAACAGCGGCACGTACTCAAAGCTCACGTTGGAGTTCTCCAGGCCGTACCAGCGCGCAGGCGTGCCGGCGGCGCGGCGGATGATGTACTTGAGCGTGATGGCCGTACGCTCGCTGGGCTCCACGTCGCTTTCGGGCGCCAGCAGCTTGCGGATCATGACGAACTTAAACGTACCGATGTTGCCCGGGTCCTTGTAGACCGAGTAGTCATGCGTCTGCGCCGGCAGCTCGCCGCTGGCAGCCAGGTCCTGAACAACCTGGCGCAGGTAAGCATTGACGCGCTGGTTGATCTTATAGCCCAGGTACAGATGCACGCGGAATACGTAGTCGGTGCCGAACGTCTCGACCGAGTAGGCAAAGGTATGCGGCTCCTCCATGGTCTCGACATTCACGAACCACCAGGCGCGAGCGCGCTTGGGGTGCTTATCCAAAATCGAGTAGACGATATCGCGGTCGATATAGTCGGTGTTGGTGTCCTTGGTCAGGTACACGATGTTGTCGCTCATGAGCTCGTAGCGATCGTCGTCGCGCAGGCGTTTGAGCTGCGGCAGATAGCTGCGCAGCGGCAGCAGCGTAAACTGACGTTGCTCGACCGCCGTACCGTTGTACCAGCACACCATAATGCCCATGATGAGTGCAGCCATAAGGATGGTGAAGTAGCCGCCGTGGAAGAACTTGGTGAGCGAGCTCACAAAGAAGAAACCCTCGAGCAAAAGGAAGAAGGCAGCAAAGATCCACGGCGCGACCTTGAGATTGCGCTCCACGTGCAGATAGAAGAAGAGCAGCATTGTCGTGCACATCATGGTCAGGGTAATGGCCAGGCCGTACGCGGCCTCCATGTGCGCCGAGTTCTGGAACAGCAGCACCACGACGACGCAGCCCACGAGCATGACGTTGTTGACCATGGGGATGTAGAGCTGGCCCTTGGTCTCGGCAGGATAGAAGACCTGCATATGCGGCATGAGGTCCAGGCGGCTGGCCTCGGACACCAGCGAGAATGCGCCGGTGATGAGCGCCTGCGAGGCGATGATGGCCGCGACGGTGGAAAGGCCGACGGCAAAGGGGCGCAGACCCGGGGCGAGCATCTGGTAGAAGGGGTTGAGGTCGGCGATACCCATGAGCTCCGGGTTGCCGGCGTTGTTGATAAGCCACGCGCCCTGGCCCATGTAGGACAGCAGCAGGCAGCACTTAACGAACGGCCAGGTGGCATAGATATTGCCGCGGCCCACATGGCCCATGTCGGAATAGAGCGCCTCGGCACCGGTGGTAGCGAGGAAGCAGCTGCCCAAAATCATGATGCCCGCATGGTTGTTGGGGCTCAGCAGAAAAGCGATGCCACGCAACGGGTTGAGGCACAGCAGCACCGCGGGATACTGGCAGACAAAGAACAGGCCCGTGCCGCCCAGGAACAAAAACCACAGCGTCATGATGGGACCGAAGGCGTGACCGATCTTGGCCGTGCCGATGCGCTGCACCAAGAAGAGCGCGATGATGATGGCAAGCGTGATGGCGACGACACGACCCTGGTCGTCACCGAGCACGGCATGGACCGCCGGGATGGTGCGCAGGCCCTCGATGGCCGTGGTGACGGTAACGGCAGGCGTCAGGATGCCGTCGGCGAGGAGCGCCGCGCCGCCCAGCATGGCGGGGATGATGAGCCACTTGCCGCAGCGCTTGACCAGGCTGTACAGGGCAAAGATGCCGCCCTCGCCGTGGTTGTCGGCGCGCAGCGAGATCAGCACGTACTTGACGGTCGTCAGCAGCGTGACCGTCCACACGACAAGGGAGAGCGCGCCGAGCACGAACTCCTGCGTGACGCTTCCGATGCCGCCGTTGCCGGCAACGAGCGCCTTGGTTACATACATGGGGCTGGTGCCGATATCGCCATACACCACGCCCAGCGTGACGAGCATCGCCGAGATGCTCACAGGAATCGCAGCGTGCGACGCTACTTCCTTTGCCTTTTGTTCCATAAGCCGGTTTCCTCCCAATTTTAACGTTCGACGGGATTATATGTAATCAGCCCATATTTTAATGGCACCGTTTTCCCAGCTAGATAAACATTTATGCGGCCTTTAGGCCACCGCGGCGATATGGAATGTGACAAAGGGACGCCCCCTTTGTCACATTCGTCATTTTCCGAGCCAGTTTTTGAACCACCACTCCATAGAGCGGCTCATCTCGGCCATAAAGGGGCTCGTGTGCTTACGGGTGTAGATGTCGATGACGCGCTCGCCCACCTCGCGGGCGTGCGGGCGAAACATCGCATCCATCTCGGCCACCTGCGCATCCATCGTCGCGGCGTCGGCGCGACAATAACGCTCCTCGTGCACCAGGTTCACCACGGGATGCGCGATTGCCGGGCGCTCCTTACGGGGCGTGCCGATGATGAGCATCGACAGCGGCATGGTATAGGCAGGCAAGTCCAGCAGTGCGGCAACTTCCTCGGCGTTCTCGACGATATCGCCGATATAGCAGCTCCCCAGCCCCAGGGCCTCGGCGGCGACCACGGCGTTTTGAGCGGCGATCACGGCATCCTGCGCCGCGATGGCAAAGTCGCCCAAACCCGGCGCGCGGCGGGGCGCCTTGCCCATGCGCTCGACAAACTCGGGTTCAAAGCAGCCCACGTGCTCAAACAGATCGATCCACTTGGCATAATCGACCACAAATATAAGTGCCCAGGGCGCCTTGGCGATCATGGGCTGGTGATCGCACAGGTCGGCCAGACGGTCCAGCGTAGCCTGCTCGCGAATGCTCACGATGGAATACATCATCATGGCGCCCGCCGACGGTGCGCGACTCGCCGCATGCAAAACCGCCGCCCGCTGCTCGTCGGTCACCGCCACGGGACGGTCGTTGTCATCGCGCGCAAAAGCGCGCGTGGACGAGCGGTGCTCCAAAATGTCCAGTACCGCGTTGCCCGTAGTCTCGACCGGATAGCCGTACGTATCCACGCCCGCAGCTCCGTCGCCGCCCATGCCCGCCTCGCAAACCTGCTCGCTCATCGCCCTACCCTCGCCATTTCTTTAAGAAGCCTTTACGTTTCCGTGTAATTCCCGTCCATTATCGCGCAGGTCGCCACTACATTGCGCCACACCGCCACACGCGCGCGTTAATATGGCTGGTTGGTGTGCGCAGCCACCAATTGCTGCGCATATCTTGGTAACAATCGGGTAAATCCCCGCTTTCGTAGGTTTTAGTTTGTGAGGAGTCTCAGCATGTTCGCTGCCGCCATCTCGCTCGTCGGTCTTGCGGCGACCGTCTACCTTGTCTTGCGCGAGGCCAAGGCCATTTGCGCAAAGTCGGGCACCGTTGCCAAAAGCGCTCTTGGGTGGAGCGTCGCCTTCGGCCTGTTCCAGCTCTTTTTGACCATTTGGGGCGCCATTGGCCTCGTCGCTCAAAACGAGCCGCTCGCCTTTGTGATGCTCATCCTGACCAACGCCATTCTCACCGGATGCGCTTGGGCCAGCATCGCCCGCGACCGCATCGCCCCGCGCGTCTTTGCGTTCGCCTCGGCCGACGCTCCCGCCCCCACTGGCAAGCTCGCCCGCCTGCGCGGCGCCTTTGTGGGCAAACCGCTCGTCGCCGCCGTCCTGTGCCTGCTGCTCGCCGGCGTCTTTGCGCTGCTGGGCATGGAGGTCTCGTCCAACCACGACTTTACCTGGGTCTACCCCCTGTGCATCCTGCTCGAGTGGGCCATCATCACCGTGCTCATGACCGGCTTGTTCTTCCTATTCCAGCGCCACGGCGCAGCTCCCGCGGTCCTGGCCTTTGCCCTCTTTGTCCTGGGCATTGCCGAGTTCTTCGTCATCACGTTTAAATCCATGCCGATCCAGCCGGGCGACCTTTCGGCCATCTCCACCGCCGCCGCGGTCGCCGGCAACGGCTACACCTTCTCGATCTCGCTGTTCTGCGTGCTGTCCATGAGCTTTACCGCCATCGCCATGCTGCTGTGCGAGTACGCCGGCCTGGTCGCGCCGCATCGCCAGAAGGGCGCCGCCAACGCCAAGCGCATGCTGCTCACCAACCTGCTCGTGGCGGTGCTGTGCCTGGGCGGCGTGACCGCGCACGTCACCCTCATCGACTACTACAACACCCTCGGCATCACCGTCTACACCTGGCGCCCGCTCGAGAGCTACTGGCGCGAGGGCTATCTGCCAGCCTTTATTAGTGCAGCGCAGTCCATCAAGCCGCCCAAACCCGCCGACTATTCTGTCGATGACGCCAAGGCCACGCTCAAAAAGTACGCCAAGGCCTACGACAAGTCCGACGCCGCCAAGAGCGACGAGCGCACCGCCGCAAAGGAGCAATTCGACAGCGAGAAGCCCACGGTCATCGCCATCATGAACGAGACCTTCTCGGACCTGTCCATCTACCAGAACATGCGCGCCGGCTACGAGGGCCCGCAGTACTTTAAGAGCCTGTCCAACTGCCTCAGCCGCGGCAAGCTCTACGTGAGCGCCTACGGCGGCGGCACCGCCAATACCGAGTTTGAGTTTATGACCGGCAACTCCATGGCCAACCTGGGCTCGGGCGTGTACCCCTACACCATCTACAACATGGAGACGACCGGAAACTTAGCCGAGCAGTTCAAGTCGCTCGGATATTCCACCACGGCCATGCACCCCAACCACGCAACCAACTGGAACCGCGAGAACGTCTACAAGGATTTTGGCTTTGACCAGTTCCTGTCCATCAACGACTTCCAGGGAGCTGACACCCTGCGCGGCATGGTGACCGACCAGGCGACCTACGACAAGATTCTTGAGCTGCTCGACCAGAACGCCGATCCGCAGTTTATCTTCGACGTGACCATGCAGAACCACTCGGGCTACGACACGGGCCTGCTGCCGGTCGACAAGCAGATGCACCTGAACATCGACACGACCGACCTGGATGCCAAGACCATCGAGGACGGCACGCTGTCCGATGTCGACGAGTACGTCTCGTGCATTGAGCAGTCCGACCAGGCGCTGCGTTACTTCCTCAACGCCCTGAGCAAGCTCGACCGTAAGGTGGTCGTGGTGTTCTGGGGCGACCACCAGCCGTTCTTCCCGTCCAAGTTCAATGACAAGTGGTTTACCGACGAGGACGACGCCACCCACCAGGAACGTCTGTGGCAGACCGATTACATCATCTGGGCCAACTACGACGTTGCCGGTTGCAACCAGACGAGTGAGGTCGACGACCTGTCCACCAACTATCTGTCCACCCAGCTGATGCAGCTGATCGGCGCACCGCTGACCGACTACCAGAAAGCGCACATGACGCTGCGCGAGTCGCTGCCCGCCATCAACTCGGTCGGCTACGAGGACGCCAGCCTGCGCTGGGCGCTCTCCTCCAACGTCACCGGTGACGACGCCGCCGCAGCAGCCGCCACCAAGGCGCGCGAGGATTACGCCAAGATGCAATACTACGAGATGTTCCGCGACGGCAAGAACGTGTACACCGAGCACTTCCAGACCGAGGCCAACGAGACCGACCCCAACCTGGCACCGGGTACGACCAAGATCAAGTAACGGGTCGCTCATAACAGAAACGTCTGTCCGGGCGGCGCGGAACGTAAGGTTCCCTGCTCGGACAGTCCTGCTCGCACGGAGAGCACATTAAGTGCTCTCCGGCTCGTGCGGAACTCGCGATGAACCTTACGTTCCGCGCCACCGAGCAGACGCCTCGGTGTTGAGGCGCGGCTTGCCATGAGAGCATCCGCAACATATGTAAGTTGAAGGCCACATTAAGTGGCCTTCTTTGTATTCGGAAAGCCCATCCCGCTCTGAATATATCCGGACATGGAATATCCGCTTATAAGTCCTTCCATCAACAAAGGGACGCCCTCCCGGGCGGCGGGCACGAAGTTCATCGCGAGTTCCGCACGCAAAGGAAGCCACTTAATGTGGCTTCCTTTGCGCAGGACTGTAGAGCAGGGAACTTCGTGCCCGCCGCCCGGGAGGGCGAAGCATTTAGAAGATGGACCTAGCGCTTATCCCTCCGGGATAAAAGCAGCACGGCCATGAAAGCAATGATTGCAAGCGTCAGCAACACCAAGAGCAATGCGAGCGTGCTGTCGCCGGTTGCCGCCAGGCCAAACAGACCGGGGCTCTTACTGCCAACAGGTTGTACGGGAATCTTCTCGCCATCGTCCTCGGCGGTGATTTCCCAGCGGATGGTCTTGCTTGCGTCGGCAAGCTCGTTGCCCACCGACGTCGGGACACTTAGTTGCAAATTGAGCACCGTGCTGCCATCGCTCGTAAACGTTGCGACCTGCGTGGGATAGGCGAACACGCTGCCCGGCGTTCCCGTCTGGAGCCAACCGGCAGACGCATCGCCCGCCGACGCCGTTAAGGTAATGGGCGACAGCTGGCGTGCCGTCTCGTGATCGACAACGGCCCGCACAAACACGCGTACCTGGGACTTTACACCCGTGGCACGAACCTCAATCTGCTGCTCGCGCACATCGCCGGGCATTAGACCTTTAAAGGCGGGAAACAGATCGGGCTCCCCCGAGGAGCCCGTCGCCCCCGAGACCGTCAGCTGGCGCGCATTTCCGTCATAGGCAATCGCGGGAGTATCGGCAAACGCACGGGCGGGAACAGCGAGCGTGACCACGCAGAAAATGGCCGCGACCATGCAACGCAAGGAGCGCGCAACACCTTTGCGAATTGGGAACGCCATACTTACGCACCTCCATGCGGCGGCACCAGCACGCCATTCTTGACCGAGCAACCCCATGCATCGTGCACGGCCTCATCGGGCGTCGCCTGGACCGCCTGAGTGGAGATATCCACGACAAGATCGCGACCTTCGGTTGCCTTGAGCTCGGTTACTCTATTAATGAGCATGCCGGTTTCACCGCCGGGAGCAACGGGCGACGTCCAGTAATAGAACCCGTCGCTCGACTTAACCCAGCTAGAAGCCGAGTTCGCGCCCGAGGCATCAGCCACGCTCCACGCAATCTCGTAGTCCGAGTCAGCTTGCGGCTCATCCCACAGGCGAGCGCCGCTCGTCGCATCTTGCCAGTAGATATCCACTGCAGCACGAATATAGGCGGGCGCAGTACCCGTGTTCTTCGCCTTGACATCGCTTTTCACTTTGCCGTTGAGCGTTTCCTGAACCGATGGCGTCACCGATCCGATGCCGAACTGGTTGACCAGCACGCCCGTAACCGAAAGCCAGGCCAGCGTGCCTGCCGTACCGGCCAAGAGGATAACCCCCACCAGCAAGGCGATGATGCGCTTGCGCTTGGACATGCTAATCCTCCTTCTTTGCTACGTTGCCGTTGCTCCAAACGTTATGGGCACGATCGCTGCCGTCGATCCATTTGTCGTTCACACGCGTGTTCGTGCAGGTGAACGTGGCATCGTTCGCGCTCGATGCAGACGAAATCGTCAGCTCGGCAGATTTGCCGGGCGCCTTGCCCGGCGTACTCAGCTCGCCCTCGTAGCGCCATGCCCAAGCCGTGTCTTCCTCGACGGTATAGATGCCCGCCGGAGCGGCGAGCTGCACGCTGCCGACATACCAGGTCTCACCGTTTTCCTGCTGCCGCTTATCGACCTTCACCTCGGCCACGCGCGTCTCGGGAGAGGCTCCCTCCGCCGTCTTCGTCACCTTAAAGCGGAACGTCTGTCCCATGGCGCTGGCATCGGTGGTCTTTTTGACGATCGTCAGCGCATGGGTCTTGGCGAAGTCGAACACGGCATTGCCAGGAGCCTGCCCCCCTTCGCCCGTCTTCTTGGACTCCAGGCGGTTGGTCAAGTCGAACGAACCGTTACCCGAGCCCAAGCTGTAGAGCGAGACATACTGGTCGTTAACGGGTTCCTCCGACATGGACGCACCAGGACCGTAGCTCGCCCGCTTAACGGTAACAGTCAGCTGCGTCCCCATAAACGGCTCGGCGAAGCAGGCCTTAAACGGCGCCTCATCGGCGTTGTTGTCGACTGTGTTGCCAGCGGTGGGATCGAGCAGCCACTTAAGCTGCGCGGTCATGGCTACGGGTCTCTCGGTATCGGACGTATCGTTGGCGGCCACTCGATACGTCACGGGATACAGGTCCATGTCTCCCTTGACCGGCTCGCCCTTAAACTCATCCCAAGACTTCGGAGCGCCAACGGCAGGCACATATCGCCACTCCAGGAAGAGTTCGCGCACGCCACCGCTAGTAGCCGTCTGTTCATCGAGCAGCGCGACGATCTTGGAGTGGGCGTCCGGGTCGTATGCCACGGACTTTTTCTCCATCTCGGGATTGCCGCTTTTGTCATAGACCGGGTTGCCGCTCTCATCCACCTTGGGAACATCGACGTTATGGACAAAGCCGGCGCCCGTCGCTCGCTCGCCGTCCGAGTCGACCGTCGCCGTAAAGACGACCGACCCGTCGACACCGTGATAGCGCACCTTATACGGCGCGATCTTATACACCGCGGTGTAGGTCACGCTCTCAAAGGGCTCGCTGCCCTCGAGGGGATACTTCTCGTCATCGGTCAACAGAGTGTATTTGCCATCGGGTTCGTAGTCACGCGACCAGCCGACAAAGTCGTACTTGGTGCCATCCTTGCCGACAACCTCAGCTGTAGCTCTTACTTCCAGCGAAATTTGATCGCCAGAGTCGGTGCGCGAAAGAGAACGCACAGAATCGGGGTTATCCAGATTGGCATCGATACTCGATTGGACAATTACCGCGCTGGCACGGTAGACCGGGTACAGCTCCATGGGGGCGTTAACCACAGTGTTTGTATTCACCATGGGGAGGCCGTCCGACCAAACGACATAACCGTTGCCGGATGCCGGTTTAGTTTCCGTCCAGCCTACGAAGGCATTGTATGCGTTCGTTGCAGCATCGATGTCGCCAACGTTATACGTCGGCAGCGGCATGCCATCCTTAAGGCTGCCGAGCGTATTGCCCTCCTGCGCGAGCTTGCCATCGATATCGGTGTCGTTCAGGTGATACACCACCGCAATGGGCGTGTAGTAGGCCACAAACGTGTAAGGCTTGCCCGGCTCCACCGGATAGGTATACGAGTTATTGCCGTCAGATTCGAGCTCCTTAACCTCACCGTTCGGGAGTTCGATTTCGACCTTATTCAGCTTGTATCGCTCGCCGCCTGACTTGTATACCGTCGTTTCGATATCAGGAGTCACCGTTGCCGCGGCGGGATCGGTGTCCGCATTAAGATTAGGGGTGATGTCATACCTAGGAACATTCACCTCGGAAGTGCCATTAAAACCGGCGCGGTGCAGGTTGGTGGTGTAGTTGACGTCGAACTTTGCGTAGACGGGATAGGCATCCTGACACTGGGTGACCTTGGAGTCATCCGTCGCCAAGTATGGCGCCGCCTTTTCCGGATCGCTCGTCACATAGGGGTCGTTGGCGACATCATAGATATATTTCCAGACGGCAGAATCCTTCTTGACCTCGGCGGTCGAAATCCAGCCCAGGAACTTATAGCCCGGCACGGCCATGTCGGCATCGGTCGGGGAAGCTTCGAGGGTCAGGGGGCTCTCATACGATCCCTTCTCACCATCTTCTGGTTTTTCGGCCACTTTAACCGACTTATTAACATGCGGGTAGTAATACGTGAACGTCGGATCCGCCCCGTTCACCTTGGTCTGCAGCAAGTTACTCTCATAGCGCCGCGTGGCAGTCCTCACGACATTATCGCCCTTGTTGTAGAAATTAACGTCCGTGGTAATCATCGCACGAACGTAGTACTTCTTATCTGTACGCACTATGCTCTCGATGGGATTTTTCACATATGTCCAATATTCACCATCGCGCTCAAGCGTCCAGAAATTCAGGCGATAGCGATCATTCACCAGTTTGGCCGTTACGTTCAGCGAAGCCGAAGTCCAAGTATCGCTTAGCGTTGCAGCGCCTGGAAAATCAGTATCGGCATAGAGGTTTTTTAGAGTATCGGCTCCCGTATCGTTTTTAACGTTGTGCGAGTACGCGTTAAGGGGACTCACGACAAGGGTTTTCGTCGTGTAGCGCGTCTCACACGTTCCGTCATAACTATCCTTTATGCCGTGGTCAACATGCTCCGGACCCCAGTGGACGACGTTTTCACGCACGAAGGTACTACCGACGTTTTCCTCAAAGGGCGTTTGATAGCGATTCCAAACGGAACAAAGTAGCTTGCTGTCCGCAAACTCATGGTTGGTATAAGCCCGAACGTAATAATCCACTCGGTACTCAAAGCGGGCGATGTAGGTATGTGGCACAGTTAGATCGACATCGGCAGGGAGTGTGTAGCTGGGGTCGCGGCTTACGCGCACCTCGAGCGGAGCATCCTCGGTCCCCTTGTTTTCATACCAACCCAAGAAGCGATAGCCATCGGGCAGCTTGCCGCCATTGGACAGGGGCGTACCTTCCGTGTTGCACACCTGTACCGTGTAGACGCTGGTGCCGTCCTCGGTAGTCTGGACGTCGACATTGGTTTTGCCCACACCGTCGCGCAGAGTCTTATCGTCGGTTGTGTCCCGCTCATTGCCCTCGAACACCGTTATGATGTTCGACACGTAGTCGCTGTACACCGGGTAGAAGTCGGTAGGACGGACAACCGTGATCTCGCTACCCGCAGAATAAAAAGCTCCCTGATTTTTAAGCTCGGCTAACTGAGTCGAGGTGATGGCGGCATAGCCACCATTCATCCCCGCCTCGCTGCTAGGCTGCGTGGTCCAGCCGATAAATGTCGCGGTAGGCTTCAAGTTGCCGCGATCCGCGGGGGCAGCGGGCGTCAAACCCACGCCATAGCGGTACCAATCAGTTGACTTGCCGTGCGCAGCACCGGTTTTCCAATCAAGCGTCTCACCCTTAACGTTATAGAACAGCACCTGCGCCTCGTATGAAGCGATAAAGAGGTCGTTACCCTTGAAGCCGAATTTTTCATCGACGCCGCTTCCGTTGTCGGCGGTGTAGGTCGAAGCCTTATCGTGGGCCGTGTTCTCCTCGACGCGCTTGTCAGCATCGACAGCAGCAGCATCGGTCTTGCCGTTAAACCAGGCGTTATCGGCATCGATACGGTTCACATTGACTCCGGACTCGCGGAACCAGCCCATGAAGCGATAACCGCCGTTGGCATCGGTCAAGCCCTTGGGCTTTGCGGAGGTTTCCTGCCTAAACGTCACCGATGTATCGCCCTGGGCCAAGCCCTGGGCCGTTCCCGCCAGCACAGCGCTCACGGCAAAGGTGTAGGGGTCCGAGGTCGCCTGATCAATACCAAGCTTGGTTGCCTCGATGGTCGCGGTGCCCGCGCCGGGAAAATCGGTCGTTGCCTTAACGCTCTGGCCATGCACGGGAATATTCAGTTTGTAATCCATCGCCCACTCATTGGCGTGCGTGCCGCCCAGGGCCTCATCGTTAGCAGTCGAGCGTTTAGTACCGGCACAGAAATCATAGTCATGCTCTTCCCACAGCTCACGCGTGATGTAGCGCTCGTCATCCCACGGACCGTAGCTGTCGCCCTTGGTGGTGCCGTCGCCGCCAAACGAAGGTATCTTTTTCTTAGCCGCAGTACCCTGGCTGCTGCCGTTTAGGCTCACGCTCGGCTTAAAGTAGCACTCGGTGACCGTGGCATCATCCTTGTTGGCACGCGCGGCAATGCCGCCCAGGTTCACATCGTTTTGAATGATGGGGATCACGGCGATGGGATTGTACTGGCGCGAACTCAAATCGCCCGCAAAATGGCTGCGGACGAGCTCGTTGCCCTCGGCGGTCAAAATTCGGCCCGCCAGGCCGCCTGTCCACGCACGCGTCACGGCGACGACGCCCACATATGACGCGGCATAGCTGTAGCACTGCGCCGTCGAGAAGCAGTCGATAATCTTGGCGTTACCCGCCATGCAGCCCACAAAACCCGAGGCGTACACGTTGTTGCCGCCCAGGGCGCCAATGGCCACGTCGTACTTATTGGTGACGTCGGTCATGCCCTTCTCGGCAATCGAGCCGTCGTCCTTACGCGTCGGCGTCACGCGGCAGTACTCAATCGTCGAATTTGTAACGTAGCCGGCAAACGCCGCCATATACAGGCCCTCGCCGCCAATTGCCTGTACGCCCGAAGTCGTGTTGTTAACGGCGCGGCCACCACGGACCTCGCAGTTATAAAGGGTACAGCCGTTGAGCTCGCCGGCGATAAGACCGCCCTCAAAGCCCGCATTGGTAATCACGTTGAGCATGTTGTTGGCGCACGTAACGTGCAGGGTACTCTCCATGACCATGACGTTTTCGAAGTGCGTGTCAACGGCTTTGCCCACAATGATGCCGCCGCGGAAGTCAGCCCAAATGTTGGCATCCTTGACCAGGAAGTTCTTGATGGTGGCGCCATCGGTCTCGGCAAAAAAGCCCGTATCGCGCTCGGGATCCAACATATTGTTGGCGTAGTCCAGACCTTTAACGGTGTGGTTCTGGCCATCGAAAACGCCTTTAAAGGGATGCTCCTTATTGCCAAAGGAGAGATGCTTGACCGTGTTCGAGACGATGGTCTTCATGTCCTCACCATCGAGCTCAATATCGTTATCGAGATAAACGCACCAGCCGGACGTATCGCGCTCGCGCGAAAGCGCCACGTACGCCAAAAAGTCGTTCGCGTTTTTGATGTGATATTCGTTTTCCTCGGCATGCGCCGCCGTTGGCAGCGCCATAACGCAGCAAAGGGCAATCGCTGCGACGGCAACCAGCCTGCTAAGCATACCCCGGTTCATATTCTTGATCTTCATAGGCTAGTTCGCCTCCGGCCAACCCACAACGTCAAGTACGTCGAGGGCGGTATCGCTTGTCTGCTGGTTTTTGGCCTGCACGGCCTGAACATCGATATCGAGCCTGAATGAGCCGCCGCGCGCGGCATCGTGGTAGTCGCCCACAAAGCGCAGCGAGTCCATGAGGCTTTCCGTCATGGCGCCGGGGTCGAGCGTGCCGCCACGCCCGGCCAATCCGCGGTAGTAGTACCACCCATCGCCGCCGTCGATCCACGGGGACCCCTCGCCCACATTCACATGAAACGCAACGCTGCCCGAAGCATCCGCGCTCGAACCGTCGGGCGCCACCGACGTCATGCGCAGACGCGCGCGAACGTACTCAGGCTGCGTGCCAGCGTTCTCCACGCGCACAATGCGGCTGATGTCAGAACCCCCGGCCTTGGTGTCGGGATAGTCCCCGTGCTCGTTGGGCTCAAACGGAATCTCCTCGCCCTGCTCGTTGAGGGTGTATTCGCAGACTCGTACCTTCACGCTGCCAAACGATAGAACGTTGTTCACCGGAACCATATCAACGGTAAAAGCCAGCGTGCCACACAGGCATGCCAGGGCCAACAGCGCCATCGCGGCAAGCGCCAAGGTGCGTTTCTGATTGTCGGAAAGATTATTGAGCATTACGTTCGCCAGTCGTCGATAAAAAGGGGGACCGAGATCCCAGCCCGAATATAGGGGTGGGGGCGGGCCGGGATCTCAGTGGGGGGGGGATTAAGCCTGAGCCTGAGTCTTAGCCCATTCCTTGGCCTGCTTAAGGGCGTTAGCGGCAGCGTCGGTCTCGTTACCCTTCTGGTCAGCGCCGAAAATGTAGGCGGAAACGACAATCTTAGGCTCAATCTTCTTGCCCGCACCGTCCTGGCCCGAGACAACATCCTCGCTCGTCATTGCGCCGGGAATCATCACCTGGCTAAAGAGCTCGCCGGTGTAGACGTCCTCGATGGCGTCCTTGGCACCCAGAACCGCGGGGCCACTCGTAGCACTCTTGGCATACATGAACAGACCGCTCACATACTGGCCTTCGTTACCGTTGGTCTTAGCACCCACGGCGGCATCCTCAACCGGCTTCCAGTTAGTAGTGTTAAGCGTGAAGTACGGGGTCTTGTTAAGGGCGTTTTCGGCGCCTGTCTTCACAATTGCGTTCTTTACATAGATGAACACAAAGGCGTCGTCGGAACCCTTCTTGATGCCAACGTTGGGGTTCTTGTCGGTGGTGGCGCCAGGAACGATCTTGGAGTTTTTAACCCACTTGGTCTCGAACAGGTAGGCTTTGCCGTCATTCACTTCGGTGCCGGGCTTCTCGGGATCGGTCGGATCGGGTTTTTTGTCCGTAGGGCCAAAGCTGCCCACCGTAAACACGTTCTCCAGGCTTTGCGTAGCCGTCAGCCATGCATAGGTACCCACGCCGGCAGCCAGCACCAACAGCAGCAGGGCGGCAATGATGCCGTAGCGCTTTTTCTTCTTGTTTTCCATCGTTCTCTTCCTTTCGAGAATCGTTTCCCCGGCAACGGCCCCTACCGCCGCCGACGCTTTTCCCTGCCGCTATGAACGCCGCTCCCTCGCATGCACGCGGGTATGCTTGCCCGCAGGCTCGTCGGGAACCATCCGATCGAGCACTATCGACGCCGCGATCAGCAGCGCCAGAACGGCCACCACAACAAGCAAACCGGGCATCGTCGTGCAATATGCGTTAACGAAGCCTAGGTAAGGGACACAAAAAGAAACAGTGCCGATAACACTCGAAAAAGGCGTGTGCTCGGCATCGTGCATGATGCTTCCGTCTGCATTTTTGTTCGCAATTCCCTGCGTGCCGATCATCTGCGCCACAGGGTCGATCTCGTACACCTGGTGCGTCACCACGGCGCCGTCCGATCGGTAAAAGGTTGCATTGTCGCCCACGGCAATATCCGTTGGCTCAACCTGGCGGACAAACACCATGGAGCCAACGGGAAGCTCGGGTTCCATAGAGCCCGAAAGCACAGCAAAGGGCGTGTATCCAAATGCGCGAGGCACAAAAGAAACAACGGCAAGGGCTATGACAAGCGCGAACGCCAAGCTACTCAAAAGCGTAATAAATCGTTTGAGTCTACGCGCCGTCAAAGTGATAATTCATCCCCCTTGAGGACCTATTCGACCCATCCAAAGGTCAGCAAGTTTCAACAGGAACCGCAAGGCGCTTGAAAAGTGAGTCCGAAATAAGCCAATTTGGAATCTTTTCGTAATAAAAACATAGCGATGTGCTACATATTTTTCAATGTTTTATCGCTAAATGCTACTTATTTTGGCGTAACTGGTCATTTATCCCCAAATTAGTCTGTTTTATCCAATACTTACGACTAACCCCCTACGCAACTTCCCCATAGAAGGTTCGTTTTTTGCGAAACTAAAATAATGGTACCCCCCCCCACATTAAAACAAACTACTGGAAGTGTCATTTATTTCCGACCCCCCTTTGCCGGAGTTTTATGACAGCCCCATCTAGTTCGCAGCCCATAATCCTCTGAGAACCGTGTCCCAGAATTCGCTTGCGAAATGGGATGCGGTTTCCGCTTGTGGCCCCGTTGGGAAACCACATCCCACTCCGATCGCAAATTCCGGATCGCACTTTCCGCCAAGACCCTCAACCGGAAACTACATCCCATTTCTCGACCGAATGCTGGGATGTAGTTTCCACAGAGCCCTTCACCGGGAAACCGCATCCCATTCCAAAGGCAAATTCCGGGACGCAGCTTCCGCAACTCCACCCATCCGGAAATCCCATCCCACTCCGCACACATCCGGGCATAGAGCAATCAGCTTATTAGGCCTTCCATCAATAAAGGGGCGCCCTCGTGTCACGAAAAAAGCCTCGAGAACTTCGAGGCTTTCACATTTGTATTGTTTTGCACGAAGGACCGCGAACGGCGAAGCTACTCTCCCAGCACGGCCTTCTTGGCGGCTGCAGCCATGTTGTCCAGGTCTTCCTTGGTGGGATGGTCCTTCGCGGCAACCCAGTTGTCGAGCAGCATCTTAAATCGGGCGTTGTCGGGATCTTGCTCGAGCATTGCCTCGTAGCGCTGCTTGACCGCAGGACCCATCTTGCCCTGGCACATCGCCCAGCCCGCAAGCTCGGCATCCTCGGCCAAATTGGAAGTTACGCGATCAATAATCTGCTGATAGTAGCTCTGGTCGGCGCCAAAACCGCAGGTGCCAAACAGGAAGACGCGCTTACCGTGCAAGGCGGAGAGCAACGCCGCGACCGAAGGCGTGCACGCGCCCTTGTCACACCAAAAACCGACGAGCACCGTGTCGGCCGCGCAGGCGCCCTGCGCCTCGAGCGCAACCTGATCTGCATCCGCATCGTCGCTCAACGCCGCGGCATGGACAAACTCAACGCCCGCAGCCTGCAGAGCGCGCTTAATCGCACCCGAAACCATCCTGGTATTACCGCTCTTGCTGTTAACCACCAAAGAGCACGTCATAGTCACGTTGCCTCGTTTCCCCCAAAACTAAAGCCACTAATGCAATTTATTAGATGAATATCTTAGTACTAACGTGACAGATGTAAACCACCGTCTGTCGATTGGCGACGCAGACGACATCTTTGGACAGATTTCGAACAGTATGTACTTCGGATTGAAACCGCCGCAGAACGTTTCACGAATGGCCGAAAAACTGTTTCACAAAACGCCGTCAAATTGTGTCACGGAGTATCGTCAAAATGTTTCACGCGCTGGTAGAACGCTATATAACAAGATCGCTCTATGGGTCAAACAAACCTGATTAATTTGCCCCACGGGCTTGCTCACTGGGCGAATTGGCTGCGGTAGAGTTCGGCGTAGAAGCCGCCTGCCGCTAGCAACTCGTCGTGCGTGCCGCGCTCGATAATCTCGCCGTCGCGCATCACCAGAATGCAGTCGGCGTTGCGGATGGTGCTCAGGCGGTGCGCCACGACAAAGCTTGTGCGACCGGCCATGAGCTCGTCAAATGCCGCCTGCACCTGCAGCTCGGTGCGGGTATCGATGCTCGACGTCGCCTCGTCCAGCAGCAGAATCGCCGGATCGGTGAGCATGACGCGCGCGATGCACAGCAGCTGTTTTTGACCCTGGCTAAACGTGCCGCCGTCCTCGCCGATCACCGTGTCGTAGCCGCCTGGCAGCTGCACGATAAACTTGTGCGCATGCGCGCGCTTGGCGGCCTCGATAACCTGTTCGCGTGTGGCATCGGGACAACCGTAGGCGATGTTTTCGGCCACGGTGCCCTCGAACAGCCAGGTATCTTGCAGCACCATGCCAAAGGCGCGGCGCAGGCTTGCGCGCGTGTAATCACGCGAGGAACGGCCATCGACCGCAATGCGACCGGCATCGATATCGTAAAAACGCAGCAGCAAATTGATGAGCGTTGTCTTGCCGCAGCCTGTGGGGCCAACGAGGGCAAAGCGCATGCCGGGCTTGGCATCGATGCAGATATCCTGCAGCAGCTTGCGGTCGGGCACGTAGCTAAAGTCCACGTGTTCAAAGGTCACCTCGCCCTGCGGGGCGGCAAGTTCCACAGCATCCGCCGCATCGGGCTCCTGCTCGCGTGCATCGAGCAGCGCGAACATGCGGCGCGCCGAGGCATACGCCGTCTGGATCTGCGTAATGACGTTGGTGACCTCGTTGAACGGCTTGGTGTACTGGTTGGCGTAGGACAGGAAGATCTGCACGCCGCCCACCGTGAGCGCCGCAGGCACGCCCGTGATCACGCCCACGCAGCCGATCACAGCGACCACGGCATAGATGATGTTGTTGATAAAGCGCGTGCCGGGGTTGGAGAGCGAACCCATAAACTGCGCGCGCTCGCCCGCGGTGTAGAGCTCAGCGTTGAGGGCATCGAAGCGCTGCTGGGCGTTGGGACCATAGGCAAAGGCGTCGACAAGCTTTTGCTCGCCTACGTACTCCTCGATATGACCACCGAGCTGCCCTTGAATACGCTGCTGTGCCGTAAAGCTTTTGTTGGAAAGCTTGGCAATGGCGCCGGCTGCAAAAATGGAAAGCGGCGTGACGAGCACCACCACGAGCGTCATGGTCAGGTTGATGGAAAGCATAAACGCGAGCGTGCCCACGATGGTAATAACACCGGTGAAGAGCTGCGTGAAGCCCTGCAGCAGGCCGTCGCCTACCTGGTCGACGTCGTTGACCACGCGGCTCATAAGGTCGCCGTGGGCATGGCTGTCGATAAAGCTGAGCGGCATGCGGCTGAGCTTGTCGCTCGCCTCCACGCGCATGTCGCGCACCGTTTCGTAGGACAGGCGGTTGACGCAATAGCCCTGCAGCCACTGGAAGGCCGCAGCACCTACAACGACAATCGCGAGCTTGGTAACGAGCGGCAGCAGTGCATCGAAATCCACCTGGCCCGCGGCAACGATCAGGTCGATACCCTCGCCGATAAGGATAGGCGTGTAGAGCTGCAGAATCACCGAGATAGCGGCGCTCACAAACGACGCCGTAAACGAAATACGGTGCGGACGGACGTAGCCCATCAGGCGGCGGGTCACCGCACCCACGGGATAGCGCTCGGGATCGCCGGGCTGGCGCGGACCGTCGCCCAGGTCGTTGAGGCTATCGTTGCCGGACACGTTAGCCGTCATCGTGGCGACCGAACCGGAGGAAGTATACGGATTCATTTAGCAGCCCTCCTTTGCGCAGACAGATACAGGGGTGCCTAGGGCGGACGCGGGCCCTGGGGTGGGCGCGGGCGCCGCACTCCCCTGCTGGCCCTCGAGCTCCTCGCGACGAAGCTGCGACTGGCAAATCTCGCGATAGAGCTGGCAGCTTGCGTACAGCCCGTCGTGCGTACCCAGACCCGCGACCGAGCCGTGGTCGAGCACGCAGATCATGTCGGCATCGCGCACGGTCGAGACGCGCTGGCTCACGATCACCGTCGTGAGCGGCAGCCCGCCCTCGGCGGCACCGCGCACGCTGCGCTCGCGGATGGCATGGCGAAGCGCCGCATCGGTCTTAAAGTCGAGCGCCGACGCGGAGTCATCCATGATCAGGACCTGAGGAGAGCACACCAGGGCGCGCGCGATGGTCAGGCGCTGGCGTTGGCCACCGCTGAAGTTCTTACCGCCCGCCTCGACCGGGGTATCGAGCCCCTGCGGCTTGTTGCGCACGAACTCGCTCGCCTGCGCCATGTCAAGCGCCGCCCAGAGCTCCTCGTCGGTCGCCGACTCGTCACGCCAGGTCAGGTTGCTGCGGATCGTGCCGCTCACCAGCGACGCGCGTTGCGGGACGGTCGCGACCACATGGCGCAGCTGATCGAGCGGCCAGGTGCGCACGTCGGAGCCCATCACGCTCACGCTGCCGGTGCCCGCATCGTACAGGCGCGGGATGAGCGAGACGAGCGTGGACTTGCCGCTGCCCGTGCCGCCGATAATGCCGAGCGTCTTGCCCAGCGGGAGCTCCAGGGTCACATCGTTGACGGCATTGGCAGCGCCGGCGCCAAAGGAGAAGCTCGCATGGCTCAAGCTCAGCGCGGGAACTGGAGCGACATTGCCCGGCTTGGGCAGCGCGACCGGCTGATTGCCCTCGTCGGTAATGCTCGGCACGCAATTGAGTACCTCGTTGATACGCGACGCGCTGGCGCTCGCCTTGGTAAAGACCACGACCAGGTTGGCGACGTACACGATGGAGGTCAGGGTCTGCGTCATGTAGTTCACAAACGCCATGACCTGACCCTGCGTGAGCTCACCCACGTTGACCTGGATGCCACCCACCCACAGGATGGCGCACACGCCCAGGTTCATCACCAAAAACGTGACGGGATTAAGGATCGACGAGAGCTTACCCACCGCGATGGCAGTATTGGCCTGGTCATCGGCAGCTTGGGCAAAGCGCTCGCGCTCGTGGTCCTCGCGCACGAAGGCGCGAACCACGCGAGCGCCTGAAAGGCCTTCGCGGCAGATAAGCGCGATGCGGTCGAGCTTTGCCTGCAGCTGCTTGTAGTACGGGATGCAGCGCGCCATGACAAACCAAAACACCAGGCCAATGGCGGGCGTGCAAATCAAAAAGATGATGACGAGCTTAAGGTCGATGGCGAGGGCCGCGCACATAGAGCCCACCGCCAGGAAGGGCCAGCGGATGAGCATCCGCACGCCCAGCGCCACGGCGAGCTGAACCTGGTTGACGTCGTTGGTAATGCGCGTGATGAGCGACGGCGTGCCGAAGCGGTCGAGTTCGGCATAGCTCAGCTTGTTGATGTGCTGGTAGAGCGCACCACGGATATCGGTACCCATGCCCTGCGAGGTGAGCGCCGCCATCTTTTGGCAGACGAGCGTAAACGAGATGCCGATCACAGCCATGGCGCCAAGTACCATGCCGTAGTGGATAACGGCATTCACGTCGTGCGAGCCAATGCCCTTATCGATCATCTGGGCAATCACCAGCGGCGTCAGCAGGTCAAAGATCACTTCGATCAACTTGCACGCAGGGCCGATCACCATATATCGGCGAAACTTACCACCAAAACGCCTGAGCAACTCAATCATGTATAGGCGCTCCCTATCATCATCCACATTCAATTCGAACCATGATAGTACCGCCACCCCAAAAGAAGCGTAAACAACTCGTCATTTCTAACGGGATTCAGTTTTCAGAGGGGTATACGCGCACACCCGATCAATGGCGGGCAAACCGCCTGATATACTTACATTAGTGCTACCAAGTTAGTCGCCGACCCTTGAAATGAGGTGCCGAGATGAACGACATTCTCGCAAGAAGAGCAAGACGAGCAACTGCGGGCATCGCCCTTTCCGCGGCACTTGTCGCGGGAATCGCCCCCGTAACGGCGATCGCGGCAGAAATCAGCTCCCCCACCGGTGCAGTTGCCTTGCAGACGGAAGATGCGACCGCCGCAAAAGAAAGAGCGTATGCAGCCATGCAGGAAGCGCTCAAAACCCTCGAGGCCGCAAAAGACGCCGCAAGTCCCGAAAAACTTGCGGAAATCGATGATGGCATTGCCAGTTTTCGAGAGATCCACGACATGGTGGTGACGGAAGCCGCCAAACGGAGGGAACCCCTTCCCGCCATGCAAGCGAACGTCGATGCAGCCCAAGCCAAATACAATGAGGCCCACAACCGGACAAGCGGCCTTCAGGGAGAATTAGATAAGGTACTCAAGGAGCTCGGCGACGAGGCGCCCAGCACAGCTATTAAGGAGCATATTAAGCAGTTGCGCAGTGAGATCATGGCGGCAGAAAGGCGAGAAGAATCTTGTGAAGATGATCTTCACCACTACCAACGCCGGCTCGAAAGCCAGGAAAAACAGGTTCAGTATTTCGAAAGTGAGGCAAAGGAAGCTAAAGCCCACATCGACGAGGACATAGCCAAGCGAAATGCGCTCCTTAGCGATTTGGAAAAGGCGCGAGCGGCCTATGACGACGCCTGCAAGGCATACGAAGAGGCAAAGGCCGCGGCAGACAAGGCCACCTCGCCCGAGATAACGAAACCCGCCGAGACGACAAAACCCTCCAGCTCAGCGCAGCCGGGCGAAACGGCACAGCCCGCCAGCTCGCCCGCGACCGGCAAATACGCTCCATCGAGCTCCACCAAGCAAGCAAATACGACCGCCGGCAAGCTCGCAAACACGGGCGACACAGCACCGAGCGCAATCGCACTCGCAGGAATCGCCGCCGCAGGACTCGGAATAACCGCCGCGGGCGTACGCCGTATCAAGAACTCAAGGTAGCTGCCAGAGCATATCGCTCCCACCAATCTACAAGCCCATAGACAAAGAGGCCCGTTTCCCCAACCAAAACCAGGGAAACGGGGCTTATAGGACAAAATGTGTGTCCCGATAGAACATCCGTTTCCATCCATTAATCCAGCCAGAACGGGTACGGGTCCCTGTGGTGGAGATCCTCCCACACGGCCCTGTCGCCCCACTCCGGCCCTCCGTCCTCGCGCGACGGCGAGGCGGAGTAGACGCTGAACAGGAAGTCGATGTCCGCGTCGGTCGGCATCGCGGCGAGCTTCTCGCGCGCCGTCCTCGCGTCCCCCGAATGAGCGTGGCACCACCAGAACACCGCCTTAACGAGCTTGACCGACGTCAGCCCCCGGTGGTTGCGCAGTACGGCCCTCAGCTGCGAGTTCACCCCTCCCTCGATCATGTTGTTGGTCGACGGCAGCGGGCCGGCCTTGGCAAGGGCGGGGTCGAGGTAGGTGAACAGCGTCCCCGCCGACACCAGCGACGACAGCGACGAGCGCGCCCGCCTCAGCCTCTCGTGGGTGTAGACCCTCCTGCCGTCCACCACGGTCCTGTCCTCCAGGAAGTCGGCCCAGAACCCGCACCAGTCGAGGTAGCGCTCGACCCAGAGCTCGGCCTGGTGCAGCGTCTCGATGCCCATGAGGTCGCGCGCGATGAGGTAGAGCTCGCGCCCCGCCTGGAGCTTCGGCCGCGTCGTCGTGTAGCGCTTGACCTGCGAGAAGGCGTGGAAGGTGCACCTCTGGACCCTGGTGCGCGGCCAGGTCTCGCGCACGGCCTTGGCGAACCCGCTCCCGCCGTCGGTGACGACCACCTCGGGCGCCGGGATCGGCGCCATGAGGGCCGGCCACGCCCTCGAGTTCTCGGACCTGGCCATGTACCAGGAGATCACCCTCTCGCCGCTGCAGCATATGAGCACGACGAGGTCGCGCGCGACCCAGATCCCGTCGACGTAGAGCACGCGGTGCAGCTCGCCGTCGGGGACGGGCATGGGCCAGACCTCCCAGAACTCGGCCGTCCTGCGCCTGAAGGACCGCCCGCCGCCCGGCATCGTGGCCTGCGAGTCCTTCGAGAGGAGCCACCCGAGGAACTCCTCGAGCCTCGCCGCCGTGTCGTCGTACCTCAGCGTCGTCGACGCGCCGCAGGCCGTGCACCTCCACCGCTGGGACCCCGATGAGGTCCTGCCGTTGCGCTTGGTCCGACCGCCGCAGTAGGGGCAATAAACGGCCTTCATGGACACCTCTTCCGAAAGGGTGTTTAACGGTTCCGGAAAAGGGTATCTACCGGCGGGAACGATAGGCAACCGGACACACATTCTGTCCGAGTGGTTAAAAGCGGGCACGGAATTAAAACGGCTGAAAAAGGGGCATCGACCTGCGCCGATGCCCCTAACGTGGACACACTTTTTGTCCTATAAGCCGGAAACGGGCCTCTTTACTTGTAAAAACAGATGGCAACGCCGCCGTCTCTTGAACCACGTAGCCATTGATGTCTTGGCGCAGTCAGCGAGCGCCATCCAGGGCGAACAAGTTGGCATGAAAAAGGCAAGGCATAGACCTTCTGGTCATGCCTTGCCTTTTGAATGACAAATTGTCGCCCTGGGTGGCGCGCAGCGTCGAGCATTGCGCGGTTTGGTAAAACCGCGCAAAAAAGCGCGCTCGATGGATTCGGATGCCCGACAGAGGCTCCTTATGGCTGCTTCCTTCCGGACCTGACCAGATTCGGAACATGTCGTCATCCGAACCCATCGAACGCGCTAGGCGCTCGGTATATCTTACCTGCTCCCGTCCAGCAGGGCAAGTGGGGCGAACCCATCGGATGGATTCGCCCCACTCGTCCATATCGCTAGCGGCGCCTACGGTACAGGACCGCGCCGCCCGCTGCGGTCAGCGCGCCGATGCCGGCCATGGCCACGAGCGCCTCGACCGGCAGGCTGCGGTCGCCGGTGTCGGGCATGCCGCCCTTGGAGCCGTCGCCGCTAGAGCCGCTGCCGGAGCCGTTATCTGAACCGCCGTCTGAGCCGCCGCCCGGCGTGCCGGGGTTCTCGGGGGTGCCGGGGGTCCCGGGATTCTCGGCGTAGCTGTTGGTGAAGACTGGCGGCACGTTGGCGTCGCCCTCGTAGGAGACCCTCGCCGACAGGTAGCCCGTCTTGGTGCCGTCTGCCGCCTCGTCGCCCACCGTGACGACGATCCTGCGCACCGCCTTGTCGTAGGTCACGTGCGCCTGGCCGTCGTCGACCTCGCTCACCGTGAAGGTGTAGGTGCCGGCCTGCTTGAACGTCAGCGCATCGAACGTGACGCTGCCGTCCGCGGCGTTCTTGGCGGTCGACATGACCTTGCCGTCCCGACTCTTGAGCTCAAAGCTGAACTGGCCCGCCTTGAGCTCGGCGCCCTTGAGCACCTTGGCGGCGCCCAGCTTGAGGGTGACGGGTGCGGCCTCGTAGCCGTTGGTGAACGTCACCGAGTCGTCGCCCGTGGGATTGCCCTCAGCATCCATGAGCTCGTGCTTGACGGCGAGCGTGCCGTTTTTGGCATCGGTGACCGTCGTGCGCACGCGGTACGTCGTCTTGTCGTACGTCACGCCGCCCGCCGTGCCGGCGACCTCGCGCAGTTCGTAGCTGTGCGTGCCGGGCGCGGTGTAGGTGACGGGGCTGAGCGCGACCGTGCCGTCGGCGGCGTTCTTACCCGTCGCCGCGACGCTCTCGCTGCCGTCAGCGGCAATCTTGACCAGCTGGAACTCAAACTCGCCCTCGGCCAGATCACGGCCCTCGAGCTTCTTGTTCACCTTGATCTGGTCGGTGACGGAGCTCGGCGTCGGATTCACGCCGTAGGTGTTGGTGAACTCGAAAGCGCCCTTGCCCTCGGGCGTGCCCTCTGCGGGCAGGACCTTCGCGACAAGCGTGCCCGCGGCGGTGTCCTCGACCACCCTGACCGTGAAGGTCCTGGTCGCCGTCGCGTCATTGACCACGCCGTCGACCGAACCGGACTCGCTCACCCGGTAGGCGAACGTCTTGGTGCGCAGGCCGTCGCCGTCGATCTCGACGTCATCAAGGTCGCCCGGCTGCTTAAACGTGACGTGGCCCAGCTCGACGTTGCCGGCGGCGTCGTTGGTCGCCTCGGTCACCGTCTTGCCCGAAGCGTCGACCGGTGCGGGCGCGCCGTCCAGCGGCTCGATCTCAAAGGTGTACCTGCCCGCGATGTCGGCCTGCGTGAGGCCGAGCCCGGCCTGGCCGAGCGCCAGCGTCTTGGTGCCCGCGAGGTCGACCGTCGCCTCGCCGGCGCTATAGCCGTTCACGAACGACAGCGCGCCGTCGGAGCCCTCGGGGTAGACCACGGCCACATCAAGCCCGCCCTTACCGTTATCGGTCACCTTGACCGTAATGCCGAAGCTCGAGGCGGCCGCCGTCACGCCCGCGGGCAGCCGGTCCGTGCCGTCCTCGGATACGGTATAGGGAATGGCCCAGGAGCCGTCGGCGGCCCTGGTGGCGGTGCCATCCGCCACCATCCGCTCGAGAGCGTCGGTGGTGTAGGCGATGGGCGAGAACGAGAGCCCCGCTGCCTCGCCGTCGCCGGAGGCCCGGTTGGTCGCGGTCGCGACCACGTCGCCCCGGGCATCGCGGACGGAGAACAAGAACTCGCCCGCCGCCGCGGCGCGGCCCGTCAGCGTCTTGGTGGCGTTAATTGCCACGTTGCCCTCGCCGCCGAGCGTTCCGGTGGCCTCGTAGGAGTTCTGGAACGCGACCGTCACAGGCGCGGGCGCCGCCATGGCGTCATCTGCCGTGGAGACCTCGCCGCGGGCGACCTCGACACCGTCCTTGGCAACCGTGGTCGTGACCGTGAGCCTGCCCGTCGCGGTATCGTAGGCGGGCGCGATGGTCACCGTGCGCGGCGCGGTGTCGTTGGTGTATCCCTCGCCGCCGAGCTTGGTCTCGGTGACGGTGAAGCTGTAGGTCTTGCCCGCGTCGGCGTCGGTGAACTTCACGTCGCTCTCCGCGGCACCGCCAATGAGGTCGACCAGGTCGGCCGCACCGTCATCGGCCGCGGCCACGGCGTAGGCGTCCTTGTCGGTCTTGAGGCCGAGCTTGGCGGCCGTCTCGGCGTCCGCGGTCACGGTGAAGGCGAACTGCCCCGCCTCCATGGCGCGGCCGGAGAGTGTCTTGGACAGGCGCACGCCCGCGCGGGCCGAGTAGTCGAGCTCGGTCGTGTAGGTGTTGACGAAGTCGCCGCCGCTCGCCTGCGCGATCGCGGGCGTCGTGGCCGTGAGGTTGCCGGAGCCGTCGTCGGTCACGGTCACCGTCATCGTGGCGACGTGGCCGTCGTAGGCCACGCCGGCGATGGCGGAGCCGTCATCGGGCCTGACCTCGCGCACCGTGTAGGTGAAGGTCTTGGCGCGCACGCGCTTGCCGCCGACCTCGGCGAACCCGGCGTCCTTGATGTCGTCGAGCGTGTAGCGGATGGGGCCGAAGTCGAAGGCGACCCTATCGCCCGCCTTGGTGCCGGCGGCGGCCGTCACGATGACGGTCTTGGAGCCGTCGGCAGACCCCTCGGGCATGGGGGTGCCGCCCTCGCCCGCGAGCGTGAACTGGAAGCTGTCGCCCTCCGCCCAGTCGCGGCCCTCGAGCGTCTTGGTGAAGAGCCCCGCGGTGGAGACGTCCCTGCCCTCGGTGGCCGTTCCGTACGTGTTGGTGAACGCGACAGTCGCGCCGTCCTCGGTCACGGCGCCTTCGGCCCCCTCGGCCGTGGTCGCGTAGCCCTCGGCGGCATCCTCGGTCACGGTATAGTGCGCGCCCACGGGTAGGCCGGAGATGATCTTCTCCCCGCCATCCTTAAGCGTGAAGTTCGCCTTGCCGCCCGCGAACGTCACGGCGTGCTCGCCCTTGCCGAAGGTGCCGGGGACGGGCTCGCCGTCCCCGTCGGTCAGCGCGACCGTAAAGCCGAACTCTCGCTGGCTGTCGCCGCCGACGACCGTCTTCTTGACGGTGAGGCTGCCCTCGCGGGACACGCTGTTGTGGGTCGTGTTGGTCTGGGATTCGTTCTCCCCCACCTTGACCGTGGCGGTGTTGGAGATGTCGTCGACCACGGCGGCTTCGGCGGAGACCTTCACGTCAAAGCTGAGCGTGCCCGTGGCGCCCGCAGCCTGCTCGCCGAGCGACCAGGTAAGGGTGCGCGTCGCGGCGTCGTAGGCGGCACCGTCGGCAGAACCCTCAACATAGTTAACGCCCTTGGGCAGGACATCGGTCACCGTCACGTCAGCCGCCTGCGCGGCGCCCCTGTCGTCGACGCTGTTATTGGCCCAGCCGATGGTATAGGTGAGGGTATCGCCCACGCCCACCGGCTTGCCGTCCACATCGACCTTGGCGCCCGAGGCGTCCGCCTTGGTGACGGTCTTGGTGTTGTCGTGCGGCGTGAAGGTGTTGGTGAAGGTCTTCTTGCCCCGCTCGTTGAAGATCTCGGCCTTAAGGCCGGCACCAGTCTGAGTCACTGCGATGTCGAAGGTGAAGGCATGCGCATCGTCCTCAATCAGGACATCGCCGCTTGCCTTCTCGGTCACGGTCGCGTGGTAGGCACCCGGATTGGTGAAGCTGAGCTCGCCAAAGGAAACCTTGCCGTCCTTGTCATTCTTCGCCTCGATCGGGTAGCCCTCGAGCACATTGCCCGCGCCGTCGGCGAGGGAGAGCTCAAAGGCGAACTCCCCCTCCTGGAGGCCGGGCTTGCGGCCGCCCGCGAGCACCTTGGTGAGCTCGGGGACGGACGCCGTTGCGGGAGCGGGGTCGAAGGTGTTGGCGAAGGCGACGGAGGAGACCTGGTCAGCCGAGATGGAGCCATCGGCCTTGGATCCCTCGACACCGTTCACCGCGGCTTTGTAGCCATCGGCGGCACGTTCGGTCACCGTGTAGGCGGTTCCCGCGGGCAGCCCCGTGATCCTCGCCGTCTGGCCATCTTTGAGCTTGAGGGTCGCCTTGCCGTCCTCGAACGTCGCGTCACCGTAGGCGCCGGATACTTTGCGGCCCGCGACATCGGTGGCCTCGACCGCAAACTCAAATGTCTTGTCCGCGTCGACCGCCAGGCCCTCGCGCGCCGCGACGGTCTTGGAGACGTCGAGCTCGCCCGTCTTCACAGTGTTGGTCACGGTGAAGCCGCGCTCGGCGTCGCCGGTGACCTTAGAGCTGTAGCCCTCGACGGGCACCTCGGCCACGGCGTAGTCGATCGCGGAGCCGGACTTGGAGTACTTGGGCAGGCCCTTGAAGGAGCCCTTCCAGCCGTTGGACTCGTTGAGCTCGATCGGGTCGCCGGTGGCCTTGCCGTCGGCGAGCAGGCGCACGGTGGCCTT
>ERZ773200.452-NODE-452-length-43711-cov-3.896417_pt1 | contig 43711 bp, 63 predicted proteins | sample MGYA00581008_ERZ773200 | MGnify/ENA primary metagenome ERZ773200 (study PRJEB29015, sample SAMEA2737770) | human gut metagenome | biome: human gut; feature: human-associated habitat; material: faeces | place: China | collected 2012 ... | reverse complement strand
CTGCAGGCAGGCATCGACAGAGCCCGGATGGAGAAAAAAAGAGCAGAGCGGGCCAGAAGACGTTCCACGTGGACTGCAGTAGCGGCGGCAGCAGTTGTGCTGATCACTCTGCCCAATACCAATGGACAGATTGCCTATGCCATGGAAAATATTCCCGTGTTGGGAGGTTTCTTCCGACTGGTGACGGTGCGGCAGTACAATTACAGTGATGAAAACCATGATGCGGAGATTGAACTGGCACAGATCACCTATGGAGAGGATACGGGGGAAGGTATTCCCGCGGGAGAAGGTTCTCCAGTAGGAGAAATGGCAGTGGGAGCAGCGGCTCCGGAAGGAATGGATGCCGGAAGTACGGAAGGCACCGGGAAGGAGGCCGCCACGGCAAAACTGTCGGAGGACGGTGTGCAGGAGATCAATCAGGATATGGAGACCACGGTAGACGAGCTGATCCGCCAGTTCGAGGATACCTTATCAGAGGAAGGGTATCATGGATTGCATGTGTCTCAGGAGGTTGTTACGGATAATGCACAGTATTACACTGTAAAATTGAGCGTTCTGGAGACGGAAGCCAGCGGCTACGAGCATAATCAGTTTTATACGATCGATAAACAGACAGGAAATGTGGTGGCACTGGCGGATTTGTTTGCAGAGGGAAGCGATTATATCTCCGTGATCAGTGAGAATATTAAGACCCAGATGCGGGAGCAGATGGTGGCGGACGAAGATGTGATCTATTTTCTGGATGATGAAGACATGACGGAATTCAACTTCCAGAGTATTACGGAGCAGACGAATTTTTATTTTAATGAAAGTGGAGAACTGGTCATTGCCTTTGACGAATACGAGGTGGCTCCCGGCTATATGGGAGCCCCGGAATTTGTGATCCCGCAGAAAGTGACGGCAGGACTTTTAAAGTAGACAAAAGAATATCTAAAAGGGAAAACTCCCGCATATCATGAAACAAAAAGATATGCGGGAGTTTTTTATGCCATTGATCGTGTTGGATGCGGGTCACGGTGGGGGATGGTCGGAAATACGGCTACTATATCACAAAGCCTGCATTTATGCGGCTTCCAGCAGTTATTCTACCATGAGGTAATAGTGGAATTCAAGGGTATTTGTATCTTTGTAGAACACAATCTTACGAACAATGCCCCGGAGGGCCTCCGCTTTCAGATCATTCGGTGCGTCACTTTCGATGATATCCAGGACAGACTGTACACGGCTTAAGAACTGCTCTTTGTAGTTCTCGGGACCGGAGGCAGCAGTCGTCAGCTCTGAGAGCAGAGCTTCCAAATCTGCACGGCGCTTCTCGATCATCTCTTTATTCCGCTTGTAATCTTCCAGAGTATCAATTTCATTCAGATATGCTTCCTTGATGCGTTCCAGCTTACGATCCAGGGAAGCCAGTTCACGCTGGTAACGCTGCCTGTCCAGCTCTACAGTCGGCTCATAGGTGCGGACAAGTTCAAAGGATACGTCCGTGACGCTCTCCAGTACCTCATGGAGCGACGATATTACGGCACCGGTAAGTTTCTTAGCCGAGATGTATTGTGAGCCTGCATGAAGCCCTTTTATGTATCCGAGACACTGGAAGCCCTCGCCAGAGATATAAGTACTGCCGTTAGGTGCTTTCCGGGGATAACCTTCTTTGTGGGACAGGGACTTGCCGCAGATAGGGCATTTTACGAGACCGGACAGCCAGTGCTTCGTGTGGGAGACCGGATGCTCATAGCGCTGCATGATCTTCTTGCTGCGCTCCCGGCGCTCTTGGACGATGTCCCAGGTATTCTGATCGATAATCGGGGGATGGTAGCTGTCACTGATGATCCATTCCTCGGGATCCCGCAGGGTACTGGTGGCACTGGATTCCCGCATGTTATAACGTACCTTGCCGATGTAAAATGGATTTTCCAGTATGTAGATCACACCTTCTTGATCAAAACGCTTGCCAGTCTTTGTCTTGTATCCATGGTCATTCAGATCTCTGGTGATGTAATTGATGTCACTGCCGGAGGCGTACATATCAAAGATCTTCCGGACAATGGCAGCCTCCTGCTCTTCAATGACAGGATTTTCATTCGGGGCTTTGGTGTATCCCAGTGGCATCTTACCATTATAGAGACCCTTGCGGGCGCGGGAGAGCATGGAACGGCGGACTTCCCCGGAGAGGTTGACGGAGTAGAACTCATCCTGCCACTCAATGATCATTTCAATGAGGCGGCCATACATGCCATCGATCAGCGGCTCACTGACGGATACTACATCGATGCCGAGCTTTTTCCGGAGCATGGATTTGTAGAAAGTACTCTCGTCCTGATTCCTGGCAAACCGGCTGAATTTCCACAGAACAACGACATCGAAGGGCTTCGGCTTTGTCTTGGCCGTTGCTATCATATTCTGGAAAGCATACCGGTTACTGGACTTGCGGCCGGAGCGTCCGTCCTCTTCGACAAAGATATACTCAGACGGCAGCAGGATGTTATGCTGCAGGCAGTATCGTTTGATCTCCTCCAACTGGGACTCAGGGGAATACTCCAGCTGATCATCGGTACTGACACGGATATATGCAGCACCGGTACGAATCCGGTCCGTGGACTCGGCAGATTTACGTATCACTTTCTTGGCCATTGCACATTCCTCCTAAGTAAATGTACGGAAAAATGGGCATAAAAATGCCCGGACATATGTTTGCATTGCAATCTGTCCGGGAAAATGATAAAATTCACTTGTTCAAGGTGATTTTATACGGGAATTCCCGGTAAGATCGGATCAGCTCCGGTGTTGGCGCACTGGGGCTGATTTTTTATTTCAATTTTTTCTTTTGCTCTCTCTCTAATTGTTGAATACTTTTTTCCGGTGTAGGTAAATCTTCCGGCATTGTGCCACCCAGATCTTTAATTGTATCACGCACCTTTTTACCAACTTCAAAGTGGGTTTTATTCGCTTCCCGCTTGCCTTGAATATTTTCACGGCGAAGTTTTGCTTCCGTCTGAGTAGCACGGAAGAGGTTGGCAGCTAATTCTTCATATCCCATGTAATCGAGTATGTCTTGTGATTTCTTTAAGCCTTTGCGCTCCTTTATGTCACTAGCCTTTAGCCCACCATATAGTCCCATATATCCGTAATTCTGAAATATAGCATAATCCAGGGTGGTTTCTACACCAGCATCTTTGGCAGCAGCTACCAACATTTTATTATGCTCTTTCATTTCCTGCCGGATGGCGATACGTTTTTGATCTTCGGAAAGATTTTCATAATTTTCAATTAGTTCTTGCTGTCTGGTTTTTACTGCAAAGTAGGTTTGTCCAAGTGCAATAACCTTTTTTCTAGGATCACTATTCTGTACAATAAGATAACACGCATAGCGGGACAATTCGATATCAATAAGTTCTCTTGTACCACCATTAGGCATAGGCGATGTTTTGTTGACGTCAACAAAATGTTCAGACACCGCATTATTACTACCTCGACAGGCTTCTTTTGCCTTATCAATAACCTTGCAAAAGTTTCTCCATTCAGTATATTCCAGAGCAATTTGTAAATCTCTGGCATACCAAAATTCCTGCCCATATTCATTTACATGACGAATAGATTCAAATAGTGATTCTGTATAATTATTTTTCTCTTCGTCAGAAAGAGCTTTCGAGAGCACACGGTCGTGCAAAGCATTTAACTGTTCTTCAAATTCTTGTTCGTTCATTACAATTCTCCTTTGTATGCAAAAAGAGCCTTGGAATACAATTCCAAGACTCTTTTGCGACCGGACACCAGTCATTCGCTAATTAGCGAAATAGTACCATTATGCTCAAGCCTTGTCAAGTTATTCCTAAAATTTATATTTTTTGAAAAATTGCACCGGTGCAACTATATCAGCTCCAACACAACTATCGGGTCGAAGTAGATAACATAATTATCATATTGCACGCAGATACCGTACTTGCTCCGATAGCATTGCAGGGCTTCCTGCAGGAACTCTTCCGTGACACCCAGGTAATCAGCCATCTCATAAGAGGTAGTATAGTGTGCCTTGTGGCAGGAGATAATGCCGTGTAGCCCGATCAGTTTGTTGTAGCTCCAGAGACGTGCCCGGAGCTCCTGCTTGCGGTTGGCATCGGAGGACTGATCGATAATGTCACCAACGGTAGTGTGGTAATGCCCCAGCTCCTCGGCCAACGTACATTTCTTTTCGGTTTCATCCAGATCGTGTTTAATAGCGATCCGATTTCCTTTTATTCGTCCGCAATTTGCCATCAGCGGTTTCTCTTTTGTGATCAGGTGCTGTTTATCAGCCTCTATCAGTAAATCTGTGTATGTAGTCAAATAAAATCACCTCATCATAGTTGTAATGGACTAGAAGTTCTCATCATCCATAATATCATCGTCATGCTTCTGATCTGCTGCGGAAGCCACGGAAATTGCATGTGCCGCATTTAGATTTAAAGCAGAGGCAGCAGGAGCCGCCAGTGGAATAACCTTGCCAGCCTTTTTCTCTGCGGTGGAGCGTTCCCATTCTTTGGTCAGTGTGAAATCTACCATTTCTCTGCCATGGTCATCGAGATCACGGTATTTCTTTATATGGTCATATTCTGCCAGCGTAACATCGTTTTGTTGTGTCGTTATTTTTACAGAATCTTGAAAAAGATAATTAGCATCACAATTTAGACCTTCAATAATTTTAAATAGAATGGGCTCCTTTGGTGAACTAACATCATTTTCATAGTTAGAAATAGCACCAACTGTTACACCAAGCATGGTAGCCAATTCATTTCTTGACAACCCATTACGTTCACGAAGTTCTTTTATCCGACTTCCTATACTCATTTCAACACCTACCTTCGAGTTCTTTTAATTGTATGGTATAACAAAAATCTTAGCACGTCAATATAAATGATAAGAAATTTGTAAAAACAGTATTGACAAAATAAGAAACTTATCATAGACTATGAATTAACAAGAAACTTATCACAGAAAGGAGGAAAATAAGTTGCTTGATATTGCTACATCAAACAGCATTGTTGCGGAGAATGTAAATCACATCATAAAGGAAAGAAATCTGAAACAGTCAGCCATTGCACAGAAGGCTGGTTTTACACCGCAAGAGTTCAATGCAATGTTAAAAGGAAGAAAGCTTATGAGAGCAATAGACATTGCTTCGATATTGGATGTTTTGGGGGTAGATGCCAATGAACTATTTAAGAAGGAGGAATAGTCAATGAAGATCGGAGACAGTGAGTATTCTGAAATTATTGTGACAGATGCAGATGACAATCTGCTTGTAAGCATTACGGATCAGAATATCATCGAGGAAAAAAGCTGCAAGGTTGTGTGTGTACCGGTTGAAAATTAGCCGAGGTTGTTTCGGCTGGAAGCATCAGGATTAGAAACAGGGGTAGCTACACCATTGATGTTTCTAACGTGATAGTTTTCATAAATACCATTATTGATTTGATGTACAAATTGTGCGCGAGTCATATCTGCGCCGGTGAAATTATCATGGAAGTTTGTATTTCTTCCAGTGGGTGATTCCTGTGTAACACTAACTCGTTTGGGCATATAAGCACCTACCTTTCTTTGAAAGAGGTACACACAACAAACAATGCAAAGAACATTAGTTCTGATAACATATTAGTAAACAAATGTTCATATGTCAAGATAAAAAACAATATATATGCACAAAAGTAATCAGATATCAATATATTGTGGAAATTGAAATAAAAATTGTGGAAACAGAAGGTATGAGAGATTGAAAGGAGGCAGCAGGAGTGAATAAGATAGATGACCAGTTTGACATGATAGTTCAAAAAGATATCAAAGAAAAAATAGCATTGGCTTTTATTGATCTGACATATAAAACGAGGCAGATGGAACCGGAACGACAGAAAAAATTCATTAAAGAAAAAGCCAATCAACTCAAAGAAGTTGTGAACCGATTGGCAGATTTGCTGTCAGAATAAATGTTATTTAAGCAGTTCAATGAGAAAATGACTGGCAATATCCTGAAGAACAGGCAAGGACATATTACCGATTTCATCGAAGAGTTTTCCTATTTTACACCATACTTTTTCAGGTCTGATCGTATCGATAAGCTCATGTCCGGAATAAGTCAGTCCATAGACAATGATATCGATAATGCCTTCATCAGAATCTAAAACATGAGCATCAATGTAATTTGCATTGGTTAGTTGCAAGATGGTGTAAGCAATTTGATTTTTAGGATATTGATAGAGCTCTTGTGAGAAGAAAGAGAGACGAACAGGATTCCACTGCAAATTTTCTGAAAGAAATGGGGTATCTTCACACATAATTAGGACATCGCGAACGCAGTTGGGTTCTAGTTTCATAGAAATCTCCTTTATTAACTTTGTACTCGGCTGCTGCAACAGCCTGTAAGTACAGTATAAGTAAATGATAGATAAGGTTCAATAAGAAAATCGCTTCGATTTATCGAACGAGTTATTTCGGAGAACCGAAACAGTAAAGGAGGCAGCAGGAATGTGGATAGGAGTATGGCTAAAAAGAATCGTAGCCATGATGGTAATATTGGTCGTTGCTGTAATAGTGAAATATTATCTGGGTGACATATGCGGTTTTGCGGCAGCAATTTTTTTGTATACCATTCTTATGGACTGGATGGAGTGTTAATAGAGCTTATCCGATAGCTTGATTCCCGCCCAGAGGATAACTGAAAGTAATAACAGCCCACCAATCTGAAAAATGTCATTTAGCGAGCTAAAGAGATAATACAGATAAGCAACGATGCCAAGAATAGCGCCTATACTCAACAGGTAAATGCATAGGAATGCGATTATATGCAGAACTATATAACAAATGAAGAAAGAAATATGCATATATTGCTTGCGGTTAATCCGATAGGAATAGCTTCTGAGTTTTAAACCAAGTTTTTTGCAAGAACGGTCATAGAGCCTATTCACATAGGAACACAGGTGGTTGTAATTAGATTGAGATGGATTCTTTTCGCAGTAATAACTTAGCTCCAACAATTTTCCGTCAGCAATATTACGACTTTCATTGATGAGCTTAATAGCTCTTCGAAGGACAGCAGGATCTACTTTTTGAAAGAGGACAGGCTCTAAAAGATCAAAGAGTGGGGAAATGAGATTGTTATGTTGCTCCTGAGCAAATGAGAGAGAATGCTCACCTTTGAAAATGTATATGGAAACGGCGGCAGCAAGAAGAATGCCAATGAAATTAAGATAGTCGGAATTGGCTTGAACACTGTCGAAAAGTGATGAAACGAAATCCATAAATGCACCTCCTACAATTTGATTGTGAACAAATTGTATCACAAATGTTGGCCGGAGTATAGGAATGTTTTAGGGGTAGATGCCAATGAACTTTTTAGGAAGGAGGAATAACCAATGAACAAAGTAGATGAACTGATCGATGCACTGGCGGAGCATATCAAAAAGCGTATCGATGAAGGTAATGACATGGAGAATGAGATCACCGAAAAGACGAAGGCTCTTGCAGAGCTGGTGTCCGCAAGAGCCAAAACGATGTTTTAGATTTTCCAATTTGAGGATTCGCGATTGTCACTAAAAAATTTGTGAATACGTTTGTATGCATCCATATAATCTTTAGCTAAATCCTCTGGAGATGGATTATCATACTGTTTCTTTTGGACGAAAAGGCAGGCAAGAGCTTCAGTCCTATTTGATGGGAATGTGAATAAATCAGAATTACTCATTTTTTGTTCTCCTTTCTTTCGTACTCGGCTGCTGCAACAGCCTGCAAGTATAGTATATGAAAAGAGAAAGGCGGATTCAATATTTGGAGCACTTCGATTTATCGAACAAGCTGTTTCGGAGAATCGAAGTGCAATAGGGAAGGAGTCAGTAGGAATGGAGAGAATCGATAGATTATATGCTCTGCTAGAGCGTGATGATATTGACGAGGACACCAAGGCAGCGCTGCGGTGGGCAATCTTCCAGCTAGAAAATGCAACTTAGACAACCATGGCACCATAAGCTGTAGAAAAGCAGTCAGGAGGTACATATGCGGATTGTAAATTTAATCCACATCGGGGACCAGGTATTGTCACTGGATGACATGGATCCCATGAAAAAGGCAGAGATTGCCTTACGGCTGAATGAACAGAGTCTGAAGACTCTGGGGTATGCAGCCAAGAAGAAAGAGGAATCAGCGTAACCACAGGTATTCCGTGCCCTGTACGTGGTGTATTCCCAACACCACACTCCCCTTTTACACAATTAGCGTGTGTGTCCAGGCTTCCCCACCTGGGCATCACGTAGAGGGCATGGACAAGCATAATAGATCACGCTTTGTGCGTGGTGTCATCTGACAGCACCACACCTCCGTATCCTGTGTCGTCACTGCTATAGCGGCATAGGATCGATCCTTTGGATCTTCTGTTCAAGTGGTGTCCGGCTCGGTGCCGGGCACCACGCAGAGAGCGTGATCAGAAAGGGATAAACATGGAATTGATTAAGCATTATGCCAAGGAAGTTGTGAAAAACAAAGACGGTCACAAATACTGGGAAGCCAGCAATTCGCAACTAGCCGGGTATGTCTATGATGAAGTGAAACAGCAAGTGCCGGAGGCTAAATATTATAACTTTGAAGGATTGCAGATCATTACGACGAATGACAAGCAGGAGCAGTCATTGCTGAGCACACTGGAAGTGATGGAGGATCTTTGCAATGAAAGGATAATCCAGATACATAGACTGAGAGATCAGATATATGGAGGGGATACAGATGTATAAAGATATTGTAATATCACTCCTCGGAGCGTGGGTTTTGCGGGATGTTTTTGGGACAACAGAAGTAAGAGAGCAGATCGCCATTGTCATGGGCTTGGCGGCAGTGCTTTTTATTTTTTTGCTTTTTTTGGAAAATCAGGCCGAAAAATGGCAGGAAAAGCGCCGGAGGGCACGAATTATGGAGCAGAGGATAGCGAAGCTGAGAGGAGGCATAACCGGTGAGAGAAGAGAGAGCACAGGAGATATTGCAGATGCTGGAGCAGACACCAACGCAACCGCTTAGGATAATGATCCCGCATGAGGCAGACGAGGTAATGTCCTATGTCCTCCGAAAATACCGGTCAGCACATCGAGTAGAGCTGCACAACGGCATCCATTACATCACCGTGACAGATGAGGCGGTGAGTGTCATCCTGGACCGACTACAACGGGAAAGAGCAGACTTCCAGCGGACACTGAAAAAGTATGACGAGGACATCCGTGGTGTGGAATATCTGCTGAGCAATCCGCAGAAAAGGCATTACTGGTCGCAGAGCAGTTACATAGTGCCTCCGGCATATTCGGAGCAATAAAAAAGCCGGCATTTGGCGATGCCGGCCAGCTCACAGAGCTACACATACAAACAAGATTATTGTAACTCTGTGGACTAAAAAAGTCAAGAAAAATGGGGCTTTTTAAAGCCCCTGCGCACTTGATAAAGATATTAAAGTTAGGATACAGAGACCATGGTTAAGAGAAAGAAAATGAGACTGAAGCATGGGGATGTCCTGGACGTGGAAGAGTACCATGACGGGAACTATGGGGGGAAGGGTAAGACCCGGCAGAAGAAGGAGAAGCCTACGAAGGAACAGGTGCGGCTGATCAACCGGAGGAATAAGGCGAGGCTGTGCCGGTGGCGGCTGATCCAGTACTTTGATTCGGGAGATCTGTTTATCACATGGACCTATGAGGTGGGGAACCGTCCGCCAGATATGACAAGAGCGCTGAAGGACTTTCAGGCGGCGATGGAAAAGGTTAGAAAGATCTACCGGCTGAGAGGAGCACCGTTTCACTGGATCCGCAACATTGAGCGTGGAACCAAGGGAGCCTGGCATATCCACCTTGTGATCAAGCAGACACCGGAGGGTGATGCGGCTGCCATTGTAACCAAGGCATGGACCAAGGGAGGTACCTACGTGGCGGAGATCCGGAACAGCAAATTTAACGGGGATGACATGGAGCAGCTGGCGAATTACCTGACCAAGGATAAGCACACAGCGGAGATCAAGGCGGACGGCACACCGGGCAAGCCCAGAATTGCGGAGTCCTCCTACAATCCCAGCCGTAATATGCCGCTTCCGGAACCGAAAGAGGACAAGCTGGTCCGCTGGAAGCCGGAGGTCAAGCCGCCAAAGGGATATTACATAGCCCGGATGCATGAGGGCATCAATCCGGTCACGGGATTTTTATACAGGAGTTACACATTGATCAGGTTAAAAACACAGGAGCGGAAGAAACCGCCGAACAGGGTAAGGAGGTGTTGATAAATTGGAAAATGAATTGAAAGTAGTGGATATCTTTATAGGCACGACTCTCCGGGGATCCGCAAAGGGCTCCGGCCGGGCAATGTACATCATGAGGACAAAGCGCAAGAACGGCAGTGACTACGAGGCGACGCCGCAGATCGTAGAGTATGACAATACCACGGAGAGCGAGTCTGTCCTGCGTGCCATCCGGGATGCCCTGCAACGTCTCCATTATGCCTGCACCGTAGTGATCCATACAGAGTGCAGTAACGTGGCAGCAGCCATCACACAGCACTGGCCGGAGAAGTGGCAGCACGATGGCTGGAAGAGCGCTAAGGGCAATCCGGTGAAGAATGCGGTCTTGTGGGAAATGCTCCTCCAGGACGTAGAGGAAGGCGGACATATCCTGCTGGCGGAAGGTGAGAAACATGAGTATGCCGAATGGATGCGCTTTAACATGCCGCTGAAACGGGCATTAAAAGACATTTTTACAGAAGTGCCGAAAAGCTGAAAGTATGAGTAGGTGACTTATGCTAGAGACTATTCCGAAGATGCTACCGAGAATAGAAAAATATAACATTTTGCCAAGAAAATGTAACAGCTTATTACAAAATGAAACGAAATCGCACCAGAATGATACGTTTTTTGAAAAATTGCACCGGTGCAACCGGGAAAGGAGACGGAGATGGAAAAGAAATTTGGAATATTTAATACCGTAGAGGAGTTGAACAGGGCAGCAGCCGCCCAGAAGGCAGAGGGAGACCTGGAAGCGCTGATCGGACTGGCCACCGAGAACGGACTGGAGAAAGAGGATGCCGAGGACTACATGGACAGCGACGATCCGGAGGAGACACTCTGTAATGAGACGATGGCAGCTATTGGAAAACTGAAGATGGAAGAACAGGACCTGAAGTTAGAGAGCCAGATGAAGGACTGGAAGGAGTTTGTAGTGCAGATGTTATTAGAGTACCCGGCGCAGCACAAAGAGGAAGGCGGAGCTGCACTGGCAAATGCGGTATTTAATCCGGATAAGAAACTCTTGGATGTACTGGCCGCCGGGCTGAAGCTGGCATCGAAAAACCGCGTAACGGTTGACCGGAGAATCACAAAGGCAGCAGGACTGCCGGAGAGTGCCGGACAGATCGGCATGTGTGGCAGGGATGAACTGAAAAAGATTGTGCTGGATTATTACATGGGAGAAAAGAAATGATCGTATACAAGGCAACGAACAATGACATGACCTGCACGATGGGACAGGGAACATTCCAGTATGAGTTGGGTGTACCGGCTACGGCAGAAAAATCAAAGTGCGGTGATACCGGTCTCCATGCCTGCGAGTACGTACTTGACTGTACCGGCTACTACTCTCTGGGACGCGGAAACAGGTTTTTCAAAGCAGCCGCAGTAGGAGATATTGCAGAGGACGGAACGAATACGCGTATCGCATGCACCAGACTGACACTGAAGAAAGAACTGGATAACCGTGACATAGCCAGGGAAGCCATGCTGTACATGCTGCACCATCCACAGAGAAATGGGTGGCAGAAAAGCGGACATATGCTGTGTGTCGCAGAACAGACAGCCGACATTAAAATACCGGATGGAATCGCAATAGCCAGAGGCAGTAGTCCAAGAGTAAGCGGATGCATCGGAGCCCACCTGGGACTGATCGCAGAACAGAACGGAAAGATTGTCGCGGCAAAACTGTTTGATGTGGACGGAAAGAACATCCTGCCAGGCATCTGGTATACACTGGACACCCTGGCAGAAGCGGAGAGGAGGCAGCAGGCATGAAGTGGAGAGAGATACTGAAAGCACCGTTGATACCACGGACAAAAAGAAGGAAGAAAGAAAACCAGATCACTTTTCAGGCGACGGACCAGTACCTGATCATGGACATCTGGAAAAATAAAGTAAATATCTGCCGACACGCCGTAGACCGGAAAACATGGGAATACGGCACCTATTACGTCGGAACAGGCAAAAAAGAGCAGACCAATCTGACAAATTGCACGGAAGGATTTGGAGGATGTTACTGGGGATCGGAACCGTGTGAGGGAGATTGGCTGGAAAAAGAACAGGCAAAAGAACTGGAGAAGTTTGTTCCGATGCATGATTACAGTTGGATCAGCGATCCCTTGCGGAGGATATGCCGGATGGAAAAAGACTACAGTGCGGACAAGAGGGAACGTGCCAGAGACCGGAAAGAACAGAGAATCAGAGATCTCATGAATAAGTGTCCGAAGCCGGGACTCAGGGTATATGACTGGATCACCGAGAGACTGGTAGGAGATCTGCAATATGCCTTTTATAACAAGCAGGACAAGACCTGCCATTGTACCGCATGCAACGGGGATTTTAAAGAAGAGGCAGTAGGCACCCCGGTAAAACATCGTAAACAGATCAAATGTCCTCTCTGTGGCCATGACCTGACGGTGGAAAAAACAAGGGGAAGAATCCAAACAATCGGATGGCTGACGATGATCCATGACGTGGATGAAAAACAGGGAGTGGAGAGACATTTTAAGGTAACGGTGGACTGGTCCAGAACAGGAAAGAGAGATACAGAGCTGGATGAACAGATCCGCCTGATGATGCTCCGCGGAGCAAAGGATATTATGAAAATCTATTACTACTGTGATGTGTACTGGTGCGGATGGCACGACCACAATCCGCAAAACAGACGCTGGCATACATCCTATCTGTATCCTGATACGGAAGGAATCAAAGCCGGATTGAAGGATACTGCATACGAAGCCTGGTCAGATGTCATGCCGATGCTGGCACAGATGGGGATTAAGGCATTTTACGATGGATTGCTTGTGGAAAGCAATAAGCAATTTACCGGTATCGCAGAGTATATGGCCAAGGGAAGATTTTACCGGCTCCTGGATGAACTGTCACAGTGTATTACATACTGGGGCGGGTATTCGGGGAGAACGATCGAAGTAAACGGTGAATGCATGGAAGATATCTTACTGATAGATGACAAGCAGCTGATCAACCGCCTGCGGCAGGAAAACGGCGGAATGCAGATGCTACGTTGGATGCAGTGGTCAGAACTGGAAGAAAGAAAGCTGTCGGCAGAATTTATCGCATGGACAGAAAAAAACAGAATTGATCCGGAGGACTATGATAAGTCTCTCGCCGGAGAATACATGTCACCGGAACAGCTTATGAATTACCTGAACCGGCAGAAAAAGGAATCGTATCCAGAAATGAAGATCCAGGATGTATGGAATCCGTACGAGGACTATCTGTCCATGTCACGAACGCTGGGAAAACACATGGATGATGCACTGGTACACCGCCCCAGGGAATTGAAGCGCAGGCACGATGAAGTGAATGCGGAAGTGGAACTGCACAAGGAAGAATTTGAAAGAAAAAGAAATGCGGAAATGGCAAGGAAGCAGGCGGAGGAGATGAGGGACAAGTATCCTGGATATGAGGATATCCTCTCCGAGATCAGTGAGAAGTTTGAGTATCAGAATGACACCTATTGTATTGTGGTTCCCAGGGATTTTATGGAGATTACGGCGGAGGGCATGGCGCTGCATCACTGTGTTGGCAATACAGAGCGGTATTTTGACCGGATTGTCAGCAGAGAGACGTATATCTGTTTCCTGCGGCAGCAGTCGTCACCGGACAAGCCTTTTTATACCATAGAGGTAGAACCGGGAGGAACAATCCGCCAGCACCGCGGGGCATACGACGAAGAGCCGGGCATTGAGGAGATCAAGCCGTTCCTGCGGGAATGGCAGAAAGTGATCCGTAAGCGTATGAGCAAGCAGGACCATGAATATGCAGCGCAGAGTGAGATCCTGCGGCAGAAAAACATAGAAGAACTGAAGGCAAAGAATAATACTGTGGTCCTGGAGGGACTGGCGGAAGATCTGATGGAGGTAATCTGATGGAAGAAATCATGAGTTATGAAGAAAGATACAGGAAATATAAGCAGGAGCTGGACGGAGCATTTGCGCAGGCAGCAGAAAAATTTGTGCTAATCGGCTACCTGCTGAGAGAGGCAGTAGAAACAGATGTTTTAAGAGCCAGTGGATATAAAAACATGGAGGAGTTTGCCTATGCAGAGTATGGTGTGGATTCATCCCAGGCAAGTCGGTTCATGAATATTAACAGGCGTTTTTCTGAAGGTGGAAATTCAAAGCAGCTGAAACAGCAGTACAGAGGTATTGGAAGTTCCAAGCTGGCCGTAATGCTGACCATTCCGGATGAAATCAATGAAGTTTTGCCTAAAACGCTTACAAAAGACGAGCTTAAGGAAATCCAGGCAGAGGTAAAAGCAGAAAGTCAGGTATCCGACATCGAGGTCGAGATCGAGAAGGCAGAGGCAGCAGCCGTCACGGACAAGCCGATGATTCCGCCGGAGGGATCACCGCTGTACAGAAACTTTTGGCAGCTGGGGAAAGAGCAGGAAGAACTCTTCCGGAAGCTGTGGATGGTATGCTCTATGGAAACAGCAAGTGGAAACAGAAATAATGCAGAGATCATGGATGTACTGATTCCACAGGGAGACGCAGTGTATACCGTCCGGATCCCGGGAGAGCGCCGCACGCAGATCATTGTTAATTCTGATGGAGCTACCATCGTGAATTTGAAGACGCTGGAGCGGAGTAAATACACAGAAGATCAGATATGCCTTGCAGTACGGTCACTCGTAGATGGAGGCAGCAGTCCTGAGGAGCAGTACAAGATGTTATATGGCGAGGACCTGACTCCGGAAGAACCGGAAATTGCACCGGTGCAACCGACCGACTCTCCGAAAGAAAAGAAACCGGAAAAGCGTAAGGAATCCCGTGTGACCAAAGCAAACACGGAACCGAAGAAAAAGCCCAAGGAACCGGAAAAGAAGCCGGAGCAGATGACCATCCCGGGAGCCGCACCGGATCCGGCACCGGAAGAGCCGGAAACACAGGTAACTGACTCATGCTCCGGGGAATCTGAACAGAAACAGAATACCGACACCATGGTCACGGAAGAGCAGGTACCGGGGCAGACAGATCTTGAAAGTGACTTTCCGCAATATTGTCCGGACGAGGGAGACCAGCGCACAGCTTATCGTCAGTCCATCCGTGGCAGCGTGGAGAACCTGGTACGATATGTCGAGATGGATTTGATCGTTGCTGCCAGACAGCAGCTGTCTGATATCTCCGGCTATCTGGATAGACTGGAAGAACTCAGCAAAGGAGGCGGGCGGGGTGCCGAAGAAATCGAAACAGGCGAGAGCGCGGGAGTTTAATGCCGCATCCCGTCAGATCATCAAGGAGAGGGATCTGTACCAGTGCATTTTTTGCCATATGGAATATCACATGGAAGACGTCACCTGGTACGGACAGCAGCATCATGCATTATATCCCGAGATCCCGTGGCGGACTCGGGATCCCACAAAATGGAGCCCTGGGTTGCCAGAGCCACCATGAGATGCTGGATAACGGCAACAAGGGCAGACGGGAGGAGATGCTGCAACTCTTCCGAGCGTATTTGCAGGATCACTACCCGGATTGGAGCGAGGAAGCCCTGATTTATAACAAGTGGGGATAATGTATATACAAATTTGTATATACACAATAGGAGCGCAGAGATGAAAAGCAGAACAATAAGCAAGATCATACGGATGACTCCGGAGGAAAAGCGGAAATTAGAGTACTGCGCAGAAAAAATGGGAAAGACCGAGACGGAGATACTTATTGCCGGAGTGAATAATTACTATGCTGCCGTACAGAAAGCACTGGCAGCCCAGAAAAATCAATAAGCCTTTTGGATAAAGTGAATCACAATAGACACTGTAAACGAAGCCACGGGGCGGCCGCTGATACCAAGAGGCAGCAGTCGTCCAGGAAGGAGACAACAATCTTTTGCCGGATCCTGCGCCGCAAATCCATAATGTACATATAGGCACTATCATCAAAACAGAACACAAGATCATCGAGGAGCCGCTGGAGCCCCGCGGACGGAAAAGTGTTCCGTATGTTGTAGAGATGCCGTGTGAGGGATCAGAGTCATGTACAGGTGACTGTGGTAATTGCATAATCCAAATAATTATGAACGAATATGCGTTGTACACAGGACAAGTGACGGATCAGGTTGCTGGACTTATGGATATTACTCCAATTAGCGACGCAATAGAAGAATTGAATAGCTGGCATTGCTGCCCTGTGGCAGATGAGACTTATGCAGCTGCACAAATGGGAATAAAGGCTCTTAAGAAGCAGATTCCAATGAAAGTCTGCGAGATCCATGTGGACGAATACATCTGCCCCAACTGTTTAGAGGAAAACGGATGCAATGACGCAGAAGTGAGCGATGAATACTGTCCGAAATGTGGACAGAGGTTAATAAGCTAACTTAGGAGAATACATGAAAGTAAAAAATGAAGAAGTCAGATATTATCAGCCAAGATTTAAAAGGTGGATTGACTCTACTAAATGGGATTCAATTGCCGAAAGATTACCAGATGAAAATATATCTATAATAACACAAGTAATGAATGCTGAAAAAGATGGAGATTGCAGTTGGCTTATCTGGAAATGCTGCGATCATGTACTCGATAATATAAGGGCAATAGCAAAGAAAATAGATAGGCTAACTTAGGATTTAACGGAGGAAAAGTAGATGGATAAAAAAGAGTATGAAGAAATTGAACGGAAAGCGAATGAACTGGAACATAATGCAAGCATTAAGTGTAATGCCGAAGTTCAAAAAGCACAGAATTTTTACAATGGATATCAGCAAGGAATAGAGGATATATTAAAGATTTTAAGAAGAAACTGAACATATTTTAGGATTTAGCGGAGAAATGACATGAGCTGCATTGGGTGTATCTGTGAGCACTGTGCTAATAGCGCAGAATGTTTTGACCATTGCCAGGGAGAGATGGATGAACCGTGCTTTAACTGCGATGATTGCATTCACTGGGATGGCAAGACAGGACGAGAGATGTGGAGGGACGAGTGCCTTAAGTACAAGATAACCGAGTACTGGGCAGATCGTCTCCAGAGCAAAATTAAAATCATTTAGGACTTAGCGGAGGAGCGGTACATATGAGAAAGAACTTAAAGGAAGCCAGAAAGGCAGCAGGATTAACCCAACAGCAGATTGCAGACAAGTTGGGAATCGACTTGCGATATTATCAGAAAATTGAATATGCGGAACTTAAGGGTTCTTTTGAGGTCTGGGATGCCTTGGAGGACCTTCTTGGGGTACATCAACGGAAACTCCGAGAGAGTTCAGATAATCATCACGCCCAAGCAAAAAATCGGTAGGTACATCAAATAAATTTGCAATATCTGTAAGCATGGAAAGATTAGGTTCTCTTTCTCCACTTTCATATTTTTGATAGGTGCGTAGGGCAACTCCCAAGGAGTCAGCGGCTTTTTGAAGAGTATAACCTCTGTAAATGCGTGCGGAACGAAGTCGATCTTTGAACATTGTATCCTCCAAATAAAAACTTGACATACACCCAAAGTGTACGCTATACTCCATATAAAATATACGCCCATTACGGGCGTAAAAAGGAGGAAAACACAATGGGAGAAATTCAGAAGATTGAGTTAAAAGGAATTCGGGTATTAACAACCAAGCAGATTGCGGAGGCATATGAAACAACAGAAGAAAAAATACGATGGAACTTCAAGTATAACCGGGATAAGTATATTCCCGGCAAGCATTATATTGTTATCGAAGGGGAGGAATTAAGAGAGATGAAGAGAGAGTGTGAATTTCACACTCTCTTCAAACAAGCAAAGAGCGTGTGCTTCTGGACGGAAAAAGGAGCATTGATGCACGCAAAAAGTCTGAATACGGAAAAGGCATGGCAGGCATACGAGTATCTGGTGGATGCGTACTTTAAGGATAAGCAGGAGGATACTCCGAAAGCATTGCTGGAGAAGGCAACACCGGCAATAGAGACGAAGAAAAATACCATTCCGGAAATGAGAAATCCCATATGGATATTTAATGTTCTCTATCAGTTTGCAAAATGTAACAAGATGAATGTGAGATCACTTGACATGAAGAGCAGATGTTTCTCTATCCTAAATCAGAATCAAATAGGGATAAGGACGCAGATGAAACTGGAAACAGTAAATTATGAGCTTGCATATGAATTGTCCCATGCCATGATTCATTATGATGCTGGGAATATTATAGACAGTCCGTTGCGTAAGGAATACGACCAGCAGGCAGAGAGAGCCGCGGATATGCTCATAAAATTATTGGATAATATAGAACAAAGTATTTAGGTAAACTGAAATTTAGCGAAGGAGTGATAGAAAAAGCATAATAAAAAGACAAGTGCAGAGAACCTGCAATCGATGCCAATAAAACAGCGGTAGATTCATCCGACCAAAGATAACATCTACCGCTTACCTGCTTACCAGTATCATACCATAGGATCTGCTGGTAGGCAATGAGAAAATGAGGTACAGCCTATGACAAAGACAGACCTGATTAATGACATTGCTTTCGAAATGAATGATATTCTGACACCGGAACAGATTGACAAAGTAAAGATCGTGTTTTTAGTAAAAATGCAGGACTATGACATTTCGGCAGTCAGGCAACTACCAATGGTGGAAGAGCATGATAATGAATGGCTGATGAAACGATACTGGATTGACAGCGTGGCAGCAGGGCTCAGCGAGTCCACCATCAGAGGATATATCGGGCGCATCAAGGAATTTTTTGACTATGCCGGGAAAAATTATAAATATGTCACAGCGCAGGATATTACGGATTTTTTGGCAATAAAGGCTTACAGAGATCACATCAGCCAAAATTATAAATCCACAATATACCGTTATTTATCCACGTTTTTTTCCTGGGCGTATCGTAAAGAGCATATAACCAAAAATGTCGCAGATGGCGTGGACAAAGTCAAGCAGATTCAGGCACAGAAAAAGCGACTGACAGATGAAGAGATAGAAGACATCAGGGATGTATTGGCAGCTCCGAAAGAAAAGGCTCTGTTTGAACTGATGTTATGTACGGGGATGAGAGTAGGGGAGATAGCACACCTTAATATCTCCGATCTGGATCTGATTCATAAAACGGTTACTATATGGGGAGAGAAGAGCAATAAGTACCGCACCGGCATGCTGCCCCCCAAAGCAGTCAAAGCATTGAAAAATTACATCGGCAACCGTCCGGGAACAGATCCAGTGTTCCTAGCTGACAGGGCGCCGCATAATCGGATGAGAGAGTACGGCATAGAGAAGCTGGTCAAGGAGATGGCAGTCTGCGGCGGGGTGACACGGTTGACCGCAACGGTCCACATTTACCGGAAGACTTTCGCATCCGTCCTGTATCGCAAAACAGGTGACGTAATGTTAGTAAGCAGACTCCTCGGACATTCCAACCCAGAGATCACTGTAAAATATTATCTGGTGGATGACATTGAGGAAATGCAGAATAAATACAACAAAGTGGCATAATTGCACCGGTGCAACTCCGGCGCAGAAGAAAGGAGAAAGCATCGATGCAGAGAATTAACAGAGCAAGCTGGAGGATTATCGAAACTATATTATTACGGTATCCCCAACGCAAGAAAGAATATGAGGAGTACATATCGGACATTATGGCATCACCGGCGGGAGGCAGCAGTCGTCCGTCGGATCCTGGCAAGGAAAGAGATAAGGCACAGTCTGTCACAGAGGCAAAAGCCCTGAAGATGACATCCGTATACCATGAACGGATCAAGAAAGAGATTGAGGCAGTGGAATTTGTATATAATTCTCTTCGACCAGAAGAACAGAAGGTAATAAGAATCAGGTACTGGAGTAAAGGTCTCAGAGCACCGATTCCCTACCTAAAAATCGGTGGTGCCTCGTACAGTGAGAGACAAATGAAGAGGATAGTTTTTAAGACCATAGAACAGATTGGAAGGTATATTGGGGAGTTAAAGTAAAAGATGGCATGATTTCGCATGTCAAATGTGATAATATAGTATCGTGATAAATTAGTGACAGGGCAATGCAGATAGCTGCGTTGCCTTTTTTCGTGGAGTTGCACCGGTGCAACAATAGAAGGGTGGTGTTGCAGGATGGCTAGACTCAATGCCAAGCAGCAAAGGTTTGTAGACGAGTACCTCATCGACCTGAATGCAACGCAGGCAGCTATCAGAGCCGGCTATAAAAAGACGGAGTACACAGACACAAACGCAAATAAATTACTAGAAAATACTAGAATCCGGGAAGCTATTGACAAGGCAATGGCAGAACGGTCGAAGCGGACTGGAATCAATCAGGATCGTGTAATTCAGGAGCTGGCAAGGATAGCGTTTGTGAATCCGCAAAATGTAATTAACGCTGAAAATGGTTCCGTCAGGGAGGATGCAACGGAAGACGATCTCGCCTGCATCCAGGCTGTGAAAGTAAAAACCATGAGCGGTGACAAGGGATATTCTGAAGAAAGGGAAGTCAGGCTGAACGATAAAATGAAGGCTCTGGAACTGCTTGGTAAGCATCTTGGCATGTTTACCGACAAAGTAGAGCTTGATGCAGATCTGGAGCTTAATATCAATATTGACTATGGAGACGGCGAAAATGAATAAATGGGAAAAGTGGAACAGAATATTTTATGATGTTTTTTGCATAATTGCAATCATTGTAACACCATCATTTATTTTAGAACTATTGTGGGGTAATTACTACGATGAAGGTTAAAAGATTTGCAGTTGAAAGAATACCGATGGAAGTCGAATATATCCGGCCAGTAGCAGGGAGGCTGTACCTGCTTTTTCATTTTCATAGGCTGATAAAGTATGTAAAGTTTAAGCCTGTATTTTTGAATGGTCCGGTGTGCAAACCTATTTACAGACTGTATGTCCCGAAGATAGAGGTAAAAAAGAATGAAGAAAGTTAACATTTTAGGAACTGAATACACAATACGTTTTGATGTTCCGGATAAAGAAATGCCGAAGAATTCTGATGGATGTATGGATCAGACCATTCATACAATCAAGCTGGCAAAATATGAATCGGATAGAAATTCTGTGAAGGATTTGGATGAGTACAGAAAAAAGGTATTAAGGCATGAGATCATTCATGCTTTTTTATATGAATCCGGAATGTGGAATTGTAGCGGAACCTCGGAAAATTGGGGAATGGATGAAACAATCACAGACTGGTTTGCTATCCAGTCTCCGAAAATATTTAAGGCATTCAAGGATGCGGATTGCTTATGAATGTAAATGTTCAGATGAACCCATGTTTTCGGGAAGTGGATCGGAGCCGGAAGCGGTATATTGTGATGAAAGGATCGGCCGGATCAGGGAAAAGCGTAGATACGGCGCAAAATTATATCTTGCGGCTGATGCAGGACAAGGGAAGGAACCTTGTCTGTATCCGAAAATCAGACATAACAAACCGTGACAGCACATTTGCGGAATTGACCGGGGCAATATACCGGATGTTCGGAGACAAGGCTGACAGATACTGGCAGATAAATATGTCCCCCCTGAAGATTACCTGCCGGATAAATGGTAATCAGATCATATTTCGTGGCATGAATGATGATAAACAGCGTGAAAAGCTGAAATCAATTACATTCCAGAGAGGAAAGCTGACGGATGTATGGTGCGAGGAAGCAACGGAGCTGACACAGGCAGACCTGGAGATCATTGATGACCGTCTGCGAGGGGAGCTGCCGGAAGGACAATTTTATCAGATCAGGATGACCTTTAATCCGGTGAACAAGAATCACTGGATCAAGAAGGTCTTTTTTGATCTCCCGGATCCTAATGTGATGACGCATCACAGTACTTATCTGGGCAACCGATTTATCGATGACGCATACCGGCAGCGTATGGAGAGGAGAAAGATCGTTGATCCCGAAGGGTATCAGATATACGGCCTCGGGGAATGGGGCGAAATAGGTGGTCTGATCCTTCATAATTGGAAAATCGGTGAATGTTCCAAGAATCCGGCTGACTATGATGATTTTGCAATCGGTCAGGACTTTGGTTTCAACCATGCAGATGCGATACTTCCACTTGGGATCAAAGATGATGTGATATATATCACGAAAGAAATCTATGTATTCGAGAAAGACACATCCGAGATCATAGAGCTTGCAAGGGCGGCTGACATTCCGAGGAATAAACAGATGTGGTGTGACTCCGCAGAACCGGACAGAATCAGGATGTGGCAGAAAGCAGGATATAACAGGGCAAAAGGTGTTGACAAGGGTGGATCACAAGGATCTGTCAAGGCACAGATTGATTACCTGAAGCAGCACCAGATCGTGGTTGATCCGTCTTGTGTGAATACGATCAAAGAACTGCAGCAGTGGAAGTGGAAACATGATGAAAAAACAGGGGAATATCTTGATGAACCTGTACCATTCCAGGATGATGCTATGGCGGCATTAAGATACGGCGTTGAAGGATGGCGGAAGCACAAGAAGTGGCTCATATAAATGTGAGACTACAGCGAAAGAAGAGGTGGCAAGAGTGCTGACGATAGAAGAAATAAATAAATTCATTCAGGATGATGCATCTTCCGACAAAAAGACTTTTGCGAGGAAGGGACAGGCATACTATGACGGGGACAACGATATAAGGCAATACAGAGTGTTCTATTACAACACAGACGGAAACCTCGAGGAAGATAAGACGAGGAGCAATGTCAAGATCCCGCATCCGTTTTTTGCAGAACTGGTGGACCAGGCAGTCCAGTATATGCTTTCCGGCAAAGATGGATTTATCAGGTCAGATATTCCGGAGCTGCAGACAGAACTGGATTTGTACTTCAACGAGAACGAGAATTTTGTAGCGGAGCTGTCCGAAGTGCTGACCGGATGCCAGACAAAAGGATTTGAATATATGTACTGCTACAAAAATGAGGAAAACAGGCTTTCTTTCCAGTGTGCTGATAGTATCGGGGTAATAGAAATCAGGGCGAAGGATACGGACAGCAACACGGAACATGTAATCTACTGGTATATTGACCGGATCGAGAAAGGACAGAAAAAAATCAAGCGCATTCAGGTGTGGGATTCTGAACAGGTTTATTATTATGTGCAGAGCGGCGATGGCGGAGCAATCGCATTGGATGAATCAGAACAGATTAATCCCAAGCCGCATGTATTGTACCAGGAAGAGGGCAAAAAAGAGATATGCTATGAAGGCTTTGGATATATTCCGTTCTTCCGGCTGGACAATAACAAAAAGCAATTTAGCAGCCTTAAGCCTGTCAAGGATCTGATCGACGATTACGACATGATGGCAAGCAGTCTATCCAATAATCTGATTGACTTTGACACCCCACTCCATGTAGTGAAAGGATTCCAGGGGGATAACCTGGACGAGCTGCAGAAGAATCTGAAAACCAAGAAGATCATTGGTGTTGATGATGAAGGCGGTGTTGAGGTCCATACGGTAGATGTGCCATACCAGGCGAGGGTAGCAAAGCTTGATCTGGATGAAAAGAATATCTACAGATTTGGCATGGGACTGAATACCTCCGGGCTGAAGGATACTAATGCCACAACCAATATTGCAATTAAGGCGGCATATTCCCTGCTAGATCTAAGGTGCTCAAAACTCGAGATCCGGCTGAAACAGTTCCTGCGGAAGCTCCTTAAGGTCGTCCTGGAGGAGATCAACAAAGAGGATGGCACCGACTATCAGATGAATCAGGTGTATTTCAATTTTGAACATGAAATCATGTCAAATGTCCAGGAAAATGCACAGATCAAATTGACGGAAGCACAGGCAAGACAGGCGGAGATCAATACGCTGCTTAATCTGGCAACCCAGATCGATAACGAAACTCTGATAAAACTTATATGTGAACAGCTTGACATAGACTATGACGAGATTAAGGACAGGCTTCCTGATCCGGATGAAGCAGAAAATGTCTTGATGGATGCGCAGCGGAGATTGAATGGGGTGGCAGCAGATGAATAGCAGGCAGAGAGAGATTCAGCAGCAATTTCTGAATAATGAAAAGGACGTTCTGAAGGAGATCGAAGCTAATTATAAGGATGCACTGGCTGAAATAAATGAAAGGATAGAAAAACTGCTGGAAAGACAGGATGCAGATATGCAGCATGTGATCTATCAGGTAGAGTACCAGGAGGCTTTGAAAAAACAGGTAGAGGCCATCCTTGAAACGCTGCATACCAATGAATTTGAAACGGTGTCAGGGTATCTCACGAAATCATATGAAGATGGATTCGTTGGTACGATGTATGATCTTCAGGGACAGGGAATCCCACTGATATTTCCTATTGACCAGAGGCAGGTGGTAGAAGCTATTCAGCTGGAAACAAAACTCTCTGAAAGACTTTATACTGCTATGGGAAAAGATATAAAAGAGCTACAGAAAAAGATTTCCATGGAAATCAGCCGGGGGCTGTCAAATGGAATGATGTATGCTGAGATTGCCCGGAATGTAGCAGGCTATGCTACGATCCCGAAAAACAGAGCCATGACCATTGCCAGGACAGAAGCACACAGAATCCAGTGCAAAGCATCAATGGATGTCTGTTGTAAGGCAAAGGATAAGGGAGCGGATGTGCTGAAACAATGGGATGCTGCTCTGGATGGAAGGACAAGGGATACACACCGGGAACTGGATGGTCAGATCAGGGAACTGGATGAGCCGTTTGAGGTCGCCGGGAAAAAGGCAATGCAGCCAGGCGGATTCGGCGATCCTGCAGAGGACTGTAATTGCAGATGTGCATTGCTGCAAAGAGCGAGATGGGCATTAGGAGATGCCTACACGAAGTGGTCGCCGGATGCTCCTGTTCAGATTGCAGATGACGGTACCACACAGCTTGTAAAAATCGAGGAGAAGAGTTATAATTCCTTTAAGAAATCGTATTACACAGCGCTTGAAACCACAGTTATTGAAGACACCATAACATCAAATGGAATCAGGATAACAGGAATCTCGAAGCATTGCGAAGAAAGGATAAATGAAAGAGGTCTTTCCATCGCAGACATCAAAGATGCTTTTGTAAATCCACTGCATATTTGCGATATTTCGGTAGATGATCAGGGGAGAAAGAGCCAGAGGTTCATAGGTGAAACAGTGACGGTCAATGTGAATCCGGATACCGGATATGTCCCGACAGCGTGGAAGACCGGAAAAGCAACAGTAAGAAAATACAGGAAGGATGCCGGAAATGAAATTTAATGAAAAGCAGATAGAGTTCATGAGAAACATTGGAATAGTGGTTGACTTTGAAAAGCTGTCTGATGCTGATCTGGTTCTCATAGAGGAAAAGGTCGCAGACAGACTTGAAACATCTGGGTTTGACGAGGATTATAATGTAACGGATGAAGGTAAGATGTGTGAGAGCATCCTTGATATGATTTAGAAAGCACTTTGCAGCAGATGCACGGTGCTTTTTTAGTGCACAGAACTTTGATGAATATTGTATATTAGGCATCCAATATGGGTGCCTTTTATATTGCCCGGAAGGGGGCGTTTATCCCTTCGAAAATATGTCCTGCCGTATGACATTTAAACTAGGCTTTGCAGTGGAGGATACCACATTTAAAAACGAGGCAAAAGAAAGGAGCTTGATATGGAATTTTTAAAAGAAATCTTAGGTGAAGCACTCTTTGCACAGTTCGAGGAGAAGATCAATGCCTACAACGGCAATGAAGCGAACAAAGATAGGCAGATCGAGATCGGGAACCTTGGATCAGGTGAATATGTCGGAAAGGGGGAATATGACGCACTGCAGGCAGTACTTGATGGCAAAGAAACCGAACTGAAAACAGCAAACGGTCTGATCGAAGATCTGAAGAAAGGGACCAAGGGTGATGAAGGACTGCAGAAAAAGATCATCGGATATGAAACAGAGGTGGCTGATCTTCAGAAGCAACTGCAGGAAACCAAGCTGAAATCTGCGATCAAAGTCGCACTTTTGTCTGAGAAGGCTGTGGATGTTGATTATCTTACATTCAAACTGAATGAAAAGATGAACGAAAAAGATGAAACCCTGGAGCTTGACGAAAATGGAAATATCAAAGGCTGGGATGCACTGAAGGATGGACTGAAGGTGCAATTCCCGAACATGTTTGAATCAGCAAGTGGAGGGAAACTGAAAGTCCTTGGTGATAACAGATTGCCGGATAATGAAGGTGATCGTGACAAGTCTGATCCCAAATCACTTGCAGATGCACTCCAACAGAGATTTGAAAAAAATGATTAAAAAGAAAGGTTAAACTGGTGAAGTTTATGGCTATGACATTAGCGGAAATGAAAGTCGGTATGGCCGACAAAGTAAGTCAGCAGATTGTTGACATTTTTTTGAGAAAATCTGAAATCCTTCAGATGCTGCCTTTTGATAACTGTGTAAGCCCCTCTGCGGGAGGCGGAAGCACCCTGACCTATTCCTATATGCAGAAAAAACTGCCTGCAACTGCAGAATTCAGAGCATTAAACAGTGATTACGCTGCATCCCAGGCAACGCTTGAGCCGAAAACAGCTATCCTGAAGATCTTCGGTGGAGCTTTTGAGATGGACCGTGTCCTGAAGAAGGCAGAAGGTAAATGGAATAACATGGCATATCAGTTCGAAGAAAAAATTGCGGCAGCAGTTTCCCTGTTCCATTACACGCTGATCAATGGTAATGGAACCACTAAGGAAAAAGAGTTTGACGGACTTGACAAGATGCTGGCGGGCACCACTTCTGAATTCAACACAGGAGAAGGCAGTGTGATCGATCTGTCTACCATGACAAGCGTGAAGGCGAACATGGATCAGTTCTATGAAATGCTTTCGAATCTGATCAAGAAAACCAATGCTGATGCGCTCCTTATGAATACTGATATGATCAGCAAGATTCAGACCATTGCAAGACTGCTTGGTTATAAAACCGATACAGAGGAAGCGTTTGGCAAAAAGGTTGTCTCTATGGATGGTGTCCGGTTCATGGATCTGGGGAATCATTACACAGTATCCGGAAAAGCCGGAGAAGAAGTTGTAACTGAAAATTCCTGCGTTAAGGCAGGGATCAGCAGAAATATTGGCGCTTCTGCAGCGGCAGTAACAGGACTGACTGATATTTATGCAGTCAAGTTTGATATTAACAATGGATTCCACGGAGCATCCCTGACGGGAACCAGTGCGATCACGTCTTATGTTCCCGACTTCAGCCAGCCCGGAGCAGTTAAGAAGGGTGAAGTTGAAATGGTTGCAGCAACCGTTCTGAAGAACACTGCCAATGCTGGTGTTCTGAGAAATATTAAGATCCTGTAATTGTTGAAACAAGGGGGAATGAGCATACATTCCCCTTTATAAGTCGAAAGGAAAAGGTGAATAATTATGGCAGCAAAAAAAGATTCTGTGAATGCAAAGAAATATAAGATCAGAGTTACTACGAATCCTGAGTTTTGCGGTATTGATGCCGGTGGAGTTCAGTTCGCACATGGCGAAGCGATCATTCCGGGAGGAAGAATGGTTGAGTGGTTCCGGGAACATAAAGGATATGAAGTCGTTGAAGTCGGAGAAGCTACTGAAGCCACTGAGGCTGCTGAATAATGAAGGGGGATCCCTGAAATGATAATGTCAGTTAAGGAATTCAAAGAATTTGTGCAGACTGATATGGCGGAACCGGTGCTTGAGGCAAAGCTTCAGGCACTGGAACTGCTGATCAGAAAGTACACAAATAACAACTTCCAGCAGCGCAATATCCGCTTCAGGTGCCAGGTAATGGCGACAAAGTTGTATCTGACAACGGATTTCCTGCAGGTGGGAGACACCATACAGATATCAGAATCTATGTACAGCGATGGCGTATATGACATCAAAGAAATAGCAGATGGATTTATTACCGTTGGGAAAAAACTGTTCGATGAAGCAGAGGTCCTTGTGACAAAAGTAGAATATCCCATTGATGTAAAAATGGGTGTCGTTAATATGATGAAGTGGGACATGGAGAACCGTGATAAGGTTGGGATCCAGTCGGAGACGATCTCCAGGCATTCTGTGACATATTTCAACATGGATGGGGATAATTCCCTGATGGGATATCCGAAGTCCCTGCTGGGCTTTCTGAAACCCTATAAGAAGCCGAGATTTTAAGGGGGGATTGACGTGATAGGCGGAAATACAACAGCACAGATTCAGACCAGCACATCGGAAAAGAATGAGATCGGTGAAATGGTGCAGTCATGGGAGAACGCAGATACTATCACCGGATTCCTCGATCTGTCTTCCGGTGACAGCAAATATACCAGTTACAATGCCAAGATACAGGAATCAACGCATGTGTTTATTGCTGACTGGAAGCAGCTGGCAGCAGCTGTAAAGGCAGAAAACAGCAGGCTTGTGGATGAAGATGATCTTGTGTATGATATTTTGCTGATCGATGATCCCATGAAGCTCCACAGGCAGCTTGAGATCTATCTTAAATTTACAGGAGGACAGTGATATGGCAACAATCCAGTTTACGGATAACAGCGCACAGGTCAAGGCCGCTTTGGACGGTGCCATAGTTGCTTATCTGTATGAGGCAGCAGGAGAGCTGGAAGCACAGACCAAAAGAAACACCCGTGTTGATACCGGCAATACGAAGTCGAGCTGGTCATATCATGTGGATGAAGCCGCCGGGAAAGCGGTAGTCGGTTCCACGTTAGAAAATGCCATCTGGGAAGAATTCGGTACAGGTGAGTACGCCCTCCATAATGATGGCAGAAAAGGCGGCTGGAAGTACCAGGATGCGAAAGGCGGCTGGCATCATACCTACGGTAAAAAGCCGAACAGAGCTTTTCAAAAAGCTTTTAATTCACTGAAGAATAAACTGATCCAGAGGGCTGAAAAAATCCTGAAAGCGAGGATGAAATGAGTAAGGAAGCATTGAAAACCATATCCAGAGCCATGGATGCCCTTGAACTGAAATACGGATTCATGGAGTACATAGTTCCCGGAGGAGAAGAACCACCGAAAACGTATTTCACCGGGGAATACCAGGAGACAGAACCGATCAGTGAAGATGGCCTGCAGGAAACGCAATTCATTTTGAACGGATTCAGCAGAGAACCATGGATTAGCCTAGAGAATGCCAAAGAAAAAATCAGTAAGTATTTTAATAAAGTATCCGGCAGAACGGTCATTGCTGAAAATGGATCAGCGGTGGCTGTTTTTTATGGCAGCAGTCTGGTTATCCCAACGGAGGATGCAGAACTGAAAAGAATTCAGATCAACCTAACAATTAAAGAATGGAGCGTGATTTAAATGAGAAAATCAGGAATTAACAGTCAGACCCCCAATGACTTCCTGTTGGGTGCAGGTGTTGTATTCAAAAACTTCAAATATGAATACAGCAAAGTAGAAGATGCAAAAGACGGTGCATTAGAGGTGGTGGCAGACGAAACCCCGGAAACAGACAAAACGATCCAGTTGAAAAAGATTACTAATCCCGGTGTATCCTTCATTAGCAAAGCTGAAGGATATGAAAATCCGACTGTCGGTGATTATGTCATGGGAACCTGGACAGATGGGGAAGATCATGTACTGGGAGCAACCAACGGGGGCAATAAGCTGTCTATCGTTCCCGAGATCACACCTATCGAGGTGGACGGAGCGGTTGTAGAGATCAAGGGACTGAACCAGAAGACAGGCGAAACAGGTACCCTTGAAGTGAACCTTGCGCAGCACACCGTTGACTCCATCAAACGTGCGATTGTCGGTAAGGAAGTAGAAAGCCTGATCAAGGGTTATACGCAGATCCAAACTAAGAGCCTGATCGAGCTGTCTGATTACCTTGACAACATTGCGTACGTCGGGACCATGACAGACGGAACAGAGATCATTGTAATCATGGAAAATGTAATCTGTTCTTCCGGACTCGAAGTGGAAGGAAAGAACAAAGAAACGTCCGTTGTAACTACTACATTCAAGGCAACGGCGGATTTTAAAAGCGGAGTGTATGACACGCTGCCTATTTATATTTTCTATCCCAATAAGACCAGAGCAACGGAATAAGAAAGGACCGATAACCTATGAGCAAATCAACAAAAGAAGCGAAAACTGAAGAATCTGCAGTAAAGGAACCGGTGGAAGAGGTGATCGAAAGACCGTATACCTTGCGGAAATTCAAAGATGGCGATCTGTTTCTGATTCTTCAGATTCTAAAGAAAATCGGAATCAAAGATTGCAAAGAAGCCTTCCTGCAGGTGGCATCTGGAGAAAAGACAGTGCGGCAGATTGGGATCTTGGCATCATTTGACCTTGCTGATATTCTGATCGGCAATCTGACCAAAGCAGAAGATGAGATCTATTCCCTGTATTCTGACATCTCTGGGATCCCGGTGGATGAAATGAAAGATATGGAATTCGGTACACTGCCTTTGATGATCTATGATTCCTTCAGCGAGGTCAAGAACACCTCTTTTTTCAAGGTGCTTTCCAGATTGCTCTAGTAGGAGAATATGAATTCATGGATTTGCTGTACTCCCGGTATAGCAATCCACTTGAATTCATGCATCTGTACACCGAACAAGGGCGGTTTGGGGAGTTTGTTACAGAAATCCTCGAAATGGATCAAAAAAGGAAAACTGAAGCTGCCAAAAAAGACGATGAACAGAAGCTGTGGGAGATATATTTACACAGCATGGCGGATAAGCCCTTCAATGACTGGAAAAAAGATGTTTTAAGCAATAACGCAGGCAGTCAGAAACCGGTATCCCTATCAATGGATGAGGCACAGGTTGAAAACGCAAAACAACAGGCCAGGGGTATCTTACAGGGATTTTCCCCGGGATAAGAGCGCACGGAGTTCCGTGCGTTTTTTTATGCAAAAAATGAAAGAAGGGGGTGAAACCTATGGAGCTGTTCAAGCTTTTGGGAACCATTGCGATAACCAATGAGGATGCCAACAATGCGATTGATGAGACAACAGGAAAAGCTGAAAAGTCGGAAGGAAAAATGTCTTCTGCGTTTAAAAAGATCGGTGCGGCAGTGGCAACATATTTTTCTGCAAAAGCTATTGTTGATTTTGGCGCAGCCTGTGTAAGCACAACCGCATCGTTCGAGGATGCCATGCTTAAAGTGCAGTCACTTTCCGGAGCAACCAAGGACGAATATCAGAAATTAACAGATGCGGCATTGGAATACGGATCAACCACTGCGTGGACATCCAAGGATGTTGCTGATGCAATGGGATATATGGCACTGGCCGGATTCGATACCAATGAGATCCTGAAATCTACATCAGGCATGCTTTCCCTCGCATCTGCCTCCGGCGAACAATTAGCAACGGTCACGGACATTCTGACGGATTCCATGACAGCTTTTGGCGATGGGGCTGATCAGGCTTCCCGGTATGCGGATGTGCTTGCAACAACGCAGGCAAAATCAAATACAACGGTTGGTCTGCTGGGTGAGGCATTTAAGTATGTAGCACCCCTTGCGGGATCCTATAAATATGAACTGGAGGATGTATCTACCGCCCTCGGAATGATGGCAAATGCTGGTGTTAAGGGATCTATGGCGGGTACATCGCTATCATCTATTATCACGAGACTGGGAACGGATACGGATGGATGTCGGGAGACCATCGAAGCACTGGGAGTTGAGTTTTACAACAGCGATGGAAGCGCCAGAAACCTGTCTGACGTGCTGATAGATCTGTCTGATGCGACAAAGGATATGGATGTTGCACAAAAATCTGCACTGGCCAAAACGGTGGCAGGTCAGGAAGCACAGAAAGGTCTGCTTGCAATCCTCAACCAGGGATCTGATGCGTATAAGGAACTGAACAAACAGATCAGGGAAGTCGGGGCATCGACGGAGTCCGAAGCAAAAGCAATGGCCGACAACATGGAATCCGGTATTGGCGGTGCGATAAGGTCAATACAATCTGCCTGGGAAGGATTCCAGATAAAAATCGGACAAAAACTGCAGGTGGCAGCAGAACCGGCTATCAGGAGACTTGCATCGTTTGTCACAGACAAAGCGATTCCTGCGGTGGATACAATCTCTGAGAAGGTTGAGAGTTTTTCAGAAAGCGCAAATGAATTTTTATCCCCGTTAATAGATGCATTCAGAAATCTGGGCGGTGCTATTTCTGCAGATGCTGAAAGCTCAACGTTTTTGCAGGATGCTTTTTCCGGTGCCGCTGCGATCATAGGCAATGTGTGGAATACGGTCGGGCAGCCTGTTTTTGATGCATTAGTATCCGGGATCAATTGGCTGGCAGATAACTGGGGACCTATATCTGATGCTGTTTCGGAATCCTTCTCAACCATGATGGAAATAATGTCGACGGTTTGGAACAATATCGGGAAACCTGTTTGGGATATGATTTTCTTTGTGATCTCAGAAGTGGCAGGAATGTTTCAGCGGCATATGCCTGAAATCATGAAATTTTTTAACGAAGCAGCTGCAGGAATCAAAGATACATGGGACAAACATCTAAAGCCTGCTCTTAAGGCCATTGGCGATATGCTGAGGAATGATGTAATGCCAGCATTCGAGTTTGTGTTTAAGACGATCATTGAGCCTTTGATTGAAACGGTATTCCAGACGATTGGAAGGCTGTGGAATGGTACTTTGAAGCCGATCTTCGACGGAATCATTGATTTCCTGGCAGGTACATTTACCGGAGACTGGAAAAGAGCATTCACGGGAATCCTGAACATTGTCACAGGAATATTTAATGCGATTCTGACGGCGATAGAAACACCCATGAATCATGCAAAAAATGTGGTGAATAGGGCAATAGAGTACATCAAAGAAAAATTTAACTTTGAATGGTCATTACCGCAGCTGAAGTTACCACATTTCAGCATTTCAGGATCCTTCAGCCTGAACCCGCCATCGGTACCGTCATTTGGAATCGAATGGTATAAGAAGGCAATGAATGATCCTGTGATCATGAATAGCCCTACAGCGTTTGGAATCAATAAGAATGGTCAGATCATGGCAGGAGGCGAAGCCGGATCGGAAGTAGTTTCCGGAAAAGATACTCTGCTGCAGCTGATCTCCCAGGCTGTCAGTGAAAAGAATCAGGAAATCATTGATGCGATCAACAGACTGCTGGAATTCCTGATGATGTATATTCCGGAACTGGCCGGAATGAAGGTGGTACTGGATTCCGGTGCATTAGTAGGAGAACTTGCACCGGAAATGGATGAAGAACTTGGAAGACTGGCCACAAAAAACGGAAGGCGGATTTAATAAATGAATGGTGTAACATTTGGAGAAAAGCACAGTTTTGAAGATTTTGGACTGATCCTCTCTTCGAAATCCATCAGTCCCCCTGAGCCACAGACAAAGCTTGTGACAGTCCCACTGCGTGATGGCACTATTGATCTGACGGAATCACTGACGAATGACGTAAAATACAATGACAGAATGATTTCCATGTCATTCAGCGTGATCGATCAGGTCAATATGTGGCCAAAGAAAATTTCAGCAATAGAAAATTTCCTTCACGGGCGGAGGATGAAGATCATATTTGATGATGATTGTGCATTCTACTACATCGGACGGTTGAAAGTAAATAATTTTGAATCTGACAAGTCCATTGGAAAAATCGCAATCGAAGGAACTGTTGATCCATACAAATATGACGTTGTATCCAGCAATGACGATTGGCTGTGGGATCCTTTCGATTTCGACGATGGGATCATAAATGCGTATGGAAATATTTCTGTCTCTGGAAGTGAAGTCGTATCTTTGATCGGAAGAAGGAAAAAGGTGTGTCCCATGATTACAGTGTCAAAAGATATGACAGTTACATTTGAAGGGAATACATATAACCTGAAGACAGGGACCAATAAAATATATGAAATATTGATTTCTGAGGGTGAAAACACACTAACCTTTACAGGGACGGGAACGGTATCTATTGATTACACGGGAGGAAGCCTATAAATGTATAAAGTATATATGGACAATAATTTGATGTATGATCCCAGAATAGAAGAACTTGCTTTGATCAACCCGGTTGTTAAGCTGGAAGAAAACAAAGCAGGTTCTTTTTCCTTCACAATAGCACCGAATCATCCACGCTATGATGCCATAAAGAGAAGAAAAACTGTGTTTCAGGTATTTGATGATAAGGAACTGATTTTCAGCGGAGTGTGCACGGAAATTGAAAGCGATTTTTATAAGCAGAAAAAAGTGTATTGTGAAGGCGAATTGTCATATCTGAATGACTCGATACAGCGGCAGGCGAGATATCAGAAAATGACGGTGCGAGGTCTGCTGGAAAAATACATTTCCATTCACAATGCACAAGTGGAAGCGGAAAAGCGGTTCACCGTTGGAATTGTGACAGTGACGGACAGCAATGATTCGCTGTACCGATTCACAAATATGCAGAGCACAATGCAGGAGCTTAAGGAAGATCTGGTTGATGATCTGGGAGGTTATTTCAGGGTAAGACATCAGAACGGGGTTAAATACCTGGATTATCTGGCCGACAGCATGAATACAAATGCGCAGGTGATCAGGCTTGGCGAAAATCTCGTGGATTTTAAGAGCAATCTTGACACAGATGAAATAGCCACAGCAATCATCCCGTTAGGGGCAAAGTTAGATGAAACTGCCGTTGAGGGACTTGAAACCCGGCTTGATATCAAATCAGTGAATAATGGACTTGACTATGTTTATAGTGCGTCTGCGGTAGAGAACTTTGGCTGGATCTACAGAGTCGTGGAATGGGACGATGTTACCCTCCCCGCCAACCTGAAGAGTAAAGGGCAAAAGTACTTGTCTGATGTGCAGTTTGAGAACATGGTCATCGAAGCGAAAGCAATTGACTTACACTTTGTGGATGGTGCATACGAGAGGTTTAAACTGTCTGATCAGATCAGGGTGGTATCACCGTCACATGGCCTTGATAGATTTTTCAGGCTCACAAAGCAGACCTTGAACCTTACAAATCCCGAAAATGACACAATTACGCTTGGAAAGACAGAGAAGGTGTCCTTATCTGCCAAGACTGTGTCTGCCAATGAATCAATCAAAAAAACAATAGAATCTATTGTGCCATCGTCGAAGCTGCTGAAGCAGGCAAAGGACAATGCAACGGATCTGATCACGTCGGCTATGGGTGGCTATGTGTATAAAACCAACAGCGAATTGTACATCATGGACACCGATAATCCGGATACTGCCAAAAAGGTTTGGCGGTGGAACATCAACGGCCTGGGGTATTCTGCTACGGGCATCAATGGACCGTACGGGCTTGCCATGACAATGGATGGAAAAATTGTTGCTGATTTTATCAGCACCGGAACCATGTATGCGGACAGGATCAAAGGTGGAACGTTATCGCTGGGTGGAGCTGACAATGGCAACGGATTGATCCGTGTGTATGATGCAAATGGCAATGTTGTAGGATTCTGGGATAACAGTGGAATCCGGATGCAGAACAAAGATGCAAGCAATGCCTGCGATATCAATGATGGATACATATATTTCATCAAGGATGGCATCAACAATGGTGGAGTAGGTGCCAATGACTTGATCACAGCAGGGCAGGCACTGAAAACTGTAACCTTTAAAGCTTACGGGGATGTAATTGTCTTTTCACACAATAACAAGCCGTATTACGTTATCAATCCCAATAATAAAGAATTGACTGACAACAGATACACGGATGCGCACTATTTCAAAGGGAGCGTTCGCACAACCGGAAATATTAATGCAAATGGAAAGGTTTCCGCAAAAAGTTTAGAGGGTGGAAGCTTATATGTTAACGGTCTGAATATTGGTACAGGATCATATGATTCAGATTCTGCGATTTTAGTAAATTGTGGTCTCTATGCCTACGGATCCCTGGGATGCTCCGGAACAAAATATAGAGTTGTGGACACTGAAAATCACGGAAAAGTTGGACTGAATGCTTTTGAAACCGCAGAAGCTTATTTCTCGGATCTGGGAAGCGGAATTATTGACGAATCCGGAGTAGCAACCATTTGCTTTGATGAAGTCTTTAAAGAAACTATTGAGCAGGATGCAGAGTATCAGGTATTCCTTTCAAGGACGTCACCGGCACAGGCAGAGTGGATCGAAAAACAGAATGGATATTTTGTTGTGCACGGGGAGCCCGGAGCAACATTTGACTGGATGCTCTGTTGCAAACAGAAAGGATATGCAGATGTCCGCCTGGCACCGGTGAACATCGTAGAACCCAAGAAGGAGAGTGAAATAGATGGCTAATATATCTACTTTTTTACAGGCAATAATGTCGGCACGTTACGGAAAGGATGTCCGCCAGTCTATACATGATGGCATAAAAGCCATTAATGATGAAGTCGCAGCGGATAAGAATGAAGTTATAGCGAGTAAAGAAGCTGCAGAGAATGCAGCCACGGCGGCATCCACGAGTGCGCAGGAGGCATCTGCATCGGAAAGTGCTGCAAAGAAAAGTGAGAATGCGGCAGCAGCCAGTGAGTCGGCGGCGGCTACGAGCGCACAGAAAGCATCTGCATCGGAAAGTGCTGCAAAGAAAAGCGAGACTGCAGCAGCAGCCAGCAAGTCGGCAGCATCCACGAGTGCACAGACGGCCATTGACAAGGCTACTCTTGCCAAGTCATATGCGGTTGGCGGAACAGGAACAAGAGCAGGAGAAGACACTGATAATGCCAAGTACTACATGACACAGGCAGAAAAGCAGACCGGCGGAATCCCCACGAAATTAAGCCAGCTTGAGAATGATGCAGGGTTTATTGCGGAAGATGGGGACGGAAGCGGTCTTACCGTTGGATTTACGGAAGCAGCGGCAAGGGAAAACATTGCCAGTGGTGAAAATACAGGTACCCTTATGGGGAAAATCAAGAAGTGGCTGGCTGATCTGGCAGCAGCTGCCTTTATGCAGGTAATTACATCGTATGCTGACCTGATGGCCGGTACCGCATTGGATAATTACCTGATAGGAGCAGCGGCAGCAAAGGAAGGGTTTACTGAGTTAAATGGCAAGTTGCATAACATGCTTATACCACTAAATGAACAACAAAAAAATCATACTATCAATTTTACTGATTACGATGTGTTGAAAATACAGTTTAAGGATCAATCAATAAACAATGCATTATTTTCCAGAGAGTACTTACGACCTGCCAGTAAACAAATGATGGATAGTATTTGCCTGTATAATGGTACAGCCGTACATGAGTTATTTTTTACGGTCTCTTTTGATCCAGCACTGAAATATGTCTATGTTTCTGATGCTTATATTTGCCGTGTGGATGTTATAGATAGTACTGTTACAAGTGTAACTGCTCCAATAATTCAGGCTGTGTTTGGTATGCAATGTGTAAATTAATTTTTTTGAGTCATATTATGAGAATCGGATTTAGAGCCATATCCCAAATACATTGATTCCATAGCCACTGTCTGTATTTTTTATTGCACATGTATTAGCATCCACAAACCTGACTGATGCCTTGGTGGTAGTGTCTCCTACCTTAATTTCTGCGGTCGTGGATTTTGTACATAACATTGTGGCGATGCACCCATATACACCAAGATACTGATATTGCACTAAAAACAAAGATATGTTACTGCAATCTTCATATAGTGTTACTGTGCGTTCTGAGGTATCCGGTGTGGTGGGCGGTGCATCATAATATATACGTTTTAGCTTAGGTAACTTGCCATTTAACGAAGTAAATCAGATGGTGGGCGCGGCCAGAACAGCGCCAGAAAGGAGCCCACATGGGTTATATTTTATACAAAGATAAAATTGAGGAGCCCGCACAGCAGGTCATAGTATCGGTAGAGAGTCCTCACGTAGTCCGGATCGCCGCAATGGGTGACGCGGAAGCCCCGGAGATAAACACCAGTGGATTTAAACTCTATTTGGATCCGGATTGTAAATACCCGTTGGATCAAGGAGAATATGAGGCATACACTACACTCTATCGGAAGGGAGATAACTGGCATGAGTTATCAGATGACGGATCCGTCTACACCGAGCCGGAAGTTGCACCGGTGCAACCGGAGTTGACAGAAGAGGAGAAAGCGGAACTGGCCAGACAGCGGCAGATCAGCCAGCTGACGGCACAGATTGCAGACCTTAAGGCCCGGATCGCTGCGAGCGACTATAAGGTGATTAAAACCTACGAGTATGCTCTTTTGGGTGAGCAGACCGGGTACGACATGGAGGCTGTCCATGCAGAGAGACAGGCTCTCCGGGATCAGATCAATACATTGGAGACACAACTGGCAGGTCTGACAGCGGCCACAGAGTAGGAGGCCGCCTATGAGAGTGAGAGACGGTCCTGACACGATTACATAGTAACCAAGAGCCAAGAGCCGATTGCTTCCCGAGCCGGGAGGTGACCGGCTCACATATTATAAAAATAAGAAAGTGAGGTCTATATTATGGACAAAGTAAAAGCAACTGTGATTGCAGCATTATCTGTGTTAATGAGTTGGCTGGGGATCTTGACAATCCCGGTATTACTGCTGGTGGGATGCAATATTATTGATTACATTACCGGACTGATGGCAGCAAAATTTAGGGAGGACGGAGGTATCAGTAGCTATAAGAGCATCCGTGGCATCTACAAGAAAATCGGCATGTGGATGCTGGTAATTGTCGGAGCATTTGTGGATGTGTTAATACAGTACAGCGTCGAGTGTGCCGGTATTGAAATTGCAGTACCATTTGTGGTTGCAACGGTGGTAGCGGTATGGCTGGTGGTTAATGAGCTGATCAGCATCCTGGAAAACCTGAAGGATAGTGGGGTAAAGATCCCTCCGTTTTTGATGCCGCTCATGAAATATATCAATCGCAAAGTAGAAGATAAGGCCAAGCTGATAGAAACAGAGCAGGAGGAGTAAATTATGATGAAAGGTATTGATGTAGCAAAATGGAACGGAAACATCGACTGGAATAAGGTGAAGGCGGTCGGTGTAGAATTTGCAGTTTTGAAGGTAATCGATAAGTCCAACAAGACCGAAGCATCATTTGTAAGAAACTATGCGGCAGCAGTCGCAGTGGGAATGCCGGTCGATGTATACAATTATCTGTATACTACCACTGAAGCAACAGCGAGGGAAGCAGCCAAAGCAGTAGTAAATGCACTTGCCGGTAGAAAGGTCGGTAAGGTATGGGCTGATGTCGAGGATGCCTGCCTTAAAAATAAAGGCATTTTACTGATCCGCATCATTAATACCTATAAGGCCGTGATCGAGGCAGCAGGGTATGAGTTTGGAGTATATACGGGGCTGTCTTTTTATAATAGCTATATTAAGCCGTACAAAGATTACATTGACTGTGATTTTTGGATTGCGCGATATCCGTCCACTAAGGATATGATAATCACTATGGACCCGGCCGTATCCAAAAAGCCCAGTATCAGTCATAATCTTTGGGGGTGGCAGTATTCTAGTAAAGGCAAAATCTCCGGCATCAGTGGATATGTGGATTTGGATATCTGCTATACAAAGGCTGACAGCAATGGTACCATGCAGTCCACCACGGTATATTATCCAAGATACACCGGCACATCTGCATCCATCGTGGCTGCGCTTAATGCTGTCGGGGTAAACTCCAGCTACGCAACGAGGAAGTCGATTGCAAAAGAAAACGGTATTACTGGTTATGCCGGATCCGCAAAGCAGAATACCCAGATGCTGACACTGCTGAAAAACGGGAAACTTAAAAGAATCTGATTGACGGAATAATGATTAGGGGATATTATAATAATATCTCTCTTTCTTAAAAAAGAATAAGGTGAAGAGACGGAGAACATGAAGGGGTGTTCTCCGTTTTTTTTACGTTAAATGGCAAGTTAGACAAATCAAACACTATAAAACAACTTGGTGCTGTTGGATGTAATATAAATTCCGGTGGCTTAGTTACGCTGGGAAAAATAAATGTTCTAACACTTATTTTTACAACAACCTCCGATATTACTGTTAATGCGACGTTGATAACAGGATTACCCCTCGTTGAATTTTTAAAATGTGTTGCTTGTTGCAGAGCTACTGGGACTGACTATGCATTATATTTACAAAATGGTGGTATTAAGACTATGCAACCGATTCCAAACAAAACAAAATTATATATAACAGTTACATTTATTGCTGGTTAATGAGCGTCATTGGATTAATAGCAAGTAGTTTTACACAATTTTGTAAACATCTGCAAAACCATAAGATCCGCTCAATATTATAGCAATTTTACCATTCACCGAAGTTATATATTTGGGGTTATAATATCCGTATATTATAGGGCTCACAGTAAGTGCTCCGTTATCATTTACTTGCCTGATCAGCACCAAATAAGTATCTGTGTTTTTTAATTCTATGTTCGTTTGATATGTACCTGCGGTGCCACTAGCGGCTACAGCTGCTACTTTTATTAGTCGGCCTGATATTGTTTCTAACTTGCCATTTAGCAGTAAAAGTTGGGAGAATTGGACATAAATCAGTAGTGGTGTACTCTTTAAGATATCTGCAGTTAGGATTGCTGAAAACAATGAAGCAGAGAAATATAGGAAGTATAGAATATATACACAGAATTATAATAGAATGATTGGAGTAGATTCATACAATTTTGATGTTAAGGGATTATATAATAATAAAACCTGACAACTGATGCATGAACATCCAGTTGACACATAAACCTCCGCATGCTATTATATACAAAAAGGAGGACGAGATATGCAAGAATTATTCGATAGGTATGAAAAAATATTGTCTGATGATGCAATGTCAATAGAATTGCCAGATTGTAAAAAATTCAAAACATATGCAGTGACTAATTTTCGTGGGGGAATAGGAAAAACAACCCTTTCATTTAATTTAGCATACGCAATGTGCCAAAAGTACATGACCTTGTTTTTGGATATGTGTCCACAACAAAATTTTACGTCTTTATTTTTAAAAGATAAAAAACAATATGATGGATCAACCATACATGACGCATTAATGGAAAAAATGATGGGAGAAGCATGGGATGTTGATAGTGAACGATTGGCATTAAGAGTCCAAGACACGAATGAACAGTTCCAAGATGGAAAAACCTGTTATTACATTCCGGGAAGCAGTAAATTATTTTTATATCCAAGCCAGTTTTATTCAAGATTAAATGAATATTATGGAATGACGACACAAGGTGGAAATAAAAAAGCAGTTGCAGTTGTATTGAATATGCTAAAAGATATTATTGATCAACAAATGGAATTGACAAAAACAGAGAAAGTCCTAATTGATACAAGTCCATTTTTCGCAGGCGGGACTCACTTGGCGTGGGCAGCATCAGACGCCCTTATCATTCCGGTTAGAGTAGATGAACAATCTATTTATTCATTAGAATTGACATTGCAAATGTTAAAGGATAATGGAAGTGATTTTAATTTATGGAGGGAAAGAGCTGGAATAGAAGAAAAACCTGTTGTACAGGCAGTGCTGATGACGCATTGTGGTTGGAATAGACAGGCTGATCATCAAATAGATAAGGCTTCCAGAATGTATATTGAAAGAGCTATGGAAATTGCAGAAAAATATGTGGATGTATTTTCATCTGATAATGTAGTAAATCATTTTGCACTCTTATCTGATTTTCATAGTTCAGGACGAATTAGTGGATCGAAGGCGATTCCCATAGACAAACTTTCTGAAGGAGCTCAGTTTAGAATAGAAGGGAAAAAAGTTGAAGTAAATAGAAGTGTTAAAAGGTATAAAAAAGAATTACAATATGCGTTCAAATTGATAGATAATTAATTATAAGTATACTAGAGAGTAGAAAGGAAAAAGGAACTGCGAAAGCAGTTCCTTTTCTTTGGATAGAATATGAAAGATCACGTAGAAAAGTAGTGTACTAGTAACAAAATATTGGAAAAAACCTGATTTTACGACACTTGCCATTTACAAAAAAGAGGCTAGGCTTCTTTTTTGTGTGCAATATTAATCTAACTAGTTATTTTTATAATAGTAGCCGTATTTCCGATCACGGTGGTGCGAACCCGGGGGCCACATATAATGGAAGAAAGGAAAGCGAGGATGTTCTGGCGCTGACACTGGCGGTGGGGAGTATTTTGGAGGAAAATGGAGTGGATGTGTATTATACCAGAACCACGGATGTCTACGAGTCCCCGTACCAGAAAGCACAGGAGGGAAACGAGGTGGGAGGAGACTATTTTGTCTCGATCCATCGGAATTCCAGTCCTTATCCGAACCAGTACAGTGGCGTGGAGAGTCTGGTCTACAACCGCTACGGGGCGGCGGCCCGGATGGCGTACAATATCAATGCCAGACTGGAACAGGTGGGGTTCGTGAATCTGGGAGTAAACGAGAGGCCGAATCTGGTGGTGTTAAACAGCACGAATATGCCGGCGGTGCTGGTGGAGGTTGGATTTATCAATACGGATGCAGACAACGAACTCTTCGACAGCCGGTTCGATGAGATCGCCCGTGCCATTGCTGATGGAATTCTGGAGAGTGTTCAGACCACACTACATTCATAAAAGCGTCTGCTGCGCAGCCGGCGCCGCTTTGGCGGCTCACCTTTTATTTCATTTGCGTGGAGCTCCGCTCATAGAATACCACAAACGAGACTTAGAATGCGAGCATCCTAAGTCTTGTCTGCGGCATCCTATGGCTGAACTTTTTACCTAAACCTTACAAATATCTTACCGTACTGCGATATTATGTGAATTTCCTTCATGCTAGTATGTCCTTGTAATCAAGAAAAAGAAAAAACAAACAACATGGAGGAACATTATTATGAGAGTAAGACACAGTAAAGGATTAGCTCTGGTAGGAGCATGTATTTTATTTGCCATGAGTCTGGCAGCCTGCGGCAACAGTGACACTGCAGCAGATGCAGCAAACACAGCATCTTCCGCAGAAGTAAGCAGCGTTGCAGAGAGCAGCGTAGCTGCACCCGCTGAGACCACCACAGATCTGTCCGGCAGCATTTCCATGGTAGGAAGTACTTCTATGGAGAAATTAGCCAATGCACTGAGCGAAGCTTTCATGGAAGAATATCCTGATGTAACCGTAACCGCTGAGTTCGTGGGATCCGGCGCGGGCATCGAAGCTGTAACCAATGGAACCGCAGATATCGGTAACTCTTCCAGAAGCTTAAAGGATGAGGAAAAGGCAGCAGGCGTTGTAGAGAACGTAGTAGCTATCGATGGTATTGCAGTATGTGTAGACCCTGCTAACGAAGTAGCAGATCTGACCAAAGAGCAGTTGACCAACATTTACAATGGCACAGTTACCAACTGGAAAGAAGTTGGCGGTGCAGATGAGCCTATCATCGTGATCGGTCGTGAGGCAGGTTCCGGTACCAGAGGCGCTTTCGAAGAGCTGGTTGATCTGGTAGACGGCTGCAAATATGCAAACGAACTGGACAGCACCGGTGCAGTAATCGCAAAAGTAGCATCTACGCCCGGAGCTATCGGATATGCTTCCCTGGATGCTTTGGATGACAGCGTTAAGGCACTTTCCCTGGAAGGTGTAGAAGCTACCGCAGAAAACATCAAGGCCGGCAACTACTTCCTGAGCAGAC
>ERZ773200.451-NODE-451-length-43796-cov-3.842596_pt1 | contig 43796 bp, 34 predicted proteins | sample MGYA00581008_ERZ773200 | MGnify/ENA primary metagenome ERZ773200 (study PRJEB29015, sample SAMEA2737770) | human gut metagenome | biome: human gut; feature: human-associated habitat; material: faeces | place: China | collected 2012 ... | reverse complement strand
ATTGAAACGAATGGTAGAAATGATATGGAAAAAAACTACTTTACAAATCCTAAAAATATGATAAAATAGTAAGAAATGAAAGCTCAATAGGATTAGAAGCTATATTTAAATAATAAATATCAGCAAATAATTCTAAAAAGATAATATAGAAAGGGATTAAAATGAGAGAAGAAGTATTTAAGATACATAAATATCCGTTAGGACATAAAGTAGATAAGCAATTATTGGTCAGTATAAAAGATATATTTTTACAATATGATGAGCATATGTTTTTTGAAATTAAAACAGAATGTACTAATGATACGGCATGTTTTTTTGAGGATATTGATGAATGTTTTGAATATTTTGAAAAAAAGACTTATCGAATTGTAAAAATGTCAATAACTGGTAAATTTAAAGATAATCAAGTAACATTGATTTTTGACAATGGAACACATCCAAATACTGAAATTAAATTTCAATTTGATAATGGGGATGATTATTTATTATTAAAAAATAAAATAGAAATGAAAATTGTACTTAACACAAAACGTATACATAATAGCGTAAATGGAGAAATAAAATCCACAGCATTTTTCATAACAATAAAAGAACTTCCCCAAATAAGAGCAGACATTAATAGCATACATTTACCTAATATTTCTTTTTTCATATACTCCCTCACCTACAATCTCGTAAATAATAACACAGTTCACTTTATTTTTCATTACAAAATTGTTTTTTAAAAAGAAAAGGATGTATCTTTCGATACATCCTTTTATCTGCTATTCAGCTACACGATGAGCTACACTTGCACAACGTGAACATAATTCACCATTCATTTCATCTTCATCGAAATAGTTCCAACATCTTGGACATTGTACACCGTTGAATTTTTCAACTTTAATGTAGCTAGTTTCATATTCTTCTAAAGTTGTATCATCAACTAATTCAACTTTAGCCACAATAAATAATTGTTTTAAATCATCTTCTAAGTTAGCGATATCTTTATATTCATCTTTTAAAGATAATGTTACTTTTGTTTCCATGTTCGATTTAATTAATTTTTCATTTCTTAAACCTTCCATAGATTTTAAAACATCTTTTCTTACTTCCATAAATTTAGAGAAATAAGCTAAAACTTCTTCTTCATTTTCAATATCAAATAATTCATATTTTGGTTCTAAGAAGATAGATTCTGCTTTATTTTCATCACAATGGAAATGATCATGTAATTCTTCAGCAGTAAATACAAGTACTGTTGATAATAATTTCATCATTGTTTTAGCATGATGATATAAAACAGTTTGAACTTGTCTTCTACGTGGAGAATTTGCATCTTCAATGTATAAGATATCTTTTGTGAAATCCATATAGAATGAACTTAAAGTATTTGTAAAGTAATTTAAGATTTCTTGGTTAGCTGTAGCAAAGTCATAATTTGCATAAGCTTCATCATAAGCTTTCATTAATTCATTTAATTTAGCTAACATATATTGATCAACACCAGGTAAATCTTTGATTTCTACTAAATCACTTGCTTTGAAATCATTTAAGTTACCTAAAACGAATCTCATTGTATTACGGATTTTACGATAACCTTCAGCCACTTGTTTCATGATTTCATCAGAAATACGAACATCTTGTTGATAAGCAACAGAAGTAGCCCATAATCTTACGATATCAGCACCATATTGGTTAACAAGTTTAATAGGATCTACTGTATTTCCTAATGACTTAGACATTTTATTTCCTTTACCATCTAATACGAAACCATGTGATAAGACAGTTTTATAAGGAGCTTTACCATGAGCAGCAACACCGATAATTAATGATGAGTTGAACCATCCACGATATTGGTCACTACCTTCAAAGTATAAGTCTACCGGATAATTAAATCCTCTTTCTACCATCACACCTGTATGTGAACTTCCTGAGTCAAACCATACATCCATGATATCTTTTTCTTTTTTGAAGATACCATTTGGTGAATGTTCATTTGTATATCCTTCAGGTAATAAATCTTTTTCATCTCTTTCAAACCAAACATTTGAACCATGTTCTCTAAATAATTCAGAAATATGATCAAATACTTCTTGTTCAATAATTGGAGTTCCATCTTCACAATAGAAAATAGGAATTGGTACACCCCAAGTACGTTGACGTGAAATACACCAGTCTCCACGATCTCTAATCATGTTATAGATTCTGATGTGTCCCCATTCATTTAACCAGTTAACATTATCAATTTCACTTAATAATTTATCTCTGATTTTATCTAATGAACAGAACCATTGATCAGTTGCTCTAAAGATAATAGGTTTTTTAGTACGCCAATCATGTGGGTAACTGTGTGTGATGAATTCAAGTTTTAATAAAGCTCCAATTTCATCTAATTTCATAGTTACTGTTTTATTAGCGTCATCAACATATTGACCAGCTAACCATTCACCACAATCTTCCATCATACAACCATGTTCATCAACGTTACAATAAGCTGGTAAGTTATATTTTTGACCTACAAAGAAGTCGTCTGCCCCAAATCCAGGTGCAGTATGAACGCATCCAGTACCAGAATCAGCTGTTACGTGATCTCCTAAGATAACTAATGATTCTCTATCATATAACGGATGTTGGCATGTAATGTATTCTAATTCAGATCCTTTATAATGATTAACAACTTTGTAATCTGTGATTTCAAATTTAGCCATTAATTCATCAACTAAAGTATCTAAGACAATTAATTTTCCTTTTTCTGTTTCAACTAATGCATAGTTATAAGAAGCATTTAAGCAGATTGCTAAGTTAGCAGGAATTGTCCAAGGAGTTGTTGTCCAAATAACAAAGTTAACATCGTTATCTAAGACTCCTTTACCATCTTTAACTTGGAATTTAACAAAAATTGTTGGTGATTTGATATCATGATATTCAACTTCAGCTTCTGCTAAAGCAGATTCACTTGATGGTGACCAGTAAACTGGTTTTAATCCTTTGAAAATTAATCCATCCATTGCCATTTTAGCAAAAACTTCAATTTGTCTTGCTTCAAATTCATGTTGTAATGTTAAATATGGATGTTTATAATCCGCAAATGTTCCCATACGGATCAATTGTTCCATTTGTTTATTTACTTGTTCATGTGCATAAGCATCACATTTTTCTCTAAACTTAGCTGTAGGCATTTCTTTACGATTAACACCTAATTTTTGAATAGCATTTTCAATCGGTAAACCATGAGTATCCCATCCAGGAATATATGGTGTATAGAAACCATTCATATTTTTATAACGACAAATAACGTCTTTGATGACTTTGTTTAACATATGCCCCATGTGCATATTTCCATTAGCATATGGAGGACCATCATGGAAGACAAAGCTGTCTTTTCCTTCGTTTTGTTGGATAACTTTGTTATACATGTCGTTTTCTTGCCAACGTTCTACATACTTAGGTTCTTTTTTTGGTAAGTTTCCACGCATTTCAAAGTCAGTTTTTGGCATTAATAATGTGTCTTTGTAATTCATTTTTTCTTTCCTCTCTTTAAAAATAAAAAAACACATCATCCTAAGGACGATGTGATCGCGGTACCACCTTAATTCGTATTTACATACGCTCTTGAAATCTTAACGCGATTAACGTCACCTTCTACTTAATTCAAAGGGCTACTCCAGAGTGATACATTATAATCTTTGTTACTGATTTACACCAGCCATCAGCTCTCTTAAAACTCTAATTATAAACTGTCTCCTTCATCGTATTTATCTTCATTAATTAAATTATAAACTTCTGATTGGTCAATAGACTCAAGGATATCTTTTGACATTTTTTCCACTGAAGCTCTAAATTTAACAGCTTGCGCTTTAAAGTCACTCATCTCACCAGAAAGTGAACGAACATACTCAAGCGATTCGCTCAGTATCATATTAGCATTCTTTTTCGCTTTGTCAATAAGTTCGCTTGCTTCTTTTAATGCAAGACGTGCAATTTCTTCATTTGTTTGTTCTTGGATGTTTACACGATGCTGTAATAATGATTTTTGATGTTCTAATTGTTGATAATCTTCTTGTAATTTTTTAATTTGATCATTCAACTGTTTTATTTCATTATCTTTTTCATTGATCAATTCATCAACTTGTGACTTATTATAACCAAATACTTGTTTTTTCAATAACATCATGTTCACTCCCTACTTATAAAAATACCCTTCAACCACATAATTATCAGAGCGTGTTTGTTTATTACAATCAACAAACATCACTCTACCATGTTTTTTGAATGATATTATGTCTTTATTATTACATAAATAATTTATTTGTTCAACCGGTTTATGATTAACTTTTACATGACCAGCACGAATAAATTCTGCTGCTTTTTGTCTTGAAATTTTATAAAAAGAAGAAATGATCTTATCTAATCGAAATGAAGATACAATAAATGATTTTACTAAATAATCATTTTTTACTTCTATTTCTTCATCCCATTCAACAAACTTTACTTTACTTCTTTTAATCATTGATAAATGATCTTTTAAATATTCATAAATATGTCGATCAACAGCTAAATAAAAATCTTTGTCTTTTTCAACAATATCTCCAAATAACTCTCTTTTAATTCCTAAAGACATTAAAGCACCTAAAATATCTCGATGTGTTAATTTTTCAAAATTTTTTGCATAAATAATCTTACAAACAACGATTTCAAAATCTTCCTTTTCTATTTCATAAAAATAAGGAGCAATAATTATTCTTTGACTTTCACTATGAATAAAACCACCATTTTCTAAAACTTGAACTTCATCTTGATGCCCAATAACACTTTTAACAATTGATTGATGATACGGATCTAAAAATTGCGTTAAAATAAGTCTTTGTTTATATTGTACTTGATCCAAATAATCAAGTACCTTTTTTACAAAGACTTCTTCCCCTTTAAAATGTTCAAACATAACTTAAAAAAGTATGGAAACCATACTTTTTAATCTTCTTGTTCATCTTCATCTAGATCAATTGTTCCTGCAACAGAAATATTACGAGGTGTACATAAGAAAATTTTTGGTCCTATTCTTTGAATGTCACCTTCAATAGCGTAAATAACACCACTTAAGAAATCAACAACACGTTTAGCTTGATCTTTTTGTAAACGATGTAAATTAACAACTGTTGCTTTTTTTGTTTTTAAATAATTTGCAATATCTTGAGTTTCTCCAAATGAACGTGGTTCAAATAAAACTAAATGACTATCTTTATTCATATTTAATGATTTCACAGCTTCGCTTGTTTTAGAAAGTTTTGCTTGTTCAAATAAGCTTGTTTTAGGTACAGTATCAACCTCTACAGCGTCATAATCTTCAGCAATATCTTCTCCATCCCCATCTTCATCGAAAAACCATTTTTTTACTTTTTCACCGTAACCCATGAAGTCATCCTCCTTTTATTTCCTCAATATTATACCATACATTTATTGATTATCAAAGGTATCAACAAGGAAATCTAGCTAAACCTGTTCAATATTCACTAAAATCACATCGCCTTTTAAAGAAATCACACATTCAATCGGAATAACTAAGACAGGAGGCTCTTTAAAAAAACAAAAAAAATGAAAAAAATTCATTTTTTCGACAATTAAAGCACGTATACACTTTTGACACCAATCTAATTCAATATCCGCAATATACCCTATTTTTTTACCATCATAAACATTAATCACATCTTTTGATTGTAATGATACAAATCTCATACGATCACCCCTATAAAATATGCTTTAGACTAATTTTTTATGTAATTTTTCTAAAGCTTTTTTTTCAATTCGAGAAATTTGCGCTTGTGATACAAAAAGCTCATCTGCTATTTCACATTGCGAATAACCCTGATAGTATCTTTCTTGAATTACTTTCTTTTCTCTTTGATTTAAACAATCAAAGGCATTTTTTAAATCAAGGTGATCATGATAATGTTTCAATGTTTCTGGATCAAGTGAGACAATATCTGATAATGATAATTCATTTTGATTATCATTTCCTACAACATCTTGGAAAGAAGCAATGCTTTGAGTAGATTGCATTGCCTCTATAATATTTTGTTTTTCAATATTTAAATTTTGTGATAATTCTTGAATCGTTGGTTCTCTTTGATATTGATTTAAATATTTTTCCTTTTCTTTTAAAATAGCATAAGCTAAATCCTTGATTGGTCTAGAAATCTTAACTTGTGTATTATCTCTTAAATAACGTTTCATTTCACCAATGATCAAAGGAACTGCATACGTTGAAAACTGTAATTGATAATTGGTATCAAAATGGTCGACTGCTTTTATTAGACCAACGATGCCTACTTGAAACAGATCTTCATAATGATTTGATTTTTGGTAAAATCTTTTCATTAAAGATAACACTAATTTTGTATTAGAAAGAATAATCATTTCTTTACTTTTTTGATCATGATTCTTTTGATAATTTTGAATCAATGTATATAATTCTTCTTTAGAAAGAGTTTTTTGAATAGGGATAGTGCTCATAAAACTTTCTTTTTCCACAATAATCACCAAAATTAGTGTGGCTTTTTTTGATAAAAATATACTATTTCACTTCATCATAATTTAATTGACTTCTTAATTTTTTTATAATCTTTTTTTCTAATCTAGAAATATAAGATTGTGAAATACCTAATAAATCAGCAACATCCTTTTGTGTCAATTCATCATTATTAGATAAACCATATCTTAAAATCAATATTTCTTTTTCTCTTTCATTCAATTCTTTTAAAGCTTCATAAAAAATTTTCTTTTGATCACTTTTCAACATTTCTTGTTCAACAAGATCATCATCAGTTCCTACGATATCTCCTAATAATAACTCATTACCATCATAATCAATATTTAAAGGTTCATCTAAAGAAATCTCATAACGAATCTTATTATTTTTTCTTAAGTACATAAGTATTTCATTTTCAATACACCTTGAAGCATACGTCGCAAGTTTAATATTTTTATCTGCCTTAAAAGTATTGATTGCTTTTACTAAACCAATTGTGCCAATACTAATTAAATCTTCCAAAGGACAATTGGCGCTATTGTCATATCTTTTAGCAACATAAACAACCAATCTTAAATTATGTTCAATCAATAAATCTCTTGCTTTTTGATCCCCAGAAACTGCTTTTTCAATTATTTCCTTTTCTTGTTGACCTTTTAAAGGAGGCGGTAAAATATCATGTCTTCCTATATAATAAAGATACTGTTTTGTATTTAAAAACTGTCTAATCATTTGCCACATCAAATAATCCCTCCCATCAATTCTTTATTTAATAAACAATCATAATCTAATTCATCCAATACACCTATATAAACATTTCTTAAAGATTGCTTATTTACTAAAACTTGGTCAACTAAAATAATATCTATTTTTCTTTTTTTTAAGCCATCAATAATCAATGTATCTAATTGTTGATAAGTATCAATTTTACTTTTTTTAATAAAAATAAGTGGATAACCTAGATAGTTTGCATGATTACCACTATCTAAAAACCCTGAAAGATGATAAATCTTATTATTAAAAATAAGTGTTACATCATATAGATCATCTTTTTGTTTTATTTTTCTTTTTGTATAAATTAAATAAATTGTTTCAATGATTAAAAAAACACATATCATAACAACAATAACTATATCTTTATAATTTATGGGAGTAATCAAGATTCCGTTGTATATAAATGATTCTTTTATTAGGGTATTGATAAAGAATAGTATTGAAAAATAAACAATTAAAAAAACTGGAAAATATAAGAAAAATTGTTTTTTAAAAATAAATAAAAAAAGGACAATCCAGTATAAAAAACTTATATATGGTAAATAGTCTATATAAATGAGAACAACCGATATATTACTTAAAAAACTCAAGAAAAGGATTTTCAAAAATGACCAATTAATATTAAGCAATAATGAAATCATTTCATAAGTCATGATAAATAAAATACCATTCATACAATAAGTTAATTCAACATAGACCTCCATCTTGCTTACCCCTTTATCATCATATATGATGACAAGTAAAAAAGATGTCAAAAAAGATTGGACATTTAAAAAAGTATGGACAAAAATCCATACTTTCTACACATTATTTTTTTGAACGATCGATTGCTTCCATCACAGCGTTTCTAAAATTATTTTCTTCTAAAGCCTTAACACCTTGAATCGTAATACCACCTGGAGAACAAACTTGATCTTTTAAAATACCTGGATGTAATTGCGTCTCTTTGACCATTTTTGCACTTCCTAAAACAGTTTGGCTGGCAAGCTTATAAGCCAAATCACGAGGCAAACCATTTAAAACTGCACCATCTGCTAAAGCTTCAATAAACATATAAACAAAAGCTGGTCCACAACCACTTAAAGCACCACCGGCAACCATTTGATAATTTTCAATAAGATAAACCTCACCAATGCTTTCAAACATTGTTTGTACGTAATTTAATTCTTCAGCTGTTAAAGTATTGTCTTTTTCAAATAAAGTCGTTCCTTCTAATACCTTAGCTGGTGTGTTTGGCATAATTGTTAAGTGATGTGTTCCCGGTAATAATTCTTCATATTTATCATTTCCATAACCAGCAACAATTGAAACAATCACTTGTTGGTCAATGACTGATTTTATTTTTGAAATGACACTTTCTACGACATTTGGTTTAACCCCCATCACCAAATAATCACAATTTTTAACAACGTCTTGTTCACTTGAACATACATGAATACCAAAATCTTGTTCAAACATCATCAGCTGTTGACTATTTATATCATATCCATATACCTCGCTACCATCAATAAAATCACTTTTAATAAGACCTTGGCAAATTGTCCCCGCCATATTTCCTAATCCTATAAATCCAATTTTCATTTAAATTTCCCCCTTTATAAAAATGAGCTAACATCGTTAGCTCATCTTATTAAATTCTTCTATTTTTGATAAATGCTGGTGGAAAACCATCATCATCATCTTCGTCATCATCATATGATTCAAAAGTTTGAGGTTCTTCACCTAAAGGTCTTGCTACTGAAGGTTGGACAGTTACTTCTTCCTTTTCTTCTTCGAATCCTGTTGCGATAACAGTAACAATAATTTCATCATCTAAGTTTTCATTAATAGCAATACCTAAATAAGTATTAATGTCATCTCCAACTTCTTGAGTAATTGTTTCAAGTGCAATATTTGCATCATACAATGAAATATTAGGTCCACCTGTTACATTAATAATAGCGTCTTTAGCACCTGCTACGGAAACTTCTAATAAAGGTGAAGAAATTGCACGTTTTGCAGCTTCTTTTGCTTTATCATCTCCTGATGACATACCAATACCAATTAACGCATTTCCTCTATTTTTCATAACTGCACAGATATCTGCAAAGTCAAGGTTGATAAATGCAGGAACAGCAATTAAATCAGTAATTGTTTGAACACCTTGTCTTAATACATTGTCTGCTTCTCTAAAAGCTTCTTGCATTGGACGACCACCAATTAATTGTAATAAACGATCATTTGAAACCACAATAATACTATCTACATTAGAACGTAATTCATCAATACCTTCGATTGCTTGTTTTTTACGTTTCATACCTTCAAAAGTGAATGGTTTAGTAATAACACCAACTGTTAACGCTCCTAATTCACGAGCAATCTTAGCGAAAACAGGTGCTGCACCAGTACCAGTTCCACCACCCATACCAGCAGCAATGAAAACCATATCTGCACCTTCAAGGGCAGTTCTAATATCTCCTTCAGATTCTAAAGCAGCTTTCTTTCCTACTTCTGGATTACCTCCTGCTCCTAAACCTTTTGTTAAATCTTTTCCTAAAACAATTTTATTTTCTACAGGCGAACGACGTAATACTTGTACATCTGTATTTGCGACAAAGAATTCTACTCCTCTAACGCCTTCTTCAACCATGCGGTTAACAGCGTTGTTTCCTCCGCCACCAACACCGATTACTTTTATTTTTGCAACTTGTTCAAAATCTAATTCTTCGTTCATGATTTACCCTCTCTTTTATCTATTCTTCTTCACCAAAGAAAGTATCTAGTAATCTACTAAATCTTCCAGTTTTCTCTTTTGTATCTTTTACTTTCGTAAGTCCTTTAAATCTCACAGCCATTGTATTAGAAATATCCGGTAAAACAACAGATGTTTCATAAGGACCAAGATATTTAGCACGATCAGACATATAAAAAATCATTCCTACAGAAGAAACAAATGCCATATCTCTAATGCCAATAATATCTGGACGATAAACTCTCACTGGACCTTCTAAAACACGACCAGCAACTTTATCTAGTAGCTCAAGTTCTCCTCCGCCACCAACAATCAGTGTTTCATAATGTTGTCCATTATCGATAACACCCATTTTTTCTTTAATAACATTTAACATATCAACTGCAGCTTCTTCTAAAATACCCGCAAAATCTTTTTGTGTATAATCTTTACGACCATCTGGAAGCTCAGTTGTATGAATAGTATCCTCTTGTCCAACAGTATAATCCAAAGAACCATATTTGACTTTATATGTTTCAGCTTGATTCATAGAAATTTGTAAATGTTGAGCAATTGCTCTAGTCAAATTATAGCCCCCAACTGAACATACTGTTAAATATTTTAAATATCCATCTTTGTAGAAAGATATTGTTGACGTTTTATATCCCATATCAATAATCAATGCACCTTCTTGAAGATAAATCGCATCAAAAGCTTCCTTTGCACACGCAAAGGCATTGATACAAATATCCATAACTTCTAAACCTGCCTTTTCAACAGCCATAATATATGGATATAAAATCTGTTTTTGTGAAGTAATAATCAATGTATCAATAATTAAATTTCTTGAAGCTTCTCCTATAGGAGGTACTTGACTAATTCCAAAATCACCATTAAAGCGAACTGGTATTACACAAACCACCTCTTCTTCATGAGATTTTTTGAATTTAGTAGAAAGTTTCAAACCTCTTACAATATCATCCTTAGAAATCTTATCATGATCACTAAGTGATACACTACTATTACTTTGATAAAGTTTAGAACGAATAGTAGGGATTGTAAGACCAACTGCTTTGATTTCTCCATCTAGAAAATCATTAGCTTCTTGAACAACTCCTTTGATATCATTTACTAATAAATTTTCATCTTCAATGATGCCTTTTTTTACACCATGACTAGGGACCTTTTTAGAAAAAAGAACATGTAAATTAGAATTGATAATTTCACCAACTAACAATTCAATTGAAGCACTACCTATATCCAATACTGCATAAACTTCATTCATGTCTATCTCCCCTTACTACATATACCATTATATTATCATAAAAGCTACGATATTTAAAGGTTTTAGTTTCAAACACGTAGCTTTTTTCATACACTATTTAATTGTATACATAGACATTTTTTCCTAAATAATCATAGTATTTATAATCAGGATAACTTTGAATAACCAAGTAATAATTTGTTGATGTAAGTTGTTTTTCCATGTCTTCAATACGTACATAAAAAACCTTACCATCATCAAGTTCCAACTTACATTTGGTTTGATCTTTTTCATCAGGTTCAAAGACAATACTAGAGATTTGATTTTGAACAACTGATGGTAATTTGACATATGCTTTCACAAATGATCGGAAATGTTCTTCGTCAAAATTCATCATTTGTGGACAACGTTGTACATAAGAAATCCATTTTTGTTGTTGATCTTGTTCAAAAATGCCATCTTGATCTGCAACATATAAAATATTATTAATATAGCCATATAAAGAAGCATTATTTTCTTTAATTCTTATCTTTATATTCCCTATCAAATCTTTCGTTACAGTTGCTTTTTCAACAAAGATCATTTTTTCAACCTCTGTTTCAACCTGTTTTTTATTTACTTTAAAAAAATAAGTTTTTTTTGATTTAACCGGTAATCGTTCAATAATCTCTTCAGCAGAAGTCAAATGACATCCTGAAATAGTTATTTTTTTTACTTTAGACATATCTCCAAAGAAAAAAATCACTAAAAATATCAAAAGCAAAACAATAAGCACAAAATTAATTCTTCTTTTTCTTTTTTTCTTTTTTAATTTATTTCTCATTGTTAACACTTGATTTTCATCATGTTCATTATATACATACGTTGTCATCTTAAGACTCCCAATTAATAAAACGTACTTCTGGTTTTAATAAAACACCATACTTTTCTTGAACTGTTTTTTGGACATAAAAAATCAAATCATGAATATCCTTAGCAGAAGCATAACCATTATTTACAATAAAGTTAGAATGTTTTGGAGAGACTTGTGCTCCACCAATTTCATAACCTCTAAGACCTGCATCATCAATATATTTCCATGCAGCCGCACCTTCTGGATTTCTAAAAACACTTCCTGCACTTGGTTTATTCCAAGGTTGCGTAGACATTCTTCTTTCTTTTCTTTTATCTAAAGTTTCATTAATTTCTTCAACACTTTTATTTTCCAAAACAAAAGTAGCTTCCAAGACAATCCATTTAGGATGGTCTTGAATGATGGAATGTCGATATGAAAAATCCATTTCATCTTTAGATAATTCAACCACTTTTAAATGTTCATCTAATACTTTTACTGATTTAACAACTTTACTTAAACATGATTTATAGGCCCCTGCATTCATAAAAATACCACCACCGATATTTCCAGGAATTCCTCCCATAAATTCAAAACCACTCAAACCAATTTTAGCACAATCATAAGCAAGTTTAATCATTGTAACACCACATTGGGCAGTTACTTCGCTCCCATTGACATGATATTGATTCATATCTTCAAGGGAAATAATAATTCCTTCAAAACTTTTATCTGAAAATAATAAATTTGAACCTCTTCCAATAACAAAAAGTTGAATACGATGCTTACGACAATACTTTATCACTTCAATCAACTCACCGACATTTTGAACTTTTATAAATAATTTTGCTGGCCCACCTACACGATAAGTTGTATGTTTATATAACGGTTCATCTTTAAGAACTTTTCCAACATCTAATTGTTTAAGTTCTTCATAATATTTTTCAAACTTCATCATTAGTCTCCTAACATCGAAATAATTTCTTGATACATGTCTTCAACTGCATTTGGCTTTCCTAACTTTTTAGCGTTTTCTGTTAAAATTTGAAGTGCAGTTTGATCATTAATAACACTATCAATTGTAGAAATCAATTTTTCTCCTGTTAAATCTTTTTCAAGAATCATTTTAGCAGCATGGTTATTTTCTAATTCACGTGCATTATATTCTTGATGATTTGCTGCTACATAAGGACTAGGAATCAAAATAGCTGGTACGCCTAAAGCTGTTAATTCAGCAAGGGTACTGGCTCCTGCACGTGAAACAATAAGATCTGTCGCATGCATTAAAGAAGGCATATCATCAACATAAGGGATGATTTTTACGTTTTCATTTTTATAATCTTTCATTGATTCATAATAAGGTTTCCCAGTAACATAAAGTACTTGATATTCTTTACCAACAAATTGATTCATCGATTCCTTCATCGTTTGATTAACTGTCTGTGATCCTAATGATCCCATAACAATCGTAACAACTTTTTTATTTCTATCTAAACCATATTTATCATAAATATCTTTAGGAACTTCATGGCTGACAACACTTGCACGAGGATTTCCAAGCAATAGTGTTTTTTCTTGAGGAAATTCTTCATACGCTTTTTGATAACAACAAATGATCTTATCTACTTTTTTTATAAGAATCTTATTTGTTAAACCAATAATTGAGTTTTGTTCATGAATCATCGTTTTAATTTTTAACCTTGCAGCAGCCTCTAAAGCTGAAGCACTTGGATATCCACCAAAACCAACAACAATATCAGGATTAAATTTTTTTATAACTTTTTTTGCTTTTCCAATAGATTTAACAAATAACAAAGCTGCATGAGCTTTCTTTAAAGGATTACCCGCTAATCCTTTAACATTTAAACCAACATAATCATATCCAAGTTGGGGAACAACTTGAGATTCCAAACGATCCTTTGTTCCAATAAATAAAAATTTTGAATTTGGATCTTGTTTTTTTATATATTCAACTAATGCAAGAGCAGGGTATAAATGTCCACCTGTTCCTCCAGCAGCAACAACAACTTTCATCTTTACTCACTCCTTAAAGTTTATTATACTCTTTTTCTCTATTTTTGAGAATTGATAACTCTAAAATAGTGCCACTCTTTATCAAAAAAAGCAACACTTTTTAAAAAAAAGATTAATCATTCGACTAATCTTTCTTTTGAATAATAAAACTTACACCATCAACTCTATTAACAGCTTCAACTTTATATCCATACATTGTTACTGTTTTATAAACAATAGATAATCCTAAACCAAATTGTCCTTTATGACCTATTTCATAAGGTTGAAATAAAGATTCAGGATTTGAATTATCTATAGGTTCACCATCATTAAATATTTCTAAATATTGATCTTTTAAAATAATTTTAATTTCATGGTGTACATAACGAGCAGCATTTTCTATAATATTTTCAATACAAATACGCCAATAATCATCTTTTCCTTTAAAAGATGAATCTTGTAAATCTGTAATAATTTCTATTTGTGAATGCATAGCTGTTAATTGGAAAACAATATGTTCAATCAATTCTTTCATTGAACATGTTTCATCTCCAATTTGTCCACTTATGTAATCTAATCGATTTAAATATAGTAAACTTTTTACTTTCTTTTCTAACCGATCTGTATTTTCTAAAATAACATCCACTGATGAATCTTTATCTCCATAAGGATAAATATCATCCTTAATACTTTGAGCATATGTTTGAATTAAAGCAATAGGTGTTTTTAAATCATGAGAAATGTTATGAATCATTTCTTCTTTAATTTCATTTTGTCGATCTATTTCTTCTTTCATTTCTATTAACGAAGAAGATAAAACACCTATCTCATCTTCTCTTTGAATATGCAATTCACTTTCTTTATCATTTTTTATATCATCTATATAATTTTTAATAAGTTTCAATGGTTTTATTAAAGATGAAACCCAAATAAACAAAGCAAGTCCAATAATTAAAAAAGCAACATAAAAGATATCAATAACTTGCTCCTTTAGATTATTAATCAATGTTTTAGAATAATCACTATAAACAAGTGAAATAATATAATTAGAATCATCCGCTTTTACAATTTGATAATATACTGTTTGGTCTTGCATTTTAACCTTTTCTTGTAATTTCTTTTTATTTTTCTTAACCATCTTATAAAGATCATTTTGAAAAACATAATCTAATATTTGATATTTCTTAGCAGAAATATTTTGCGCTGTTGTAAGCGTATCTTCATTAATGTTATAAGTAAAATGATAAATTTGTTTATCTGAACCTGCATAATCAGGAGAAAAATCATATGAGTAAAAATCATTTTGTGAGCGTGTCAAAACATCATACATTTCATTATCAATAACATGTGTTAAGTTGTTATCAATAATAGGCAATAGAATTGCTAAAACACCTATTGCAATAATTGAAAAAATAATAACAAGTTGTTTTTGTAAAGAATATTTCGTAAGCATTAGTCTAAACGATATCCAAATCCATAAATCGTACGAATATTAATTTCTGGCATTTTTTTACGCAATCTTCGAAGTGTATCATCAACGACACGATCACTACCAAAATAATTTTCGTCCCATACTTTTGATAAAACTTGTTCTCTTGAAATAGCTAATCCTTTGTTATTTAAAAAGTAAACAAGTAGATCATATTCTTTTGTTGTTAAAATGATTTCATTATTGTTATAGAAGACTCTTCTTTTTTCTAAATCAATATCATAACCATCTATTTGTATCTTAGATGGATTATCATAAGCACGTTTTAATAAATTATTAATTCTTAAAATAACTTCTTTAATATTAAATGGTTTTGTAATATAGTCATCTGAGCCTTTTTCTAAACCAATAATACGATCAAATTCTTGATCTCTAGCTGACATAAATATAATTGGCATTTTAGGCTTACTTGCCTTTATTTCATTAAACAATTCAAAACCACTTGCCTTATCTAACATAATATCTATAAGCCATAGATGTACATCATCATCTTTATGAAGTAAAGCTTCATCATACGTATAAAACGAGCAAACACTATAGCCTTCTTTTTCTAAATAAGTTCTTACCAAATCATTTAGATTTTTTTCATCATCTATAATATTAATTTTAAATAACATCTTCTTCACCTCATTTGTATCCTATTTTATTATGACCTATTATAGTTAAAATATTGCCATAATATATGGCAATATTTTGTGATAATATGTGATTTTATCTTTCAATAACAAATCCGCGTTCTTTCATTTTAGTAATGATATAATCTACAGATTGTAAACATTTTTCATTTGTATCCGCTTCAACCATAACACGTACAACTGGTTCAGTTCCTGATTCACGAACAAGAACACGTCCTTCATCACCTAACTTATCTTCAACTTCTTTAATGACTTTTTGTACTTCAACATCATTTTGAGCCTCTTTTTTATCTCTTACATATACATTTTTCATTAATTGAGGGTAAATTGTTACAGGTTCAACTAATTGAGCCAATGTTTTTTTGCTTTCAATAACTGCTTCCATAATTTTTAAAGATGTTAAAATACCATCTCCTGTTGTGGCATGTTTAGAGAAAATGATATGTCCTGATTGTTCTCCACCAATACAATGACCATTTTTCACCATGTTTTCATTAACATATTTATCTCCAACAGCTGTTTTTTCATATTTAATACCTTCTTTATCTAACGCTTTATATAAACCTAAGTTAGACATAACTGTTGTAACAATTGTATCATTAGATAATTCACCATGTTCTTTTAAATATTTACCACAAACATAAAGAATTAAATCACCATCAATAACTCTTCCAAATTCATCAACAGCTAAACAACGATCAGCATCACCATCATAAGCAAAACCAATATCTAATCCTTTAGATTTTACTAGTTCTTGTAATGATTCAATATGTGTAGAACCACAGTTTGTATTAATATTTAAACCATCTGGTTCACTATGAATCACATAAGTTTTTGCTCCTAAAGCATCGAAAACACTTTTAGCAAGATTAGAACTTGCACCATTTGCACAATCTAAACCAACACGAATATTTTTAAAAGCACGTGTAGGAATTGACATTAAATATCCTAAATATCTATTTCTACCTACTGAATAATCTGTTGCACATCCAATTTCATCTTTTGTGGCAAATGGAATTTCATCTACTTCACCGTCAATGTATTGTTCAATTAAATTTTCAACCTTCGCATCCATTTTATGACCATTACAATCTAAAACCTTAATACCATTATCATAATATGGATTATGTGAAGCAGAAATCATAATTCCACAATCAAAGCCATCTGTTCTTGTAATATAAGCAACACTTGGTGTTGTTGTTACATGCATTAAAGAAACATCAGCACCACTTGCTGTAAGTCCAGCAACAAGTGCATATTCTAACATATAAGAACTTCTTCTTGTATCTTTCCCAATAACAACTTGAGCATGATCTTTATTTCTTCCAAAATACCACCCAATGTATCTTCCTACTTTATAAGCATGTTCAACTGTTAAATCTTTATTAGCTTCCCCACGAAAGCCATCTGTTCCGAAATATTTTCCCATTTTAAATCTCTCCTATTTCTTTATATTTACGCGAATCTGTTCATCGCTATCTAAACGATATGTTAAAGTTTCGTCACTTAATTCTACTTCTAATTTCACATTATGTCGACCCTTTTTTAACCCAACGACATCTACATAGACCTTAATGTCATCATTTGTAAGAGCATTAATACGATCACTTGTACCAATAACTGTTAAATTGCATGTATCGCTTGACATAGAAACATTGTTTTCTTTGCCATTTTTTATTTGAATTGGTATATCTGTAAATTGTCTTTGTTCAGAAGGAACAAGCGTAATTGTTCCATCCACTTTAGTAAATGACATCTTATTAACTCCTGAAACACTTAACAATTTTAAGTCTTTAAATGTACGACCTTCTTCCAAATCACTTACATCCACTTTAACTTTAATATTATTAATATCCTTTAATTTACTTTCATCACCATAAATCTTTACTTTATCTTTTGAAAAAGTCATTTGATCGATTGCATATCCATTAGCCACATTTCCTGTATATTCAGGTACAAGTGGAACTGTCTTACTATAATTAGACAATGAACAATCCACTTTAACAGTTGAAGGAATAACACTTACATTTAAAGCTTTTCCACTTCGATCAAAAGCCTTTACTTTACATTCTTGAGTAAACGAATCTGTCACTCCCTTTAAATCAATAACTGCTTCAACAGAATAAACATTATCAATATTATCTTGTGAACCCCTTACTTCTACTTCACTATGTTCAATACTATCTACTGAAACAGAATGTTTATCCTTTAAGCTATCTTCATTTTTAAAACGATATCCTAAACTAAACGTTTTAGTTACCTTTTGTGAAACTGTTACCGTTACTGTTTGAGGAACAATGAGAACTTCTAAATCATTAGAGAAATTTCTTGATTTCAATTCTACTGTCTGTTCACCTTCCCCTATTCCCGAAAAATCAGCATATATTTCATAATTTTTCATCAATTTAGCATTATAAATATCAATAGAAGGACCAACTAAGCCTACACTTACAGTCTCTGGCATTCCAGCTACAACAAAATCATCTTGTAAATTTTCTATTTTCACAGGGACTTGTTGAATATAATCTCCTGAATTAGGTGTTGAAAATACATTTTCAAAATTACCTCCATTAACTGTAAATAGTAAAATCGTTGCTAAAATAAATGATAATATTTTTAAAGATAATCCTGATTGTAACATTCTATCTAAAGTAGAATTAATAAAATTCATCACTTTAATAGCACCATTTACAAAAGCTCTTCCCCTTGAATCTATTTCATCATTAATAGATTGAGAAGTGATATGTTTTTCTTCTGTTTTTGGTTTTTCTTTTTCTTTTGAAATAAAATTTAAGAAAAAATCAGTTGTTGAATCACGATGTTCTTGATTATTTTTACTCATCTTCATCACCTTCTTCATCTTCTGATTTAAACCAACCTAGTTCATTAACTAAGCTTGCTCTTAATTCCTTTCTTGGAATTTTAATAAGTTCTCCTTTGATAGCAAAAGAAATCGTTCCTGTTTCTTCAGAAACTACAACTGTTAATGAATCAGTAATTTCACTTATTCCTATAGCAGCACGATGTCTTGCCCCATAAATAGGTGAAAGATCCTTTTGAGTTGGTGGGAAAAAGGCAGCTGCACAAACAACACGGTCATCTTTAATAATAACTGCCCCATCATGTAAAGGTGTTCCTTCCCAAAAGATCGTATTAAATAATTCTGATTTAATATCGGCATTGATTTTAGTTCCTGTATTAATATAATCTATTAAAGATTGTCCTCTTTCAAAAGTAATCAAGGCCCCTGTTTGTGTTTCTGATAACTTTGTCACTGAATCAACAATTTCATCTAACAAATGTTCCTTTTGATCATTTGATAAACGTTCCATATGATAATCTCTTTTAGTTTGTCCCATTTTTTCAAGTAATGAACGAATTTCTGGTTGAAAGATTACAATTACCGCAATAATTCCCCAAGTCAAAACCGTATCTACTAAATAAGACATTGTTGAAAGTCCTAAAACACTTGTTACTAATTTAATTAACAAAATAATGAGAACCCCTTTAAATAATTGCATCGTTCTCATATTTTGTTTAAACATACTAATTCCTAAATATAAAATATACCACACTAATAATAAATCAATAATTGTACGAATAATGTTTAAAATTAATGATAGATTAACTTCTATACCTGCTATCATTTTATCCCCTACTTTCTTCAAACATATTATACTTGATGTTTTCTATTTTATAAAGAAAAGATAGATTTTTATTCAAAATCTATCTTTTCATCTTAAGTTGACTCCATTGAGCTCTAAAAGAGCTCTTATGCATTATTTTTTCTATATTGTTGTCTTCTTTCGTTTTCAGTTAAATAGCGTTTTCTTAAACGAATATTTTCAGGTGTTACTTCAACAAGTTCATCTTCATTAATATAATCTAAACAAGATTCTAGATTAAATTGACGAGGTCTTTTTAAAACAACTGTTGAATCTTTGGATGATGAACGAGTATTTGTCATTTGTTTTCCTTTAGTAACATTAACTGTTAAATCATTATCTCTACTGTGTTCACCAACGATCATACCTTCATAAACATCCACACCAGGCCCAACAAACATTACTCCACGGTCTTCAACACTTCCAAGTGAATAAGCTGTTGTTTGTCCACTATCAATTGAAATTAAAACACCTAAGTTTCTCTTACCAACTGTTTCACCTTCCATTGGACGATAGTCAATAAATGAGTGAGAAATAATTCCATATCCTTTTGTCATTGTTAAGAAATTTGTCATAAATCCAAATAAACCTCTTGACGGAATTGTATAAACAACACGTGTTTGTCCATCACGAGAATCCATTGTTTCTAAGACACCTCGACGATATCCAAGTGATTCAATAACCGCTCCAATACAATCATCAGGTGCTTCAATAGTTACTTCTTCATATGGTTCACATAAAACACCATCGATTTCTTTCATGATTGCTTTAGGTTTAGAAACTTGTAATTCATAACCTTCACGTCTCATATTTTCAATTAAAATAGATAAGTGTAATTCTCCACGTCCAGAAACGATCCATTCTTCTTTATTTTGGATTCTTTCAATTTTTAATGAAACGTCTCTATTTGTTTCTTTAAATAATCTTTCTTCAATTTGTCTAGCAGTCACAAATTTACCATCTTGTCCAGCAAATGGTGAGGTATTTGTACCAAAAACCATTTGGATTGTTGGTTCATCGACATGTAATAATGGTAAAGCTTCTTCTTGACCTGTTGTACAAACAGTTTCACCTACACCGATATCAGCAAGACCAGCAATAGCAACGATATCTCCTGCACTTGCTTCTTCAATTTCAATACGGTGTAATCCAATAAATCCATATAATTTTTGAATTCTAAATTGTGTGTGGCTTCCATCAGCTCTTACACAAGTGACTGATTCATTAACATGAATCTTACCTCTTTGAATACGTCCGATTCCAATACGTCCTACATAATCATTATAGTCTAATAAAGCTGGTTGGAATTGTAAAGGTCCATCAACATCTACTAATGGTTCAGGTATTTCTTTGATAATCATATCAAATAAACAATCCATATTTGGTACTTGTGTTGAAATATCAGGATCTAAACTTGATGTTCCTTGTAAAGCTGAAGTATAGATTGTTGGGAATTCTAATTGGTCATCATCTGCGCCTAATTCCATAAATAATTCTAAGACTTCATCCATAACTTCATCAATACGTGTTACAGGTCTATCTACTTTATTAATAACTACGATAGGTTTTACTTTAGCAGCTAAAGCTTTCTTTAAAACGAAACGTGTTTGTGGCATTGTTCCTTCATAAGCATCTACTACTAATAAAACACCATCTACCATGTTCATGATACGTTCTACTTCTCCACCAAAGTCAGCATGACCTGGTGTATCCATGATATTGATTCGATAATCTTTATAATTAATTGCTGTATTTTTAGCAAGAATTGTAATTCCTCTTTCTCTTTCAAGGGCATTGCTATCCATCGCACGTTCACTAATTTGTTCACGGTCTTCTAATGTTCCAGATAGCTTTAATAATTGGTCTACTAATGTTGTTTTTCCATGATCTACATGGGCAATAATCGCTATATTTCTAATATTCATACGCTACTCTCCCTTCGATAACTTCCTCATTATATCACAATAATTTCAATTGTCATTATTTATTTTAATATGTCAAAAACAATTTTCAATGTAAGAGTTTACACTTTATTTTTGATTCAAAACTTCTTTTTTTATAACTTCTAATACACCTTGATGATCATTACTTTTAGCAATGCCATAAGCAATATCTTTAATCCGTGGAACAGCATTGGCCATAGCATAACTATATTTTACCGCTTTAAGTAAAGTATAATCATTCATTTGATCACCAAACGCCATACATTCTTCTGGTTTAATATTCAATTCTCTTTGTAAGCGTTTTATGGCAACACCTTTATTAATATCTTCATTTTGAATATCAATCCATTCATTACCTGAAGTTGTTGCCTTAACACCTTTATCTAAACCACAAGCAATATCATCTGCATAACGAATGATTTGATGATTTGGATCATAAATAGCAATCTTCATAATTTCATCATCAATATCATCATAACTCTCTACAAATTGGTAATTACAATAATACGTACGTACCACTGGTTCTAAATGTTTAAATTCATTTAAACAATAGGCACTTTTAACCCCACATAAAATCATATTCAATTCTGGATGAGATTCTACTAATTGAATCACCGCTTGTACTTGTTCTTTTTTTAACGTATTTGTCGCAATCAATTTTACCCCCTTAGCAATATAACTTCCATTTTCTCCTATGAAATACATTTCATTAGAAATCGGTAAAAATTTTTGATACAAACGGAAATATTGGTTCCCCGATGCAATTACAAATTTTATTTTTCTTTTTCTAAGTTCCTCAAAAATATCAAAAAATTCCATTGAAAATCTTTTAGATGAATCTAAAAAAGTTCCATCCATATCTGTCGCAATTAACTTTATCATTAAACTTATCCCCTTTATCTTCAAAAACATATTAAAGAAATATGATTTATTTTTCAATATTAAAGCAAAAGAAAAGTACAATTTCTCGTACCTTACTTTCCTATTATTCTCTTTATTACTTCTAAATCTTCATTATTTAATAACATATCAAAGATTTCATCATATTGTTTTTCTGTGAGATTTTCTAACCAACTTATATCTTCATTTGGATATTTCGTTTTATAGAACTTTATGACATGCGATTTTGACTTTTCTATTTTGCCTTCGGCTCTTCCTTCAACCTTCCCTTCAGCTCTTCCTTTAGCTTCTCCATCGACATAATGAGCCATCTTATCAAATTCAGCTTTTTCATAAGCCCAGGCTTCTTCTCTTAAGTTCATATCTTCCATAAACTTATCATATTTTTCTTTCATGATTTGTCCCACCTTTGTCATCTTTATTCTATCACATTCATTTCCTTTTTCAATGACATAACAAAGCTCTTCTAATTCATTTAAATGATCTTTTCCTTTTTCTTTAACTATTTTTTCAATTTCTTTTAAAAACACATAATAAATATGTATTAAACTTCCTTTATCATCATGATATTTATTATCCATAATACTAAATTTTCTTATTAATTCATGATATTCCTTATCTTCTTCATGATATAGAATTATTTGATATACCGGTTGCAACTTTCGATATTCATCTCCACTTTTTATTTGTAAAGCAATATTTTTAAAAGCATAATATTGAAATCTTCGATGCAAACTTTCAAATAAACCTGCTGATTGTACTTCAATATTAATATACTCTCCTTCTTGTGTTTTTACTCTAACATCTAAAATAGATCTTTTTTCCCGATAGTGATGTGTCATTAACTCTGAATTAATAACATAAAGTTCTTTACAGCGAATAGGTGTTATTTCTTCAATAATTTTTTTTAGAATATACTGGCATCCTTCATCTTCATTATCATAAACAAAATACTTAAATAATAGGTCATTATAAAATGGTATGGTTATCTTCTCTTTCATCTTTTGATCCTCCTATTATTTATATTGTATTTTTTCATACGTTTTTCTTAAAAAAAAAGGATTTATTTGTTTGGATACAAATAAATTCCTTCTTTAAAACGATTTAAACCATCTTTTAATCTTTCAAATGGGCAAGCTACATTCATACGAATAAAAGCTTTTCCATTTTCACCATATTCTAGACCATCACTTACATAAAGACCTGTTTTCTTTCTTATAAAAGAAGTGAGTTCAACACTATCTAAACATACCTTATGACAATCGATCCATAAAAGATAAGTTGCTTCTGTAGGCACTACATAAACATCTTTGATTTCTTTTTGAATAAATGAAATCGCATAATCTTTATTATTTTGAATATATTGGTTTAATTCATTAAGCCAATCTTCACTTTGATTAAAAGCTGCCTTTGTGGCACAAATTGCAAAACTATTTGGTTCTGCTACTTCATCTGTATTAATTCCACGATTAACTTTATGTCTTAATACCTCATTAGCTACAACAATACAGGCTGTTTGCATCCCTGCCATATTAAAAGCTTTGGTTGGTGCAATACACATAATTGTATTTTCTAAATTTGTTTTTGAAACGGAAGCAAAAGGGATATATTCCTTTTGAGGATTGGTAATATCACAATGAATTTCATCACTTAAAACAATAACATGATGTTTTGCACATAAATCACCAATTCTTTGTAAAGTTTCTTTATCCCAAATTTTACCTATTGGATTATGGGGATTACAGAAAATCATTAATGTTGTTTGACTTAAAGAAAGTTTTCTTTCTAAATCTTCAAAATCAATATGATATTCTTTCCCATCAAAAACAAGGTCACTTGATAAAACATGTCTTCCATTATTTAAAATAGAATTATAAAAAATATTATAAACCGGTGACATAATCAAAACATTTTCACCTACTGTTGTCACTTTTCTTACTACCGAAGAAATAGCAGGAACAACTCCTGTAACAAACATCATCCAATCTTTTTCCATATGAAAATGATGTCTTCTTTCCCACCAATTTTGATAAGCTTCAAAATAATCATCAGGTACCGTATTATAACCAAAGATTTTATGATCCACTCTTTTATGTAAAGCATCTATAATGGCTGGAGCTGTTTCAAAGTCCATATCAGCTACCCACATAGGAAGTTCATTTTCTTTAACATCCCATTTATATGAATTTGTATTAAAACGATTGGTCATCTTTGAAAAATCGTACATCTTTACATCTCCTTTAATTGAATCTTTGTTTGACTTGGATCAATGATTTGATCATCAATAATCATTTCACCAATACTATGTGCACTAATTTTACCAGAAATAGGATTTGTAATACTATCAATATGACTTACAATTTGTGCATCAATATCTTTGCAGAATTCAAAAGCTAGAGTGGTATTAATTAATTTACAATTTACCATCTTTAATCCTTCGATATAACATAATCCTTGTAAACTTTCAATTGTACAATTCACAAAAGTAATATTTTTCGTATTCCATGCAAGATATTCACCAATAATTACTGAATCATAAACCGTGACATTTTCACAATTCCAAAAAGCATCTTTTGAAACAAGTTTAGAATTTCTAACAGTAATATTCTTACCACCATCAAAGCAATAATTTCCTGATAAATTCAAACCATCGATTTCAATATTTTCACTATTCATTCCAAAATAATCACCTTTAGCAACCACATTATGTAACTTAATGTCACTACATTTCCATAAGGTTTCTTGAGCATTGACCATATTGACATTTTCTAAAGAAATATGTGTCCCTCTTCTAAAGGTCTTAGGCGCATCAATGACACTATTTTTAATATTAATATGATGAGTATACCAAATACCTGATCTAGCAGTTTCAAGTAAGGTACTGTTTTCTACATTGACGTGATTACAATACCATAAAGGATATTTCCATTTAAAAATACTTTCACTAATATCTATATGATCACTTTCTTTTAAAGGCGATTCTCCATCAGCAAAAATACTATCTTCAACTTTTAAATCATGACTTTTAAATAAAGCTCTTTCTCCTTTTAGATAAGCTTGTTTAACTAATTCCATCTTAATCCTCCTTCATTTGTTTCTTTAACATATATATTAAATAATCTAAACAATCTATTTTCTTTTGTTCCTCATGCAATTTATCTAATAAACAACAACGATGACACTGTAATGATTTTATCAACATCTTCAAATCATCATTATTATATTTTTTAATACACTTTGTAATAAGTTCTTCATCACATCCTGCATCTTTTAAATTCATAATTAATTCTTCAATTACTTCTTTTCCCAAAACTCTCACCACTTTCCTTTATTATTGTAATTCTTTGTCCTTGCATTATCAAATACCTATAACAAATATATTTCTATACTTGCAAGGCATAATAAAGATGATTAAAATAAGCATAAAGGATGTGAAATCATGGAATTTAGACTTCTACAATATTTTCTTGCGATTGCAAGAGAGGAAACAATTTTAAAAGCAGCTGAAAGCTTAAACGTGACTCAGCCCACTTTATCAAGACAAATGAAAGAACTTGAAGATCATTTACAAAAACAGCTTTTCATTCGTGGTAATCGTAAGATTACTTTAACTGAAGAAGGTATTTTACTTCGCCAACGTGCTGAAGAAATTGTCAGTTTGGTTGAAAAAACAGAAAGTGAAATTATGTTATTCGATGAAACTTTAAGTGGTGAAGTATGTATTGGCAGTGGAGAAACGTTAGGCATCGAAATCATTTGTAAAGCCATTCAACGTGTACAAGAAGATTATCCACGTATCCAATTCCATTTATTCAGTGGTAATGAACAAGATGTGACAGAGCGTCTTGAAAAAGGTTTAATTGATTTTGGGTTGATTATTGAACCTGCTAATATTTATAAATACAATCATTTATCTTTACCTTATCAAGACTTATGGGGAATCTATATAAACAAAGAACATCCTCTTGCTTTAAAAGAATCGATTACTCCTCAAGATTTAATTGATGTTCCTCTTCTTTGTTCCTCACAAGAATTAAAATATAAACAAATAGAAAACTGGGCCAATCCTTATTTTTCTAAATATCATATTATTGCAACCTATAACTTAATTTATAATGCCAGTATTCTAACAAAGGAATGTAATGGAGCTGTGATTTCTTTAAAAAACCTCATTGATACAAGTGGGGAAAGTTCTTTGTGTTTTAGGCCCCTTGATCCACAAATTACTTCATCACTTGCCTTTATTTGGAAAAAATATCGTGTTCTTTCTAAACCTGCACAATATTTTTTAAAAGTATTAGAAGAAGAAACAAAAAAAGCTCATAAATGCTCACAAATTAATAAAAATATGATAAAGTAAAATAAATCATTCATTAAAGAAGGGGTGCCTATGAAAAGAAAAAATAAAGGATTTACTCTTGTAGAAATAATAGTAGTTCTTCTAATTATCGCCATTCTTGCAGCTATCGCTATTCCAGCTTGTCAAGGATACCTTGAAGAAAGTCGAGAATCGCGTGACCTCATCAACGTTCGTGTTGCTTGTACAGATATCATTGCGATGGGAAAAACAGGATATAAAACAGATATTGTAAGAGAAGTAGAACTTACACAAAAGAAAGATGATTGGCAAGCTTTTGATTCTGTAACTATTGCTGGTATTACGCACAAGAAATCAGATCCTGACACTGATAACTGGAAAGGAATTCCTAAAGCCGGTGGCGTTTGTGAAATCTCATACAACAAAGAAAAGAATACTGTTGTTTTTAATTGGAAAGGAAGTAAGACAGAAGAATCTACTATTGATTTTTCATCGAATTTACATAGTGCATTAAATAATAGCGGTTTATTAGAAAATGATCTTAAAAATAGAGATTTTTTTGAAATTGATTCAAAATGTGATGGTTCAACAATGGTTCCAGAATTAAACAAACAGATTGAAAATAAGAGTTTATTAAACCATGGTACATGGGCCTATTATGGAAACGCAAAAAAAGGAAAAGAATCTGAAAGATATTTATTTTGGACTTCAGTTGATACAGATAAAATCAAGGCTAACACACAAATTCCTGTCATTATTAGTACAGCTGATGGAAAATTCTACATTTCATCATCAACGACTGCACGAAAACTAAAAGATAGTGCTCATAAACCATATATAGCGATCGCTCCAACCGGTAAAAGTGGTTCTAGTCAATATAAATCATACATAGATGGAAAAAAACAATACAATACACTTGAAGAGGCTTATAAAGCTTATGCTGATGTTGTAAAAAATGATTATTCTAATTACAAAGATACTTTACCACAATAGTAATAAACATGCCTAAAAGACGCGGTATGTACTTCCAAAGTCTTCACTTACCGAAGCCTGACAGTCAAAAATAGAAAAAGAACAATGAAACAGCAAAAGCTGAAACATTGTTCTTTTTTGTTATATAATTTATATATGAAAAACAAAATGATTATAACGCATTACAACTATCTTTGCCAATAAATTTAGGTATTAATTCGATAAAGATGGCATGGTTGTTTGTTACTAAAAGGAGTAAATCTATCTAAATATTATCTTCTTGATTTCTATTTCTAGCTGTTAAGCTATTTTTAGTTTATCACTGGAGGCTTTTTGCCTAACGCTAAAGCTATAGAGTTATCACTCGCAAGCACGTGGTATTAATTTTATAACAAAGTAATAAAAGAGCTCAATTGAGCTCTTTTACTATTATTTTAAATCTTCTCCATTTGTTTCGATAACTTTTTTATACCAATAGAAAGATTCTTTTCTTCTTCTAGCAAAATCACCTGTACCATCATCATATCTTTCTACAAAGATAAATCCATAACGTTTTGCCATTTCTCCAGTTGAAGCTGATACTAAGTCAATACATCCCCAAGGTGTATATCCTTTTAAATCAACACCATCTAAAACAGCTTCATGCATTTGTTCAATATGACTTCTTAAATAATCAATACGATAGCTATCTCTTACTTTACCATCTTCATCAATTGTATCATAAGCACCTAACCCATTTTCTACAACAAAGATAGGTAATTGATAACGATCATAAATTTCATTTAAAGAATATCTTAAACCTACTGGATCAATTTGCCATCCCCAGTCAGAAGCTTTTAAGTATGGATTAGGAACTCCACCTAAGATATTTCCTTTTCCACCTTCTTTTGATTTATCAGCAGTTTGACAATTTGACATATAATAAGAACATGTATAGAAATCTACTGGACCAGTTGCAAGAATTTCTTCATCGCCTTCTTCCATTTTAATTTCAATATTATTTTCTTTGAAATATCTTTCCATATAATTTGGGTATTTACCACGGCATTGAACATCACTACAGAACCAGTTCATTAAATGATTTTTTTGTTGATTTTCAATTTGATCATCTGGATTACATGTAAGGCCATAACTTGTGGCCATGATTTGCATACATCCTACTTGATAGTTTGGATCAATTTCATGTGCCATTTTTACTGCTAAAGCACTTGCTATAAATTGATGATGTAATCCTTGGAAACGGTTTTGAGGAACGTCTACTTGATCCATAAATTCCATTTCTTTAATTTCATTTAAGATACCTTGTCCTAAAAATGCTCCTATTGCTGTTGTTGCACTATTGATTTCATTAAATGTTAGCCAATATTTTACTTTTCCCTTATAGCGAGTAAAAATAGCTCTACAGAAATTTAAGTAACAATCAATCATACGACGATCTACCCATGAATTCCATTTTTTTGTTAAGTTAAATGGTACTTCATAGTGAGAAATTGTAATGAGTGGTTCAATACCATATTTTAAACATTCATCAATTAATTCTTCATAGAATTTTAAACCTGCTTCATTAGGTTTATCTTCATCACCATTTGGGAAAATACGTGTCCATGCAATAGAAAAACGATACATTTTAAATCCCATTTCCGCAAATAACGCAATATCTTCTTTGAAGCGATGATAATGATCAATCGCATCATGACTTGGATAGAATGTCCCTTCTTCTAATACTGGTGTAATTCTTTTACTTTTTGTAGCAGTTCCTCCTGTACAAATATCCGGACAAGAAATACCTTTACCACCTTCTTGCCAGCCACCTTCTAATTGGTTAGCAGCTGTTGCTCCACCCCAATAAAATCCTTTTGGAAAACTCATTTTTCTTCCTCCTTGTTTTGATATACAAAATTTCAAAATCCATTATAACTTATTCTTTGAAAAACCGCTTACTTTTTCAGTATTGTAAAATTACTTGACAAATACAAAAGGTGAACCTTAGTCCACCTCACTTGTTTTCTTTACAACGACCGAACGCTTTGATTTCTTTCCTTCATACATCAATTTATCGGCTTTTTTAATTGCATCATTGACTTTTGAATTTCCATAAATACCCCCAACAGTAATTGATAATGATAAATCTTCATAATCATCTACTTTTGTTTGTTTTACACATTCACTAATTTGATACAATCGAGTTGTAAAAGCATCATAATGAATATCTTGGAAAATAAGTATAAATTCATCCCCACCATAACGTATAAAGATATCATCAGGTCGAATGCATGATTGAATGGCTTTAGAAACAGCTTTGATTGCTTAATCGCCAGCATTATGACCATATTGATCATTAATTGCCTTGAAATTATCGGCATCAATCATTGCTACTGCTGATACATCATTGATGTATTGAACGTATTCTTCATAATAACGTCGACTATAAGCACCAGTCAAAACATCTGTATAGTACTCTTTATTATAAGTTACGATATTTTCTAAGAATCGTGTTTTTCCATGAGCTCCTAAAATAATATCTTCTTTTGTTTTATAAACAAGTTCTAAGACCCAAGGACGCTCATCCACTTCTACATACTGCGCAATAATGGCATAAATGTCATAATCAACAAATTCTAATTTAAAAGCTTGCCCTTTTTTGATATACGCTTGCTTAGAAATACAATTGACACAAACATCTTTTCTTTTCCAGTAATCATAACAATTGCCTTCAATAATTTCTATTTGATCATTCTCTGCTTTTGCGGATTGATGTTTTTGAAAATCTATCAAACGAACAACCGTAAAAATATCTTTTAAGGATTCAATAAAATCTTTTATTTCAGTATATGTATATTTTAAAGAAATATTTTCTTGAATATTATGTATAACTTGAATATTGTTGTCTTTAACAAGTTTTCCAACAAATCCTTTATAAACACTTCCATTCCACCGCGTACTTGCTTGTAAATGATACCATTGTTTTTGTTTTCCAATATGTGCATAAATCTTTAAGTCAACCTCTGGATTTAAATGTGTTGTTTCTTTGAGTTTATCCTTAAGTAATTTAATTGTTGATTTATTAAAAAAAGAAAATTCATGATTTTTTGGGTGATAAATTATTTCATCAATTCCTAGATCTTTTGCTGCTTGTGAAGAAATATAAACAGCATCTTTAAATGCATCGTATTCAAATGTCATTTCCTGAAAAAATTTTCTGTTTTGAGACTCATTATTTTTTTCTTTAGGCATTTCACTTCTAAATTGTTTAATAACTAGCTCATCTGTCATCTTTGAAACAACTGCTTGATCTGCATAATTTTCATTTTCAAATAAAGACGCTTTCATTTCTTCACTAATATCACAAAGACATTCCAATAACAGAGGATTAAAAACCCCACATTGCCCATCAACAATCATTTTCATAGCTTGTTCATGACTATATGCTTTTTTATAGCAACGTTCACTCGTAAGAGCATCATAAACATCCGCAATTGAAACAACTTGTGCTGAAATAGGAATTTGATCACCAACTAATCCATCAGGATAGCCATGTCCATCATATCTTTCATGATGCCAACGACATATTTGATAAGCATACTCCAATAAATCATTATTATTGTAGTTAGGAACTGTTTTCAACATTTCTGCGCCAATCGAAGAATGCTGTTTCACGATTTCAAATTCATCTTTTGTAAGTCGTCCCGGTTTATTTAAAATCTTTTCATCAATCGAAATTTTTCCAATATCATGTAAAGATGAAGCTGTACTAATAAGTAAGATATCTGCATCACTTAACTTATATTCGTGCGATTTTTTACCCAATTGTAGTAAAAGCATTTTTGTAATCGTTTGAATATGTTGTATATGTAAACCACTTTCGCCATTTCTAAATTCAACGATATGTCCTAAGACATTGATTAATGTCGTATTATTGTTTACTCTTTTTTGAATTTGTTGTTCTACTAAATGAACCAGTTTCTTTTGTTTTTCATAAAGCATTAAAGTGTTTTTAATTCTTCGGTTAATAATATAACTTTCAAAAGGTCTTCTGATATAATCAGTCGCTCCAAGTTCATAAGCCTTTTCCATAGAAGTCGTATTTCCTTCTGAAGAAATAATAATAACAGGAAGATATTCTAAATAACGTTGTTCCTTCATCTTTTCAAGAACTTGATACCCATCCATATTAGGCATTACAATGTCTAATAAGACTAAATCAATCGTTTTATCTTCTTTTATCATTTCTAAAGCTTTTTTTCCATCTTCTGCTTCTAAAATTTGATATTGATCCCTCAATAATTCGCATAAAATTATTCGATTAATCTGGGCATCATCAACAATCAATATTTTCGCTTTTCTTTTTGGCATACACATACTCCTTCCATGACTCATTTTTATCACTTTTTCACATTTTTATTTAGATACATATAGCGATCTGCTTTTTCAATAAATTTTGGAATATAATTTAATGACTCATCATATTTAGCATAACCAATACTCACACTAAAATCTGGTAAACCTTCATGAGATTGCTGAAATAATCTTTGTAAATCATTAAATACAGGCATTATCTCTTCATTTTTATCTCTTTCACATACGATGATAAACTCATCTCCACCATAACGTGAAATAAAACAATTATGTAAATGTGCAATTTGTTTTAATATATCGGCTGTCTTTAAAATGATTTGATCTCCAACAACATGCCCAAGTTCATCGTTTATCTTTTTAAATTGATCAATATCTAATAAAAATAAATAAAGATCTTTTTTTTGATGATTTTCTTTCATTTTCGTTGTTAAATAAATATCCAATTGTTCTCGATTATTGATTTTGGTAAGTGGATCTAATGAAATAAGGTTTTGTTGAAAATAATTATAAACAATAAAAATTGAATATGCGAGTCCTAGATTAAAAATAAGTAAATGATCTACTGTAATTTGAATTAACGCAGTAATAAAAGGAAGGAAAGAAAAACGAACAATCACTTTATATTCCTTTTGATATAAGTAATTCTTTGCTTTTTTAGATAAATATCCTGCTTTTATTGAAAGATAAAGGATATAAGCAAATAAAATTAAAAAATAGAATGGTAACAATTTTCCACGATGATAGTTTCCTGCTTGATCAATAATAAATAATCCATGTGTCCAATAAGAAACCAAAGAAGATCCTATAAAAAAAATAAGTGGAATAAAAGTAAGCACTAAGCGTTTTTTATGCTCAAAAACAGTTGAATGAAATGTTTTTTGAGCATAAATATACCAAGAACAAACAAGCATTGCTAGTGAACAAAAATAGAAGCTATTAAATATTCCACTTTGAATCTTATTAAAAGTAAGAAGATGTTTTACATTCATGATCCAAATTACATCCATAAACAAATAAACACAAGCCCAAGCAATGGTATGATAAAAATAGTTCCAATGATCATTTTGTTCACGATTGATATACATTTGATATAAAATTCGAATCAATAACAATAAACAAAAAATATTCATTTCTAAACTCATTATTTCACTACTCATAATACACCTTCATTCATATCAACATAGCTTTATTATACACTATTTATCGATGTGAAAAAACACCATTATATGCTATTTATTCGCCAAATGTAATCCCCATTTTTTTAGCACTCGAAACAACTTCACACTCAGGATCAACAAATTTTAATTTACCTGCTGTTTCACTTAAAGGAATCGCTTTGATTTCATTTTTATCAAAAACAACAAGTTTTCCAAAATCTTTGTTTAAAAGAAGATTTGCCCCATATACCCCAAAGCGTGTTGCCATAAAACGATCATAACTACAAGGATTGCCTCCTCTTTGAATATGTCCAGCTAACGCCACACGAATTTCATTAGGAATCAACTCTTGTAATTGTTCAGCGATTTCATAAGCAACCGAACGTCCTTGGCGACTTGCAACTTTTGCTTTGTATTTTTTCTTCGATAAAAGACTATCTTCTTCACTAATAGCTCCTTCTGCACAAGCAATGATTGTATATTCTTTTCCTGTTTTTTGATTTTCTTTAATTTTTTTCGCAACCACTTTAATATCATAAGGAATTTCTGGAAGTAAAATCGCATCCACTCCTGCTGCAATACCTGCCTGTAAGCAAATATGTCCTACTTTATGTCCCATGATTTCTACAACGAAAACGCGACTATGGCTTTTAGCGGTTGTTTCAATTTCATTTAAATAGTTTGTTGCAATATCCACAGCACTTTGAAAACCAAAAGTATAATCTGTACCCCATGTATCATTATCGATTGTTTTAGGGAGTCCTATCACATTTAAACCCTCTTGTGCTAACATGTTCGCCGATTTTAAAGAACCATTTCCCCCTAAAACCACAAGACAATCAAGTTTCAATTTCTTATATGTTTTTTTCATTGCTTCAACTTTGTCAAAGCCATCTTCAATAACACGCATTTTTTTAAAAGGACAACGTGAAGAACCTAAAATCGTTCCACCAACATTTAAAATATCTTCAAAATCACTTAAAGACATCTTTTTATATTTTTCATACATCAATCCTTGATAACCTTTTAAAAAGCCAATAATTTCAATATCTTTTCTTTGTTGGTAAAGTGCTTTTACTAAACCACGCATTGTCGCATTAAGTGCTTGACAATCACCACCACTTGTAAGAATTCCAACTCTCATAAAACTCCTCCTATTTCACATCATTTTTAAAAAAGTATTCTTGACTATTCATTTCTCTATTTTTATTTTTTATACGTTTGTATTTACCATTATTTTCTAACGAACATGCTTTTACATTATCACGAAGCATACAATCAAACATTGTTAGTAACTTATGTTTTAATTTTTCATCTAATACAGGCGCTGCCACTTCAACACGTCTTTCAAGATTTCGTGTCATTAAATCAGCTGAAGAAATATAAACAGTTGGATTATTTTTACCAAAAATATAAATTCTAGAATGTTCCAAATATCTTCCAACAATTGATAGAACTCGAATATTTTCTGTTGCTCCTTCAACACCAGGAATAAGACAACAAATTCCCCTTACAACCATATCAATTTGAACCCCTGCTTGACTTGCTTCAATAAGCTTATCAATCATCTTTTTACTGGTTACCGAATTACATTTAAAGCCAATATAAGCTTCTTTTCCTTGTTTAGCAAGTTCGATTTGTTCATCGATATACTTAAAGATATGACTGATCATACAATGTGGTGCTACCATGAGTAAATCTGTATGATTTTCGGTTTCACCTAAACATAAATGATTAAAGACTCCATTAATTTCTTCTCCGATTTCATATTTAGAAGTCATTAATGATAAATCTGTATAAAGTTTTGATGTTTTTTCATTATAATTTCCCGTACCAATTTGACTAATATATTGAATTCCTTTTTCATTTTTATACGTGATTAAACATAATTTAGAATGCACTTTTAAACCATCTAAACCATAAATCACACGACATCCGGACTCTTCTAAACGTTTCGACCAACCAATATTATTTTCTTCATCAAAACGCGCTCTTAATTCAACTAAAACAACAACTTCTTTTCCATTTTCTGCTGCTTTAATTAAAGATTTTACGATTTTAGAATTCTTTGCTACACGATAAAGTGTCATTTTAATACTTACCACATTTTTATCATTACTTGCTTCATCTAAAAGTCTTAAAAATGGTGACATAGATTCAAATGGATAAGAAAGTAATAAATCTCTTTTTAAAATTTGTTTAATCATTGGTACTCTATTTTCAACGAATGCATTATTTCTTGCTTCTAAACGTTTATAGAACATACTTGGACAAATATATCTTAAACGATCTCTTAATTCACCCACAAAACCAAAATCAAGAGGTGAATTATTAATGAAAACTTGATTTTTCTTTAAATTCAAGAAATTCATCAACATAAGTACTTCAAGTTCGTCCAATCCTGGTGTCATTTCTAAACGCATTGGTGAAAGTTTTCTTCTTTGTTTAATTAAGTTTTCCATCATTTCTCGATAATCTTCATGTCCTTCTAATGAATGATCATCTTCATCAATATCCGCACTTCTTGTTACACGAATAAGTGCTTTTTCTTTTACAGTATATTTAGAAAAAATACGTGAAACAAAATGTAAAATAATATCTTCTACTAAAATAAATTTTTGTGGTTGACTTGGAAGTGCAATTAGTCTTTCATCCATCGCATTAGCACAAGAAATAATTCCCATTTTTCTTTTACCTTTTTTCGATTCAAGGCGTACAACGACATACATTTCACGATTATTGATAAATGGAAATGGTTGTCTTTTAGAAATAACTTGTGGTGAGATAAGTGGTAGTAATTCTCTTTCAAAATAATCAGCAAAATAACGGCGGTCTTCTTTGCTTTCAATATCTTTATATTTTATTACTGACCATCCTGATTGTCCAAGTTCCGACATCACATTTTCATAGATACGATCTTTCTTTTTATTAAGATAATGGACTTTTTTTAAACATGCTTTTAATTGTTCTAAACCCGTCATTCCTGTTTTATTGTCTTTGGAATCTGGATAAAATAACATTTGGTCATAAAGTGATCCTATACGTACCATAAAAAACTCATCTAAATTTGTTTGATAAATTGAAATAAAGCTTAACTTTTCCGCAAGTGGTACTTGTGGATCTTTTGCTTGCATTAAAACACGATCGTTAAATTTAAGCCATGATAACTCTCTATTTTCTCGGCATACGTTCATTTTTATTCCCCCAATGTATAATTTATACACTCTTTCTTATTTAATATAAAAACATTTTACACCTTCAACAATCTACCATCTATCAAGTTTATGTAAAATTCAAAAAAGAAGAATTATTTCTTCTTAATTTGTCGATTGTAAAACTCATCTTCTGGCGCTGGTTTCCCAAAAAGATAACCTTGGATATAATCTGGATTTAATTTTTTGATTTCTTGAAGCTCTTCTTCCGTTTCAACACCTTCAATACATACATTCAATTTCAAAGAATGTGCCATTTCAATAATATAAATCAAAATACTTCTTTCATAATTTGAAGAAAGTGCTTTTTGGGTTAAAGCACGATCTATTTTAATATAATGCGGTGTTAAATTGCTTAAACGATATGCATTTGAATAACCTGTTCCATAATCATCTAAAACAAGCGTAATTCCTTCTTCTTTTAATGATGACCAAAGTTTTTTATAATGATATGTATTTTCTAAATAACCTGATTCAGTTACCTCAATCCCTAACAAAGCAGGTTTTAAGTTATAATCTTTTAAAGCTTGTTTAATTTCATCTAAAATACTACTTTTAATAATTTGTACATAGGACAAATTAACATTCATCTTAAATTCAGGAATAAATTCTTGCCACTTTTTACAACAAGCAACCGCTTGTCTTAAAATCCAACGACCAGTAGGAATAATTAAACCAGATTCTTCTAAAATAGGAATAAATTCTGCTGGTGAAACAAATTCAATTTGTTCATTTCTTTTCATTTTAAAACGCATTAAAGCTTCTGCACCTATAAGATTTCTTGTATGTATATCAATAATTGGTTGGTAATAAATATCAAAATTCTTAAAATTGTGATCAACTGCATTTTGTAATTCAACACGAATTTCTCTTCTTCGAATGAATTGTTTATATTTATCTTGTGTAAAGAAATAACAACTATTCTTTCCTTTTTTCTTAGCTTCGTTTAAAGCAAATTCTGAATATTTAATAAGTGTATCATAGTCTTTCATTTCTTTATCAATCTCAACAATCCCTACTGAAATCGTGTAAACCATGCGATAGGCATTCTCTTCTAAAGCAACCTCAATTGATTTTTTTAATTCATCATAAAGTTCTAAGATATCTTCTTTTGAGTGATTTACTAAGTCCATAATCATAAAACGACCATTTCCTAATTCATAAATCTTTTGATTTTCATTGATACACGATTGCATACACCTAGAAAACTGTTTTAAAATTTCATCTCCACACTTTAAACCAAAACGCCCATTGATTTCTTCAAAATCATCAATACCAATTTGCATAAAATAACCTGTAATATTATTTTTACTTTTAGAAGAAACATACTCCTCTAAACTTGGTTCTCTTAAAAGTCCACTAATATTATCTGCTTTTTGTCTTTTTCCAATTTCATTAACACAACCAATAAGGTATAAAGGTTTATTAAATTCATCTAAAATCACATCACCTCGACAATTGATCCAAACTGGATTATGTTGTCGATCTAACCAACGATAATGTAAACTATGCTCAGTAATTTCTCCCGATTTAATTTTATTGAACTCATCAAATAATAAAGGAAGATCGTCTTCATAAACAAAATAGTTATGGGCTTTTGTTGCATCACAAAAATGATAACTTGGCAAACAAAAACGATTTACGGCATGTTTTGAAATACTATAATAATCATTTTGAATATCAAAAAGATATAAATAATCATCCATACTTCGATTAAATAATTGAATAGCTTCTTCCAATTGTTCTCTTGAAAGATTTATTTTGTTTTTTTTCAAAATAGTTCCTCCTTATCCTTTTTTCCTCTTTGTAAATGTTTTTCCTTTTTTCTTTCGTACATTAATGAATCCGCCAATCTAATGGTATGATTTAAATCAAAAGGACTATTATAGTCAAAGACACTTATTCCATAGGATAAACTGACATAATAAGGTAACTGGTATTTTTCATTAAAATATTGTGTTCTTTCTTGAATTAATGAATCAATATGAATAATAAAATCTTCATTTTTACAAGTAAACGCAATACCAAATTCATCGCCACCTAAGCGTCCAATAACAGCATGTGTTTGAAAAACATCTTTTAGTATTTCACATACTGTTTGAATTGCTTTATCTCCTTGGTCATGTCCAAATGTATCATTGATATATTTTAAATTATCTAAATCTCCTATAAAGAAATAAAGATTTTTAGAAACTTCTTTATATTCTTTATAAAGAAGTTTAATATTTTGAATCAGTCCTCGTCGATTATAAATATGAGTTAATTCATCTGTATTAGAAATACTATTTAGTTCTCTAACAATGGCATTGACATTTAAAGATATCCCAATTTGATTAGAAAGATATTCAAGTGTTTCTAAATCAAAATATGTACAATCCGTCACCAAAAAGCCATAAAAATTTTCATTAGAGTAAATGCTTGTAAGTATTTTATAAGGTTGCTTTGCAAGATTTAAAACATCTTTTAGTAACACATGTGTATTTTTAATAGGCTGTCTTTGGCCATTTTCTACATTTATAATTAATTCCATTGTTTTTGGCATGATAAATGGTCTAAATTCATAAGTCATAACAGGTGTTTCAAAAAGATAAAGCTGTGCATTATGAATACCTAGAGAAGGTATATTACCCGCAATAGCATAAATATCATCATTCAAAGATTCAAACAACATTCCTTTATTCACTTGTCCAATACTTCTCATTCTCCTTGTATAACGCTTTTCTTTTAACAAAAGAAGATAATTATAACTACTAATCATTTGTAAATAAATATATTGTTTAAAAGACTGGAGTTTTATTTTATCTTCCATGTTGAGGTAGTTTTCAGTATTTATTAAAAATGATAGACACAAAAAGAGTCTTTCTAAATCCAAATAACGAATATCATCTTCATTAAAAATCAAATTAATATAATCTCCTATTTGTTGATAAACGCAATGTTTCGTACAATCTTTTACCGAAAGATCCAATAAATAAGTAAAGAAACTCCATACAGTTTTTTGATAATTGGAACTATAAACCAATTTATTATCAAAAACATATTGTGTCATTCCTTGAGCTATATATTCATTACTTTCTTTTTCAGCTCTACAAAAAAGAATAAATTCACCAATTTCAGTTTCTTCATGGTTTTCACAATCAACAGAAAGACGAGGAATAAAATGGGCATCTATATATTGATTTTGTGTAGAACCATTTTTATAAAGATCATAGCCTTGTTTTATTCCTAAATAAGCAATAAAAGAAGCATCCGCATGACAAGAAGCAAGCGGTGGAACCATATGTGTTGATTCTGGTTTATCATCAAAACCAGACACCATAATATCTTTACCTACACGTTTCCCTATTTTTTCTAATTCACGATATAAATAATAAGCAATATCATCCGTCACGCACATAATTCCATCTAATTCAGGATTTTCTTGAAGCCATTTATTCATTAAATTCCCTGAATCAATATTATAACCAGGTGTCGATAAAATATACTTTTCTTCAAAAAGCATATCATGACTTGATAAGGCTTCTTGATAGCCTGCAAGTCTTTGCTTTGCAGTAACCCCACTATCATAACCAGTAATAATTCCAATATGTTGACAATGATTTTTTTCAATCATATAACTTACAGCATCATAAACAGCTTTTTTGTTATTATAGACAACAAAAGGATAATCTTTTATTTGTGAATTTAAAGTAACTACTGGTATATGAAAATATTTTGGAAAAGCCTCTCTTGTTTTTTGATCCGTACGACAAATACTTGAAGCGGGAATAACTAAAAAATCTAAATCTAAATAATTTGCAAAAGCATAGACATTTGCTTTTTGATAATCAGAAGATTGTACAAACTCTACATTTGGATCAACTGAACCACCAAAAAAGATAACAAGTTCTATTCCCAGTTCTTTACACGCTTCATTTGCTCCTCGGCATATTTCCATATTATAATCAGAGGCACTTGTAATCATAAGTCCTGCTTTAATTGAGTGTTCCATTTTTTCACCTCTTTTCATCAATTATAACACAAACCTATAAAAAAGATAAAAAAAAGACCAAATGGCCTTCAAATAAATTCTACAAGTCTTGTATAAATTTCAAAATGTTATTGTCAAAAAATTATTTAAGGAAGAAAAACCTGTTCATGATTTGTCTATGATGTTTATTATATTTTTTCTTAAATAAAAATCAATTTATTCTTATCAAAAACAAAAATAAAAGAAATTACATTGTTAAAAAACTTAATTAACCATCTGACACATTTTTTGATTTAACACCGTTATTATCACTTTAAACTGAGGAGTATAATCTATCACTTCTTTAAAATATTATATACTTGTCTTAAAGAGGTGGATACTATGGCTAAAAATCAAAAAAGGATTCTTTAATTCCTTTAACTAGAAAATATGCAAATTTCATAAGTCATGATAAATAAGATACCATTCATACAATAAGTTATACATAGGTATTCATCTTGCTTACCCCTTTATCATCATATATGATTACACTAAAAAAATATCAAAAAAAGATGCGATTTTTAAAATCACACCTTATTCATCCTCTAATAAAACTTCTCCATTAGATTCAATTATTTCTTTATAACGATAATAAGAATCTTTTAATTTTCTTTCTAGCGTACCATGTCCATCATTAAAACGATCTACATAAACAAAACCATAACGTTTTTTCATTTCACCAGTACCAGCTGATACAACATCAATTGGTCCCCAATATAAATAACCTCGACAATCAACACCATCTTCAATAGCATCATTAACATTCTTTAAGTGTTCTTCAATATAATGAACTCTGAAATCATCATGAATTTCACCTTTTTCATCAATATTTTCATCTAAACCAACACCATTTTCTACAATTAATAATGGTAAATGATAACGATCATATAAAACATTTAAAGTATAACGTAATCCTACTGGATCAACAGCCCATCCCCAAGGTTGAGGTGCTTTATCTTTAAGATATGGATTATCACGGCATGTAAGTCCACCTGTATCTACTTTTAAGTTCACATCACGATCAAATGTTGTTGAACGATAATAACTAAATGATAAGAAATCAACTGTATTTTCTTTAATCAATTTTAATTCTTCATCACTAAATTCTACATTTACTTGATCTTCTTTCCATACTTTCTTTAAATAAGTTGGTACAATACCTAAGCAGAATGGATCTGCCATAAAGAAAATATTCATACGTTGAGCATCTAAAGTTCCAACAACATTTAAAGGATCACAGTTATATGGATAAGTAGCTACTGATGAAGCTGTCATCATACAGCCAATTTGGTAATCTTCACTAATTTCATGTCCTAATTGAACTGTTTTCGCATTTGCGACTAAGATATTATGATAAGCATCCCATTGATCTTGTTTTGTAGTTGAACCAATTGGATCACTAGGATCTTTAGGATCTTTAATTGTTAAAACCCCGCCAGCAACAAGCGGCATTCTAAATAACGCATTGACTTCATTAAATGTAAGCCAGAATTTAACTTTTCCTTTATAACGTGTAAAAACAGTTTTTACATAACGTAACCAAAAATCAATTAATTGAGGATTAGACCATCCACCATATTCAGTAATTAAATGTAATGGTGTTTCATAATGTGATAAAGTAATGACAGGTTCCATTCCTAATTCATTCATGCATGCAAACATATCATCATAATAAGCAAGACCTGCTTCATTTGGTTCAAGTTCATCCCCATTAGGGAAAATTCTTCCCCAAGCAATAGAAGTTCTAAAACTATTGAATCCCATACCTTTCATTAATTTTAAATCTTCACGGTAACGATGATACCCATCTACGGCATCATGTGATAAATAAACTTTATCAGAATTTAATTTCATTTCATATTTTTTCTTATCTTCATTCCATTGAATACCAGGATCTTTAGACATAATACCTACAAGTACATCTGTAACGTTTGGTTGTTTCCCATCTTCCAACCAAGCACCTTCATATTGATTAGCAGCAATAGCGCCACCCCATAAAAAATCTTTTGGAAAACTCATTTTCTCTACCTCCGTTTATCTAGGAGATATTATAGCACTTACAAAATGCAAGATTTACTCGTTTCATATTTTGAAAAAGTAAATTAAATATAATATTATTTCAAATCATTTTTGATTTTGTATATTTTTTTATTCTATTGATTCGTTCCCAATTTTCAGGAAATCCCATTTTTCCAAGTATCATCTTATGTACTTTATATTTTTTAAAACAAACTTTTATATCATGAAAAAATAAATGAAAATCTGCATCTGATAATAATAATTTCAAAATAATTACTTGTGCGTATAAATCATTTTTTCCACGCATATAACATCCTTTTTCTTTTGAAATCAGTAGCCGCTTATGAATATTTCTATCTATTAATGCTTCTTTTGTGTGAAAATCAAATAAGCGCTCATTGTGCACAAACATTTCTAAATTTTGTCATAATCGACAACATTTTCCCCATTTCATTTATTTTCAAAGGACCGAATTCCTGACAAACTTTTATCTTTATTCGTCCCTTTTGACAATAATACATTTTTGATAATTGGCCAATTATTAAAACATTCATCATTACCCACAAAGGAACATTTTGATATCTAATCAAATAATGTCGTATATACGCATAATCACTGTCATCTCGCAACTGTCTAGAAATAATTTGTATCATCCTATCTGTAATATTTTTCTTTTTTCCAATATAGTCATAATTCGCTTCATTTAAATAATTCATTGTAAGAACGTATTCATTCTAGTATATGTGAATTTTTACAAAATCATACGTTAATAAAGTTTTGTTTAATCCATTTTGAATAAAATCCACATTAGATTACATTTTTTAAACAATATATTTGAATTATTATATATAAATAGTTCCTTCTATTTATATATATGCAGTTTTTTTCTTTTAAAAATTAAAAAATTAGAAGAATCAGTGATTCTTCTAATATTTATAGAAACCTTCTCCAGAAGACATTCCTAATTTTCCTTCATCAATATATTTCTTTAACATCTTAGCCATACCTTTAAAATTATAA
>ERZ773200.402-NODE-402-length-47015-cov-6.507624_pt1 | contig 47015 bp, 39 predicted proteins | sample MGYA00581008_ERZ773200 | MGnify/ENA primary metagenome ERZ773200 (study PRJEB29015, sample SAMEA2737770) | human gut metagenome | biome: human gut; feature: human-associated habitat; material: faeces | place: China | collected 2012 ... | reverse complement strand
GGCAGTACCCACGTACAGCACCCGCTCGCAAAATACGAAATTTATCTCACTTTCTTGAAGTCTTACAGCGTGTAGAAAAAATCAGCCTTCGTATTCGTCCTCATTCTCCCAGTTATGCCAAATGTTTTGAACGTCGTCGTTTTCCTCAAACATATCAATCATTCTTGCCATATTTTTCATATCTTCTTCAGATTCAAGCCTTGTATAAGTCTGAGGAATATAAGCAGCTTCGCTTGAAATGATGTGATAGCCTTTGCCCTCAAGCTCATCACGGATAGCGCCAACGTCATTCGGCTCTGTTCTAATCTCGAAAATATCTTCTTCATCTGTAAGAAAATCGGAAGCGCCAGCCTCAAGTGCGTCCTCCATAAGCTGGTCCTCATCAACATCTTCTTTTTCAATAACAATGACACCCTGCCTGTCAAACATAAATGTAACAGAACCCGGTGTGCCCATATTTCCGCCTGCCTTGTCAAAGTAATGCCTTACTTCAGATGCAGTTCTGTTTCTGTTATCTGTAAGTGCTTCAACTACAACTGCGATACCGCTTGGGCCGTAACCCTCGTAAACGATTTCTTCAAAATTAGTGCTGTCGCTTTCGCCTGCAGCTTTTTTTAACATTCTGTCAATGTTATCGTTAGGAACGTTGTTTTGCTTTGCCTTTGCAATAACATCACGAAGCTTAGCGTTGTTGTTAGGGTCAGGACCGCCGTTTTTAACTGCTACGGCAAGCTCTCTGCCTATTTTTGTGAAAACCTTTGCTCTTGCTGCGTCATTTGCACCTTTTTTTCTCTTAATGGTGCTCCATTTGTTATGACCGCTCATTTTCTCAACTCCTATATGTGAAATTCATTAATTTTTAACTTAAATATATTACCACATTATTATATATATATCAAGTATAATATTTTTACACTTTTTTAATTTGTTGTTGTATATTTACTTGTTATATGATATTATAGATATGTATAATTATATAAATTTGCATAATCATTCAGGAGGATTATATATGTATTCAGATTATTATGATTCAATTGGCAAAGTTGCCGAAACAGATAAGGAAGTTGCAGACGCAATGGCTTTAGAACTTAAACGTCAGCGTGATAACATTGAACTTATTGCTTCCGAAAACCTTGTGTCACCTCAGGTTATGGCTGCAATGGGTAGCGTGCTTACAAATAAGTATGCCGAGGGATTACCGGGCAAACGCTACTACGGCGGATGCCAGTATGTTGATATTGTTGAAAATATCGCTATTAAAAGAGCTTGTGAACTTTTCAAATGCAACTATGCTAATGTTCAGCCTCATTCGGGCGCTCAGGCTAATACTGCAGTTTATCTTGCTCTTCTTAAGCCGGGTGATACCGTTATGGGTATGAGCCTTGATAACGGCGGTCATCTTACTCACGGTTCACCTGCCAACATCAGCGGTAAATATTTTAACTTTGTTCCTTACGGTGTTGATGAAAACGGCTTTATTGATTATAAGGAATTTGCTAAGCAGGTTAATAAGGTTAAGCCTAAGCTTGTTGTCGCAGGCGCTTCTGCTTATCCGAGAGAAATTGATTTTAAGACTATGGCTGATATTGCACATGCAAACGGTGCTATGTTTATGGTTGATATGGCTCATATTGCCGGTCTTGTTGCAGCAGGTCTTCATCAATCTCCTGTTCCTTATGCCGATGTTGTAACAACTACCACTCATAAAACTTTAAGAGGTCCACGTGGCGGTCTTATTCTTTGCAATAATGAATACCTTATTAAAAAGCTTAATTCTGCCGTATTCCCAGGTACTCAGGGCGGCCCTCTTATGCACGTTATCGCAGGTAAGGCAGTTTGCTTCGGCGAGGCTCTTAAGCCTGAATTTAACGAATATCAAAAGAGAGTAGTTGAAAATGCAAAGGCTCTTGCAAACGGACTTATCAAGAGAGGTATGAAGCTTGTTTCAGGCGGTACAGATAACCATCTTTGCCTTCTTGACCTTCGTGGAACTAATGTAACCGGCAAGGAACTTGAAAACAGACTTGACGAGGTTCATATTACTCTTAACAAGAATACCGTTCCTAATGAGCCTCTTTCACCGTTTGTTACCTCAGGTGTTCGTATCGGTACTCCTGCCGCTACAACAAGAGGTCTTAATACAGACGATATGGACAAGATTGCAGAATATATCACTCTTGCAGTTATTGATTTTGATAATAATAAGGATTATATCACAAACGGCGTTGCCGAGATTTGCGCTAAATATCCTCTTTACGAGTAATTTAAAGAAGTGATATATATGAAAGTATTGTTAATTGAAATACTGAAATTTTTTCTTCGCATTATATATGCGCCGATTAAGCTTTTTAAAACTAAGGACAGAATAGTTTATCTTTCAAGGCAAAGCAACGATAAAAGTCTTGATATGAGACTTCTTGAAAAAGAAATTGATAAGCAATGTCCTAATACCGAGCAGGTTTTCAGGCTCAAAATGATACCTGAAAGCCTTGGCGGTAAAATATCGTATTGCTTTTCTGTTATCGGCGATATGTATTATCTTGCTACCTCTAAGGTTGCAATCCTTGATACTTATTCAATTACAGTTTCTTGCTTAAAGCATAAGAAAAACTTAAAGGTTATTCAAATGTGGCACGCTTTAGGGGCACTTAAAAAATTCGGGCTTCAAAGTGTCGGCACTAAAGAGGGCAGGGACGAGAAAATCAGCCGTGCAATGTGTATGCATAAAAATTACGACTATGTTCTCTCTCCAAGCAAAAAAACAGCTAAGTTTTATATGGAGGCTTTCGGTTGCGATAATTCTAAAATAAAGATTTGTTCGCTTCCGAGAGTTGACGATATATTGACTGATAATAATGCCGCTTCAAGATTTTTTACCGAAAATCCGGGATTGAGCCACGATAAGATTGTTCTTTATCTTCCTACTTTCAGAGAAAGAGATGCTTATATTGCCGAGCAGCTTAAGGCAGAATTTCGTGATGTTGACGGCTATCGTTTAATTATAAGCGCTCATCCTCTTTTTTCCAAAATTAAAATTGAGAATGAGTTTTCATACAGCGGTGATTTCTCAACTTATGATTTAATGAAAATTGCCGATGTTATTATTACCGATTATTCGGCTTGTGCGTTTGAGGCAAGCGTTCTTATGAAACCGCTTTATTTCTTCGTTCCCGATTATGATGAATATTCAAGCGAACGTGGAATTAATGTTGACCTCAAAAAGGAAATGCCAAGTGCTACATTTGAAAATGCAGAAGAACTTGTAAATGCCATTAAATTAAATAATTATGATTTTGATATGCTTTACAAATTCAAATGCGAATATGTTGAAAATACTAAGGCTAACAATGCAGAAATACTTGCTAAGTTTGTTTCTATGTTGCTCAAAGCTTAGAATTTATATTAAAGAAGGCAAAAACAATGGAATATACGTTTTCTGACAAAATATCTTCTCTTCAGCCAAGTGCTATAAGAGAAATACTTAAGGCAACGGCCGATCCTAAAATTATTCCTCTTGCAGCAGGTAATCCGGCACCCGATGCTTTTCCTGTAGAAGAGGTTAGGGCTATTGCTGCTCAAATTCTTGACTCTCGCCCTATCGATGCACTTCAATACGGCGTGTCCGAGGGATATCAGCCGCTTCGTGATACTGTCAAAAAGTGGATGAGTAATCACGAAAATATCGGCAGAGATTTTGACGATATTATTATCGTATCGGGCGCTACTCAGGTTATGGATTTAACTACAAAGGTGCTTTGCAACGAAGGCGATACCGTTATTTGTGAAGAACCGTCGTTTATCGGCTCGCTTAATTGCTTTCGCTCATACGGCTGTAAGCTTAAAGGTGTTCCTGTCGAGGCTGACGGAATGAATGTTGAGCTTCTCGAGCAAGCACTTAAAACAACGCCTAACGCTAAATTTATTTATACCATTCCTAATTTTCAAAATCCGTCGGGTGCTACAATGTCACTCGAAAAGAGAAAAAAACTTTATGCACTTGCTAAGCAGTACGGCGTTATGATTTTGGAGGACAATCCATACGGCGATTTGAGAGTTTGCGGCGAAGCGCTTCCTACAATTAAGTCTATGGATGAGGACGGAATTGTTATTTATGCCGGCTCATTTTCAAAAATACTTTCACCGGGATTGCGTGTAGCATATTGTATTGCTCCTCAAAAGGTTATCGCTAAAATGACAGTCGGCAAGCAGGCTTCGGATGTTCATACTCCTTGCCTTAATCAAATGATTGTTGACGAATGGTTTAAGCAGTATGACGTTGATGCTCATATTAAGCATATTCAGGATATTTACAGAAATAAGCTTAATCTTATGTGCGACTGTATTGATGAACACCTCGGCGATTTTGTGGAGTACGTCAAGCCGCAGGGCGGTCTTTTCGTATGGTGCAAGCTTCCTGATGATGTCGATATGCTCGACTTTGTTAAAAAAGCAGTTGAAAAGAATGTTGCTGTCGTTCCCGGCAATGCGTTTTTAATGGACGATACGCAAGAATCACATTTCATTCGTCTTAATTTTTCAACCCCAAGTGATGACGGAATTATCAATGGAGTTAAGGCTTTGGGCGAAGTAGCTAAATCATATAGATAATCGGAGAATAACTATGGCAGAAGAAATTAAAAAAGAACGTAAAAAAAGAAGTCTTTCACTTATTCAGCCGACCTCTGTTCCGACTTTGGGTAACTATCTCGGCGCTATGCGTGGCTGGAAAGACTTTCAGGATGATTTTGATACAGTTTTCGGCATTGCCGATTTACACTCAATTACAGTAAGGCAGGACCCGCAAAAGCTCAGAACTCAAACTACTCAGCTTTATGCGCTTCTTATGGCTACGGGTCTTGACCCTGATAAGAGTATCCTCTTTATTCAGTCGCACGTGCCTCAGCATTCTCAGCTTGCTTGGATTCTTAATTGCTATACTCAATTCGGTGAGCTTAACAGAATGACGCAGTTTAAGGATAAATCTCAGCAGCACGCAGACAATGTTAATGCAGGTCTTTTCACTTATCCGTCGCTTATGGCTGCCGATATTCTTCTTTATCAGGCAGATGTTGTGCCTGTCGGTGTTGACCAAAAGCAGCATCTTGAAATCACAAGGGATATTGCAGAACGCTTTAACGGAATTTACGGCAATGTGTTTACCATTCCTGAACCTTATATTACTAAGACTGCTGCTAAGGTTATGAGCCTTGCTGACCCAACAAGAAAGATGAGTAAGTCCGACCCTAACCCTAAGGGCACTGTTTATCTTACAGATGAGCCTAATGTAATTATGAAGAAGTTTAAGAGTGCAGTAACAGACAGCGAAATGAGCGTTCGTTATGCCGAGGGTAAAGACGGAATCAATAATCTTATGTCAATTTATTCTGCTGTTACAGGCAAGGATTTTGATACTATCGAATCGGAATTTGCAGGAAAGGGTTATGGCGATTTCAAGACAGCGGTAGGCGAAGCTGTTGTTGCCGAGCTTGAACCTGTGCAAAAGCGCTATAATGAGTTTATGAAAGATAAAGCATATCTTCAGGAAAAATGGACTCAGGGTGCAGACCTTGCTCAACGTGTATCTCAGCGCACACTTGACAAGGTAATGAAAAAGGTAGGCTTTGTGCTTAAATAATTTAATGTTTCTAAATATGATAAAAGCTCGTAAATCCTTGTGTTTACGGGCTTTTTTGTATACTTTTTTGGTTTGCCTGAAAAAGAATTTGAAAATTTTTCAAAAAAATACTAAAAACCTATTGACAAAATAGGTAATGTAGTGTATAGTTTAGACATCACAGAAAAACCTACAAACCACGTAGGTAATAAGGGGAATGTTAAAGGAGAGATTGTTATGATAAAAATCTATAGCAAATTAACAGTCGCAAATATTAAAAATCAACGAATGTGTTTTCGATGTTATATGTGATTATTCACGAAAAAATATTATAGCTTTAAATTTTAACTACTAAACATAAAAATCAATTTTTAACATCGAAAGGAAATAACATTATGTCAGATTATAAATATCATTTTGAAACACTTCAGCTTCACGTAGGACAGGAAGAGCCGGATCCGGCTACAGATTCAAGAGCAGTTCCGATTTATCAGACTACTTCTTATGTATTCAAAAACAGCGACCACGCACAAGCAAGATTCGGTCTTGCAGATGCGGGTAACATTTACGGCAGACTTACAAATTCAACTCAGGACGTTTTTGAAAAGAGAGTTGCGGCTCTTGAGGGCGGTGTAGCTGCTCTTGCAACAGCTTCCGGTGCAGCGGCACTTGCTTATACATTTCAGGCTCTTGCTCAGGCAGGCGACCACATTGTATCGGCTAAGACAATCTACGGCGGCACATATAACTACCTTGAGCACACATTTTCGCAGTTTGGTGTAAACACAACATTTGTTGACCCTGACGACCTTTCAAATTTTGAAAATGCTATTCAGGATAACACAAAGGCAATCTTTATCGAAACACTCGGTAATCCTAATTCAAATCTTGTTGATATTCAAAAGCTTGCAGATATTGCTCATTCACACAATATTCCGCTTGTTATAGATTCAACATTTGCAACACCTTATCTTTTAAGACCTATTGAATACGGCGCAGATATCGTTGTGCACAGTGCAACTAAATTTATCGGCGGTCACGGCACAACACTCGGCGGTGTAATCGTTGACAGCGGCAACTTTGATTGGAAAGCAAGCGGAAAATATCCGCAGATTGCAGATCCTAACCCAAGCTATCACGGTGTATCATTCCAAGAGGCAGCAGGTCCTGCGGCATTTGTAACATATATTCGTGCTATCATTCTTCGTGATACGGGTGCTACAATTTCACCGTTTAACGCATTCCTTCTTCTTCAAGGACTTGAAACTCTTTCGCTTCGTGTTGAGCGTCACGTTGAGAACACAAAGAAGGTTATTGAATATCTTGTTAATAATCCAAAGGTTGAAAAGGTTAATCACCCAAGCGTAGATTCAAGATATAAGGACCTTTACAATAAATACTTCCCTAACGGAGCAGGTTCTATCTTTACATTTGAAATCAAAGGCGGAGAGGCTGAAGCTAAGAAGTTTATCGACAGCTTAAAAATTTTCTCAATCCTTGCAAATGTAGCAGACGTTAAATCACTCGTTATTCACCCTGCAACCACAACACACAGCCAGCTTAGTCCCGAAGAGCTTGCTGAGCAGGATATTAAGCCTAATACAATCAGACTTTCTATCGGTACAGAGCATATTGACGATATTATTCACGATCTCGACGAAGCTTTCGCCGCAATCGACTAATTCTAAATTATTTGATTAATTATTAAGGAGATTATTTATTATGGCTATCTATAAATCAGCACTCGACCTTGTAGGCAATACACCTCTTCTTGAGGTTACACATTTTGAAAAAGACAACAATCTTGAAGCAACAGTTCTTGTTAAGCTTGAATACTTTAATCCGGCAGGCTCTGTTAAGGACAGAATTGCTAAGGCAATTATCGAAGATGCAGAAAAGACAGGCAAACTTAAGCCTGACTCGGTAATTATTGAGCCTACAAGCGGTAACACGGGTATCGGTCTTGCATCTGTTGCAGCTGCAAAGGGTTACAGACTTATTATCACAATGCCTGAAACCATGAGCGTTGAAAGACGCAATCTTATGAAAGCATACGGCGCAGAACTTGTTCTTACAGACGGTGCAAAGGGTATGAAGGGTGCTATTGCTAAGGCAAATGAGCTTGCCGATGAAATTCCTAACAGCTTTATCGCAGGTCAGTTTACAAACCCTGTAAACCCGGCTACTCATAAGGCAACAACAGGTCCTGAAATTTGGAACGATACCGAAGGTAAGGTTGATATCTTTATTGCAGGCGTCGGCACCGGCGGTACACTTTCAGGCGTAGGCGAATACCTTAAGAGCAAAAATCCGGACGTTAAGATTGTTGCGGTTGAGCCTGCTACTTCTCCTGTTCTTTCAAAGGGCACGGCAGGTCCTCATAAAATTCAAGGTATCGGCGCTGGCTTTGTTCCCGATACTCTTAACACAAAGATTTATGACGAAATTATCACGGTTGAAAATGAGGATGCATTCGCAACAGGTAAGGCATTTCCTAAGCAGGAGGGTGTACTTGTAGGTATTTCAAGCGGTGCGGCTCTTTGGGCAGCTAAGGAGCTTGCTAAAAGACCTGAAAATAAAGGTAAGACAATTGTTGCTCTTTTACCTGATACAGGTGACAGATATCTTTCAACTCCGCTTTTCAGCGAGTAATAAACACAGATATAATATTTCCCTTATATCATTAAATCGAGGCTCGGACTTAACGGTCCGGGTCTTGATTTTTTCCTTTATGCTCAAATGACACCGCTATATTTAAAAAAATTTTGATAAAATCAGCGAAATATAATAAAATTTATAATTTATTATTGATATTAATTTGACAAAGTGTTAAAATCTATAATAGGCAAATTTGGAATAATTTAAATTTTCATATATGCTCTGTCACATTTTCAAGGAGGAAAAAACAGTGAACGACTCAAAAGCACTTAAAAGACTTGAAGCACTTTTTGATGACGGCTCATTTACCGAGATTGATGCTTACGCTAAATCAGCTGACGGTTCGGTTGAGGTTGTTGCCGGCTTCGGAACAGTAAACGAGTGCGCAGTATATGCGTTTTCACAGGATATTACTGTTGACGGCGGTGCTGTAAGTGTTGCACAGTGTGCTAAAATTAAAAAGATTTACGATCTTGCATTAAAAACCGGTTGTCCGGTTATCGGTGTGTATGATTCAAACGGTGTTAAGCTTACCGAGGGATTTGAGGTTATGAATGCCTATGGCGAGCTTGTTAAAGCATCAACATCAATGAGTGGCGTATGCCCTCAAATTTCTATTATCGCAGGCTCTTGCCTCGGTACATCTGCTCTTATTGCTAATATGGCTGATGTAGTTATAGCAGTTAAGGACGCTGATTTTTATGTAACTGCTCCGAGCGAGGTTACAGCCGAGGAAAGCTATGAAGCAGGAACAGTCGATGTTCTTTGTGATACTTTTGAAGAGGCAGTTGATGCTGCTAAGAATATTGCATCTCTTCTTCCGTCTAACAATATTTCTCCTGCTCCTCTTTTTGAGTTTGCAGCACCGAGCACTTTTGCTAATGACGGCGATGATGCTATGACTGTTATTAACAGTATTGCAGATGCAAATTCAGTTGTTGAACTTAAGGGCGGATATTCAGAAAACAAATGCAAAACCGTTCTTGCAACCGTTATGGGAACAACAGTAGGTTTTGTTGCATTTGAGGGCGAGCCTATTTGCCCTTGTTGCTCATATAAGGCTGAGGCTATGGTTAAGCTTTGCGATGCTTATTCAATCCCTGTTGTTACATTGGTTAATGCAAACGGCGCAGTTAATAAGGCAGGCAAGGAAAATCAGTGCCTTACAGCGTTTACTAAGCTTACAAGCGCTTATGCTACCGCTACAACACCTAAGATTTCCGTTATCACCGGAAACGCAGTAGGTATTGCTTATATCGCTCTTGCAGGTAAGGGTGCTAATGCAGACTTTACATTTGCTTGGGATAAGAGCGTTGCATCACCGCTTCCGACTGAATCTGCTGTTCAGTTTTTGTTTAATGAAAGACTTGCAAACGGCGAAAGCAAGGAGGAACTTAAGAAGGAATATACAGAAAAGGTTGCTTCTCCGTTTACTGCCGCTGCTTGTGGTGCAGTTGATGATATTTTTGCTCCTGCCGATACTCGTGCAAAGGTTATTGCCGCACTTGATATTCTTGCAGGAAAAAGAGAAAATACTTTACCGAGAAAACATTCTGTTAAATAATGGAGGATAATAAAATGAAAAACTATACAATTACTGTAAACGGTACACCTTATAACGTAACTGTTGAAGAGGGCGCCGGCGCTCCTGTTGCCGCTGCTCCTGTAGCTGCTCCTGTAGCTGCACCGGCTGCCGCACCTGCTCCTGCCGCAGCACCTGCTCCTGCCGCAGCACCTGCTCCTGCACCGGCTGCTGCTCCTGCTCCTGCAACTCAGGGCACAGCAGGTTCAGTTAAGGTTGAAGCTCCTATGCCGGGCACAATCCTTGATGTTAAGGTTTCAGTAGGCGACTCTGTTTCAAGCGGCTCTGTTCTTTGCATTCTTGAAGCTATGAAGATGGAAAATGAAATCGTTGCTCCTCAGGACGGCACTGTTGCTTCTGTTAATGTTTCTAAGGGTGACAGCGTTGAAGCAGGCCAGGTTATCATTACATTAAACTAAGAGGTGTCGTAAATGGCTAAAATCGGAATTACTGAAACAGTCCTCCGTGATGCTCATCAGTCTTTGATTGCAACACGTATGAGAACTGACGAATTTGAGGGCATTCTCGAAAAAATGGATAAAATCGGCTATCATTCACTTGAATGTTGGGGCGGTGCAACATTTGACAGTTGCCTTAGATTCCTTGATGAGGACCCGTGGGACAGGCTTCGTCTTATTCGTAAAAAATGTCCTAATACAAAGCTCCAAATGCTTTTCAGAGGTCAGAATATGCTCGGCTATCGCCATTATTCTGATGAGCTTGTAGATTATTTTGTTAAAAAGAGTATTGATAACGGTATCGATATTTTGAGAATTTTCGACGCTCTTAACGACGTTCGTAATCTTCAAACAGCTATTGATGCCGCTAAGAAATACGGCGGTCACGTTCAGGCGGCTATTTCTTATACAACCGGTCCTGTTTTTGATATTGACTACTATTGCAATTATGCAAAGCAGCTTGAAAATGCAGGTGCTGATTCAATTTGTATTAAGGATATGGCAGGTCTTTTGACCCCTTACGGAACTTATGACCTTGTTAAGGCACTTAAGAGTACAGTCGATATTCCTGTTCAACTTCACTCTCACTATACTTCAGGCCTTGCTTCTATGGTACACCTTAAAGGTATTGAGGCAGGTGTTGATGTAATTGATACTGCCATGAGTCCGCTTGCTATGGGTACTTCTCATCCGGCTACAGAGTCTATGGTAGCTGCACTTAAGGGTACTGAATACGATACAGGTCTTGATATCAAGGCTCTTTCTGAAATTAGAGATTTCTTTACGCCACTTCGTGAAAAATACCTTGCTTCAGGTCTTCTTGACCCGAAAATGCTTGGCGTTGACGCTAATACTCTTCTTTATCAGGTGCCGGGCGGTATGCTTTCTAACCTTGTTTCTCAGCTTAAGCAGGCAGGCAAGGCAGACAAGCTTGACGAGGTGCTTGCTGAGGTTCCGAGAGTAAGAAAGGATTCAGGTTATCCTCCACTTGTTACTCCTACCTCTCAAATCGTTGGTACTCAGGCTGTATTCAACGTTATTATGGGCGAGAGATACAAGATGGTTACTAAGGAATTTAAGGATTTGGTTGCAGGTAAGTACGGTAAGACTCCTTGCGATATTGACCCTGATTTCCAAAAGAAGATTGTAGGCGATGATGAAATTATCACTTGCCGTCCTGCGGATCTTATTCATGATAAGATTGATGATTTCAAGGATGAAATTAAAGAGTATTATGAGCAGGAGGAGGATATCCTTTCATATGCTCAGTTCGGTCAGGTTGCTGTTAAATTCTTCCAAAAGAGAAGAGATAAAAAATACAACCTTGATGGCAAGCATGAGGATTTTGAATCAAAGGTTCACCCTGTTTAATTATTCAATAACTTAATAATAATTATGAAAGGTGTTGCATCAGCAACACCTTTTAGACTGTCGATAAAGCGGCTAAACCGTGCCGAATAAAATTAAATAAGCCCTTTTGCCTCCCTTGCAAAGGGAGGTGGGTGCAACTTGTTGCACTCGGAGGGATTGGAAAAACGGCAAGGACATCGAGTCCTTGCCGTTTTTGGCACTTTCCGTCTTTTGCTCGGGGGAGTGAATTGTGCAAAGCACAAGAGACACGTGGCTCCAAATTCACGTGTGAATTTGGGAGAAACAGTACAGTGTACTGTTTCGTAGCAAGTGGATAAAACAGCACCCACTCGCAAAATACGAAATTTATCTCACTTTCTCGAAGTCTGACAGCGTGTAGAAATTTGTAATTGGACTTTTTCTACACGCTGAAAGGTGTTGCATCAGCAACACCTTTTTTATATATTTTATTTAACATTATGTACTTTAATGTTTATATAATCATTAGCATTTGCATAATAAATGTCTAAAAATGTTCAGAGTTTGTGAACTTATTATGTATAAACTATTGCAAAATATTATATCTTGTGCTATATTAGCATTAGAGTACTGTTTGAATAATTATCATAAATTGGAGGAATTAAAAAGTGAAAGTAACATTCAAAAAGCTATTCGCATGCCTTATGGCTTTGATTATGGTGATGACTGTAACCCCATTCACAGCCGTTACCGCTTCGGCCGCTGAGGCAAAAAGCTCAAACATTGCGGAAACTGAGGCTAAATACAAAACAGCCCCATCAACAACGTTTACCGCCAAGAAGGGTATGAGTGAGGTTTCTTGGCTCAACAGCAGTGAAGTAACTACAACTGAAGGAACAACTTATAAGCAGTCTTTTGCTCCGTCATCAAATGTACTTTATTGGCCGAGCGCTTATGTGGGAACAACAACTAATCTTGACGAGGGCGCAAACAGACTTAATTTAAAAATGTTTTATCCGTCGGCAGTATTGCTTTGGGACGGTAAAACAGACGTTTATATGCCTATTATGGCACTTGCTCAAAATACACAAAAAAGCAATCCTTTGGCATTTGACTCCGGCAGAACAATTTTTTATGCGGCACCTTATGATTTTGAACGTTTAAATGCTGCTACATCTCCTGCTCACAGTACGGATTTTTATGCTGATGAATGGCGTGGTGTTACCGGTTCGAAAAATGAGAATTTTACATTGACCAGATATTCTGACGGCTCAATTTTTGGATTTGCTGCTGAAGTATTAACTTCGTTTATTTTCAAAGGCGAAGGCGCAGGTAAATGCTATAATTTCGGATTATCATGGGAAAATGATGCCGCAAGTTTTCTTCACGTTGACAGTGGCATAACATTTGATTCAAACGGCTACTTAGCTAAAAAACTCTATTGGACAACTAATTCATACAGTGATCCGGAGAAGTTTAATACATCTCAGGATAACAACTCTTGGCAGTCAAGCTCTACAATTTATGTAGTAAACTATGAGCCTGTTGCTGATGCTGCAAATGAAGCGGCAGAATATTTAAAAACTTTAGTTCAAACAGATTATACTCCTGAAGCGGTTAATGCATACTATGATGCTGTTACGGCTCTATATGATTTTGACCCTAACACTTATTTTGACCAAAATGACGGTAAATCCGCAACTGATCTTGAGGATGTTGCTGTTCGTGTAGGTAAGTGCACAACGGAAATTAAAAAACTTGTTGATAATTATAATGTTGCAAAGCAAAATCTTGAAAACAGTAAGCAATACCGTATTTCGTTTACAGATGTAAACGGTACTCTTGTTGCTGACCACTACTACAAGGCCGGCGAAACCATTATTCAGCCAAAGCTTGATAGTGATAAGTTTATAAATACAGACCCTGAAGGTCATTATACTGCTTCTTATAAATGGCAGCCTGCAATTTCAGCTACTGCTACAGCTGATGTAAGGTATGTTGAAAAAGCAGTAATTCCTGCTAAAACACCGCATGAATATCCTGCAAATTATACTCCTGTATATCAAGATGGCAAATATGCACATACACGCAAATGTGCATTGTCTGATTGTGGTTATATTGATTGGGCATATTGCACATTCGTAAAGGATGAAGAAAAATCTAAAGACGCAACTTGCACAACTGATGAAGTCCTTGTAAAGAAATGCTCGGTTTGCGGTCAGTCTTATACCGATAACGTTAATAATAAAAAGAAACTCAATCATGATATGCAGTTGGTAAAAACAGTTGCACCTACATGTTCCGATGAAGGTTATGATTTATATAAGTGTTCAAGATGTGATGTGACTGAAAAAAGAAATATTGTTCCTGCAATTTCCGGAAGTCACGATTGGCAGTTTACTAAAACCGTTGCCCCTACTTGCAACGAGAAAGGTTATGACCTTTATACATGCAAGAAATGTAAATCAACTAAAAAGGAAAATATTCAGCCAATCAATCCATCTAATCACAAATTTATAAAAACAAACACTGTAGCACCTACTTGCACTACAGGCGGCTATGACGTTTATACTTGTGAGCGTTGCGGTAAAACGGAGCATAGAAACGAAGTTCCGGCTATCGCAGGTGGCCATACATATCAGTTTACAAAGACCGTTGCTCCAACTTGCACAGAGCAAGGCTACGACGTTTATACTTGTTCAAAGTGCGGCAATACCGAAAAGAGAAATGTAAAGCCGATTGATTCATCAAATCATAATTACACTGTAAAGGTTGTCGCTCCGACTTGTACTGAAAAGGGATATACAAAATATACCTGTTCACGTTGCGGTAATACATATAATGATAATTACATTAACGCATCCGGCCATTCATTTACAAATTATGTTCTTGACGGCAACGCAACCTGTACTCAAGACGGCACGATGACAGCTCAGTGTGACAAATGTAACGAAACTAATACAATCCCAGCTCCAGGTTCAAAACTCGGTCACGATTATGCGCAAACTGTTACTCCTGCTACTTGTGTTTCAGGTGGATACACAACTTATGTTTGCACAAGATGTAATGACACTTATGTAGGAAATTATGTCGATGCTATCGGCCATAGTTATAATAATGTTGTTACTCCTCCAACCTGTACGGCAGGCGGATATACAACGCATACTTGTGTAAGAGGCGACAGCACATATGTTGATTCTCAAACTTCACCTCTCGGTCATAGCTATGCTGCAACTGTAGTTGCCGCTACAACAACGTCACAAGGCTATACAGTATATACTTGTACACGTTGCGGCGTTAATTATGTAAGCGATTACACACCTGTATTGCCGGCTCTTACTCCGAGTGAAGACAAAATTGCTAAAGAATACGGAGTCGATGCTAAAACAGCTCAGGAAATTAATTACATTTTTATCACTAATAATGTTTCAAGCGATACGGCTTCTTTGACCGAAAGCAAAATGACTGCTAAACCTCCTAAAGGCGACGGCGATTATAAAGGCTCAAACTTCGGACTTTTAAGAGCGCAAACCACTAAACTTAAAAAGAACAGTGTTACCGTTAAATGGAATAAGGTTAAAAATGCAGACGGCTATATTGTTTACGGTGCTAAGTGCGGTGCCAAGAGTAAATATAAGGTTCTTAAGGTGGTTTCAGGTAAGACTACATCCTACACTCATAAAAAGCTTAAGAAAGGCACATATTATAAATATAATATCGTAGCATTTAAATATGTAAACGGTGTTAAGGTTACACTCGCTGCTTCTAAAAAGATTCACGCAACAACTCTTGGCGGTAAATACGGTGTAGCAAAGGCAGTTAAGCTTAATAAGAGTAAGATAAAAATCAAAAAGGGCAAGACCTTTAAGATTAAAGCTTCTGAAATTAAGAAGGATAAGAAAATTAAGAGGCATAGAGCTATTTGCTATGAATCTTCAAATACTAAGATTGCCACAGTAAATTCAAAAGGCAAGATTAAGGCTAAGAAGAAGGGCAAATGCACAATTTATGTATACGCTCAAAACGGTGTTTATAAGACTGTAAAGGTAACAGTTAAATAAAAATCAATAGTTTTGCAGAGGCGGTTGAAAAACTGCCTCTGTTTTTTATTTGACTACGAAATAAATATACCCACCATAAGTTAAAAGGAGCAGTATTCCTTGCCATCTTTGGAATTTTTGCGTTATTATCGTCGGCAAAACCGCAATGCAAATAACTATAAGGCATATTTTCATATCCATACTTACGCTTGAGGCAGAAACTGCAAGTTCACCGCTCCCTCTTGCTATTGAAATTAATGAGCAAAGCGGAAGAATTAATGTTAAATCAATAATGTTTGCACCGAGTATGTTGCCTGCCGAAAGTGTTCCGGATTTCTTTTTGAGCGCCGAAAGCGCCGTTACAAGTTCCGGCAGGGAAGTGCCTATTGCAACTGCAATTACGCTTATCACCCTTTGCGAAATGTGTAAGTTTTTTGCTATTTGAGTTCCTTGCGATACAAGAAGTCTTGCGCCTATAACTATTCCTATTGCGCCGAAAATAAATAAAACAGTACAAAGCACTTTTTCTTTTACTGTAAACTTTTTATCGTTTTCATCGTTTTTCACTTCTTTTTTTATGCTTTTTATGTTTTCAAAAATAAATACTGCAAATACTGATATTAAAAGCGTAACACCTAATGCGGACAAAAAATAATATTCTTTGCTTTCGCCTTTAAATTGTAATGTTTGTTTTTTTGTGATAACACAGCCTATTATTAAAGATATAATTGCTAAAATCATTGAAATACCTTTAAAGAAAATGTCACGCCTTTTTATTTCAAAGGGCATAAAGGTTATGAAAAGTCCTAATATCAGTGCAGTGTTTGCCGTGACAGAGCCTATTGCATTGCCGACTGCCATATCAACGTTTTTGGTTACGGTTGCCTGAACGCTTACTATTATTTCAGGCAGAGTTGTAGCAATTGAAACGATTGTTGCGCCAATTATAAAATTAGGTATTTTAAGCATTTTTGCCGCTTGTGTTGCACTGTCTACAAAAATATCTCCGCCCTTGATTATTAAAAAAAGTCCGATAATAAAAAAGGTGTATGTAAAAATATTCGCCATATCTGTCCGCCTTAAAATTTAGTTGTGTTAAATGCTTATATATGTTATAATATTTCAGTTAATTAATATATGAGGTGACGTTATGTCTAAAAACAAAAAATTCACTCCTTTAATATTTATTCCTATTGCAGTTGCAGTATTCGTGTTAATCTTTCTTGCCGTAAGCGGTCATTTAACTAAAACCGAGGATATAAAAAAGCCTACTGCCGAAACCTCAATTTCAGTCGTTAATGATGAAACGACTGAGCCTACAAGCGCTAATACCGACGGTAAGGTTACTCTTTGCGCAGTTGGTGATAATCTTATTCACAACACCTTGATTGATGCAGGTAAGCAGGAGGACGGAAGCTACGACTATACTTGCCTTTATAAAAATATTGCTCCCGTTATTCAAAAATATGATATGTCCGTAATTGACCAGGAAACAGTTTTGGGCGGCTCTGAATTTGAATATACCGGTTATCCTGTTTTTAATTCTCCGCAAGAAATCGGCGACGCTGCTATTAAGGCAGGCTTTGATATTTTCAATTGCGCAAATAATCATATTATGGATAAAGGCTCTCAGGGCGTTATGAATGAAATTGATTATTTCAAAAAGCAAAAGGATATTGTTTATCTTGGCATTAACGAGGACGAGCAGAGTTATAACACTGTTAAATATTATGTAAAAAACAATATAACATTTGCGCTTCTTAATTATACCTATGGCACAAACGGAATTGACTTGCCAAGCGATAAGCCGTGGCTTGTTAATTTGATGAATAAGGACAAGGTTACTAAGGATATAAAAGAGGCAAGGGAAAACGCCGACGTTGTAATCGTGTTCCCTCATTGGGGAACGGAAAACAGCTTTGGTATATCTGATTATCAAAAGGAATATACCGAGCTTTTTAGTTCTCTCGGAGTTGACCTTGTTATCGGTTGTCACCCTCACGTTATTCAGCCGGTTAAAGAGGTTACTAATGACAAGGGGCATAAAATGCTTGTCTATTATTCTCTCGGTAATTTTATTTCTCATCAAATTGAAATTGACCAACTTTGCGGCGGTATGGCAAGTGTTGATATTGAAAAGAAAAACGGCGAAATCACAATTGAGGGCAAACTTGTACCGATTGTAACTCATTACAGCAGAACTGACAGCGGCAAATTTACATTTGATGTCTATAAGCTGAGTGATTATAATGATGAGCTTGCCTCCTCACATTCTCAAAAGGGCGGCACACCCGAATATTATAATAAGCTTGTTAAAAAGGTTGTAGATGAAAAATACCTCGATTTATCGAAATAGTCTATTTTTTGTCATTTTGTATAAAAACTTTTAACATGAATTATTGCTCATATAGTAAATTGACAAAATTGTATAAAATCGTTGACAAACGTAAATTTGCTGACTATAATGAAATTGTAGTAAGAACAAAGGCGTTCCGAGTGAATTCGGAGCGCCTGTTTTTTTGCTTTATTTTATTAAAACAAATTCTTAAGAGAGGAGTATTTACTATGAGTAAGTACACAAAGGAAGAAATCCTTAAAAGCGCACAGGAAAACGGCGTAGAATTTATCAGACTTCAGTTTACAGACGTTTTCGGCATTATGAAAAACGTTGCTATCACAAGCTCACAGCTTGAAAAAGCACTTGATAATGAGTGTATGTTTGATGGCTCGTCAATTGACGGCTTCGTAAGAATCAACGAAAGTGATATGTATCTTCATCCTGATTATGATACATGGACAATTTTCCCTTGGAGAAAGCACCAGAATGCTCAGACAGCTCGTCTTATTTGCTCTGTTTATTGTGCAGATAATGAGACTCCGTTCCTTGGCGACCCAAGAAACGTTCTTCAGAAGGTTATGAATGAAGCTGCTGAAATGGGCTACAGCTTTAACGTAGGTCCTGAATGTGAGTTTTTCCTCTTTAAGCTTGATGAAGACGGTAATCCGACAACTACAACAGGTGATGAGGGTGGTTACTTTGACCTTAACCCAATCGACCATGGCGAAAACTGCCGTCGTGATATTTGCCTTGCTCTTGAGGAAATGGGATATACAATTGAAGCGTCTCACCATGAGGTTGCTGAAGGACAGCACGAAATTGATTTCAAGTTTGATGAGGTTATGACAAGTGCTGACCGTGTAATGACATTTAAGCACGTTGTTAAAACTTATGCTACAAAGCATGGCCTTCACGCAACATTTATGCCAAAGCCGATTTACGGTATTAACGGTTCAGGTATGCATACTAATATGTCACTTATGACTAAAAATGCTGAGGGCAAAACAGTTAATGCTTTCTATGATTCTGAAAGCGAAGACGGTCTCAGCGAGGTTGCTCATTACTTTATCGGCGGACTTCTTAAGCACGTTAAAGGTATTGCCGCTTATTCAAACCCGACTGTAAATTCATATAAGAGACTTGTACCGGGCTATGAAGCTCCTACTTATATCGTTTGGTCAGCATCTAACCGTTCTTGTCTTGTTCGTATTCCTGCCGCAAGAGGTGTGGGTACTCGTGTTGAACTTCGTTGTCCTGACCCAACCTGCAATCCTTATCTTGAAATGGCACTTTGCCTTGCAGCCGGTCTTGACGGAATTAAGAACAAAATTACTCCTGCTCCGGCAGTAGATTATAATGTATTTGACCTTTCAAGTGAAGAACTTGAAGAAAGAGGTATCGATTGTCTTCCTGGCTCACTTGAAGAGGCTGTTAAGGCTTCAGAGGCTGACCCATTTGTTAAGGAAACAGTAGGCGAGCACGTATTCAACGCATACACAGAAGGCAAGAAGGCTGAATGGGACGAATACAGAACAAAGGTTTCACAGTGGGAAATCGACAGATATATGGTTAACTATTAATTTTTACTTAACCCTCTCTTATGGCATTTATGCCATTTAGCCAAGCCGATATCATTTCGGTGTCGGTTTGGCTTATTTTTTCAGCACAATGGGGTGCGACAATGCGATTGCATTTGCCGCACCCTGTTTTTTTATTTCTTTTTGTCATTACAAACTATATAATTTGAGGAGGAAGAATAAATGGACATAACATCTATTCTTGAAAAGGTCGACAGCGAAATGTTCGGCATCTGGTTTTTGATTGGTGCGGCTCTCGTTTTCTTCATGCAATGCGGTTTTGCTATGGTTGAAACGGGATTTACACGTGCAAAAAATGCGGGCAATATTATAATGAAAAATCTTATGGATTTTTGCATCGGTACTCCGATGTTTATATTGCTCGGTTTTGGTCTTATGATGGGTGAAGAGGTCTTAGGCGGCTTTTGCGGTATGCCAACCTTGGGCGTTTTCACAAATTATCAAAACTTTGATTGGTCAAACTTTGTGTTTAACCTTGTGTTCTGCGCTACAGCGGCAACTATTGTTTCCGGTTCAATGGCGGAGCTTACAAAGTTTTCAAGCTATTGTATTTATTCGGCAGTAATTTCTGCTGTCGTTTATCCAATCGAGGCAGGTTGGATTTGGAATTCAAACGGTTGGCTTGCTAATCTTGGCTTCCATGATTTTGCAGGCTCTTGCGCTATTCATACGGTTGGCGGTATAACTGCATTTATCGGCGCAATTATGGTCGGTCCCCGTATCGGTAAATATGTTGAGGATAAAAAAACAGGTAAAAAGGTGGCAAAGGCAATTCCTGGTCACTCACTTACTCTCGGCGCACTCGGTGTATTTATCCTTTGGTTTGGATGGTACGGTTTCAACGGTGCAGCAGCAAAGAGCGGACCTCAGCTTGCTTCTATCTTTTTAACAACAACATGTGCACCTGCTATTGCAACTTGTGTAACTATGATTTTTACTTGGATTAAAAACGGTAAGCCGGACGTTTCAATGTCACTTAATGCTTCACTTGCAGGTCTTGTTGCAGTAACAGCAGGATGTGATGTTGTCGATGCTCTCGGTTCTTGCCTTATCGGTGCGATTTCCGGTATCCTCGTAGTTGTTGCTGTTGAATTTATTGATATTAAGCTTAAGGTCGACGACCCTGTAGGCGCCGTAGCAGTTCACTGTGTAAACGGTATGTGGGGCACAATTGCAGTAGGTCTTTTCGCAACAACTTCTGTTCCGGGCAACGATTCGTTTAAAGGCCTTTTCTACGGCGGCGGTTTCTCACTTCTCGGCAAGCAACTTTTAGGTCTTGTTTGTGTTGCAGCTTGGACAATTGTTACAATGACAATCGTATTCCTTATTATTAAGAAAACTAACGGACTGCGTGTATCTGAGGATGAAGAAATCAAGGGTCTTGACGCTACAGAACATAATCTTCCGTCAGCTTATGCAGACTTTATGCCGGCTATGGCATTTGCTACATCGTCATCAATTAAAGCATCTGCCCCTAAGGCAAGTGTTCCGGCTTCGCCTCTTGCACCTGTTGAAAAGGCAGTTGAGGTTGAAACTTATACAACTAAAAAATCGCCTGAGCTTTCAAAGGTAGTTATGATATTTAATCCTGCCAAGTTTGAAGATGTCAAAACTGCTATGAATTCGATAGGCGTCACCGGAATGACCGTAACAAATGTAATGGGCTGCGGTATTCAAAAGGGTCATATCAGAAAATATCGTGGTATTGAAATTGAAGAAATGAATCTCAATCCAAAAATGAAGCTTGAAATGGTTGTTTCGGCAGTGCCTGTTGAAAAGGTTGTTGAAACTGCAAGAGACGTTCTTTATACAGGTAATATCGGTGACGGTAAAATCTTTATATATGATGTGGAGGATGCCGTAAAGGTTCGTACAGGCGAGCGTGGATATGACGCTTTGCAGGGCGAAGATGATGTTTAATACTTGTTTAATTTAATCTTTCACAAATATTTGTATTTGTTATTTTCTACCTAAGGAAAAGCAGGATTGCAATTGCAGTCCTGCTTTTCCTATTGCATAATTATAATATGGTATTCATTAGAATACGCATAAGTATACAACAATGTTAACAAATACTGTGATATTATACATAAATAAAGCGAAAAATTGCTTTAATTTTGTAATTTGTATAATTGACTACAGTGCATTATTTATTGTAAAATTAATTTAACGGTGATATTTAATGAACATAATGTTCATAAAATTTATATTATCATTTCTATTTAACTTAAGGAGAGGATATTATGTTGAAAGAGGGAGAAATCAGGATTCCGTCAGGCTGTGCCATTGCTGCAATAATCGACAGAAAAGGCAATCGTATCAACGGTTCGGAAATTATTAAATCTATCGCTCTTATGCATGACAGGTCTAACGGTCTTGGCGGCGGCTTTGCGGCTTACGGCATTTACCCTGAACACAAAGACGAATACGCAATTCACGTTTTCTATGATTCTAACGAAGCAAAAAAACAATGTGAGGATTTTCTTTTTAGGCATTTCAATATTGATGTTGCTGAAAGAATACCTACCCGTCAGGTACCAAGTATTGAAAAAGGACCTGATATTTGGAGATATTTCGGCAAGGCTAACCGTGTTCGTATGAAGGATGCACGTCAGGATGAACTTGAATATGTTGCTCAGTGCGTAACCAAGGTTAACAACGCTATTGACGGCGCATATATTTTTTCAAGTGGTAAAAATATGGGCTGTTTTAAAGCAGTAGGATATCCTGAGGATGTCGGCGAGTTTTATATGCTTGACCAATATGAGGCGTATATTTGGACTGCTCACGGCAGATTTCCAACCAACACCCCCGGCTGGTGGGGCGGTGCTCATCCGTTTAATATTCTTGACTGGTCAATCGTTCATAACGGCGAAATTTCTTCTTATGACACTAACCGCAGATATATTGAGCAGTTTGGCTATATTTGCACAATGCAGACAGATACCGAAGTTATCACTTATCTTTTTGACCACCTTTTGCGCCACCATAATCTTCCTATCGAGGTTGCCGCTGATGTTCTTACAGCGCCTGAATGGGAGGAGATAGATAAAATGGACGATGACAGAAAGGAATATTTCACAAATCTTCGTTCAATTTATAACGGCGCTCTCGTAAACGGTCCTTTCTCCGTAATTCTCGGTTCTAATAAAGGGCTTCTTGCTATTAATGATAGGCTTAAGCTTCGTTCGCTTACTGCGGCAACAAAGGGCAATAGGGCATATTTTGCTTCTGAGGAATCGGCTATCAGAATTATTTGCCCTGATCCTGAAAAGGTATGGTCTGTTTCAGGCGCCGAGCCTGTATTTATTCCGCTCGAAATTGATGATGAGGAGGTTGAGGACTGATGATTAATTATATTCCACGTAAATTTACTGTTATTCGTGATAGAGAATTATGTATTAACTGCGGCTGTTGTGTTCGTCAGTGCTCAAACGAATGTCACTATTTTGATGAGGACGGCAAAACCGTATTGGTTAATTCAAAAAATTGCGTTGCGTGTCACAGGTGTGTTGACCTTTGTCCTACAGGTGCGCTTCGCATAGAAAAATATGTTTGCGATTATCGTGATAATGCAAACTGGACTCCTACCTATCAGCAAGAAATTTGCCGTCAGGCAGATACAGGCTCTGTTCTTCTTTCGGCAATGGGTAATCCTAAGCCTTATCCAATTTATTGGGATAAAATCTTGCTTAATGCATCACAAGTAACCAACCCGTCTATCGACCCGCTTCGTGAGCCGATGGAAATTCGTACTATTTTAGGCCGTAAGCCTAATAAGCTTGAGGTTGAAAGAAAGGGTAAATCAATTACTAAAATGCCGCCTCAGGTTATGCTTGAAACACCTATAATGTTTTCAGCTATGAGTTTTGGCTCAATCTCTCTTAATGCTCAAAAATCGCTTGCAATGGCGGCTGTTGAGCTTGGAACGCTTTTTAATACAGGCGAAGGCGGACTTCATCCTGATTTGCGCTCTTTTGGCGATTATGCAGTTGTTCAGGTTGCTTCCGGTCGTTTTGGCGTTCATAAGGATTATCTTAATAATTCTAAATTTATTGAAATCAAAATCGGTCAAGGTGCTAAGCCGGGTATCGGCGGTCATCTCCCCGGTGAAAAGGTTAATGTAGAGGTATCAAATGCACGTATGATTCCTGAGGGATCAGATGCTATTTCTCCTGCTCCTCACCACGATATTTATTCTATTGAGGACTTACGCCAGCTTATTTGGTCGCTTAAGCAGGCAACTCATAATAAAAAGCCTGTTTCCGTTAAAATTGCCGCAGTACATAATGTTGCCGCAATTGCATCCGGTGTTGCAAGAGCAGGTGCGGATATTGTTGTAATTGACGGTTTTAGAGGCGGTACGGGTGCCGCACCTACAAGAATAAGAGATAATGTAGGTATTCCTATTGAACTTGCACTTGCAGCAGCTGACCAAAGGCTTCGTGACGAGGGTATTCGTTCAACCGTTTCTCTTGTTGCCGCAGGTTCGTTCCGTTGTTCATCCGATATTGTTAAAGCAATTGCTCTCGGTGCAGATGCCTGTTATGTTGCTTCTGCTCCCCTTATTGCAATGGGCTGCCATATGTGCCAAACATGTAATACCGGTAAGTGTAATTGGGGCATTGCTACTCAGCGTCCTGACCTTACACGTCGTCTTAATCCTGAAATCGCACATAAAAGGGTAATCAATTTAATAAACGCTTGGAATCACGAAATTAAAGAAATTATGGGCGGTATGGGTATTAACTCTATTGACTCGCTTCGTGGTAACAGACTTATGCTTCGTGGTATCGGTCTTAGTGATAGAGAACTTGAAATACTCGGTATTAAGCATGCCGGCGAATAAGGAGGGCATAGATATGAAAAAAGTTTTCGCAAGAGAAGAACTTTGCATAAACTGCCGCCTTTGCGAGGTTTATTGCAAAACAGCTCATTCAAAATCTAAAAACGTAGTTAAAGCATATAAATCGGAAAATCCTGAACCTGTAAGCAGAATTTCTGTTTTCGGCGATAAGGTCGCTTCCGTTGCAGTCAATTGCCGCCATTGCGATGACCCTGCATGTGTTAAGGCTTGCATTACGGGCGCAATGACTAAGGATAAAAAAACAGGCATTGTATCTGTTAACGAGGATAAGTGCATAGGCTGTATGACTTGCCTTGCAGTTTGCCCAATCGGTTGTATTAAGCAGGGCAATATTGCATATAAGTGTGACCTTTGTCAGGGCGAAGAACCGGCTTGTGTTAAAAATTGCCCTAATAATGCTTTGCTCTGGCTTGAGGTAGGAGGTGCTAAATAATGAATTATGTTATTGTAGGCGCTTGCGCCGCAGGTCTTGCTGCTGCTGAGGCTGTCAGAAAAGCCGATGCCAAGGGTAATATCACAATGCTTACAGAGGAGGCTTATTTCCCGTATTCACGCCCTTCTATCAGCTATTTTCTTAAGGGTAAGGTTAAGGAAAGCGATATGGCTCTTCGTAAGCCGTCTTTTTATAAAACAAATAATATAAATGTTATTACAAATGCTAAGGTAACCTCTATTGACAGAAAAAATAAAACTGTTAAGGTCGGCAAAAAATCATATCCTTATGATAAGCTTTGCCTCGCAACAGGCTCAAAGCCGTTTGTGCCTCCTATGGAAAATGTTGAGGGCAAGGAAAATGCGGTTACATTTCTTGATTTAGCTTCTGCAAAGGAGCTTAAGTCTCTTGCAAATGAAAACACAAAAGCTGTTGTAATCGGTGCAGGTCTTATCGGTATGAAAGCTGCCGAGGGTCTTGTTAAAATATGCAAAAGCGTAGATGTTGTTGAACTTGCACCGAGAGTTTTACCGTCAATTCTTGATAAAACTTCTGCACGTCAAGTTAAAAAGCATTTGGAAAATAACGGCATTAAATTTCATTTGGAAAATACTGTTGTTAAGGCTCAATCAAAGGGTAAGCATATTACAGGTGTAACTCTTAAAGACGGCAAAACATTAAAATGCGATTTGCTTGTTCTTGCAGTCGGTGTAAGACCTCAGTGCGAACTTGCCGAAAGCGCAGGGCTTGAGGTGAATAGGGGTATTATTACCGATATTCACACTATGCAAACGAGCGATAAGGATATCTATGCGGCAGGTGACTGCACCGTATCTGTTGATATGCTTGACGGTTCAAAAAAAATTATTGCTCTTTGGCCTAACGCAGTGCAGCAGGGCAGAGTTGCCGGCTATCAAATGGCAAGTGAAAGCAATACGGTAGACGGTACTTATTCTGTAAACGCTATTGACTTTTTCGGCCTTCGTATTTGCACCTGCGGTCTTATCAATGCTCAAGGTGAGCAATATTTTGATAAAATTAAATCTGACGGCGATGTATATAAAAGGCTTGTATTTGAGGGTGACAGGCTTGTAGGCTTTGTTCTTATCAATTCAAGCGAAAATGCAGGAATTTATACAAATCTTATTTCAAATAAGGTTGAACTTTCTACTCTTGAAGGCGATATTATGGAAACACCGTCAATATTTTTGTTTGATAAGGATACAAGAATTCAAAAGCTGAGAGGAGGCATTTTGTTATGATTATCGAAGCAGGACTTACTCGATATGAAGCAGTAAATAAGGAAATTGAAAAGCAACTTGAAAAGCAAAATAAGGTTACTGTTAAAGATGTCAACGGTCAGCGTTATATCGGTTGTGCTCTTGATGAGGGCAAAACAATTGAGGTTTACGGTACTCCGGGCAACGATATGGCTTGCTATTTAAACGGCGGCAGGGTAGTCGTTTACGGCAATTGTCAGGATGCAGTCGGTAATACAATGGGCGGCGGCGAAATTGTTGTTCACGGTCACTCCGGTGACGCTATGGGTTACGGTATGCGTGACGGCCAAATTTATATCCGTGATAACGTTGCTTGTCGTGGCGGTATTCATATGAAAGAATTTAGGCAAATGCGCCCTGTTCTTGTTATCGGTAAAAATGCCGGCTCGTTTCTCGGCGAATATATGGCAGGCGGCACTATCGTATTGTTGGGCCTTGATATGAAAAGGGGCGAAAAGCTTTTCGGCACTCATTGCGCATCCGGTATGCACGGCGGCAAAATCTTTGTCCGTGGAACATTTCCTAAAGAAAATATTTCTCAGAATATTAAGGTTCAGGCTCTTGATGATGATGATAAAAAAGAACTTGACGAATATATTAAAAAATATTGCAAGTATTTTAATAAGGATTATAATGAAATTATGCAAAAGCCTTTTAAAAAGCTCGTTGCGGCAACATCACGTCCTTATGCAAATCTTTATACACCTAATTGATAAAAGCTACATTTTAAGGGATAGATTTCTTAGCGAAATCTATCCCTTAAAAAATTTAAACCTTAAAGTTTGTTTTAAATTGTATTTTAATCATAAAACAAAATATTTCAATTGCCTTTCAAGTGTTATTGAAAAATATAAAATTGAAAAGTGTTAGAAAAAGTGTTAGAAAACAGAAAAAAATAAGAGCCAAATCAATTAAGATTTGGCTCTATATCAATGTCTTTGTACAGCATATTTGATACAATGTGACCACTTGCATATTACTTTTTGTGTAAGTTTTAATTAGCCGAATTTTCCAACATAAGATGTAATTATTACATATTTTATTTAACTTAATGATTTAAAATCTTCGCTTTCAACCCATTTTTTACATTCACTTGCTCTAACAGCATTAAATGGATGAGTTTGATTAACTAATACTAAAAATTCTAATGTTTTATCCCATTTTGAAGCATTTATCATTTCTAAATAATCATCTGCTTGTTTCATAAATAAATCTTTACTTGCAGTAAGATTTAGGTCTTTATCATATCCTGCAAAACGCATGCACATTTCAATTATGTTTTTGTCTGTTCCATCATACAATGCCGCAGCTCTATCCGCGGATAATTCACTACATCTCTCCCAATGATACAAAGCAACTTGCAAAGGAAGTGATAATACTCCTCCTAATCCAAAATAACTTGCCACAGAATTAGCACCACTAATAAGTAAATTAGCAATAGTTGTATATAAAGTATGATGACAAGCAATATGGCCACACTCATGAGCAATAACAGTCGGTAATAATTCCATAGGCATAGTTTCTAACAATCCAGATGTAATAACAATAAATGGTTTTGTGTCTCCATAAGTATATGCATTTGGCACAACATCAAGTTCAAGATATATTTCAGGAATATCAATACCTAATTTTTCACAAATCGGAGGTAACATGTTATATATTTCTGGCATTTGATTTTCATCAATTCTTATATTACTCGAAAGATTAAGAATTCTATATTCCTTTTCATTGAATACTTTAATGAATTTCTTCATTATCGTAGCAAATCCGGGAATAGCTTTTAATGCCTTCAGAGCTTTTCTATCCGATTCATGTATGTAAGGCACATTATAAAATTCATCTTTTTTCTTTTCATCATTGTATTTTTCGCCATTTTCATCATTTGATTCATTCAATTTAAAACCACAATTGGGACAGAAGTTTGAGCCATTTGGAATTTCGGAATTGCAAGCTGGGCAATTCTGTTTGCTTTTCTTAACAGTATTTATAGTTTCTTGTTTAATGTTTTCTAAATTTTCTTTTGAAAAAAGTGCCATTATAACTCCTCCATCTATAAAATCAACTTATAGTTCTATTATAAAGTATTAAAAAGTTTTTTTCAAGAAATAAATATTTGATATCTGTATATTTTCACATAAAGCATTAAGTTTTCACGGAGTGTAAAAATTAGTCTATTTTACTATAAAATCGAATATTAAAACAGCGTCTGCTGATAAGACAAAAACATCAACAAACGCTGAAAAGCCTTTATTTACAAGGCTTTAGGAAAAAATAAGACACTAAAAATTGTATCATTTTCAGTGTCCTATGGTGGTTGCGAGAGTAAGACTGCGTCGTCACAAACTCCATATCGTTCAAAATAACTTTTTTATTATTTGAGTGAAAGTTATTTATCACTCATTGCGTTGTTCCTCCTTTTCCCAAAAAGCTTACGCTTTTCGGGAGCCCTGAAAGTTCGAGTCTTAAAAATTCATAATGATAAAAAAACAGACACCATAAATAGGTGTCTGTTTTTCTATGGTTGCGGGAGTAAGACTCGAACTTACGACCTTCGGGTTATGAGAAGATGATTATATTTTTTAACTAATGTTAATCGATATTATATAATGCCTTGTAATCTGCGTAAAATCAACGTTTTTGAGTGTATTACACAAATTAACAATTACAAAATATAAAATTAAAATTATAAAAGTGTTAGACAATGGTTAGACAATTAGCCGATACAGTTAATAATAAAAATGCACCATTTTGTTTTTCGCTTGCGCTGAGCAAGCAAAACAAATGGTGCTTTATTATTTATTCCTTTTTTGCTTTATCGTTGAAATCCTCTAATGCGTTTCCCACTTTGTCAAAAGCACTTGTTAGTTGATTTAAAAAGTCTTTAAATTCAGGGTTTAGTTGATTGTCTTTGTCTGTTGCAATTTTCTTAATCTCATCTAATTGCTCGTTAAATATATCAAATTGCTTTCCGGCTAAATATGTTTCTTTGCTAAATCTGTCACGCTCTAACAATACGTCTGTCGGTATATCATATAGAATTGATAATCTTACTATAATTTCTGCGGGTGCTTCTCTAGTTCCGTTTTCGTATGTGCTGTATGTTCCTGCTTTAATGCCCAAATATTTGGCAACTTCAGCTTGCTTTAAGCCATACATTTCCCTAGCTTCTACAAGTGCTTCGGCTATTAGTTCTTTTCTTTCGGATATATCAAAAGTGTTGTTGTAAGCGTTAAATTCTTTTAGGTTTAGTTCTTTTCCCATTATGTGCCTCTCTCCTATACGTGAAAATGAAAAAATATGCTGCTGTAACAATTTTGCTGCTCTAATTGGCATACCCCTAGCGTCTAGGGGTGCCGTACTGTATGAGCGAGCCGTGCGAAGCGAGTTTTACGGCGGGGTACGTCGGAAGTCTTGCGTTTTAAAATTCGCTGAAATGATACAGTAATAATTTTGTTTCAATTCAGATGTACGGCTGTTTTGATTGTTTCGCTAATTAGGATTATACATTGTTTTAAACAAAAAATCAATACAAAACGTCGAGTTTACAATTTGTTCATTGACAAACGCTCGTAGTGTGATGTATTATGTAGTCACTACAAAACGTCACTTTTGCTAAAAATGCAAGAGCCTAGTATTACCTCTTGCATTTGATGTGTACGGTGTTTTTGAATTTTTTAAGAAAGGAGGGTTATGTAATGGCTCGAAAGTCAGCTTCACGCAAATATCAATTAACAATTAATAATCCGATTGACAATGGCTATACCCACGATAAAATCAAGGCTGTTTTTGATGATTTTAAAGGTCTTGTCTATTACTGTATGTGTGACGAAATAGGAGAACAAGGCACGTATCACACGCATATATTTTTTATTTGTAGAAATGCCGTTATGTTTGATACTGTTAAAAGTCGTTTTTATGGTGCACATATTGAAAAGGTGCTTGGCTCTAATCAAGAAAATTATGATTATATTCGTAAAATCGGTGAAAAGTATCAAAACAAGGCTGAAACAAATTTAGCAGATACATTTGAAGAATACGGAATATTGCCACCTGACCGTGCCAGCAATTCTTCAATTGATGAAGAAATTTATCAGCTTGTTAAAGAGGGTAAGTCAAATTTTGAAATTTTGGAAATATTCCCAAAAGCTTATACTAGGATTGATAAAATTAATAAAGCTAGAGAGATTATAAATTCAAAAAAATTCGAAGAAAAACTACGATTTATTCAAGTTTTTTATATTTGGGGCAAAGCAGGTTGTGGAAAAACAAGTTATGTAATGAATAAATACGGCTTTAAAAATGTTTATAGAGTCACAAATTATAAAAATCCATTTGACGGTTATAAAGGTCAAAAGGTTATTGTATTTGAAGAATTTAGAAGCAGTATTGATATAAAAGATATGCTTTCTTATCTTGATATTTATCCTGTTGAATTGCCTTGCAGGTATCAAGATAAAATTGCTCAATACGATATAGTTTATATAATTACTAATATACCACTAGAAAAACAATATATTGAAACACAAAAATTTGAAAATGAAACTTGGCAAGCGTTCCGTAGACGAATTGATGAAGTAATCGAAATGAAAAAGGAAGTTTGCAAGTATGATGATATTATTGAAATTTAAGAAAGGAGTGATATTTTATGTTTGATGAATTCCCTGAGGTTTTAAAGCCTTGTGATGTGATGAAAGCTTTAGGAATTGGCAAAAATGCCGTTTATTCTTTGCTTTCATCAAACAAACTTAAAAGTAAAAAGATAGGAAAAAAGTATCTTATACCAAAATCCTATTTGATTAATTATATATATTCAGCTTAATTACTGTATCGGCTAATATATCTGTCCGTTTGAAAGGAGTTTATTATGACAGGAAGCCTACAATTTAAACACGGTAAGTATTTTGCAGTGATTAATTTTACCGAAAATGGTAAAAGAAAACAAAAATGGATAAATACAAATATCGGAAAAGACGGTAGAAAAAAAGAAGCTAGTAAGTTTTTAAGAAATGTTCTTTGTGATTTTGAAAAAAATCTTAATGCTTCAAAAAACGAAAAATTTATTAGTACAATTTTATTTGCCGATTATATCGTTGAATGGCTCAAAGAAGCAGAATTGAAAGTAGATACTGTTACATATCAGCATTATAAAAATGATGCTGAAAATCACGTTATACCTTATTTTAAATCGAATAAAATCAAGCTTGTTGATATTGACAGACAAGTTTTACAAAATTATTTTAATTATAAGGCTAAAAAGGGAAGATTAGACGGAAAGGGCGGTTTATCGCCTAAAACTCTGCGTAATCATAAAAATGTAATATATCAGGCTTTGAATTTAGCTTGTGTTAATGGTTTGCTTGATAAAAACCCGTGTACCAATATTACATTACCTAAAAAAGTTCGTTATGATTATGAGTTTTATAATCTTGAAGAAATTAACGAGTTTTTAAAGGCAGTAAAAAATGAGCAATTATATCCGCTGTATTTATTTACTGTGACCTTTGGACTTCGCAGGAGCGAGGTTTTAGGTATTAAGTGGAAAAGTATTGATATTGAAGCTAAAACACTTACAATTAAGAGCACGGTTACAAGAGCAAATACTATTGTCGAAAAAGACAAAACTAAAACAGAAGCGAGTTATCGCACATTTCCTTTGAGTGATGATATTGTTAATCTGCTTGTATTGTTAAAAAATCAAGAAAAGGAAAACAAGTCACTTTTCGGCAGGGAATATATACAAAACGATTATGTTTTTAAATGGGATAATGGGCAACCGTATAATCCCGACTACATAACAAGTAAATTTGATAAAACGCTCAAAAAATACAACTTAAAGAAAATACGCTTTCACGATTTGCGACATAGTTGCGCAAGCTTATTAAACGCACAAGGTTACACATTAAAAGATATACAGGAATGGCTCGGACACGCAGACATACAAACTACTGCTAACACTTATGCACACCTTGATATAGGCAGAAAGAAAAATATTACAAATTGCCTTTCAAGTGTTATTGAAAAATAAAAAATTTGAAAAGTGTTAGACAATCCGTTAGACAGTAGCAAAAAATAAGAGCCAAATCAATTAAGATTTGGCTCTATATCAATGGTTGCGGGAGTAAGACTCGAACTTACGACCTTCGGGTTATGAGCCCGACGAGCTACCAACTGCTCCACCCCGCGATATTAAATTGCTTTGCCGAGATTTCCTCGGTGTGCTATATATTATAACAGATATTTCTGATATGTCAATACCTAATTTATATTATTCACATAAATTATGAAATGTTACTTATTTTACAGCACCGATTTAATTTCACCCAAGCTTTTTAATTTAGCAAAAAGAAGTTTGTCAATTTCCGTTTCACCTTGCCAAAGGTCGGGAATCATAATGACACTCATATTTGCGTTGTGGGCTGACAGAATCCCGTTTTTCGAGTCCTCAACAGCAATGCAATTTTCAGGCACTTCGCCAAGCTTTTCGCATGCCTTTAAATAAATATCCGGTGCAGGCTTAGAATTTTTAATCATATCGCCGCAGATAACCTTGTCAAAATAATGGGTGATATTCTTTTCCTCTAAATGATGAAAAACGCTGTCACTGCTTGTTGAAGAAGCCACTGCAAGCTTATATCCTTTTTCTTTAAGATATTCAAGTGCTTCGTGAAGAAAAGGTTTTTCGGGTACGCCGAAATCATTGAAATATTTATATGAACATTTCTGCCTTTTTGCTTAAAAAGCTTTGCGTCAAAGTCCTTTCCAAATTCGTTTCGCAAAATTTCAATAGCGGCTTGAGCAGTCATACCGAGTGTTTTATAGACCATATATCCTGCCTTGCCGATTCCCATTTCCTCGCCGACCGTATCCCAAGATTTCATACATACACTTTCGGTGTCAAACATAACGCCGTCCATATCAAAAACTACTGCTTTAAACTTCATTATCTAAAACACCTTCTTAAAAAATCTGTTCTTCTGCCGACGCTTTCAATTACGATTTTGCTTTTGCTTGCCTTTATGTATTTATCACCGTGGTGCTCGTTTACAAGTGTTTTGAGTATACCTCTTGCTATCGGTGCCGCCTGTGGAATAACAGGAAATGTAAGAAACTTTACTAAATCAAAATCTTTATTTATAGGATATTTCTTCATAACATTACCTTTTGTTGTTACAGTTTTTATTACAATTAGAGCAATTGCCTGAGCAGGCACTTTTATGCTTTGACGAATATATTATAGCAAAAATAAGCAATATTACAATTAATATTAATAAAATTATACTTTGAATATTCATTATAAAAGTCCTATAAGTGCAAAAATTCCGTGAGTAATGAACGCCATAATCCACGCAATTACACATTGAAAAACAACTACAAAGCAAGCCCATTTTCTTCCGAGTTCTCTTTTAATCGAAGCAATTGCAGCAACACAGGGAGTGTATAACAGACAGAAAACGAGAAGTGAAGCAGCGCCGAGTTGAGTGAGTATGCTCGTTATTTTTACACCTGAGCCTAAAAGAACGGATAGCGTGGATACGACGCTTTCCTTAGCCATAAAGCCGGTGATTAACGCAGTCGAAATTCTCCAATCGCCAAATCCAAGCGGCTTGAATATCGGTGCAATAAAGCCCGCAATTGTTGCAAGTATGCTGTCTTGTGAATTTTCGACAAGATTAAATTTAGTGTCAAAAGTTTGCAAAAACCAAATTACAATTGTTGCAACAAAAATCACAGTAAATGCTCTTTGAAGAAAATCCTTTGCTTTTTCCCAAAGAAGTTGGCAAACACTTTTAGCACTTGGCATTCTGTAGTTAGGAAGTTCCATTACAAAAGGCACAGGTTCGCCTTTGAAAATACTTAACTTCATTATCATAGCCATAAATACGGCAGTTGCAATTCCGAGTGCATATAGCAAAATCATAACTATTGCGCTGTTGTTAGGGAAGAATGCAGCAGCGAAAAAACCGTAAATAGGAAGCTTTGCCGAACAACTCATAAACGGAGTTAAAAGTATAGTCATTTTTCTGTCACGTTCACTTGATAATGTTCTGCTTGCCATAACTCCGGGTACGGTACATCCGAAACCTATAAGCATAGGCACAATGCTCCTGCCTGAAAGCCCTGCTTTTCTTAATAGCTTATCCATAACGAATGCAACCCTTGCCATATATCCGCTGTCCTCAAGCAGAGATAGGAAGAAAAAGAGCGTGACGATTATCGGCAGGAAATTTAACACACTTCCGACACCGTTGAATATTCCGTCAATTATAAGCGAATGTAGTACATCGTTTATATTTGCTTTTGTAAGTAAACCATCAACTAAGGTTGTAAGATGATTTATTCCTAAGTCGAGCAAATTTGAAAGTCCTTTGCCGATTACGCTGAATGTGAGCCAAAATACAAGACCCATTATTGCAATAAATGACGGAATAGCCGTGTATTTACCCGTAAGTATTTTATCAATTTTAATACTTCTTGCGTGCTCCTTGCTTTCACTCGGCTTAATAACGGTTTGCTGACAAATGCTTTTAATAAAATGAAAGCGCATATCGGCAATTGCGGCGGCTCTGTCAAGTCCACGTTCTTGCTCCATTTGAACAATAATATGTTCAATCATTTCCTTTTCATTTTGGCTGAGTTTTAATTTATCCTCAACAAGGCTGTCACCCTCAATAAGCTTAGAAGCCGCAAATCTAATTGGAATTTCTGCCGCCTCGGCATGGTCTTCAATAAGATGCATTATTGCGTGGATACATCTATGTACTGCTGTTTGCTCGCTCGTTCCGTGCGAAATGCAAAAATCCTGCCTGCCGGGGCATTCTCTGTATTTTGCAATATGCAATGCGTGGTCTGTCAGCTCTTCAATACCTTCGTTTTTAGCAGCTGAAATCGGAATGACCGGAACACCAAGCAGCTGTTCCATTTCGTTTACAAGCACGCTTCCGCCGTTTTTGCGGACCTCGTCCATCATATTAAGCGCCACAACCATAGGAATGTTAAGTTCCATTAACTGCATTGTCAAATATAGATTTCTTTCAATATTGGAAGCGTCAATAATATTGATAATTCCCTTTGGCTTTTCATCTAATAAAAATTTTCTTGTTACTATTTCCTCATTGCTGTAAGGAGACATAGAATAAATGCCCGGCAAGTCTGTAATAAGTGTATCTGGGTGATTTTTTATTTCTCCGTCTTTTCTGTCAACCGTTACACCGGGGAAATTGCCGACGTGCTGATTAGAGCCTGTCAGCCTGTTAAATAAGGTCGTTTTGCCGCAGTTTTGGTTTCCGGCAAGCGCAAAGGTCAGTTTTGTGCCGTCGGGCAAAGGATTTTCGTCAGCTTTTGTGTGGAATTTGCCTCCTTCACCTAAGCCCGGATGGGAAATGTCCTTTTTTCTTGTATCAATATTATTGTCCGTTTTTACAGTATACGGCTTGTCAATTTCTATTTTCTCAGCATCGGCAAGCCTTAGTGTTAATTCATAGCCGTGAATTTTAATTTCAACAGGGTCACCCATAGGTGCAAATTTTATCATTGTGATTTGAGCACCGGGAATAAGACCCATATCAAGAAAATGCTGCCTTAAGGCGCCTTCGCCGCCTACTTTTGTTATTTTTGCGCTTTTTCCTATTTCTAAATCTTTAATGTTCATTTTAACTCCATTTTTTTAAAAGCTTATTTATAAATTATATAGAAAACATATTTTAAATATAACCCCTTAACAGTTAGTTTAACAAACTAACTTGATTTGTCAATAGAGAAGTACAATAAAATTTTAAGTTTTGAGTAAAACAAAAAATTTAATCGCTTTTTGCACTGCTTTTTTGTTTATAACAAAAAAGCAGTGCCGAAGCTTTCGCTTCGACACCTCAATGAATTTGATGTTAGCAACCGCAGCCGCAATCATTGTTGCCGCAACCGCCACCGCAACCGCCGCAGAGGAGTAAGATGATAATGAGGATGATAATCCAAGATGAACCACAACCAAAGTTATTGCATCCGCAACCCATTAGGTCGACCTCCTTTCACATTTTCTAAACTATCCTATGTTTTAAATGCAAAAGTGTTCATCTTGTTTTGTTAAAATATATTGCCTAAGGTTATTGATTGATTTTCCTTTAACAGTTGAATTTCGTCTTTTGCTTCAATCAGCTTTTCACTTAGTTCATCTTCATTGTCTTTGCTTATATCCTTTGTCGCTTTTATCGCCGCACTTGCGCCGTCAAGCTGTGAGTGATCTATCATTGCAGATAAATACGGATATCTCTTGCTCCAAATTTTCCTGAGTTTTTCGCATTGACTTTTAGCTTTTAAAAAATCTTTTTGCTCGTTTAAGTCTAATGCCGTATTTATAATACTTGTTGTTTCACTGCATACCTTATTAATTGTTACCTGTTCAATAATGCAAACCCCTGAACATATTATTAAAAGCACTACTGCAATATATATTTTTTTCATTTTGTGCTCGCCTTTCTTACTGTGTAAACATTTCCGTTATCATCAACAGTCATTAATAAAAGCTTGTTTGCTTGTTTGCCATTCGTTTTTAATAGTAATTCAATTTCGCTTTGCTTAATGTTTTTATTTTTAAAATATTCCTCGACGGGTTTTCCGTCAATAACTATTGCCGTGTGAAGTCCCTTGTCATCAACGCTTATTTTTACGTTGTCGGGAGTTAAAGGTTTGTATTTTTCCCAGTTTTCGGCGCTGATGCTTCCGTTTGTTTCAATTACGGCATTTTGTACTTCTGCAATATCCCAATAACCCTGTTGCCTTAAAGCGTCGCATAAATCGTCAACGGTAAATCGTAACTGTCTCAATTTTTTTTCGTCTATTTTACCTTTGTCAATAATAACAATAGGTTTGCCTTGAATAAGATTTCTGAATTTAACGCTTTTAATGCTCAATATTGCGACAATTATTTCAAGGCTTACAAATAAAAGCACCGGTATAATGCAGTTTAAAAGAGGCATATTGTTGTCCTGAAGAGGAATTGTCGCAGTTGAGCTTATCAAAAATGTTATTACAAGTTCATGCGGTTTCAATTCTCCGACTTGCCTTTTGCCCATTATCCTTATCGCTATGATTACAAAAACATAAATTATAAATGCACGTATAATTACTAAACTCATATATTTCACCTATAATATTTTGCACATCATTTGCAATAATAATACAGGTGATTATATGACGCTTTCTAAAGATATTGAAGAAAACTATAAACACTTCAAGAATGATTTTGTCGATTGCTCTGATTTTCTTGTAAGAAAGGCAAAAATCGGGGATAAAAAACTATTCTTTGCCGCTTGTGACGGACTTATAGATTCTCTCCAGCTTTCTCAAATGGTGGTGTCTCCGATTTTAAAAAGTGAAGATATCAGTATAGATAATATTAAAAATTCGATTACTAATTGCGTTGAACTTAATGAAGCTAAAACATTTGCCGATTGTTACTATTATATTATGTCCGGCTTTGCCATTGTCGTGGTCGACGGGGAAAACATCGCTCTTGCTTTCGGTATTCAAAATCCGCCGTCAAGAAGCGTTGATGAGCCAACTAATGAAGAGTCCACGAAGGCACCTAAGGAAGCATTTGTTGAAATTTTAAATACTAATAAAGCGCTCCTTAGAAAAAGACTTAAAACTCCGCATTTAAAACTAAAACAAATAAAGCTTGCTTCTGCCGCACCTGCACCTTGTGTTATCGCTTATATGGATGACAGAGCCGATAAAGAACTTGTAACTCAAATAATAAGTGCTGTTCAAAATTCAAAATTAAATGTGTTGACCGATTTTGGAACGCTCGTTCCTTTTGTAGACACAAGCGTCAATTCTATGTTTTCCGACGTTGCGTCAACCGAGCGTCCCGACATAATTGTTTCAAAGTTGCTTGAGGGCAGGGTGGCAATTCTTGTTGAGGGTTCGCCGATTGCTTTGTATACTCCGGCTCTCTTCAGCGATAATTTTCAAACACCTGATGATTATGATACTCCGCCGTTTTATTCGGGATTTATCAGGACACTTCGTTATTTTTCCTTCGTTTTATCTATATTTTTGCCTGGAGTCTACGTTGCAATAGGAACATTTCACCAAGAACTGATTCCGACATCTATGCTTTTTACTGTCGCAAGAGAGGAAATAACAACCCCGTATTCGTTAATGACAGAGGCACTTATGCTTCTTGTTTTGTATGAAATAATGAGGGAAGCCGGATTGCGCTTGCCAAAAGCTGTCGGTCACGCAGTTTCAATTATCGGCGGTATAGTTATAGGCGAAACGACCGTGTCGGCAGGACTTATTGGTGCGCCTATGCTCGTCGTTGTTGCTCTGACGGCAATTTCATCTTATGTTGTGTCATCTCTTTATGAAAGTGTGTCTGTTTTACGATTTTTCTTTATTTTAATCGGAGGCCTTACCGGAATGTACGGTATAATTCTTGCCGCCTCCGTTTTGTGTATGAATATCTGTGCGATAAATCCCTATGGGGTTCCTTATTGCTCGCCGATTTCTCCGTTTGATAAAAAAGCTCTTGCCGATTTGTTTTACAGGCAATCTTGGCGTAAGCTTTCTAAAAGAAAAGTGAGAATAAATAATTTGAGAGGAGCGAATGTTGATGTCAGACTCGGCAAAAAAAAATAAGATTTCGCCGCTTTCGTTATTCTATATTCTTTTTATATGCAGAATAGTTGTGTGCCTGACAAGCGTTCATTCTATCAGCACAACCGAGATTAATTCACAGGCATTGATAAGCTTCGTGATTGCAATGGTTATGACGGTTGTTTTTTCATTGCCTGCTGTTTTTTGCTATAAAATGAATAAAAATCCAATTGATATTAAATGGGTTTCAAAACTTTATTACGTATATTTTATTCTTGTTGTCGCTGTCAGCGTAAGCCGTTTTTCGTATTTTGCATCAACTACGCTTAATCCTGAAACACAGGGTTGGCTTTTTGCTCTTATTATTTGTGTCTGCGCTTTTTACGGCACAACATTGGGTGTTGAGGCACTTTCCCGCTTTTCGGCGTTTGTTTTTGTACTTTTGTGTCTTGCGATTTTTTGCGTCTTGCTTTGTAATTATGATACGTTTAATGACATTAATTTTTATCCCATTATTACAAATGAAGGCAAAGGTATATTGAAAAATGCGCTTGTTTTTTCATCAAATACTACTGAAATAGCATTGTTTCTTGTCCTTTATCCAAGTGTAAACGGCAAATGCACAAGGAATTTTATCAGGTTTATTTGTTGCTCGTTTTTAAGCATATTTTTGCTTTTATATTTCGGTGCGGCGGTAATGGGCGAAAGTATTTTAATGAGAAATTTTCCTTTTTATTCGCTCTTTCAAATTTCAAAATTCGGCAATTTTGAGCGCCTTGATGTTTTGCATATTTCCTTTTGGATAATGGGCGTGTTTGTAAAAGCGGTTACTGCTCTTTATTGTGCTTGCTCGTGCATAAAACATGAATTTAAAAGAAACTTTGCTTTTACTTCGTCTGCTGTTGCATTTGTACTCAGTGTATTTATGCTCAATTTCGCAAACGGACAGGGGGTAGATTATAGAATGACGCTCTCTTTGTTTCTTGTATTCAGCGTTATAATTCCGACTCTTACTCTTATATTTAAAAAGAAAAATTATGGTGATGAACTTGTCAAAATGTATTAAAATATTTTTTTCATTGTTTTTATGCTTTTTGCTTTTCACCGGTTGTACCGGCAGCAGGCATTTAAAGGATTTGTTTATTGTTGAAGGACTCGGAATTGATTATTATGACAACAACTTATCAGTCACAATTCAAGGTTTAAAGGTAAATGTGAGTAATGCTTCGGATACGCCTTTGGGTAATATGGTCGTTAACACTTCGGCAGGCGGGGCTACTGTTTCTTCTGCTATAAACAACACTACAAAGGCTGTTTCAAAACGTGCTTTTTTCGGACATAATAAAATAATTGTCTTGTCAAAAGAACTTGCGCAAAACGATATTAAAAACTATATAGATTACTTTTTGAGAAGTGAGGATTCAAGAGCCGACGTTGCAATATGCGTCAGTAAGGAAAAAGCCAAATTTATACTTGAAAGTAAGGAAAATGACGCTAATGTTCCAAGCGAAAATATACTTTTTCTTATAAATAATAATGAGGAAACGGGTCAGTCGATTCTTGTTAACGAAAATGAGTTATTAATGCTGTATGAAGATAAATATTCAGACATTTATTTACCCGTTATAGAAAGAAAAGACGATGAATCAACCGTTAAGTCGGCAGGCATAGCCCTTTTTTCTGACAATCGACTTGCATATATTACAAATGATATTGAGACAAAAGGCTTTGTTATTTTGAATAATAAGGCTAAGGATGTTTTAATCCAAATAAGTGATGAAAAGTTCGGAAAAATTGATGTTAAGCTTTCAAATATAAAATGCAAAAAATCAGCAAGTGTTGCTGAAAACAAAGTATATTTTAATGTTGAAATAAATGCAGATATAATACTTGGTGAAATTGAAAAAGGTACGCAAAATAAACTCTCGAAAAAGGACAACAAACGTCTTTGCGCACTTGTTGAAAAAGCGTGCAACGAAATGATATCCAAAACTTATAATGCCTGTATTTATGCTAAAAGCAATGCGCTTAGAATAGGCAAATTTATTGCAAGGGATTGTCCCGAATATTACAAAAAGCATTTATCTGATATTAACGGTGACTTTCAAAAAGCCGAATTAAATGTAAATTCATATATTAATCTTGAAAAAATCAGCGACAACAGCCAATTAGAATGATTTTCAGATTTTGCTTATAAATGAATTGAAAATATTTATTAGCTCTTTTGATGACGAACCGTCGTTTTGCGAAAAGCAAATAATGGCAGGAATTATAACTGTCAATAAAAGCACCGAAACGTAAATAATTAGTACTTTTTTCACTACTCTCATCTCCTTGACTTTATATTATAAAAATAGTATAATAATAAAATAATTTTATTTTTATTAAGGCGTTTTTGTTGCCTTTGCTAAATATTCATCACAATGAAAAGGAGATAGATTATGCCAAAGAATTACATTTCACCTATTTCTATGGATGCCCTTTCTAATTTATGCTCGGAGCTTGATAAAAATAACTGGATTAAGCCCAATGATTATCAAAAATATCATGTTAAAAGAGGACTTAGAAATGAGGATGGCACCGGCGTTATGGCCGGTCTTACCCGTATTTGCTCGGTTGAGGGTTATTATATACTTGACGGAGAGCGTATTCCTAAGGACGGTAAACTTTCATATCGTGGATATGATATTAACGATATTGTAAACGGCTGCATCAATGAGGGCAGGTTTGGCTTTGAAGAGGTTGTATGGCTTCTTCTTTTCGGCGATTTGCCTACGGAAAGTCAGCTTGAAGGTCTCAGAGAGGTGATTGGTGAGTGCCGTGAACTTCCTGACGAATTCGTTGAAGATATGATTATGAAGCACGCATCTAAAGATATTATGAATAAAATGGCAAGATGCGTTATTGTTCTCTATTCTTTTGACGAAAATCCTGATGATATTTCTGTTGCAAACGTTCTTCGTCAGTCGCTACAGCTTATTTCTCAAATGCCGACCATTATGAACGGCGCATACCAAATTAAGCGTAGAACATTTTACAATAAAACAATGTTCCTTCACCCAATTAAAAAGGAACAGTCAACTGCAGAGTATATTCTCAACCAAATAAGAGCTGATAAAAAGTTTACTATAGAAGAAGCAAGACTTCTTGATATTTGCCTTATGCTCCATGCCGATCACGGCGGAGGTAATAATTCTACTTTTTCAACAAGGGTTCTTACCTCAAGCGGTACGGATACTTATTCTGCAATCACAGCAGGCTTTGGTTCTCTTAAAGGCCCTCGACACGGCGGTGCAAATCTTCGTGTTGCCGAGCAAATGCGTGAAATTATGGCTAATGTTGCCGATCCTACTGACCCTAATCAGGTTAAGGATTACCTTGTAAAAATTATAAACAAGGAGGCAGGCGACGGCTCCGGTCTTATCTACGGTATGGGCCACGCTGTATATACCAAGAGCGACCCAAGAGCGGTAATTCTTAAGGAAAACGCAAGAAAGCTTGCTTATGAAAAAGGTTTTGAAAAAGAATTTAAAACTCTTGAAAATATTGAACTTCTCACTCCGCAGGTATTTTCGGAAGTTAAGGGAATCGACAAGGTTATGTGTGCTAATGTTGACCTTTATTCGGGGCTTGTATATAAGGTTTTGGGAATTCCGGAGGATTTATATACTCCTATTTTTGCCGTTGCAAGAACAGCAGGTTGGTGCGCTCACAGGCTTGAGGAACTCACCTCCGGCGGTAAAATTATCCGTCCGGCATATAAGAGCGTAAGCAAACCTCGTACATTTAAACCGATTATTGAGAGATAAAAGCTGATATAAGGGAGATAAATTGAAAAATAAACCTATGTATTTTTCATTCCTTGCCGTAAGTATCACTGCGCTTGCGGCTTGCTTTCTTCGCTTTTTTCAATTAATCAGATTTACTGACAGTAAGACAGGCTTTGTTATCGGAAATGAGTTAATTACCTATATTCTTTACGGAGTGCTCATTTTGTCAGTCGTATTTGCCGTGATTTATTCTTTAATTGCAAGAAATAAAATAAGAAAAATAAGTTTTATCGGCAATAAAGGCATTTACATATCGCTTATAGCTTTGTGCATTGCATACTTTTTTGATTTTGTTCATCAAGTAAATAATTGTTACAGCTATATTCAAACGGCATCAAGACAGTCGTATGTTGAATATAATTACATGTTGCCTATGGGATTTCAGGCAATTTTTGCACTTCTAAGTTGTTATTATTTAATTGTTTGTGCCAAGTCTGTCAGAGAAACGAAAATCGATTTTAAAAATTTCAAGCTGTTTCACCTTGTCCCTCTTGCGTGGGGCTTTTGCAGATTGCTTGTCATTATGACGGAAATTTTTGATGTCGAAAGCGTAGAAAGCTTTTTGGAATTTATATTTATAATATTTTATTGCGGTTTCACCTTGTGCTGTGCTTCGAGCATTGATAATGAAAAGAATCTTATCAAACCGTCGTTTAGTTTTTTTGCCCTCGGTCTTTTTTCTTTAAGCTTTTCATTTGCATTTGCAAGAATATTAATGATTATATCCGGCGAGTATGAAAAGCTGAGCAAGGTTTCGTTCTCAGCTGTTACATATTTATTTATCGGAATTTTTGCTTTAATTAGTGAACTTTCAGTTTATATAATTAAAAATAAAGGTGATAATTAATAAAATGTTTTCTGTGTCTAAAGTGTTAATTTTGTTTTAATAGATATCTCTTTAAGTTGAAAATTGTGGGATAATATTATATAATGTAATACTGATAGGAATAATCGATATTACAAATAGGAATATTGTTATTTTCGTTACATATAATATTATTTGAATACTATTTTTGAAAGGTGATTATATAATGAAACTTGTAATTGTTATTGTGTCTAATAAAGACTTGACAAATGTGTTATCATCTACTGTAGAAGAAGGATATTTTTCCACCAAGATTTCAACTCAGGGAATGTTTCTTGAAAACGGACAGACAACTGTTCTTTTCGGCGTAAAGGACGAGGAAGTAGAAAAATTATTTGATATTATTGAAAAAAATGTAACAAAGCGAGTTGTCCGCCATATCGGTGTTGACAGCACTCTTCAAGGCTCACTTCTTAAGAAGCCGGTTGACGTTGAGGAATACGGCGCTGTTGCATTTGTTCTTGATGTTGACCAATTCAGAAAGTTATAATTTATGAAACTGACTAATTTTATCGGAAATGAAAAGGTAATAGACAGGCTTTCAAAACTAATGGAAAGCGGCAGATTTCCTCATGCCCTCATTATTGAGGGAGAAGAGGGGATAGGCAAAAAAACGCTTGCAAAAGACATTGCGTGCGCCTTGGTTTGCAGGGGAGATGATAAGCCGTGCGGCGAATGTTCTCAATGCAAAAAAGCTATTGCCGCAATTCACCCTGATATAAGCGAGTATATTCCTGCCGGAACTGCCAATTCATTTCACGTTGATACAGTCAGAAATATTATTAACGATGCTTACGTTCAGCCAAACGAGGCTGATTATAAGATATACATATTGGCTAATGCGCATTGTATGAATCAAAATGCGCAAAATGCACTGTTGAAAATTCTTGAAGAGCCGCCTAAATATGTTGTCTTTATTTTGACAACTAATTCTAAAAGCGCCCTTCTTTCAACCGTTTTGTCACGCAGCGTTTGCGTAAGCCTTGAAGGTGTTGATATTGAACGTGCGGCAAATTATATTACTTCTCACTGCGAAAATGTTGATTATAATACCGCTAAAAAAACGGTTGAAACTTTTAACGGCAATATAGGCAAGGCAATTGATAGTTTGCAGGACAGTAAAACGAGCGAGCTTGTTGACGTCTGTAATAAAATTTGCAAGGCTCTTACTACTTCAAATGAATATGAAATGATGACACTTTGCTCCGTTTTTCAAAAGGACAGGCAGGGTGTTGTTTTTGCGTGCGATTTGCTTAAGAGTATTTTTCGTGATGCTCTTTTTGCAGGGGAGAGCAGTGAGCATATATCAGGGCAGGATGAAAGTGCCGCCCTGCTTAAATCAAGTTTGTCAAGGCAAAGCTTAATTAAACTTATAAATACTTGTGACGAGCTTAAATCAACGGCATTGAGTAATGCCAATAATGCTTTATTAATTACAAAATTCTGCTATTCGCTCAATAGAGCAATCGGCAGATAACGGAGGAAATATATGACTAAGGTTGTTGGTGTTCGTTTCAGCGACACAGGCAAAACATATTATTTTGACCCTAAGGGTCTCGATATAAAAAACGGAGATGAAATTATCGTTGAAACTGCAAACGGTCTTGAATTCGGCAAGGCATCTTGCGGTGTGAAAGAGGTTGAGGATGATGAAGTTGTCAGCCCATTGAAGCCTGTTATACGTATTGCAAATGATAATGACCGTGAAAAAGTTAATGAAAATAAAATTAAAGAGAAAGAAGCTTTTGAGATTTGCTCTAAAAAAATAGAAAAGCATCAGCTTGAAATGAATTTGACAAATGCCGAGTATTCGTTTGACTGTTCAAAGGTTATTTTCTATTTCACTGCCGATGGTAGAATAGATTTTAGAGAACTTGTTAAGGACTTGGCGGCAACGCTTCATACAAGAATTGAACTTCGACAAATCGGTGTCAGAGACGAAAGCAAAATGCTTGGCGGTCTCGGTATTTGCGGCAGACCGTTTTGCTGCTCAACCTTTCTTGACGGTTTCCATTCCGTTACTATTAAAATGGCTAAGGACCAGGGGCTTTCATTGGCTCCCGGCAAAATCAGCGGCACTTGCGGCAGGCTTATGTGTTGCCTAAAGTATGAGCAAAATTCTTATGAATATTTACATAAGATTACTCCTAAAATCGGTACATTAGTTGATTGCAGGTACGGAAGAGGTACGGTTGTTGATACCGCAATTTTAACCGGTCAGCTTAAGGTTAGGCTTGATGATACTCCTGACGGATTACCTGTTACGGTCAGCCGTGACGAAGTGAGAATAGTTAGAGAAAACAAACCAAAAATGAACAAAAATTAATAAATGAATTGTTCAATTTTACTTGATTTTTCATACATTTACTGATATATTAAGTATAAAGTATGGTGTAGGAGGTGTTATGATGGCATACGCTATTTCAGATGATTGTATTTCATGCGGCGCTTGTGCTGCAGAATGTCCTGTTGGTGCTATTTCAGAGGGAGACGGCAAGTTCGTTATTGATGCAGATACTTGTATCGAATGCGGCGCTTGTGAGCCCTGCCGACGCCCACCGCCTGGCCCTGGTGATGGAGTGTCTGGGCAGCGAATGCACAGCGCCGTCGTATGGCACGCAGCGCATAGCCTCGTGCCTGATAGACAGCGTGCTGGCCATCTGTGCCCGCAGCGCGAGGCAGGTGGCCGGCGAGGCGCTGCGTCAGGCCGACTCGGAGAGCAAGATGATGGCCATGTTGCAGTTCATAAGTCTTCATCTCGACAATCCCTACATGCTCAGGGCCGCCAGCCTTGGCAGCAGGTTCAACCTGGCCGCGAGCTATATCGGCAAGTTCTTCAAGGCCCACACGGGCGAGAGCCTGAGCCGGTATGTGACCCAATGCCGCGTGAGGGCTGTCGAGGAGCTGCTCGCCCACACCGACCTTCGCGTGGGTGAGATAACGCTCAAGACGGGTTTCACCGACGACAGCCACCTGACGCACACCTTCAAGCGGGCCACGGGGCTCACCCCGATGGAATACAGGAGGCGGCTGTATGCCTCGCCCGCAGCGGGCGGCGGTGCCGGTGATGGCGGCGGCGGGCCCGCCGGGCAGCGTTGACGGCGGCGGCGTGACTTCATGCCTGGCGCTGCCACGGCCTTTGTTTTGGCAGTGGCATTGTCCTTGTATGGATTATTTTTAGTAACTTTGCCACAGCCATCGGCCCGCGGCCCGGCCCAGAGCCGGTCGGCAAAGGCCCGCGGCATGGTGGCGTGGCCGCGCAAGCAATGCGCCTGCGGGCACAGGATAAAGCAAGAAAAGAGTGAATGATGACAAACAGACTGGTAAAAACAATGAATGGCCGGCAGCGCTCTGCTGAGGGAACGGCCTATGCAATACTGTTCGCCATAGGCACGTGCCACCTGCTGAACGACATGATACAGTCGGTCATACCGGCTCTCTACCCGTTGCTCAAAGACAAGTATGGATTCACTTTCGCCCAGATAGGCATCATAACGCTGGTGTTCCAGACAACCTCGTCGGTGCTCCA
>ERZ773200.398-NODE-398-length-47166-cov-4.681837_pt1 | contig 47166 bp, 50 predicted proteins | sample MGYA00581008_ERZ773200 | MGnify/ENA primary metagenome ERZ773200 (study PRJEB29015, sample SAMEA2737770) | human gut metagenome | biome: human gut; feature: human-associated habitat; material: faeces | place: China | collected 2012 ... | reverse complement strand
CCTGCATACCCGGACGCTCCATATTTTTTCCGGAATATCCATCATCAGCCAGCTCCACAATCTCCATTTTTCTCAAATCCGCATCCTTGCGGATATACTTATGGATCAATTCCCGCTGATTTTTAATACTGTTACTTTCATCATGGTTGAGATCATCCTCTTTGGATAATCTCAAATAGATCACACACCTCATCATCTCTTATGTGTCCCCTTTCCATAATCCAGACTGACATCAGAAAACCATTCCGCAAATTTCCATCTGATTTCAACCCTTGCATCCGGATAAATATTAATTCTTTCAACCATAAGAACCAGCAGTTCTCTTGTAATATCCGCCTGACTGTTCATCCTGTAAACAGCTTTAATGGCTTTCAAAGCATTTCCAAGTTCTCTTTTCCTGTCCGACAGTTTCTTTTCCATCCGGTCAAGATGCCCTCTCTGTCTTTTCAAAATCTTCTCCTCTGCCATCTGCAGTTTTTCCATATCCGCTCTGCTGATTTTTCCCGTCACGTATTCCTCATAACGCCTGCTGCCATCAAATTCCGTCTTTTTAATATCTGCTTTTGCTTTTTCCACCGCCTTTTCCAAAGGACGCAGTTTTTCAGCAAAAGCATTCTCAGCAAATTCCACAACATCCTTCTTTTCAGAAACCACTGCAATCTGCTTCCTGATGGATTCAAAAACCACTTGATCCAACAGCCATTCCATAATTGTTGACTGACAGTAGTTCTTTTCACCCCTGTCATAAGCATTTGTACATTCATAAAAATAAATCCTTGACAGTTTTCCGTTCTGTTCTTTCAGTCTGGACAGCATCTGTAATCTTTTTCCGCACTTTCCACAAAACACCAGATTCAAATATTTATTTTCCTGTTTTGGAATGTCCTTACCCCTCTGCGAAGAAAAAGTGCTTTCTTTCACTTTCTGTCTGAACAGTCCACGGATCTCTTCAAAAAGTTCCCGGCTTACAACAGGTTCATGGGTACCTTCCACAATAATCCAGTCATCCGGATCTGTGAAATGCCTCTTTTCATTTTCACAAAGCCGGGACTTTCTTCTGCCCTGAACCATATTTCCAATGTAAGCCTGATTTCTGAGAATATTTCCGATTGTACCTACATGCCAGTTTTTAAGCTCATCCCCCGGCTCCTGATACAAATGTCCTGTTTTCAGATACTGTCCGGGAATAGAAAGATTTCTTTCCTGCAGAATCCGAGAAATATTACGCAGGGACTTTCCTTCTGAGGCCATCCGGAAAATGTCCCTGACAACCTCAGCCGCCTGCTCATCAACTATATAATGTCTCAGCGGATCCGTTTCATCTACCTTATACCCATATGGTGCATTGGCTCCTGTAAAACGTCCCCTTTCCATCTCCTGCTTTCGTGTAACCACAACTCTCTTGGAGACATCTTTTGCATACATATCATTAACCAGATTCTTCAGGGAAACTTCCAGTGCTTTATTCTCATTACATTCCTGCTCCGTATCAAAATGGTCATTGACGGATATAAACCTCACACCAAGAAAAGGCAGAATCACTTCAATGTAATTCGTGGTTTCCAGATAATCACGCCCAAACCTGCTCAGATCCTTAACGATAATACAGTTGATTTTTCCCATTTTTACGTCTTCCATCAGGCGATTAAAATCTGGACGTTCAAAATTTGTCCCTGAGAATCCCCTGTCCGTATATTCATGATAATCAGACAGTTCCAAATGCTTTTTGACATACCCTCTCATAATATCCAGCTGGGTCTCTATTGAACTGCTGGGCCTGTCCTGCTGTTCCACGGAAAGTCTTGCGTAAAGTGCCACATGCCAGATTTTTATATTCTCAGACTGAGACAGGTTTTCTTCTGGGCGTATGGCATTATATCTTCCCTTTTTCCTTGCCATCAGCCCACCACCTCTCCTGTCATTTCAAACCCGGCCATTTCAGCCAGTATTTTTACCTTTCCAATTTCATCCTTCATTTTCAGTACAACTTCAATATCCCCGTTCTTATGAATCAGAATCCTGTCCACCAGCGTCACCAGTAGTACTCTGTCAATCTGTCCTATGTTCAGTTTTTCTCTGAGCATATCCAGATCCATCCCACAGCTGATCCCCTTATCATATATGTCCCTGATAATCCTTTCCTGCTCCGCAATGGAATCCCTGACTTTAATTCCCCTGTTTGTATATTCCTCACGGTACCGGTTAAACTGTGTTTCGTTAATCAATCCGTCTTTCAGATCCTGATACAGAGACGATTTCAGGGTATCATACTTCAACAGTTCTTTCCGAAGTTCCGCAATCTCCCTGTCATGTTCCAGTGCAGAATCATAATCCAGTGTCATATCATTCAGCCTCTGTGCCAGACGGTCCGCATCTGCCACTATTTCAATCCAGCTTCTTAATGTTTCCAGGATACTCTCTGTCAACTCAGATTCTCTGATCGTGTGCCTGTTGCACTGTCTGTTCCTGTTGTAATTAGAACAAATATAATTGACTACTTTACGGCCTTTCCCATATGTATCAGATCTTCTGATCATGCTCATGCCACAGTCAGCACAATAAATAAGTCCAGAATAAAGATAAGGCTCCTTCCTGTCTGCCACCCGTATTGTATCTCTCTGCAGAAGCATCTGGACAGAATCAAACGTTCTCTGATCCACGATTGCCTGATGGGTATTCTCCACCCGCACCCATTCTTCCTTTGGACGTCTGATTTCTTTTTTCACCTTGTAACTGACTTTAACCCTTTTTCCCTGTGCCATGACTCCCGTATATACCTCATCTTTCAGAATCCTGATTACAGTCTGTGCGGACCACCTTGATATTCCTGCTCCCTGAAAACTGGTAGAATATTTCTGTCCCTGTTTCTTTTTATATTCCGCCGGTGAAAGGATCCCCGCATCATTCAGCTTCTGTGCAATGGCACTGGCACTCAAACCTTTCAGCCTGTCTGCAAATATTTCTTTTACAATTCCAGCCGCATATTCATCAGGAATCAGCACATTCTTATTTTCCAGAGACTTCCGGTAACCATACATTGCAAAGGCACCAATAAAATCCCCTTTTTCCATCTTGATTTCCTGACTGGATCGTACCTTCGTGGAAATATCCCTGGAAAAGTTGTCATTTGTCAATGCCTTGATGGGCATAACAATATGCGTTTCTGAGCCATCCGCAGTCAAAGTATCATAGTGATCATTAATAGCAATGAACCGGATTCCCTTCTCCTTAAAAGTCCTGGCAATATAAGTTCCAGTTTCAATCCGTTCACGTCCAAACCGGCTCAGGTCTTTCACTACAATACAGTCAATCAAGCCTGCATCCACATCATCCAGCATCCGTTTCATCTCAGGCCTGTCAAAATTCGTTCCGGTAAATCCATCATCAATATAAAAACCCGCAAATTTCAGATCCGGATTTTTCTTTAAGAAATTTTCACAGATCATTCTCTGATTCGTGATACTGTTGCTCTCTGATTTTGTACAGCCATCCACATCACTGTCGCCCTTTGAAAGTCTCAGATATACAGCAGTCCGATAAATTTTCTTATTATCCTTCATCATGCAACCAACCTCCGTCAAAATTTCAGTGAGGCCTTTCGTTCTGCATAACAGATCAGAAGATCTGTTGCGGAATCCTTTCCTGCAAAAGTAAGAGTTACTTTTCTTTTTCCAATCTGCTTTGCATACTGAACTACATTTTCAGCCTTACTGCTTTCCTGTTTCTCCGGATTTTTCTGCATATCCATTTTCCTGCCACTCCTTTCACAGCAGACAAAGAGCAAATAAAAAACCACTCTTCAAAATTCACAGAAAAAATACATACAGAAAAACCGTTGTACGGTCATAATCAGCTGGCCTGAAGTCCTATTCCTTGCCATGTATGTATTCAGTTCTGCAGATTTTGAACAGTGGTCTTATCCCTTGTCTTTGTCTGCGATTCAGGCGGCACTGGCTAGGTGCATCCTTGAATATTTTATCATTATATCGGATAATCCAGCCCTTGCCAACCCTCTAAATTTTATTTTTTTACCACTGTCAAAAAACCAAGATCAGCTGTCTCAACAGATCATTCAAATCTGGCCCATTCTCCGCATAAGTATTCTTCACCACAACATCCCTTACCCGGAAACAATAAGGATTTCCCGCTTCTGTCAGGTAACCCTGCACCTTATCCTGAGCAGAGTTTCGCTTTCTTACTGCTACATTCCTGATGTCCGGCAGATTTTCCCTGCAAACAGTTCTCACGTCTATCCTCTTCATTTCTTCAAAAGTCATAACCAGAAACCACCTCCTACTGTTCCAAGGAGTCCTAACCTCTGTTTTTTTGACCTTTTATGAAAAAAATAAAGCCTGCTGCCATCCACAGATTTCTCTGCCAACAGCAACAGGCTTTCCCTGATATACTTTATTCACTTTTTATGGAATCAATCAGCCTTCTCAAAGAAGCCTCAAAGTGCTGATCATCCTCCACAGTCCGCTTCGCCGGTCCTTTCAGATGATGCCTCTTCTTCGCATTCCTCGCTTTCTTTGCCATGTGACGCTCCATCAGCATCTGGTCAATATTTTCATTAGTGTACCACTTTCCACTCTGATGGATTCCATAGGCACCTTTCCCCAGGATCATAGCCGCAACACCATAATCCTGCGTCACCACAAGATCACCTTTCTGGCAGATACTCACTAACTTAAAATCAACAGCATCCGCCCCAGCTCCCACAGTGATCACCTCGCTATAATCAGACTGCAGAACATGGTTCGTGTCACACAACAATGTAATCGGTATTCCCTTTTCCTTTGCCACCTGCTCCGTGATCCTTACAACCGGACAGGCATCTGCATCAACTAATATCCTCATTTTCTGAATCCCTTATTTTATCGTAACGGGCAATCTGATTTTCGCACTTTACCAGCAAGTCCAGGTAAATTAATTTTATTCAAATACCATTTCAAATCTTCAATATTTTGTTTTGATTTAGGTCCAATAACAATAGCTTTAATCAAATCGTCTAAAACCATATTTTCTTTTTGGCATAATTCATTTAGATCCACAACATATATTCGCCTAATAGTTTCTGTTACCCTATATTCAAGGTGAGAATCATCATTTTTTATAAAATATGGAGACAATCTCACTTCCTGTTCAGCTGAAAAACTTTCATGTTTATGTATCATAGCACAAAGCAGTAAATTATCTATCAGACCATCTATATCTGAAAATTCTTCCATTTTATTATCCTGAATATAATCAACTAACAATGTTTTCATTTTATGTTGTTTTGCATTATAACCATAATATTCTTCATTCATAATAAAGCGATTATAAAATATAAGTTTATATAACAATTCTGTATCAAACACTATTGCAACGCCTGTACCTCCATAAGCATACCGATCCCATTGAGCAGCATCATTATATGCTCGCGAAACACAAAAAATGTAAGGATACTCTACTAACAGTCTCTTTTGAATTTTTTCAAATATCCTTTCTGCCTTTGAAACATTTTCTTTATCTATTTCCAACAACACTGCACTTTTTAAATCCTTAATAAAACCACTTAATTCATCTTTATCGTTCATGCTGGCAGTGCTTCCAAACCAGATTTTCTTCTCATTTAAAATTCCATTTAATGCATTAAAATCTGTATAATGCCACAATTCGTTTCCATATTTTTCGACAGCTTTCATTGCACGTTCATTTCTCTGCTTTATTTCAAAATCACGCAGTTCCATCCTGTACGCACCTCCTATCAATACCACCGCTCATACAGATTCCCCAGTATTTCTTCTCCACTGGTTTCTCAATACTTTTCCCCACATCTTCATTTGCAGGAAATAACCGATATGCTTTCACCCGTATTCAAAACATCTTTCATTCTTTCCAAAATCGAAAGCACCTGACCATCCGCAAATCTCCGATTGAAAGAGTCCTTTGCAAAATAATCCTCTTTCAACATCATAGACAACAATGCTGTACAAAGTTCATAGTCTGCATTTGGAATCCGTTTTAGTTCCTCATTATAGTCAAGAGGTTCTGTAATCATATAATCCCCATAATTATTTTTCAGATCCCCCATTAATCTCAGCAAATCTACATACACATTTGCATGAGGAAGTTTCAATTCAAGTACTCCCTGAATTTTTCTTATCTTGTCCGCTCTCGTCAATATGCTTTCCTACCTTTTAACTTTACAATTCTGAATTTCGAATATATGTTCTTATATTATAACATATGATTTCACATTAATCCAGGAAAAAAGAGATTGGCATATCTTACTAATCTCTTTCATTTTTCTGATAATCAAATCAATAGGTTTCATCAATAGGTGGAAGAATTTTCTCATAACGCAAAGAAATAACATCATCATCACCATGAAAACGATGCCAGTCTCTCTTTGTTACTAAATAAATAAAAATTTCAGGTGCATATGATACATTTTTATTATTCAAAGTAAATTCAATGACATTCCCTGTTCCTTTTTTTATCACAGTTGAATAATCTTGTTTAACTATCCATGATATCTCATAAAAAGAACTGTCAAAACTACTGTCAACTTCAACCCATAGCTTATAACTATCACCAGATCTGAGCTGAATTTTAGGTGCCGTTCTTCCGTAGAAATGAACTTCCCATATTTCTTGAGAATTTTCCCGAATTATATCATTTCCTAAATTGTCCTTAATTCTTAAAAAAACAGGTACATTATAGTCCTTTTCTTTTCCCACATTTATATAATATTGTTTGTACACATTAATAAAATCGCCTGTATAGCATATACACTGCTCAGCTTCGTGAACAGATATCATATTTCCGTGTGAAAGTTTATTACGTATTGGGATTAGTCTATCAAATATCTTCCTAACTTCTAAAATGCCAGAGTAAAATGGCTCAAGAATATTTTTAAATTGGCTATTATACAAATCATCACGACACAGAAAATATTCAACATCCTCCAGCAAAATGGCATCAATCTTTCTTGGGAATCTACCAGGATTATCTCTAACTCTCTGCTCAATTCTTTTCTTTATCTCACTCTTAATAAGTGGTTGTTCTGGTGAAATCTTATAATTGAAATAGTCTAAACCATAACTTTCTTTAAATTTTTCATCTATAATCCGTCTCGACCATTTCTCAAATGTATCAATATGATGTCTACACAAATCACGTAATTCTGTTTCTGTAAGGTCTATTAAAGGACTGCCTAAATTCATCTTTTTCTTAAAGTTCATAGACTGTTCCACTAAGCCATCAGCATTTTCTCTTGTTTCTTCTCTCTTTAAAAATTTAAAAAAGCTCATGAAGTTCTCCTTATAACTTTAAATATTTTTATTTTGATAAAACAATATTCCTGTAATCCTTTTCTCTCATTCTTTATTGCATATTTTACATCTTAAGATGTATTACCGCAACAGACCAATATTTTTAAATCTATAAAAAAAGGGCTTCACACCACGAATCTAATCGCAATGTAAAGCCCTCACCCACACTTATTCCATTCTCGTCACATAATCCAGCGAGATCCACCCATCCCGCTCATACTCATACGCTTTCAGCAGTCCCCATTTCGATGCCCCAACACCATCAGCCTCATCAACAATAGTAAAACTACCCACATCCGTATATTTTCCAGTCTTCTCCTGATCCGTTCCCGGCTTCTTCCTGATATTCAGATCCGGAATCTCCACACGAACCAGATACGGACGAAACGCCTTTTCCGGCATCTTATTCCCAGAAACATACACAGCATTCCCACTTTCATCAAACACAGAAAATCCCGGATGCTCATCTGCACATTTCTTTGCATTATCCAGCACCTTAAATGCTCCCACCTGGCTTTCTGCATCCTGCCAGTTCTTCCGCACACGATACCAGGCTTCTTTTTCCGTCTTCACACCATCAAACCGTGTCAGCCCATACTTCTCAATGATGACACAGATCTTCTGCACATAAAGACTGTCAGTTGCATAACCGCCATCCTTGATGATCTGGACAGCCTTTCGGTAATCCTTCTCCCCGGCCAGTCCCGCATATCTCTTTTTCTTCCCGTTCATTGCCCCCAGCAGATAAGCAGAATGATCCGCAATAGACAGCTCCACACAATCATACTTCCGAAAGTCTGCGGTCACAGTATAAATCTTTCCAGTCCCATCATCCTCCTGCGTCTTCTTCCGGTACTTACTGGTTCCATCCCAGGCACTGCCGCCCCAGCTATTCCCAGACAGAACGCACTTCATTCCGAAGCAGTTATTTGCCTTCTGTGCCAGCTCCGTCCTGCCATAACCAGCTTCCAGAATAAACTGTGCCGCAGACACAGAAGCCAGAATCCCGCTGGTTTTCATATCCTCTGCACACAGCACACCGATCTTCTCCGCTGCCTCCTCATCTGAAAGTCCCATAAACACAGAAGCCTGCGTCCCCTCAGCTTTCCCGGACATAGCAGCCTTCACTGCTTTCCGGAAACGGTCCATCGTATAAGGCAGTCCCAAACCTTTCCACAAATGCTCCGGATCTCCATGATTCGTAGCAATTCCCCTTGCGTGCCCCTCTTTATGAGAAATCACCACGCCATCTGCCAACGGATCCAGACCAAACTTCTTACAAAGCATGGCAAACAGCTCCACCGCTACTTCATAAGTCCGCACTGCAGATGCTCTCGCAGTCGCCAGATCAGAGCAGGTAAAACCAGATCCGCTTGTGTATCTGATGCAGGCAGGCTCACACATTTCAACTCCGATATGCGTATTATTTCCGCTTCCCCTACTGCCAGAACCACAGTGCCATCCCCTGTGATTCCATGGCAGTGTCTGATACACCGTTCCATCATTCCCATCAATAAAACCATGCACACAGGCATCTTCAAAAGAAGCATGATTCCAGGAATCAAGAAAGACCTGTGCCTTCGGTTGCGGGCATCCAACCGAATGAAGCATCAGGCCCTTCACTGTAATCTTTCTCCCTGCCGTATAGCATGGATTCTTTGTCAGAAATCTCTCAATCAGTTTCATTCTCCCTCACTCCCCTCTCCACGATCATGCAGCTGTTCCAGCACCTCTTTCATCTTTTTCGGAATCGGCAGTCCCAGATGCCCTGCATTCTCCAGCAGGCTCACGCCCTCATTGGAAATATAGAAAAAGATCACCGCTGTCCTCAGCACAGATCCATTCCCGATCACAGACACATCCAGAATATTTGCCATCCCCACCAGCAGAAAGATCAGCACTTTCCTGCAGATGCCCTGGAAACCAACCTCACTGGACAGCGTATGATCCGCAAACGCACACATCACGCCCGTCAGATAATCGATCACCACAAAAGCAATCAGGGCATACAGAAGACCGTCACAGCCTCCCAGAAACCAGCCCAGCCATCCACCCACAGCCATAAACACCATCTGAATAAAGTTCCAAAATTCCTTCATGTTGAAATCCTCCCTCCATGAAAAAAGCAGCTCCCATTCCTGAGAACTGCCATTAAAAAGTTTTCTATCTCCATGCCTTCCGGCAGAAAGACCTACATTGTTTCCTCCGTCAGCGTATAAGTGATCTTCATCGTCTTATCCATGTTCTTCACCACCGCCGAGCCCAGGTTGTTGATACTTGCCAGATAAGGAGTCAGCAGGTAAGCACACCGGTGCTCCTTCCCATAACTGCCGCCCCACATAAACACAAAGTTCTTATACTGGAACAAAGGCGTTGCCATCGCCTCAAACCTTGCACTGCCCTGCGTCCTAATTACCTTGTCATCCGCAGTGATCTGAAAATCCCCTCCCACGATCATATCTCCCAGAAGCGTCATGCACACCTCGCAGGAACCGTCTTCCCCCAGGGACTTCATCTTGGAAGTAAAACCCAGCGGAATCAGTGTCACATCCGAAGAATTAGCAACATTGATCTTGTAAATCCCTTTCTTGTCATAAGACGGCACATACAGATACCCGTTCCGCACACAGCACTTCACACACCGCTCCGGATAGGATCCGTCCTTATCCCTCGTCCCCACTTCCGACAGCTTCGCCTTGGACAGCGTCCATTTTCCCTCTGTAAAAGAAAAGTCTTTCTTAGAAATCCGGATCCACACCATCTCCGCATTTCCGGAAGAATTAGGCTCATTGGAAAAACCATACCAGTACCCGTCATGCCCGTCCATAAACTCCCCGTACTTTGTATAATCCCCCAGAAACGTGAACGTCTCCGTGGTCAGCGTCTGCTCCTCCAGAACCATATAAGTGCTGTCATCCAGCTTCTCATTCAATCCCACATTAAACACCGGCACCCTGATCTTCGTAACTGTCACACTTGAAGTCCCAAACGTGATGGAATACAGCAGGTTCTTCTCAAAATCCATCTCTACTGCCTCAAACAGCACCATCTGCTTTGCCTTTGCAATATCCCCGATATCCACCTTTTTCAGCAACAGGAACGTACTGGCATCCCCCGCAGCACTGCCAAAAGCATTCTGTCCACCCAGACCACTGGTCAGTGCCACAGCCGCAATAGTTCCATTCCCCTGGCTCGGCGTAAACTCCCACACAAACTTATAACCATTATCCAGCTTCTTACTCTCCGTCTGGTTCAGACTTCCCCTTGCCACATTGGAACCAGAATTGACATTGTTGGAAGCATAAGCCACCGGCAGGTTCTGTCCCTGCTCATAAATATGATCTGCTTTCTCCTCCAGCGTTGCCGGAAACAGCAGAATCCCCCCGATCATGTTCGGACAAATCGGAAGTAGCGTCCCATTCCACAAAAGTGCTGTGTCATACTCCCCGCTGGCTCTGAAATAAATCCCCATCGGATTCAGCCCCAGAATATTGTTCACCGCATCCGTGATCATGTTCGTCTCCTGAATGGTCTCCACCTCACCGGTATTCGTATCCGTCAGCTCCATGACCATCTCACCCTTTAACTTCATCACACATCCTCCATTTCCACCGGTCTGCCAAAAGCACCAATTCCCGGCTTCTCTGCAAAATACACATCAAAATTCCGTTTCACAGTCTCTTTCATCTGCATACTCAGAGCCTCCCCAAATCCTTTCACAGCCAGACCGCCGCCAATAGCAAACCTCTCCGTATAATCCTCAACCTCAAGTTTTCCGTCCCATGCTTCCTCCGCTGCCATTGCCTGTCCGCTGACGGAAGCAATGCAGTCACCAACATCAACCACACCCCTGCCATTCTCCATCCACAGATACACATTGAACGTATTCGTATAATTGGCAACAATCTTCTCAATGGGATAATACAAAGACAAAATATGCTTCCCGGAATGCCACGTCTCCACAGGACAGTGCTCCACAATCTCCTCATCATTAAATTCAAACACCACATGGCAGGCCGCCAGTCCGTCTTCCTGCCATTTCACCGGCAGGCTCACATCCACAGAAATCTCCGAATCACTCACGGATCCGGCATCTGATCCACTGTCCCCGACAGTCTCACCGCCGCTTTCAGAAGTTCCAGCATCCGAAGAATCTCCGGAACCAGTCCCACTGCTCCCAGATGGAAGCGAAATCACCACAGTCCCGGAAGCCTCCGTAGACCGCTCCACAGAATCCGCAACCACATCCACAATGATCTGTGCAAAAAACTGCATATGATTCTCCTCAGACGATGCAAACTGGATGCTGATCAGCTTCACCCTCATCTGCTCTATGGTATAGGCAGAAGCATTAGTAAACGTATGGATCCCGATCTTCCCCGTCTTCACATTATCCTCAATCTGATTCAGCAGTCTCGAAATATTCTTGTCATTCTTCGACTTCGCCTGTGCCAGCCTCGGATTCTTCCCCACGCATTTCAGGCTCTGCCTTCCCCCGATCTTCTGCTGGATAGAAGTAATACAGGTAATCTGCCCCTCATCCGCCTGTCCCCCTGCAAAGGTCAGCACATCCCCCAGATCCAGAGCCGGATTCCCGATCGTATCCGAATCAAAAGGCACATACTGGATCACAGACAGATCCGTCAGAATATTCCTGCAAAGCATCTCCCTGGTCTCTTCCAGACCAAACTGCAGAAGCGGATTCACCCCCAGATTCATAGTCAGCCCATTATCCGGATCCAGTGCATAATACTCCGCAATCTGCGTCCGCTTATTAGTAGAACTCACCGCCGTATATCTGGTAATAAAATCCGAAAAACTGGAACTGAACCGGTGTCTCTGCTCCACCTTCATCACAGAATCCTTCCCGTACTTTTTCAGTTCCAGCTTCCCCTCCCGGTTGATAACAAAGAAACCTCCCAGGACCTGTGCCACATAAAACAGCACATCCCGGCAGGTTTCAATATCATTCTCCGTATAAACCGAAAGCGTCACACTGCCATTCGGCATGGCATCAATATCCGCCCTCTTATTCGCAAATTCAACCTTGCACATCTTACAGCACAAAGCAATAAAATCATAAGCAGTCCCCACAGTCTCAAACCCATTGAAACTCCTGTCAAACCGCAGCATAAAATCATAGGCTTTCAGTTCCAGGCACTTCGCCAGCCGGTTCGCCTCGCTGACCTCAAAAATCCCCATCGGCACATCTTCCACCGAACCATCCTCCAGCACCAGATGAAACACCAGCGTCACCTGAGCATCCTCCAGCGTGTACCGGTCAATATCACTCAGAAGCGTAATCCCCATCTCCGCCGCATACACCGTCCCCAGTTCAATCTCCGTACTCCCACAGCACTGCCTGGTAATATACCCAGACCCCTTCACAATCTCCTTAGCCCCAAACTCATAAGAAGCCCCAGCTTTCGTGACGATCGTACCCGTCCAGAAATATCTCCTCGTATTACTCTTAACCGCCCTCAGAAAAGCCTCCGACACCAGATACATCCCGCCACCTCCATTTCCTCACGAAAAAAGCACCAGCCAGTATTTCATGACCGATGCCTCCAAATTTCTTATTCATTTATAACCGAATATTTGGTAAATAATTGGTTAAAAAAATTGTCAATCATATTTTTAGGTTTTTGTGTTTCCATAAATTCGTAACCACCAAATCTATATACTTCATAGCCTTTTATCATAAGATTTCTAGTATCTGTTACCATCTCTGCATATAATTCTGGTGCGGCTTTTTCATCTTTGGAATAATGCTGTTTTCCATCAATTTCAAATATAATCCTTATTCCATCTGGTAATAACATTAAAAAATCCATACGCTGATGCGTATAAATTATTGAATTACCTCGTGCATTTTTGCTAAATGGATCATAATGTAAATAAACCTGAGGAATTAATGCCGGAAAATCTTTACAATTCTTATGCAACATATAATACTCTTTAAAAAATATTCTTTCAGCCTCTGAATCAAGAGAATCTCTTAATCGTACAAATAGATCATTTTTAATATCAGCATTTCTTGCTGTTGATTTCGTTTTTATTTTCCACCATTCAACAAGTTCACTCCATGACAATCCATTGCTGTTAGCTCCAAACGTATAAAATAAGCAGTCTCCTGTATCACCTACTATTTTTAAATCATTATCAATTGCATCCTCAATAACAATATCTGGTTTTTTATTTAAAGGTGCAAAAATCAAATTCTTCGTATTACTATTTCTTAAACATATTTTATGTATTCTGTAAATCAATTCACCTGATACTTTTTTCGTTGCTACTAACTCATAATTATCAGGCTTTATAATTTCATTGATAGCATTAACATACCTGTCTTGTTGATCTTTTTCTCGGATTTCTGGATCAACAATTATTTCGAGAAATTTTTTCACTGTCTGATCACTCACATATTTAAATTCCAATATATCAAGCAACATATCCTTGTAAGAAATATCGTTATTATCGATCACGTGCTGTTTTATAAACTCTCTTACTGTTACGGTCTGCCAAAACTCCAATCGCGAATCATCTTCATATGCTTTATCAATGTCAAAAACTTTTTCTAGCAATTCATCTAATCTCATCCTACCTTCAAGATCTGTACATGTATCAAAAAAGTCTGCCAATTTTCTTCTGGTTACAAACGAAATTTCAAAAAATTGGTCTTTAAACCATTTCTCCATCTTTTTATTCAAAGATACATCTTCTGCTTCTTTGGTAATTCTTAAAGTCAACTTTTCAATGTCTTCATCTGATAACTTCTTAATTCCTGTTTTTGCAAATATTCTTTTACTATCATTAGGATTCAATGTTTCATCCGGTATAAGTCCATAGCTTTTCATTGCATCACAAAGGTCATAGCTTTTATAATTATAAAAATATTCTACTAATATCTCTATAAGATCATCTCTTTTTTTACCCATAGATTTCTCCCATAATAATTAAGATGCACTCATTATATCATAGCCATATGCCAAACTCTATATCAGATCTCCTTCAACGTAAAACTCACCATCCAAAGTCCCTTATAACTGGTATCCTTTTTCAGCTTCGCCTTATACCCCGTCACATACATCTCCGCCAGTTTCAATCCTGCCGTCTCCACATCAAAATACTGCACACTAATCTTATCCTTCTTCGCATAAACTACCAGCTTCACAAGCCACTTCACCGTAACAGAAAACGACACCGGGATCTGCACAACACCATGCCGCACCACATCCCTCTGCGTCGTCCCCGCCTCCGTCTCACCGCCGGAATCCGCTTCCACATCCTCCAGCTCCACTTCATAAGAATCCGGAAGCGGCAGGTTCTCTCCGTCAAACACAAGATACTGAAAAAAAGCCATCCTATCTACCTCCGCTCCTCAGACTCATCCTCTGCTGTGCTGTCACGATCACCTCATCCAGCAACTGGTTACCCAGATAAACCGGAATCACCAGATCCCCCTGCTGCCCTTTCTGATCACCCAGCACATCCTTCAACGCAGCCACAATACCGGCAGTCAGATCCGCACCGCCGGACATTCCTGCACCAGTCATCACACCGCCATCAGCTACAGCCAGCTGAGGCGAAACCACCATATCCGCAGCCACACCATTCACAGCCGCCTTCACCATGCCCCGGCTCTTCTCAATGCCCTCAGCCAGACCACTCATAAAATCAGGCATCCAACTCTCAAAATCCGTCAGTGGACCTTCATCCGGCACAGAGAAATGCAGATGGGAACGGATCGTATTTGCCACATCCGTCACTGCATTGGCAACTGCACCAATACAGCTCCTGATTCCGTTCACAATGCCATTCACAATATCCGCACCCCACCGCCAACCGGCAGATGCAAGACTCGTAATATAATTCACAGCATTTCCCAGTCCGTCCCGGATGGTATTATAAATACCGGAAATGGTACTCCGGATCCCGGACCACATGGCATTAAACGCACTGGAAACAGTATTCTTAATCCCATTCACCACAGAAGAAATGGTACTCCGAATGCCATTCCATACAGAATTGACAGTTCCCCTGATTCCATTCATTACTGTGGAAATGTTCGTCCGGATTCCATTCCAAACCGTAGAAATCACTGTCCGGATCGCATTCATTACCGTAGTAATGACTGTGCGGATCCCGTTCCATGCACTCTGCAAAAATGTCCGGATTCCGTTGACTACGGTTGTAGTAACAGACTTGATTCCATTCCAGACAGAAACCAGAAATGCAGAGATCGCATTCCATACTATCATAACCGTTGCCCGGATTCCATTCCAAGCTCCCACCAGAAACGTGGAAATCGCAGTGACAACCGTTGTGAACAGTGTCTTAATTCCCGTCCACAGACCAGAAAAGAAATCCCAGATGCCATTCCACACAGCCACTGCCGTATTCCGGATCCCGTTCCATGCAGAAACCAGAAACTGCAAAATCGCCGTCCATACCTGAACAGCGACTTCCTTAATCTCATTCCACAGTCTGATCCAGAACTGCCGGAACTCTTCATTCGTATTCCAAAGATAAATAAACGCCGCCACTAGGGCGGCAATGGCAGCAATCACAATGGCAATAGGATTCGCCATCATCGTGGCACTCAATGCTGCAAAAGCACCTTTCACCGTACTGATCGCACCAGCCAGCTTCGGAACCAATGTCATAATAGTTCCAACTGCCGAAATCGTCTTTCCAATAACGATCAGCACCGGTCCCAGGGCAGCCACCAGCAGGGCAATGATCATAATCACCCGCTTTACCCCGTCCGGCATGGCATTCAGCACATTCACCATCCCCTGCAGTCCGGAAACAATACTCCGCACCGCAGGCATCAGCAGATCCCCAAAAGAAATCGCCAGTTCCTGCAGCTGGGATTTCAAAATAGTCAGCTGTCCTTCCAGATTATCCTGCATGGTATCTGCCATGTTCTTAGCAGCATCTTTGCAGTTATTCACTGCCCCGGAAACCTTTGCAATATCCTCCGGAGCCGCATTCATCAGTGCCAGAAAACCAGACATGGCATTCTTGCCAACCAATGCCTCTGCATTATTCGCCTTCTCAGCCTCAGTCATGCCCCCAAAAGCCACCCTGCAGTCAGACAGGATTGCTGACAGGCTCCGCATGGAACCATCCGCATTGGTAGTGGCAATGGTCACATCCCCAATCGCCGCACCCGACAGCTTCACATCCCCGGTCAGGTTCATCATGATGGAACGCATGGAAGTACCCGCCTGGGAAGCCTTGATACCAGCATTTCCCATCAACCCGATTGCTTCCGCCGTATCCTCAACCGAGAATCCCAGCGCCCCCGCAACCGGCGCACAATACTTAAATGTCTCGCCCATCATGGACACATTCGTATTGGCATTGCTGGAAGCCGCAGCCAGCACATCCGCAAAATGCCCGGAATCCTCGGCAGACAGTCCGAACGCCGTGAGCGAATCCGTAACGATGTCGGAAGTCAGTGCCAGATCTTCCCCCGATGCCGCAGCCAGATACATGACACCCTCAATACCTGACAGCATATCCTCCGTCTTCCAGCCGGCCATAGCCATATAGTTCATAGCATCCGCCGCCTCAGTCGCAGAGAACTTTGTCTTTGCTCCCATCTCCCTAGCCTTATCCCGGAGATTATCAAAATCAGAACCAGTGTCCCCGGACACTGCCGCCACCTTACTCATGGCAGAGTCAAAATCAGCGGCAGTTTTCACCGCCGCCGTTCCAAGCCCAGTCACCACTCCCGTTACCGGAAGCAGCTTCTGACCAACAGAAGAAATCTTATCTCCAACCGTCTGCAACTTCTCCCCGGTTGCCCCAATCTTCTGTAAAGCAACCGAAGACTGTTCCGCCTGCTGTTCCAGACTCCGCAGCCTCTGTTCCGTTTCAATGATCTCCCTCTGCAGGGCATCATACTGATCCTGGGAGATATCCCCGTTCGCCAGAGCCGCATTCGCCTGCTCCGCGGCAGTTTTCAGCGTTTCCAGCTTCTGCTTCGTCTCCGCAACTGCATCCCTCAGAAGCCTCTGCTTCTGCACCAACAGCTGCGTATTCCCCGGATCCAGTTTCAGAAGCTTCTCCACATCCCTCAGCTGGCTCTGCGTATTCCGGATCTCTGTATTGACCCCCTTCAAGGCGGTCTGCAATTTCGTGGTATCGCCGCCAATCTCGACAGTGATCCCCTTGATTCTGTTCCCTGCCATGCGGCTCTCCCCCTAAATCTCATAAAAAAAGGCACAAAAATACCCGGATCCCTCCGGGCACAAAAAAAGCACCTGCCATCCCTGACAAATGCTTTCAACATATCCATTTTCTACGATAATCTTTTATAAACTCTGTGCAATGGTTTTCCAAATAGTAAACACCATTTTGTCTTTTGGATCAATTATTTTCTTCCTTGTTCCCTTTACACGCATTTCTCCAGCTGGAACATTTACTTGTAACCTATTAATAATTGATCCCAATTCTGCCTGATCTAATTTTCTTAAGCCATCACGAACTTGTTCACTGCTTAGAATGTTGCTACCCGAATTAAACATAAAAAGTCCCCATTTTTCTTTAAAATCATCAAGCACTTTTTTGCTTAACGTACCTGAACCAATTATCTCAACTATATCTTCTGGTATTATATAGCAATCTCCTGTATTACTGTCTACTCCTACTGCAAAATCACAATCTTCTCTTGTTAAATGACGTTTCCTTGATGTATTTCTTTTTATTTGTTTCCCTGACCGTGTTCCTCTTGTCACATCAAATGTATTGCCAGAACTCCCCTTTACTTCCACTCTATATAAAACATTTTCATAATCTAATACAGCATCATAAGGCATATCTCTCCAAACCTTGAAGAAACAATAGAATCCAGCTTTACTTGCTCTTCCCTGAAATATATTTTCATCAGCTGCACCATTTAAGCTTCGATATGTGCCACGTTTTTTCTGATCAACACCGACTATGTCTTTTGCCCATTCCATAATTTTCCTCCAAAAGTAAATATAAGGAATTATAGCACAATTATTTTAATGTTGCTAGGTGCCTTGTACCATCAAAACCTATCAAAATCCTCCTGTGTGGCAACCTGTCTCCATCCCTTGTACTCATCGTTCCTGCTCTCCACAAACATATCATTCACCATGCCAATGGTCAGCAGATCCAGATCCCTGATAGAAATCCCCAGCTGCACACACCGGAGAAGAAACAGAGGCGTTGTCATTTCACGGTCTATTGCATGAAGTTTTTTTTAGCCTCCACATCCGTCTTAATATTCATGCCCCACAGCTCGATCAGCTTCGGCAGAACCTGATAAATACTGAATGTATTGAACTCATCCAGCCAGTCCTCCGGATTATCCGGAATAGACGGATCTGCGTGTTTCGCCATCACATACGCAATATTTTCAAACATCTCAAGGGAAAACAGATCCAAGGAAGATTCCTCTGGATCACCATCCCCGATACTCTTTTCCAGAGACCGCAGATCCTTGTAAATGTCCCTCTGAAACTTAATCCTGTAAATACGCGGAATGGCGGCAGATGCCTTAAAAACAACTGCCTTTCCGTCAATATCAATCTTTTTCATCATACTCATATCAGAATCCTCCTCAGTTCAACCCCTTCTCTGTTTTCCCTGTATCTGCCACAACTTTCTCACCGGCATTCTTCTGCAAAGACGCAGCCTCCACCGCAACAGGCAGATACACAGCCTTGTACCAGTTTGCATAAACCGTAGCATCCGTGGTATTTCCCGTCTTTGCCTTAACCTTTCCATCTGCCAGCGGCGTGGACTTAATCGTCAGTGTTTCCGTCTGCACTTCCTTCTTATCCTCATTAGTCTTACCCTCAATCTTCGGACGTGAAGCCGAACAATTATACATCACATGACGGATATGCCGTACATCCCCGTCAAACTCAAAAAGCAGGGCAAACTGTGCCAGTTCCGCATCAGCATCCTCAATCAGAACACCCTTTGCATCCAGCTTCTCTTTCAGCACTTCTGTCCGGAAACTCTCCGGAATCAGTGCAAGTTCCAGATCCCCATCATAGCCCATGTTATTATTGATCACATAATAGGCAATACCATCCGCATAAAAATTCTCCGGCTCGCCATTTGCATCCAACGACAGTGAAACAGAACCCGGCAAAGCGGTCGGACTCCCATAAGTCACCGTCCCATCCTCCCCGATTGTCAGCAGAGCATAATGGGCATTTTTCAGATTATACTTAACCTTGTTATTCTTCTCAGACATCTTATCCCTCCATCAAAAATCATTAAACTTCCATGCTGTACAGCACTTCATACAGCTTCTCACTCTGGATCCAGACCTCCGACTTATTATAAAAAATCCCGGCAGCATCCAGCACCGCTTCCACCTTTGCTTCCACCTCAGGAGCTTTCCGATCCGTATAAAGTTCCACCCTCACCTCACTGATCCGGAAATACACCTGACCATCTGCCGCAAAGTTATCACTGCCCGGCAGCAGGTAACAGATAAACGGCGGCTCCGGGCTTTCCCCCTCTGCAAAATGATCATACGCAAAAGGAATCCCAGTCCCATCAAGAATCCCCACGAAATCTTCTATTGTCATTTCAACGCCGCCTCCACTTCTTTCTCCAGCAGCTGTGCTGCTCTCTCCTCAGCTGGTGCAATATGAGGAAAAGCCCTCGTCCTGCCACCTTTCCTCAGTGCATGACCAAACTCCAACAGATGAGCCAGCTGGTACCTATTTCTGGAATACACCACAATCTCCATTGCATTGGCAGTTTCCTTTGTCGTCTTCGTTGCCCAGCTTTTTGAATACGCACCAGTCTTCACGGGAGCATTGGCCTGAATATCCTTTTTCGCCTGTGCCCCAGCTTTCTTCACCGCCTTCTTCATATCCTCAGAAGCCAACTTCGCATACTCTTCCAGTCCTTCCATAATGACATCCGCCATCTGACTGACCGTACATCTGTCCCCTACCATCCGATCACCTCCGCACTTTCCTGCACGTAAACTTCACGCACTTCTTTTTAAAATTCAGATGATCCACATTCACAATGTCATAAATCTCCCCACGAAACAAAATCCTGTGGGTAACAGACCGGATCCCGGAAACCTTCTCACAGAACCGCACCATCACCGTCATTCCCACATCCTCCACCACAGTCCCGGCAGATTCCATTTCCTTTGAACTGGCAAGTCCCTCGCCGCCGATCGTAGCAAAACAGCAGTAATCCTCAGTCCACTCATTCCGGTGATTTCCAATCCCGTCCTTCACCACAGAACACTTCTGAAAAACCACTTTTTCATTCAACAATCCAACATTCAAAACCCCCACCTCAGAATCCCGGCTTTCTCACTCCAAACAGCAGGCTCCGCAGATCCAGCACCAGCTGATGATGATCCGCATCTTCCCTGTGCTCATACAGATAAGCCACCGCATACTGCACAGCGATCTTCGTCCCCTGCAGTTCCTCAAACTCATCCTCATCAGCAATCCTCGCCACATCCATACAGATCTGCTGTCCCTGCTCGATCAGATCAGAAAGAAGCCTGTCATCGTCCTCAAAATCCACCCGCAGATAATTCTTCATTTCCTTAACCGTCACAATCATGGAACATCACCATCCATCTCTGCCATATAAGAAGCATAATTGCTCCAATAATCTGCTGTCTGGTACGCACTCAGCATCCCCTTTGGCACATAAATCTTACAGTCTTCTGAAATCCCATAAAAGGCATTCACCTGAGCAAGATTCGGCGGCCAGATTGAAAGAAAATAATATCTTTTCATTCCTTTGCAGTTTTCAAATCCATATTTATCAATAAGAGTCACTGTATCTGGAATTACCAGTTCTGTCAGCATACAGCATCCTGAAAACATATACTCTGCAATTTCCGTCAAACCGCTTCTCAGAATTATGTGTTCCAGCATACGGTCATTTCTAAATGCACTTCCAGCAATAGTTTTAACTTTTGGGGAAAGATATACTTCCTTCATAACCAGACATTCATTCAGTGCATATTTACCCACTGACATAACTGAATCTGGAAGTGTAATGCTTTCCAGTGAGTAGCATTCCGAAAATGCATAATCCGGCAATGCATCAATCCCATTCGGAATCGAAACATTTTTCAGGCTACTGCACTGCTCACACAAATATCTCGGAATATATCCCCATCCTCCCCAAATCCCCAAAAATTTCAAACTGTAACAGCATTTTACAATTCCATTTCCAGGCGGCATCTTTGTTTCCGCCAGCACAATCGACTCCAGCTTTGACATACCACAAAAACAATAGGAATCCAACTGATAAACCTTTTTCCCGATTTCAATTTTCCTGACTGCTGACAGGTATTTCATATTTTCCTCTTTGCTTTTCTTTCCTGCTGTAAAAACATAAGACCCTTCATTGTAACCTCCGAAGAAGCTGAGCATATTGTTTTCCTTCGGCAAAAAACGGATTACATACTCTCCCGGTTCCGGATACTGATGTGTCAGGGTAATCCTGTTATATCCTCCGCCAGCAGCTGTTTCCAGCTGGCTTCCATCACCCCAGTCTATTTCCACACCATTGTAGAAAGTCTGTCCAAAAGACACCTGTGGTTCCAGCATATCTTCATCCAGCACTACATAAAACCTTGTAGCTCCATCATCCGTAACATACAATGCCGCCACATTCATTTCCCGATTCGTCGCTTTCAGATCCTCCAGCGTCCAGTTCCATCCCGTACAAATCAGTTTCTCATGAGAAGGCAGATCCGGCAGGTCCTCCATCTCTGCCAGTTCCTCAAGAGAAAAACTGTGCAGCAGCGTCCCGTCATAATCAAAAAAACGAATCGGCAGGGACATATCTGCACCACTGCTGCCGGACGGAATCCTGCTCACCGCATCCGGAATCTCTGACGGCTTCATCAGTTCAGAAGTCCCACCCCTGGCACGTACTGCATCCGCAATGGCAGTCAGTGTTTCTTCTTCCACAAGCACATTTGCCATCAGTACGCCACCTCATTTCCATCAACCAGTTCATCCAGACGCCGCCCCATCTTTTCAACAGCATCCCGGATATCCTTCACCTGTTCCTCTGTCTGGAACTTGCTGTCATTTTCCAGTTCACTGACCTTCGTAGGCACCGGAACACTACTTCCACTGCCAAGTCCCAGTTCCTCAGAAGTCTTATTACCAGTCAGTTCCACGCCATTGATCTGCGGCTTATGGCTCATATTTTCATAATTATTAGAATTAGGAACACTGCTCATGGTTCCCGTCAGCTGCTCCATCACGCCACCTCCACCGTCAGTTTCAAAACCTTATTCGCAATAAAAGTACATCGGTAACCATTGCTCTTATTCAAAGACAGTTCCCATATATACCGCCCCAGTTCCAGATGCTTTGTGTCTTCCTCTGCAAACCGGATCACCTTCTCCTTCACATCTGCTTCAATCCTCACCGCAGGTTCCAGATCTGCCTTATTCCGTTTCGCAGCAAAGACCACAGAATCCCCTTCTTCAAACTGATACTCCGTCCCATCCGGCAGAAATGCCTGGAATGCAAAAGAAGGCGTATCGCCCTTTGTCATCTCAATCTTCATATCCTCATGAACCACCCAGGACATCCCATCACCTCCCACAGATTTTGTCTTTCAACCGGCGAAGATTAAAACAGGGAACAGCTTATGCCATCCCCTGTCGTTTCTGTGTATCAGTCTGCTTTTAGCTTCAGGATCTGCACTGCTTCCGGAAGCACCAGTTTTCCATCTACACGTTCTTTAGCAACAAAACCGATCATTCCGTTTCCGGCAAACAGTTCATTCAGCTGCTTAAAAGATCTGCTTCCACGATCACCAATGTTGTAATAACTGTAATCACCAAAAGAGATACCATCCTTCGGAGCATAACCAGAAGTTTCCACTTTATATCCCAAGATTCTGTCCGGTTCTCCTGCCTGATAAGCCGGCTGCCAGATATACGCCCCGTTATTATCTTTCAACTTTCTCAAAGACGGCATTGTTGCATCATTCATGATAAAAGTAGCTTTCTTACGGTACGGACGTTTCAGTCCATACACCAGATCCAGCATATCATCAGATTTCAATGCCGCAGTCAGTGTATTCAGCAGATGACCGCCGCCAGTACCATCAAAAATACCAGTCGGCTTCCCGGTTCCATTTCCATTCAGGAAAGCATCTTCCTCTGCATTGGCAAGTGCCTTTCCAAACTGGACAATAATGTAATCTTCCAGATTGAATGCATTGTCATAAAGCAGTTCCTCAGTCACCTTGATAGCCACATGAAGTTTGTGTGCATCCAGAATCTTCTGGTCAAACTTCGCGTCCCCAAAAGTCAGCGCACCGCCTTCCTCAATCCAGCTTGCTGCAGGTTTGGCGGCTGCAATGTTGATCTTATGCTCCCCGGAAGTTACGATTCTGGTAGCAAGACGGCGCATGACATTTTCCTCATTCAGCACATCGATCAGTCTTCTGTCATACTCGTCCGGCACCAGATACCCGCCATCGGCATCCACACCCTCCTGCAGGACATTAGAAATCTGACGGAAGTTGCTTCTCAGTGCATTCAGCATGGCCCGGCGGTACTCATCAGAAGCACGTCCTGTCTTTGGCTCCCCCTGACCGCCGGAATAAGGTTTTCCAGTCAGCGGCTGGTTCACCGGCTGATTCAGTTCTTTCTCCCTCTGTTCCGCCTTACGGTGACGGTCAAGCGCTTTCGTCAGATCATCAATCTCAGACTCCATTCTCTCATAAGTAGCAGTGTCCTCCGCAGACAGCACCCCGTTCTCATTCTCATGGGTATCCACAAAATTTTTCGCAGCTTCCCATACCTTTGCTCTCTTCTCCATTAACTCCTGAATCGTCATAGTCAGAATCCTCCTCAGATAAACTTTTTGATAAAATTTAAGCGCTCACGCAGATCATCTGCGGAACGCCCTGTGTCAACACTATTTACTTTTGGTGCAGAAATTCCTGCCTGATCTTTTACCGATTTTCCTGTCTTTCCATAATGCTTTTCCAGCTTATTCATCAGTGAATTATTCACTGCCCGTCTGGAAAACATCACGGAATCAGAAGAACCAGTCCCGTTTTCCGTACGGTTATTTTCTGAACCACCATTTTCGCTATCATCACCCTGTTCCTCTTTCTGAAACAGAATGTCATCCGCAAATCCAAGCTCCACTGCTTTATTCGCATCCATCCATGTTTCTGCATCCATCAGATGGGAAAGTTTCGCCCTGCTCTGTCCCGTTTTCCGTACATAGGCATTAATAATGGATTTCTTCACAGCATCCAGAAGTTCCATAGCCTTTTTCATCTCTGTATGGTCACCCCATGCAATAGTTGCCGGATTATGGATCATCATCATGCTCACCGGACTCATCCACACCTCAGTCCCTGCCATTGCAATGACAGAAGCCGCAGATGCTGCAAGCCCGTCAATCTTCACCGTAACCTTTCCCGGATACTCCGACAGCATATTAAAAATCTGTGCCGCCGCAACGCAGTCCCCGCCCGGACTATTGATCCACAGGGTAATATCTCCCGTTCCGGCATTCAGCTCATCCTTAAAAAGAGCCGGTGTGACATCATCGTCAAACCAGCTCTCCTCAGCAATTACCCCGTTCATGAACAGGATCCGTTCCTCCGTTTCCTGTCCGTTTTCCTGATTTACTACTCTCTTTTTCCAGTTCCAAAATTTCTTCACTGGCATCCTTCCCCTTTCCGGATCCGGCAAAGATACCCGCATCCTGTAATTTCGTCATATTTCCATTGATCAGATACAGATCCCCGCCAAATTCCTCTGGAATCCGGTCCATATTTTCCAATTCCCGGATATCATTGGCACTCATCCATCCGTTCTGCCTTGCTGTGGCATAACCATTCATTCTGGACTGATAATCCCCTCGGAGCAGTCCGTCCACATTGAACTTAAAGAAATATTTCTTCTTTTCCTCACCGCTCAGCAAAGCCCGGACCATTGCCTGCTCCCATCTGGCAACCCAGGGATCCAGCGTGTACTTCACAAATTCCAGAGACTGCTGCTCAATATTGCTGAAACTGGACTTTTCCAGATCTCCAACCATGTGAGGCGGCACCCTGAAAATCCTTGCGATCTCATCAATCTGAAACTTCCTCGTTTCCAGGAACTGTGCCTCATTCGGTGCAATGGAAATTGGTGTGTACTTCATTCCCTCTTCCAGCACTGCAACCTTATTGGCATTATTGCTTCCCCCAAAAGTAGACTGCCAGCTCTCACGCACTCTGCCCGGATCCTTCAACGTCCCCGGATACTCCAGCACCCCGGACGGAGCCGCACCATTCGCATAGAACTTACTCCCATACTCTTCTGCGGCAATGGCAAGTCCGATTGCATTCTTTGCCATAGCAATAGGCGAATACCCAACCAGACCATCAAACCCAAGACCTGGAATATGCAGCACATCCGCCGGATGAAGCCGCACAATCTTCCCGTTTGCTTTCGGATCCGTCCCAGTCCTGCCATCCACATCATCCCCGTCATAAACCAGATACTCATAATAAAGCCGCCCATGCTCATCCCGGTTCACAGTCATTCTGTCAGGCATCAGCGGATAAAGTGCCACAATCTCACCCTTCCCATTCCGGATGATCTGACTGTATGCATTCCCCCACAAGAGCAAATGCGTCATCAAAGTCTCCCTGAACACAAAAGAAGTCATCTCCGGATTCGGCTCATCATGAAGCAAAAAATAAAGCGGGTGATCCACCGCCTTTTCCTTACCACCACTATCGTTATACCTGTAAAACTGCAATGGCAGGCTCGCCACTGCCTCCGAAAGAATCCTCACACAAGAATACACCGCAGTCATCTGCATGGCACTCCGTGCATTCACCCTTTTTCCGGCAGCCGTACTCCCCATAAAAAATCCATACCCACTGCCAGCTGTACTGTTAGCAGGAGCATCCCTTCCCCGGAACAGCTTCCCAAACAACCGCATTTTCATCATCCTTTCAAAAAAGAGCATAAGAAAAGCACCTATCATTACGATAGATGCCATTCCCAATATAATTTATTTCCTGCACAATGCCCGGATCGCCTTGTCTGCAAACACTGCAGTTCCTTTTCCCCCGACTTTGTCAATATTAGTTGTAAACTCCCCGCCGCCTGCGTACATAGAGCCAAGTCCCAGCAGAATCTCATCTGTACATTTATAAAAATGTTCCGTAATAAAATCCTGCAGTTTCTTAGCAAGTTCAACTGCTTCCGCACTTTCAGGATCCTGATTTCTGATTTTTCCAAATTCAGCAAAAATTTCCATCAATCTGGCATTGATTGACTGCTGTTCTTCCATACTCCGTCCCGCCGCCTTCTGTTCATATTCCTATAGACATCTGTTTTTCCCCAGGATGCCTTTGCCTGTTCTGCATACTCATCAATCTTTCTTGTATCAAAAGCCTCAAAACTCATATCTTTCACTCCGATCATCTTTATTCCACGGGCAAGATCAATCAGATTTTCTATATGTTCTTTCCGAAGTTCCAGCAGATGAATCTGCTGTTCCAGAGCCTTATCCCTGTCAAAATCCGGACTGTCCAGAATATCCTTAATCTCTTTCAGTGAAAATTCCAATTCCTTGAACAGCAAAATATGCTGAAGCCTTTCCAATGCCGTATCGTCATACAGCCGGTATCCTGCACTGGTAACTTCCGTGGCCGGCAGAAGTCCAATCTTATCATAATGATGCAGGGCACGTATGCTCACTCCCGATATCTTACTGACCTCATGTACTGTCATCATCTTTGATCACCTCTTTCCCTGTGGTAATCATAGCATAAGCTATTACATAACGTCAGAGTCAATATCTTTTTTAATATTTTCGGAATTTTTCTCGTCATCTTTCTTCTGCATCGTACAAACTCTGTCATCCGCATCAGCTCCTGCCCTGCATAAACACAGGCACCATCCAAACAGAATCAAAAATACAATTCCTGAAACCACAGCACCAATCATCACACTCACCCATTTTCAGAACACCAGCAGTCCTCTTGTATCATAAACAGACTCGCTGGTATCATTTCCGCATCGGATAGCCCGATCCAGTCCCATAATCGTCGCAATGGCACCGTCAATCTTCTCCGTGGACTTTTCCTTATCTGCCTTGATATTTCCCGCCGGATCCGTCCGGATAAAAATATTATCCATCATCCACCGCAGAACCGGATGCCCGCCATGTGCCAGCTTCTGTTCCAGAGTCAGCTTCATCAGTTCCTTCGTCGGCGGACTCATATCCTTAAATCCCTGTCCAAACGGAACCACCGTAAATCCCATGCCTTCCAGATTCTGGACCATCTGCACAGCACCCCAGCGGTCAAAAGCAATCTCCCGGATATTGAACCTTTCGCCCAATCGTTCAATGAACTTCTCAATGTACCCGTAATGAACCACATTGCCCTCCGTGGTCTGTAAAAAGCCCTGTCTTTCCCAGACATCGTAAGGCACATGATCACGCCTGACCCTCAGCTCCAGCGTATCCTCCGGAATCCAGAAATAAGGCAGAATCTGGTACCTGTCATCCTCATCCAGTGGTGGAAACACCAGCACAAACGCCGTAATATCCGTAGTGGAAGAAAGATCCAGACCGCCATAACAGACACGTCCTTCCAGTTCTTCCTCATTCACCACAAACGAACATTTATCCCACTTTTCCATCGGCATCCAGCGGACTGCCTGCTTCACCCACTGGTTCAGTCTCAGCTGCCGGAAACTGTTCTCCTCACCCGGATTCTGCTTTGCAGACTCACAGGCCGCCTTGACCTTATCCATTCCCACTGTAATATTCAGTGACGGGTTCGCTTTCTTCCAGACTTTGGGATCTGTCCAGTCATCCTCCTCGCCCGCACCATAAATCACCGGATAAAAAGTCGGATCAATCTTCCTTCCCTCCAAAATGTCCTTTGCCTTCTGATGTGTCTCATAGCAGATGGAATTGGTATCTGTCCCCGCAGTCGTGATCAGGAAATACAACGGTTGCATTCTGGCATCCCCGGAACCCTTTGTCATAACATCAAACAGTTTCCGGTTCGGTTGTGTATGCAGCTCATCAAATACAACTCCATGAATGTTAAATCCATGCTTGCTGTACGCCTCCGCAGACAGCACCTGATAAAAAGAATTGGTCGGAAGATAAATGATTCGTTTCTGGGAAGCCAGGATCTTCACGCGCTTGTTTAATGCCGGACACATCCGCACCATATCAGCCGCAACCTCAAAAACAATGGATGCCTGCTGCCGGTCCGCCGCACATCCATAAACTTCCGCACGTTCCTCTCCATCCCCGCAGGTCAGCAGAAGTGCAATAGCCGCAGCAAGTTCTGACTTTCCCTGCTTCTTCGGAATCTCAATGTACGCTGTATTGAACTGCCGGTACCCATTTGGCTTCAAAATTCCGAACAGATCCCGGATGATCTGCTCCTGCCAGTCAATCAGTTCAAACTTCTTTCCCGCCCAGGTTCCTTTCGTATGGCACAGACTCTCAATAAATGCCACCGCAAAATCAGCGGCATCCTTGATATACTTGCTTCCCCTTGCCCGGAACTTCGTTTGCTTATACTTTTTCAATTTTCTCATTGCCATATAAACCAGCCCCTTAAAGCCATTTCAGCCACTGCTCATAAACAGCACTGGAAATCTGTGCCATCATCACTGGCGGTACACTCATCCCACAGACATATTCTACGGACTGATCCACAAAATCATAATCCTCTGGGAATGTCTGTGTGGCTATATAATCCGCATCCGAATATTTTTCACCGTCATAAAATCTGGTCAATGTGGCATTGGCAACATTTGTCGGAGCAATCCTGTTATCATCCACAATGGCATTATTAAACATGGATCTTTTTCCACGCTCCCTTATGGAGATATCTGCAAAACTGGTATCTCCTTTTTTCCGCTTTCCAATCAGTTCCGCCATCATAGGCTTCCTGTATGGAATCCCATGCTCGCTACGAACCATCCCAAACAGAATCGGCTTTTCCTGAAAGTCAAGTTTCAATTTTGGCAAATCCAGATCATTCCTGTGTGCTATAAAAAAGACACGGCTTCTTCTCTGCGGCACTCCCATTGTACGGGCATCCAATAGAAAAATCTGTGTCACATAACCAGCTACCTTAAATGCTTTCAGCAGTTCATTCACATATCCTCTGGCATTGCCTTTCAAAAGCCCTGCTACATTTTCGGCTATCACAACTTTCGGCTTCAGAATCTCCGCTGTCCGGATAAAATGCAGAAATAGGTCATCCAGTCTCTGTTTTTTCTGTCCCTCACGGAAGGCTTTTTCTCTGCCCCATGCTCTCTCCCTGTCCCCCGCTACACTAAATACAGAGCATGGCGGTGATCCATCCAGAATATCCAGATTTTTCAGTTCATCCGGATAATCTTTCCGTTCATTGAAATCCCTGATATCCATCAGATAGGAATACTGCGGATGATGATTCTTCCGGTAAACCTTTATCATGGCTTCATCAATCTCACAATTTCCCACAACTTTATATCCTGCCAGTTTGTACCCCATAGAGGAACCGCCGCCACATGAGAAACAGCTGAACACCGTTTTCCCATTCTTCGGCACATCCTCCAGATCTGACAGCCGCCACTTCCACGGGAATTTATGATCAGTTGTACTTGAATCCGCATCTCGGACATTCATGCTTGAACTCTTCATCACCAAATTCCCCCTCATTAAATTCCTTGTTGCTTCCGGTATCATCCGGATCTTCTTTCACTGTAAACAGATCCGCAATCTCATCCTCACGGAAACCCGTCAGCCCCATATCAAAATCAGCCGCCTGCAGTTCTTCCATCTCAATTTTCAAAAGTTCCTCATCCCAGCCTGCATCCATTGCCATACGGTTGTCTGCCAGAATATATGCTTTCTTCTGTGCCTCTGTCAAATTGTCTGCAAAGACACATGGAACCTTTGTATATTCTTCTTCCTTTGCAACTTCCAGTCTTCCATGTCCTACCAGAACATTAAAATCCCGGTCAATGACCAGCGGACTAATAAAACCAAATTCCCGGATGCTGGATCTCAGCTTATTGATCTGTGCCGGGGAATGTGTCCTTGCATTATTGATGTAAGGCACCAGCTTCTCCACTTCCACCAGCTGAAAATCTTTTACAACCTTAATCTCCATTCCTGCCTAACCTCCATTTCTTGTCCTGAGCAGGTGTTCCATCACGTCATCCTGCGGTGTGTTTCCCTGCCATTCCACTGAACAGTTTTCTTTCACGATCTGGAAAATCTGGTACCAGACCTGATTAACCTGTTTCATGTACTGCTGCGACATGGAAACATACGGGGATGCAATCGCATTTTTTGTTGTCGGATGCTTTGCCAGCATTCCATATTCCGAAATGGATTCCTCACACTGCACCCATCTGGCAACGCTCATGGCATACTGTTCTATCAGCTGCACACTGACCCAGCGTTCACAGCCTCTTTCTTTCAGCCACTTCCATGTTTCCGTATAAACTTCTTCCGCACACAGGTCTTTCCCGTTTTTCTGTTTTGCTTTCAGGAACTCTTTGACCGGCGGCATCTCTGATCCTTCCAGGTCAGAAGGTTCCGGCAGGTCACAGACCATTGCCGTTTTGCCCGCAGAGATTTTCTCCGTCAGAGCCTTCCTTTTCGGTCCGCTTCCTGGTCTCGCACCGCCCCTGGCAGTCCCGTCCTTCGCCATTTTCCTCACCTCTTTTCTGTCACAGGGTCAATTCCCCGTTTGAATAGCAGATTTTGTGCGTGACACCCACTCGCCGTTCTAGCGTCACAGCCGTCACAGAGATTTGCACCGCCCCTACCCACCACTGAAAATCTCACCTGCGGTTCCAGCGGTCTCCTCTCTGTGCGTGAATCCTCGAATGGCACGGCTTACACAGTGCAATCAGATTGCTCCTGTCATGTGTCCCGCCTTCACTCAGCGGAAGTTTATGGTGGATCTGTTCGGTTTTAGCCATCACACCTTTTTCATAACACATCTCACAGAAAGGATGCTCTGCCGCATACCTGTCACGGATCCGCTTCCATGCACGCCCATACTTCCTTTTGGCAGTCTTATCCCTGCCATACTTCTCATAGTCACTGTTCATTTTGCTCCTGTGCTCATCACAGTACCGTTCCCCTGCAGGTATCAGCTTGCTGCATCCCGGATATCTGCACGGCACGTCTGGTTTCCTCGGCATCTTTCCACCTCCGGACATGACAAAAGCCCTGAAAGAAATTCATCTTCCAAGGCCTCCGTCTTATTCTGCTTTACACATTCTAACAATACCACAGGAGCTTACTGCAATTCTATAATATTTACTATCAAGATTCCGGAATCTCAAAATTTTCCAGTGCTTTCCGGTGCAGGACAAACACATTGTTCATGCTGAAATCCATGTCATCCGCAATCTGTTCCCATGCCCGGCAGTCAATGTACCGCAGTTCCAGGACCATCTGCTGCTCCGGATCTTCCAGCTTCCCGATCCGTTCCATGATATCACGTTTCATGTTCAGAAGATCCTCAATGTCTTTTCCAATCTCCTGCTGCAGATCCACAATCATGACAATGATATTCTCCATCTTGTGCGGATCCTTACTGGGATTTCCAGGCATATCACTGATTGTTGCTGTTGCCCTGACTGCCAGGTCATTCAAGGAATCCACCTGGCGCAGTTTACTGTTGATCCGCATATCCATCCGGTATGCCTTCATCAGATACTCTTTTGATGCTGTCTGCTGTCTGTTCATATCTACCTCCGTTCAGGCATCCATCCCGATCTCAGCCTTCACAGCTTCAATCAGCGCCGCCTGTGTCCCGTCTTTCATTTCCAGTGCTTTCATGATCCGTTCATCCACAGTCCCATCCGTCACAATATGTATCACGGAAACTGTCCCGGATTCCTGTCCCTGCCTCCACAGCCTTGCAACTGTCTGCTGATACAGTTCCAGACTCCATGTCAGTCCGAACCATACAAGGATGTTTCCGCCGGACTGCAGGTTCAACCCATGTCCGGCACTTGCCGGATGGATCAGTCCCACCTGAATCTTCCCCGCATTCCATTCCCGGATGCTCTCATCCGAATCCAGTTTCCGGCAGTCCACTTTCAGCTTCTTAAGCCACTCCATGATCCGTGTCAGGTCATGCTTAAACCAGTACGCCACAAGCACCGGTCTGCCATTTGCAGATTCCAGCAGGTCTTCCAGTGCATCCAGCTTTTTCCCATGAAACATATTCACCTCACCGTCATCCCCATAAACTGCACCATTTGCCAGCTGTGACAGTTTTCCGGAAAGGCTTGCCGCATTTGCCGCCGTGATCTCTTCCTCATGAAGCTGCATCACCAGCTGCTCTTTCATTTCTTTGTACTGCTGTTTTTCTTTCTCATCCAGATAAACCTTATGCTCCGTACTGATCAGCTCCGGCATATTCAAGTAATCTGCAGCTTTCATGGAAATCGTGATATCCGAGATCTTGTCGTAAATGGCTTCCTCTGCTCCCGGAATCAGGCGGTAGCTGTACACCACAGGCCCGTTCATCTTGTCTGCCCGGAAATAACATTCCCGGTACTGGCCAATAAATCTTCCCAGGCGTTTTCCCATATCCAGCACCTTGAACTCTGCAAACAGATCCATCAGTCCATTGCTGGAAGGCGTACCGGTCAGCCCCACGATCCGGCTCACAAATGGTCTCACTTTCATCAGTGCCTTAAACCTTTTGGTCTGCCAGGACTTGAAACTGGAAAGTTCATCGATCACCACCATGTCAAAATTAAATCCTGATCCGCACTGTTCCACCAGCCAGGGAACATTCTCCCGGTTGATGATGTAAATGTCAGCATCTACATCCAGTGCAGCCCTGCGCTCGGCGGCACTTCCCACCATCACGGAATACCGGACTCCTTTCATGTGATCCCACTTTTTAATCTCCTCCGGCCAGGTAGTACGTGCCACCCTCAATGGCCCGATGATCAAAACCCGGTTCACTTCAAACCATTCATACATCAGCTCCACAATGGCAGTCAGCACAATGCTGGTCTTTCCCATTCCCATATCCAGAAGAACTGCTGCCACCGGATTCTCCTCAATAAACCGGATCGCATATTCCTGATACTCATGCGGACTGTATTTCATCCAGAATCCCTCCAATCTGTCCCGGATCATCCAGGATAAAAACCTGAAATCCAAGTCTTCCCATCAGCCTGTGCCTTGAAACCTGCAGAGGTCTCGGCATCTCCCCCGGTGCCTTAACCTCCACAAATCCGAAATACCCTCCCGGAAGAAGCACAATCCTGTCCGGCATCCCGTCAAATCCCGGTGACACGAACTTTGGGCAGATGCCGCCCCTTTTCTTTACCTCTGACACCAGTTTCTGTTCCACCTGTTTCTCTCTCATACTTTCTCCATGCCTTCTCAAATGCATCCAGGCATTTACTGCCTGCCCCAGTGTCCTCAAGATATTTCCGGATGGATGCCCTGTCCCCATCCTTCGGAAACTGCCTGTCCAGCTGCATAGCCCTGGCAAGTTCCCCCACTGGTGCCTTTGTCCTTAAATGTTTTCTCACCATCCAGTTATAAAACTTCATAGCCAGCCCTCCATCATAATTTTCCCCTGTGACGCCTGTGATGACTGAATCTATACCCTCTATATAGAGATTTTTCATTAAAAATTTCCCTATACGCGTAATATGTATATAGACATCACAGCCGTCACACTATGGTTAAAAAGATTCTGTCATAGTTCTGGATCTGCCCGTCACAGCCGTCACATCATCCTTCAAAATCCAGAACAGCTTCGTCTTTAAGCTTCACACCCATCACAAATGCACCCTTCCGTGTTTTCTTCTTTGCAAAACCACGTTTTTCCAGTTCCGCAGAAAAATCTGAATTGTGACGGGTAAATTCCCCGGTTCTCTGGCAGAAGTTCCGGTACTCCTGATAAAACTCCCCGGCTTTCTGTTCCAGTCCATCACCCACATCACAGCATTCTTCCAGAAAGATTCCCATCCAGTCATTCATGCCCCGGTACTGTGCAATGGCATTCTCCACCACAGCCGGCTTTTTCAGCTTGTGGTTTCCTGCGATCACTTTTCTCGCCCCTTCAATGATCCAGGCCATGATGGAAGGTGCGGCGTGTTCATAAAGATAATCTGCATAGTTCTTCACATCCGAACTGCCCTCAATCTTCGCATGGAAAGGAATGACGATCAGCCGCCGCCAGGTTCCATCATCAGATGCTCCGACTTTCGGCAGATGGTTTGTGTAAAGCACAACTGTATGGGACGGCGTGAAATCAAAGGGATCCTTGAACTTCTTTTCACCCCGGACCTGATCCGTGGAACACAGCTGTTTCAGAATGGATGTTGACAGACGTACACCTTCTTCCAGCTCTGCTGCAATGATCAGACGCTTTCCTTTCAGTTCTGCGATCTCCGGCTTCACATTCCTGCGGCATCCCACAGTCAGGGCATCCGCAGAGATCGTCCCTGCATAAGTTCCCATCACCCTGGAAACTGCATTCCAGAACGTGGACTTTCCGTTCCGTCCTTCGCCATAAGCAATGATGAGTGCTTCCTCATAAACCTTGCCGATTGCCGCCAGTCCCACCGTCTCCTGCACATACTCCATCAGTTCCTGATCACCGCAGAAGAAAATATCCAGTGCATCTTCCCAGATCTGTTTTCCCTTTTCTCCCGGAGAAGCATTGGTGATCTTTGTCATCAGGTCAGAAGATCTGTGAGGCATCATGCCCGCCACGCCTTTTTCCAGATCATAAGCAACATCCGGTGTATTCAGATAATTTTCCTTTGCATCAAACATACTGATATCTGCCGCCACCATCGGTTTTGCCGCATTCTGGGTATTCACGATGTTCTTATAATTCCGATACTTCATGACAAAAGCATAATAAGATTTCGCAGACAGAAACTCCTTATAAGCTTCCATCAGATTCATGCCGATTTGCTTTTCCAGTGTCTTCCCTCCGGTCCGCACAGCAGATTCCTCAATGCCATTCTCCGTCAGTGCCTTTATTGCTGCCGCCAGCTGTTCTCTGGCATCCACTAGCTGCATATCCAGAAATTCCTCCACAGCACCCACAGCTTTCTGCTTATTCTCCCGCCAGCACACGCCGTCATAGCTCAGAAAATCCGTGGCATCCGTATAAAGCAGTTCTCCCTTATACTCCCGCACCAGCACCTTTGCCTCGCCAATATCGGAATAATCCTCCGGTTTCAATGAACCGAACTCTGCATTGTATTCCTCCGGCGGCACATAACCAGCCTGCGACATGACGGTATTCCGGTAAAAACGCACCGCACTTCCCCAGATGGTATTCAGTTCTTCTTCCGGAAGCGGCGGATCACACCGTCTGGAATGCTCCACAAAAGCATCCTTTGCTTTCTGGCAGATCCCGTATTTCTTGAGCACACGCCCCGCAAAATGGCTCATGGTATTATTCCGGCTTCCTTCCAGGATCGGACCTGCTCCCGGATCCGGCTCTGCCGGAATCTCTGCCACAGTCACTTCTTCATCAATGTTCGTCCATCCCTCATGCCAGATACATTCCCCTGCATCTGCACCAAAAATAAACCGTGCTGCATCCAGTGCATTCCCATCAAAAAACGGATATGCTTCCTTCACTGCTGTTTTCAGTGCCGCATAATACCCGGCATCCGAAGTCCCCTCAATGGGAAAATACACATGGAACTTCGGTCTTGCCTTCTTTCCGTCCTTCACTTTCATGTGGTTCCTGCTGAATGCAATGGCATAAGACAGATCCGGCATCAGGTCATCCAGCTTCTCTGTCGTGATCCATTCCTCCGGATCTTCCGTATGGTCATTGTCACAGTCCATGACCAGCACATCCGAACAGAGGAAGTTCCCGATGCTGCGGTAATCCTTCCGGTAACTGCCGCACACATGGTCATGCTTCACCGCCTCCTGCAGTTTTTCCGCACAGTCCACTTCCACCCTGTTTGGGTAAAAGCAGTTCTTCGCATCTGACACCACATCTGCTGTCTGCAAAACAAACCTCATTTCCTCACGCCTCCCTCAGATCTTCCGTAAAATAACGCACCGTCATTCTTTTCTTCTTTGCCTTCCCGATTTCCTGTTTCATCCCGTCCGTGATCTCAGATCCGAACACCCAGATCTCCGAACACTTTCCAAGCAGGACTTTTCTCATTAACAGGATCAGATCCTGTTCTTTCTCTTTCATGTACTGGGAAAGCAGAAGATCCGGAGCCAGCGGGATTGCTTCCTGCTCCACTGCAAATCTGCTGTATTTTCTGATTTTCTCCATCTCTCCTTCACCCCGAGAACAGATATAAACCAGCGGCCTGTATTTCTTTGCTTCCCGATCCATATTCGCAGCCGCCGCAAACGGCACCGGATCCCAATATCCTTCTGAATTTCTGTAACCTACACCCATCAGACATTTCTCCTTTCCTGTCAGTAAGGCAGACTTCTGCCTTCTACTGATCCAAGGAGTCCTGTCCCTTATTTTTTTGACCTGTTTTGAAAAAAATTTAAAAACTGCTCAAAAAATCCGTTTCCAAAACTCCATGAACCATTAGGGAAGCACATGACTGCTCCCAAAATTCACAGAAAGGAGAACTGACAATATGAGTAAAATGAGCGAATTATCCATGATGCTGGATGAGCTGATCGCCTGTGGAACCAAACTGGCAGAAACCGCCATGGCACTGAAAGAATTTTATTCTTCGGATGTACAGGAACAGCCGGCTCCCGACAAAAAGACATCCGGAAAAAAATCATCAAAGAAGCAGGAATCTCCTGCACAGACACCGGATCCGGCACCGCAGCCAGAGCCTGCAAAGGAATATTCCAAGGAAGATGTCCGCAAAATCCTTGCCGCAAAAGCAAACGAAGCAGAGGGCATCTACAAAGCCCAGGTCAAGGCACTGGTCCAGAAATACGGAAACGGCGGCAGCCTTACCAATGTAAAACCAGAGGACTATGCAGCACTTGCAGCTGAAGCGGAGGTAATCGGAAATGCCTGACAAACACGCACTGCTTTCCGCATCTTCCAGCCACCGCTGGATCGCCTGCCCGCCAAGCGCACTGCTCTGTGCAAAGAAACCAAACAAAAGCAGTCCCTATGCACAGCAGGGTACTGATGCACACAGCTTATGCGAACATAAAGTCCTGACCGCACTGGGGCAGGCTTCCAAAGATCCCACAGACTCCCTCTCTTACTTCGATGAGGAAATGGAAGACTGTACGGATCAATACTGTACTTATGTCATGGAACAGCTATTGGAAGCAAAGAATCTCTGCGGGGATCCGCAGGTTCTCGTGGAACAGCGACTGGACTTTTCCAGATGGGTCCCCGAAGCTTTCGGTACCGGCGACTGCCTGATCGTGGCAGACCAGATCCTGCACATCATTGATTTCAAATATGGACTCGGCATCCTTGTAGAAGCAGAAAACAATCCGCAGATGATGTGCTACGCCCTCGGCGCACTGGACACCTATGACGGAATCTACGACATCAAAGCCGTCCGCATGACCATCTTCCAGCCCCGCCGCAATAACATCAGTACCTTCACCATGAAAAAAGAAGACCTGCTGGCCTGGGCAGAAAATACCCTGCGTCCAGCAGCCGACCTCGCTATCAAAGGCGAAGGGGATTTCTGTGCCGGCGCACACTGCCAGTTCTGTGCAGTCAAGGCCACCTGCCGGAAACGTGCAGAATATAACCTGGAACTTTCACAGTACGATTTTGAAATGCCGGAGCATCTGGAACCCGCAGAGATCTCTGCCATCCTGCCCCGCATTGACGAACTGGTCTCCTGGGCAGGAGATGTAAAAGACTTTGCCCTGCAGTCCGCACTCAGCGGAACCGAATATCCCGGCTACAAAGTTGTGGAAGGCAGATCCAACCGGAAATACACGGATGAAGTCGCAGTAGCCAGTGCGGTAGAAACAAATGGATTTGATCCCTATGAGAAAAAACTGCTGGGAATCACAGCCATGACTTCCCTTCTGGGGAAAAAGAAATTTGAAAAGATCCTGGGCGGACTGATCGCAAAGCCGCCTGGAAAACCGGTACTTGTACCAGAAACAGACAGCCGTCCGGCAATGAATACTGCCAGCGACGATTTCAAAGAAGAATAAGGAGGACATACCATGCCAAAATTTGTAAACCCGACAAAAGTAATCACAGGAGTCAATACCAGATGGTCCTACGCCAACGTATGGGATCCGAAAAGCATCAACGGCGGCACCCCGAAATACAGCGTCAGCCTGATCATCCCAAAATCCGACACTGCAACCGTAAACAAGATCAAAGCCGCCATCAAGGCAGCTTATGAGGAAGGGGAAGCCAAGCTGAAAGGAAACGGAAAAACAGTTCCACCGCTCTCCATCCTCAAAACGCCTCTCCGTGACGGAGATCTGGAAAGACCGGATGATGAAGCATATCAGAATGCTTACTTCATCAACGCCAATTCCGGCACTGCTCCTGGAATCGTGGATGCAGACAGACAGCCGATCCTTGACCGCTCGGAAGTCTATTCCGGCGTATATGGCAGGGCATCCATCAATATGTACGCATTCAATTCCAATGGAAACAAAGGCATTGCCTGCGGCTTGAATAACCTGCAGAAGATCCGTGACGGGGAACCTCTCGGCGGAAAATCCCGTGCGGAGGATGACTTTGCCACAGAGGAAGATGACGACTTCCTGAACTAATACAGACAGACATCATCACAGGGATGGACACTGCTCCATCCCTCTTTTAAAAGAAATGGAGATAATGCTATGTGCTTATTATGTAATTTAAAACCATTCACCCAGATCCAGCCACCGGAAGGCACAGACCTTTTCGTCTGCATAAACCCTGCTGATCTGCAGAAACGAACCTACGGAATCATGCAGTTCTTCAAAAAAGGATCCCTGTTCCCGGAATTAATCCATACAAAAACATCCAGCAGGGAAGAACGCCTGATGGATGCCCTCTTCCACCTAAACCGCGGCGGCACTCCTGTTCCAGAAACCGGATACTACTTTCTGGAAACCGGAAACCAAGACGGAACAGACACTGCAGTCTGGCTCCAGTCTGCCATCAATCCCCTGGATTCTGTCTATGCAGTCATTAATCCGGAAGAACGGGCGTAACAGACAACGGCAGCAGTACTTTTCATTTATCACTGCTGCCACTTTTTATGTCAGAAAGGAAAATACATGGAAATAAAAGAAATGTCGATTGACCTTGAAACTTACAGTGACAAGTACATACAGAAATGCGGTGTCTACAAATATGCAGAATCCGATCAGTTTGAGATTCTGCTGTTCGGTGTGTCCATAAACAGCGGCCCCGTCACCATCTATGACCTTGCCTGCGGTGACACTATTCCAGAAAAAATCCTCGATGCCCTGACAGATGAATCTGTCACCAAATGGGCGTTCAATGCTTCCTTTGAACGGATCTGCCTTTCCATCTGGCTCCGCCGCCACCACCCGGATCACTTCAAAGGATACAGCACCCCGGAAGATCCAGCCGGAAACTATCTGGATCCCTCCTCCTGGAAATGCAGCATGGTCTGGTCCGCCTATCTCGGACTGCCTCTCTCCCTTGCTGGAGCTGGTGCTGTCCTCGGCCTGCAGGAACAGAAATTAAAAGAGGGAAAAGACCTGATCCGCTTCTTCTGTACACCCTGCAAGCCAACCAAAACAAACAGAGGAAGAACCCGCAACCTGCCCCAGCATGACAGCGAAAAATGGATCCGCTTCAAAGCATACAATAGACGGGACGTAGAAGTGGAAATGTCCATCCAAAAACGCCTTTCCCGCTTTCCTGTCCCGGACCAGGTCTGGAAAGAATATCATCTGGATCAGGAGATCAACGACCGCGGCATCCTTCTGGATATGAAAATGGTCAGAAATGCCCTTGCCTTTGATGAAAAGTCAAAAACAGATCTCCTGTCTGCCATGCAGTCCATCACAGCCCTGGAAAATCCCAACAGTGTCCAGCAGCTAAAAACATGGCTTTCCGAAAACGGACTAGAAGCAGAATCCCTGGGAAAGAAAGACGTTGCAAAGCTCATCCAGAACACAGATGGGGATATCCGGCAGGCATTGAAACTCCGCCTGCAGATAGCAAAATCTTCTGTAAAGAAATACCAGGCAATGGAAAATGCAGTCTGCAGGGACGGACGTGCCCACGGAATGTTTCAGTTCTACGGAGCCAGCCGCTCCGGACGCTGGGCGGGCAGACTGATCCAGCTGCAGAACCTCCCACAGAACCACATGGAAGATCTTGCAGAAGCCCGTGAACTGGTGCGGACCGGCAGCTATGACATGATGGATTTGCTCTATGATGACATCCCGGATGCCCTATCCCAGCTGATCCGTACTGCCTTCATTGCCCGCCCCGGCTATAAATTCATCGTCAGCGACTACTCCGCCATTGAAGCCAGGGTTCTCTCACACCTTGCAGGGGAAACATGGCGCACAAAGGTATTCGCAGATGGAAAAGATATTTACTGTGCGTCCGCAAGCCAGATGTTCCACGTACCGGTTGAAAAGCATGGTGTCAACGGACATCTCCGCCAGAAAGGAAAAATCGCAGAACTTGCCCTCGGCTACGGCGGATCTGTCGGTGCCCTGAAATCCATGGGTGCCCTTGATATGGGACTAACAGAAGAAGAACTGCAGCCCCTGGTCAATGCCTGGCGTGCATCCAATCCTAACATCGTCCAGTTCTGGTGGGATATTGATACCGCAGTAAAAAATGTGATCCACACCCACACCCCAGCAGAAGTCCGGGGCATCCTGTTCTTCTACAAAAGCGGACTCCTCTTCATCGGACTCCCTTCTGGTCGTCTGCTGTCCTACGTCAAGCCCCGGATCGGAGAAAACCGTTTCGGCGGAGAATCCGTCACCTATGAAGGCACCGGCACAAACAAGAAATGGCAGCGTATAGAATCCTACGGTCCAAAATTCGTAGAAAACATCGTCCAGGCAGTCTCCAGAGATCTCCTGTGCTTCGCCATGCAGAACCTGTCCTCCCATTTTATCGTAGGTCATGTCCATGACGAACTCATCATAGAATGCCGCCAGGATACCTCTGTGGAAAGCATCTGTTCCATCATGAGCCGTACCCCAGACTGGATGCCAGACATCCTGATCCGCGGCGACGGATACGAAACACCATTCTACAAAAAAGATTAGAAAAACCGCCGGTGAACACAATCCCCGGCGGTAATCATTTAATGGAACCTGGATCTGAAACTGGCCTTTCCAGTCTTCTTTGCATACTTTGCTTTCAACCCAAGATACAACTTCTTCATATCACGGTACTCCTGCTTCAATGGAAATGATTCATCCTCCAGCATTTTTACAACTTCCCTGCATTCCTTTCTCCTATAAGCCTCTTCCACGCAGATCATATATTCCCGTCCGATTATTTCTACTTCCGTTTTATCCTCATATCCATCTGGAAGCTTTTTCCTCCGCATAATACAATAATCTCCTTCATCCGCTCCCGGCTCATTACAGTAAAAAAATTCTTCTTCCACAAAAAAGTCCATGACCGGAAGCTCATTCCCATCAATCGTTCGTTTAATCCCACTATATTTCTCTGCAATGAACTGATAAATGGAAGAATCCGAAACATTTCTGGGAAAACTTAGTGAATCTGCCTGGCCATAAGTAATAAACGGATAAAAGTATTCCAAGAAATCTTTGTACTCTGTTTTTTCATCCTTGCCACAAAATACCCTTTCCAGAAATGGAATAAAAATGCACAATTCTGTTTTTTCATTTTCCATATTGAACAACATAGGCAGAACCACACTATCATGATCTATTCTGTCTCTGCCCACAAGAATATCAAGAATCGCACCATATCTTCGTTCTAGCTGTCTCGAAAAGAAATATGCTACAAAATACTCCTGAAAAGATCTATGTACAAAATAATATTTTTCTCCATCTTTATAAATCAGACATATTTTTTCTGTTATATCCTTTATAAAATCTTCTGGCGTTGTCTTCAATTCATTTGCATCGATTACTTCCTTAAAATATTCATCCATTTCTTCCTGCGTAAAGTCATACTTTTCTTCCTCATAGGCCAGTGTACAAAACTCTCCAAAATAAAGTTGAAATTCCCTGCTATTCAGTCCTGTTGCAAATTCTCTGGTCAATGCTTTGGCAGCATCATGCTTCCTTGCCATTGCATCATATGCCTGCTCGTAAAACAAATACCTCTCTGTTGGAATATCATGATTTCCCTCATAAGATAAAAGAAGAATAGTTAGAAATAAAGGATTTCCAAGAAAATCCATCCGTTCTTCCCAGTCAAATCCAAAACGATTATTTTTCAGATCCTCAATAAAATCTTTCTGTATCTCTGGATCCACAACACTCTGATCCAGCTTTTCAACCATTTTCACTGCCTGGTCCTGACTAAAAGGTTGAAGATCATATACTGTAAAACGACTCAGTCCTCTGAAATTCATCGTAGGTCTTGATGAAACAATATAGGTAGCATTCGGATAATTATCTACCAGTAATTCCATTTCTTTATAAAAGTTTTCGTAATATTCCCGTTTAATCTCATCCAAACCATCAAAAAGAATCACGCCCTTTCCACTCTGGAGCAGATCCACCAGATCCGACAGATGCAGATTTACATCATGCCTTTTCAGTTCTCCAAAAATAAAATCAAGCAGTTCTCCTGATTCCGGATTATAATCCCTAAGCAGAACAAAAACCGGAATCTGACCATCCTGCTGATTCTTTTTAATCGTATCCAGCATGAAATGTGTCATCATCATAGATTTTCCCATTCCACCAGTTCCAGACAAAACAGCAAAGCAGCGTTCTTCCCTAAATGAATCCACACAGACTTCGGAAATTACACCCTTTTTCTTCTCTTCTTTTCCTTTCTCTCTCCGCTTCACATCGTTACAGACAAAGAAACCATAAAAATCCCGCCTAATCTCATATAGAAACGTTTTTTTCTTGCTATGCTTTTCATAAGCCCTACTCAAATACACCCAGTATTTGCTCAGAGATTTCTTCCATCCCGGTCTTTGCGCCTGTTTTTCTAATAATGCAACTAATTCCCTCGCTTCAGCTTCTGTCTGTTCTATTGGCTCATAAATTTCTGACTGTAAAGGTGTCTCTACCACTTCTCCCCTGAGGCTTCTTTTATAAATATCTTTTAAATCGGGGCGTTCAATCCTAACAGGTTTTTCTTCTATTTCTATATCATAGGAAACCTGCATATTTTCATGGTCTTTAAATCCAATCCTGCCACGATTCAATTTTCGAGGTCTGCTCTCCCCTGCATAATCGGACAATTTGAAATATGTCTCCTGTCCATTCTCTCCATCATCCTGCCTACAGCAAATAAAATGCCACACACCCAGAAGCATATTATAAATATAAACTGTCTGCATTTCCGGAAACTCCTGCTTATAAGCTGGCAGTCCTCCCGGAATTGCCATAAATTTTGCATTATCCTGAATCAGACTGTCTTTCTCAACCAACTCCATCAACGCCCGAACCAACCATTTTCCATTTACTTCCAAATCCAGATAATGATCCGCATAATTTTTCACTTCATCCACAACAGAAGCATAATCATCCTGCATTCTTCCATTGAACTCCTCAACAACCACCGGATCTCCAAATCTTATGTAATCACTATGCAGATCCGGATCACAGTTCCGGAACCTTGACGCAATCGTCACCAGACTATTTCCAGCCATCTCTTTTGCAGACCTGTCATAAATGTACAGCAATTCTTTCAGGCACTGATTCTGATTTGCCACTGGCTTCTTTCTCGCCGCCAGCATCAGGTTAAAAAATACCCCGCCTGAAAGATGAAATGCAACTTCATTCCCCATCCAAATACCTTCTCTCACGTAAGAATTAACACGGCATAACTAAATAAACTGCCGTAAACATTGAACTGCAACTAAATAAACTCAATACTCTCTACAACAAATAAATCTGATTGCTTTGATCCAAGCGCGCAAAAGCAGGAGGATGCACATATTTTCTGATCTGTCCTTGCAGACCCATCAGAAATCCCTGTGCCTGACCTCTTTCTTTGTGCGCTTTTTTCGCCTCTGCTATCCGAGATCCGGCACTGCCATGTGCATCCCCCTTTCGGCAATCGTCACGAAAGGAGTCCCCATGACAAAAAAAGTCCCGGAAACAACAGACGAAAAGAAATATTTTGTACTCTTTGAAACAGATGAAGAAGGCATCCGCCAATTTCAGTCCTGTTCTGATCAGAACAGATCCGGCGCTATGCTCTCTAAGATGTGCATAGAAGGCAAAATGGTTCCCGCCCTCAAACTGGAAGTCAATAAAAACGCCTATGATATTTTCAAACGAGAACAATGGATGCAGGAGCATCATTACAGAATAGAAAACCGCTGTATCATCAGCGGTCAAAACGGAAAAGCAAGATTCTGCCCCGTCAGAATCCCTAACCCTTTATACACTCCGGACAATGGACAGCCAAAAACCTTATCCAACAGCTGCACTTCCTGTCCGTACAACAACAAGTTCAATCTTCTGAAAGGAAAAACCTGCTTTTCAACATTATCTGTCACAGACAAAGACGGAAATACTAATTCCTATGAGCCAGTGTCCACCCGTGACATCAATTATACCGACCACTACCAGGAACTACTCACCGGATGGATCAGTTACATTCAAAAGAACTACCCTCAGTATAACAGATATGTCGAATTAATCAATCTTTTAGGGAACGAATTTACATTAAAAGAAGCATCTGCAATTCTGGACAGACCTCAGCGTACCCTTTACGGTTGGATTCAGACTCTCCGACCAATTTTCAAAGAATATATGCAGACCGTAGATTATATTTAAACGCAACAATGCACATCCACCAAATTATTTGTCTACGGTGGATGTGCATCAGATACATTATTCAAATTCTTGACTTTGCATTTTTAATTCAAAAATAGTTTCTTCAATAACTCGTACACATTCATCTGTGTTATTCTTTATATCCTTTCCCCAAAATCTGATCACAGTCCATCCCATAAACAACAATTTCTTATTAATTTCATCATCCCGCTCACGATTTCTGGAAATTTTAGCTAACCAATATTCACTGTTATTTCCTTTTTCAAGTCTCGGTTTTAAAATCTCCCAGTCTTTCCCATGAAAAAATTCCCCATCACAAAAAATAGCAATTTTATACTTTGTCAGAACAATATCCGGTTTTCCAGGGAGATCTCTATAATTCTTTCTATATCTGTACCCTTTATTCCACAGTGCTTTCCGCAGTATTGTTTCTATCTTTGTATTATCTGAACGGATATGCTGCATATTTTTCTTTCTCTGGTCCGGTGTCAAATTGTCCATCCTTATCACCTCAATAAATCACTACACTCAATATAACACATTTTCTTTACTCTATCTATCCATCTATCATCTTTTCAATATTGCCAAAAATATGTTCGTATTTTGCTGCTTTTTGTACGGTTTTTCATTGACAATAGGCAGCGTCAATGCTATACTCTTTTAAGAGAGGTGAGACTATGCCCGAATTAGGACAATTTTTAAAAGAAAAAAGGGAATCCTCTGGTTTATCCCTAAAAAGACTTAGTTCCGTAACCGGAATAAGTGACTCTGAATTACTAAAAATAGAAAATGGAACTCGAAAAAAACCTGGTTGGGAACATCTTTGTAAAATTGCAAAAGCATTAAATTTTCACCCATTTGAGATTTTGCTTAATGCTGGATATATATCTGAAAAAGATATTCATCCACCATTACTAATCAGCGGACTGGAAGATCTGAATGAGCAACAGCTCAATACAGTTCAATTATTCGTTGACTTTATCAAAGCACAGAAAAAAACCTGTCTGAACGATTAAGGAGGCTACTTATGCAATACAGATTAGGAGAATTATTTTGTGGTCCAGGCGGAATTGCATGGGGAGCCACTCATGCTGATATAGGCAATTCCGATTATTCTATCGTACATCAATGGGCAAATGACTATGATGCAAGCACATGCGAAACATATCGGCGCAATATCTGTCCCGATGCACCACAAACAGTTTATCATGAAGATATCCGCAAATTCGATATGAGCAAGCTGGCTCCTATCGATGCCCTAGCTTTTGGCTTTCCCTGCAATGATTACAGTGTTGTAGGAGAACAAAAAGGAATGGACGGCGTATATGGACCGTTATATTCTTACGGAGTAAAAGCCCTTAAAAGATTTAAACCGCAATGGTTTCTTGCAGAAAACGTCGGTGGTCTGCGTAACGCAAATGACGGCAAAGCTTTCACAAAAATATTAACAGAACTCCGCGATGCTGGATATACAATTACTCCGCATCTCTATAAATTTGAAGAATACGGTATTCCTCAGGCACGCCATAGAATTATTATTGTAGGTATCCGCAATAACATTAACGTAACCTATCGCGTTCCTTCTCCTGAACCATACCGTGAGATAGATAATACCTGCAGAAATGCCATTGAAAACCCGCCAATTCCAGCAGATGCACCAAATAATGAAGCCACACGGCAGTCCCCGACTGTAATTGAACGTCTCAGACATATCCGTCCTGGTGAGAACGCATTTACAGCAAATCTTCCACCGGAATTACAGCTTAACATCAAAGGTGCTCGGATCAGCCAAATTTATAAAAGACTGGATCCACAAAGACCATCCTACACAGTAACTGGCAGTGGCGGCGGTGGAACTCACATTTACCACTGGGAAGAACCAAGAGCATTAACCAACCGCGAACGTGCAAGACTCCAGACATTCCCAGATACTTATGAGTTTCAGGGAACCAAAGAAA
>ERZ773200.370-NODE-370-length-49432-cov-17.470219_pt1 | contig 49432 bp, 41 predicted proteins | sample MGYA00581008_ERZ773200 | MGnify/ENA primary metagenome ERZ773200 (study PRJEB29015, sample SAMEA2737770) | human gut metagenome | biome: human gut; feature: human-associated habitat; material: faeces | place: China | collected 2012 ... | reverse complement strand
CCACAGCCGCACCGCTCAGAAGTGCAAGAGCGAATGCTCCGCCTGCAACGCCGGTTGATGGGTTTGTGTTTGAAGCGTTTGAAGCCGCCTTTGAGCTGCTGTCTGACTTGCTGTCAGTTGACTTGCTGTCGGAAGATGAGCTGTCGGAAGCAGAACTGCTCGTATCTGACGAAGCATCAGAACTGCTTACGCTGTCAGGCTGTGAAGAAGCAGGTGTTTTCTTTACAAGGTTTGCCACAGCATCATTTATAGCCTTTACCATAGCGTCCACGTCAGCCTGCTCTGTGATGTTCTTTGTTCTGTCGATAGCGGCAAGAGCCTTTTCGACTTCTGAGAAGTCCTCATAATCGTCCTTGTTGAGAGCCTTTGCGGCTTTCTCTGCCTTGTCAAGCTCTGTGTAGTCTGCTGACTTGTAAACAAGTGCCTCAACAGCGTCGTTTATATCTTTCGCCATTTTGTCAACATCTGACTGCTGTGTAAGGTTTTTAGTTCTGTCAACAGCTTCAAGTGCCTTTTCTACGGCTGTAAAGTCCACATAGTTGTCCTTATTAAGAGCCTTTGCAGCTTCTTCTGCTTTGTCTACTTTTGTGTAGTCAGCGTCAGCTATCTCAAAAACGCCTGAGCTGTCCTTATGTGCCATAAACGGATCATCGCACTCATCAACATGGAAAGTTCCGCCTGTTATCTCGCACTTTTCACAATCATAGAGGAAAATACCTTTTTTGCCTTTAAGCGTTATATCGCCCGCTGAAATAATGCCATTCTTAACATTACCAGAACCCAGATATACGTCAGCGAGGCCACCCTCAAGATCAAGCTTGCCGCCCTCTATTCTAAGACCTGTCTTTGGCTCAGGAGCGCCTATGCCAACAACAAACAGACCTATTCTTCCAGCCTTAACATTGACCTCTCCACCGTATATCTCGATAGAACCGTTAGCATACAGACCATCGTTCCAACCATCTTCAGAGTCTGCCATAGTTGTATCAATATTCACTGCCGCTTCCATTACTTTTATGGTATACAAAGTAATGGCTGCACCGCCCTGAATATCAACTGTACCTGACTCAAAGGTGATATTAGACTGATCCGTTGAAGGAAGATCGCCTGTTTCAACAAGGCTAAGCTTACTTTCTTTAGCTTCGCCTTTTAAAGTCAAACCAGCATCTTTTGAGGCTTTATCATTCCTGCCAATAATAGTTGTTGATGATTCAAGCTTGTTCTCACCCTTGAAAAGTATCGTTGTAGACTTTAAGCCGTCAACTTTTATACTCGACTTATTTCCTGTAGAAAAATCAACATTGTCAAGAGTAAGCGTCAGAGTATCAGCGTCCCAGCTCCAGCCCTCGTCTTCATTTTTCTGATCGTTCTGAAATTCTGACGTTGTAAGGTCAAGAGTTGTAGTTCTCTGCTGATTTGCCGCAAAAGCATTTATTGCAGGCAAAGATGCCATACATATGACCGTTGCGAGCATTGTGCTAAAAATTCTTGTCTTTTTCATATTTTATCCTCCCGAAATATAAGACTTCATATCATATTTGCATTGCGTTATAAAACCGCCCTGCTTATAATTATGATAGCAGAACAGTAATAATTTTTCAACTATTTTGACACAAACGGTCAAAAATCTGCACAAGCGGTATTCATTTAAACAAATAATGTATGAAAGTCCCACTTAATTGCTTTATATATCCATTTAATGGATATATTACTTTTTCTTCTTAGACATGACCACAGCCGCACCGCTCAGAAGTGCAAGAGCGAATGCTCCGCCTGCAACGCCGGTCGATGGATTTGTGTTTGAAGCGTTTGAAGCTGCCTTTGAGCTGCTGTCTGACTTGCTGTCGGAAGCGGAACTGCTCGTATCTGACGAAGCATCAGAACTGCTTACGCTGTCAGGCTGTGAAGAAGCAGGTGTTTTCTTTACAAGGTTTGCCACAGCATCATTTATAGCCTTTACCATAGCGTCCACGTCAGCCTGCTCTGTGATGTTCTTTGTTCTGTCGATAGCGGCAAGAGCCTTTTCGACTTCTGAGAAGTCCTCATAATCGTCCTTGTTGAGAGCCTTTGCGGCTTTCTCTGCCTTGTCAAGCTCTGTATAATCTGCTGACTTGTATGCAAGTTCAAAAGCCTGTGTATGTGTTGCGATATCCGCTGAGACAGTTATTTCCTTGCTGAGAAGCTCGCAATCGTCAGCAGTTACCTCTACTGTGTAAGTGCCTGCTGTAAGCATTGCAGTATTGCTTGTTATCTCTTTTTCGTCTACCTTTATTACAACATTTTTCAGGTCAGCAGGTGTTACTTCAAAATCAACTGCATACTCCTTAGTTGGCAGGACAGGCGTTTTTCCCTCAACATACTGATACTTTGCACCGTCGGCTGTCAGCTCGTCATAAAATTCTTTTGTTGTCATATAGTCATAAGCTTTAGCCTTGCCTGCTTCTTTATTTGAACCGCAAGCTTCAACATTTTCTGTTTCTGTGAAATAGTTGTTTTTAAAGTCAGTTGTAGACGAGGAATCCTTCCCCACTATTCCGCCGAAACGTGTATATGGCTTTTTGGCTGAGTACTGTGAAAGGTCAATTTCTCCTGCAAAATAGCAATCACTTACAGAACCGCCGGCTACTGAACCAACGATACCGCCTACATCTGTGGTTCCGTTGCCAACCGGCGTGAGTTTTCCTGTGACATAGCTGTTTATGACCTTGGAATCGCCATACAAACATCCTACGATACCGCCGGCGTCTGGTGCAGCATATACCATATCGCCTGTGCTTGAACAATAGCGGACTTCCGTTCCATTCTGTGCATATCCAACTATACCGCCCACATAAAGACTTCCGCTGTCGCCTGAGATAGTTATGTCTGCTGTGTTCTCACAATATTCAAAAGTTGTGGCGTCTGCCTGACCTACCATGCCTATTAAGCCATAAACATATTTGCCGTTATTGTTGAACGATACGTTTGACACACAATCAGAAATAGTACAATCACCTGCAAATCCTGCAATAGTGCCATAAAAAGTATAGTCGTTATCAGTATTTGTCACATCAATACTTCCCTCTATAGTCAGACCTGATACCTCCGCTTCCTCGATATCGCCAAAGAAACCGACCAACACGTCTTTACCATAAATAGACGTAAAATCAATGTTTGAAATAGTATGACCATTTCCGTAAAATTTACCGCTGAAACAATGTTCAATATAGCCGTTTTTACCGATAACGTTTCCGATAGGCGTCCATACAACACCTGTCAAGTCAAGGTCATTTTCAAGAACAACAACTGCGTCCTTATTCTTGTCATAATCTCCGTTGTTTACCGCTTTTGAAAACGCCAACAGGTCGTCAACAGTTTTTATTACCGTCTTATTATCGTCTGCAAATGCCGTTGTCGGCACAAACAAAAGACAGCCCGTCACCAAAAGACTTAAAATTTTCTTTTTCATTCTAATTCCTCCATAATATTTTTTTGTTGCTGATTTTTCTTTTTTACTCAGAACATAATTTTACTCGATTATTTTAACATAGCCTACACACTTTGTCAATAGATTTGGCACAAACGGTCAAAAACCTGCACAAGCGGTAATAAAATAAATGAATAATGCTTGAATTTTGCTTTGATATGTGTTATTATATATTAAGAAATCATGTATAAGAAAGGATTTTTACAGTATGAGAGTGGCATTGGTAGACGATAATAAAAACGACCTTGCACTTCTTCATGAATATATTTCCGAACAAACCGCTCACAGCTGTCAGATAGATACGTTTTCAAGCGGAGAAAGCTTTTTGTCATGTTGGCAGATGGGAGCTTATGATCTGGTGGTGCTTGATATATTCATGGGGAAAATGACAGGGATAGAGGTCGCAGAAAAGCTTCGTGAAACAGACAAAAACGTCCATATCGCATTCGGCACTTCAAGCAACGAGTTTGCAAGCGAAAGCTACGACCTCAACGCCTGCTACTATCTTTGCAAGCCCTTTCAGGCTGACAAAGTAAAAGCCATGCTAGACCGGATCGGTTCTGATGAAATTGATCGTATGCGTTCCGTTAAACTTCCCGACGGTCAGAACGTGATACTCAGAAATGTTATCTACATAGACTGTGCGTCACATATCGTTACTATCCATTGCACAGACGGCGAAAACATAGTTTCAAGAAATTCTTTTGCTGAGATCGAGAGCATTTTTTGCAGTCATTCATACTTTTACACCTCCACCAAAGGCGTCATCGTGAATTTCTATGAGATAGCCCAGCAAAAAAGCGACCTTTTCATAATGAGCGACGGCACACATATCCCCATAAGTCGCCGAAAATCCAGAGAAACATTAGACGCCTTCGCTCAGTTTCGCTTCAGTGATCTGCGAAAAGGCGGTGAGCAGTAATGCCTCCTTTGTACCGCCTTGTGGAAGTGGGCATATATTCCCTTCTGAATTTTCTGCCACTTATGGTGCTTGCCCTTTATCCCTTCCGGCATAGGCTTCGCTTTTCCAAAACAGCTACTGTGGGACTTGTTGTGGCTCTTTCACTGGTGCAGATCTTCTTAGGCTGGCAGGCGGCATTTTTCAGCACAAATGCAGGTCTGCTAAGTGCAGTCAGCACCCTGCTCTATGCGGCTTTTTACTTTTTCGCTGTGAAAGTCAAGGTCGGCAAAACAGGCTTCACACTGCTTCTGCTTTCAAATAACGCAAGCTTTATCGTCATTACCTCAAAATGTCTGGAGGGCATTCTGTTCCCGTCACTTGCCTATGAGTCATACCGCTGGTCGTTTTCCCTTTGTATGTTTATGATAGAAGCCGTGGTATGGGGGCCGCTTTTTATCTACATGAAAAAGGTCTACACACCTGCGGTGGAAAGAGAGCCGTCAGGTCTGGAGTGGCGCTATCTTTGGCTTATCCCATTTACGTTCTATATAATATGGTACTATACGCTCTACGGCAACTCTGCGAAAAGCAGCTTAGAGCTTGCTCTGGAGCCAAAGAACACCATAGCTCTGTTCTTTATAAACGCAGGAGCATTTCTGGTGTATTACATCGTGGCACGGCTGGTCATCGAGCAGCAGAAAAATCTGCGGCTTCAGGAAAATAACCACCTGCTTGAAATGCAAAACCTGCAATATGACTATTTGCAGGATAAGATAAAAGAAACAAGACGCTATAAGCATGATGTCAGACATCATATCGCTCTTATGCAGGAGCTTCTGAAAAAGGGCGAATATGATAAGCTTTCGGAATATCTCAACGCTTTCAGGGATTCTATGCCCGATATATCAGAACGCATTTACTGCAAAAACACATCTGTAAGCGCACTTCTTGCATATTTTGCTCAAATAGCGGAAAGCAGCGGCATTGAATACAAGGTGAGCGCTGACATCCCAGATGATATAAAAATAGACATAACCGACCTCTCTGTGCTTTTCGGAAATCTTATCGAAAACGCCATTCACGGCTGCGTGTCTGACAGTGCAAAGGATAAGAAAATAATAATCAGAGCAAAGGCTGACAGCTATTCCCTATGCCTGGCGGTGGACAACACCTTCACCGGAACTATCCTCACCGACCCAGAAGGCGGTTTCCTTTCCTCAAAACGCAAAGGCAAAGGTATCGGCACAGAGTCTGTCAAGAACATTGCCGCCAAATACAATGGCGTAGCTAAATTTGAATACGGTGACGGAATGTTTTACGCTTCCGTAATGCTGAATATATGAAAAAGGCGGAAAGCTCGCAAAGAGCCTCCGCTTTTTCTGTTATATATAGTATATCCGTTTTGCTGTTCTTAATTGTCGCTTATATCACACACTGCCACGCTTGTAACAGGGTCAATGTCAGAGATGTCAACGCCGTATTGATATGGGTTGAGTTCAAAAGTCTCGCTGTCCGTCTGAGCCTGCATTCTTTTATATGTTTCATCAAGCTGTTCGTCAGTGAGGTCAAAGCCGAACCACCATGTTCTGCCGTTTATTGTCGCTGATACGATTCGGTTTCTGTCTGTATTTGAAAGATACATAAGTGGCTTTTCACCCAGAGCGTTGCAAAGCTCGTTGTATGTCATGCCCACATAGATATTCTTTGTGATGTATGCACCATTGTAAAGCTCCACCCTTGTGACAGGCAGGCTTTCGTCAACATAGCCCTTGCCTGTTTCGGTATTCAAAGCCGCCCTGCCGAAGTGATACTGCGGAAAAGCCGAGCACTGATACATAGAATCATAGCCGTTTTGAACGAATGTTGGATAAACAAACTCATAGTTGTTGTCTGCCATTTTGAGCATATCCCCCACTGTATTTGAAAACAGCTCCTCGCCTGGGTTGTCTGCACTTGGGAGGACAGCGCTTGTATTTTCGCCTTGCGTATCTGTAACAGGAGTATCGGTTTGCACAGGTGCAGGTGCAGTTGTCACGGCGGTGTCTGTTACCTTTTCAGGCTCGCTTGACGGCTCAGATATGCTGTCTGTTTCAGCTTTTGACGAACTGATTTCAGGTATCTTCTCTGATGAAGCGTCTGCCATACTGCTGTCAGAAAGGTCAAGGCTATCATCATTTAAGCTGTCTGAAACACTGCTGTCATCGTGAACGCCGAAGCCGTTGTTGTTCACTCCACGGAGAGCCAATGGTATGCTCACTGCCACCACCACAGCCGCCGCAGTTCCCACTATCTTTATAGCAGCGGAAGAGGTTTTCAACGCTGTAACAGGTGAAGCCGCTGTCATTGCATACTTTTTCGGCAGAGCCGCTCTCATCATTGCGCTCATAGGCACAGCCGCAAATGCGCCGCCCTCAAAGATACGCTCTATCTCTTTCTTTATCTTTGCCCTCGCCTTAAAAAGCTTCTGCTTGGCGGCATTCTCGCTTATCTCCAAAATCTCGGACACTTTTTTCAGCGGCATGCCGTCATAATAATAAAGTATCACCGCCAACCTCTGCTCAGGGTTCAGCCCCTCTATGACCTTTTTCAGACAGCGTTTAAGCTCCTTGCTGTCGGCATAATCCTCAGGGAGCATAACAGTATCGTCAGCATGGATATCCTCGCTGAGGTTTTCGTCATCAAGGCTTATGTTACCCTCTCTGCCCTTTTGTCTGAAATACATTCTGCACTTGTTGAAAGCGATAGAGTGAAGCCACGTTTCATAATGCTCAGGCTCTTTCAGCGACCCTATCCCCTCCATTGAAGCCAAAAAGCTGTCCTCGGTGATATCCTCTGCGGTATGCTTATCCCCAACGTTTTTCAGCACGAAGAAATAAAGCTTCTCGTGGAACTCTTTGTACAGCTTCTCAAAAGCTGTCTTTTCGCCATTCTGAGCCTTTTCTACAACGGCTCTCAATTCATTCTTGTTCATTCACATATCCCTCCAAGACAAGTATGCGTATCAACCTTTTCATCTGCGCCTCTGCCTCCTCGTCTGTCTGACGAGTTTCCTCGTTCATGGACCTTAGGACAAAGGCGATGACATCTCCAAGCTTTGCATTTTTCATTTTTATCTCCGTTTCATGCTCTCTCATTTTTGCCCTTTCATATACTTAGTTGCAGTTATCCCGATATGGTTATCATAACATCACACTTTTGTATATCTGCACAAAAACGCACCCCACAGCCTATGAAAAATACACAACCTTATGACGCATACTGTCTTAATACTCATTATACTATATTTATGTATATTAAGCAACTATTTTTCAAAACTTGCCATAATAGATAATTCACATATCATTTATAAAATGTTCCTTGCATCTTTTGTGCAAAGTGCTATAATCTAGTTGAAAATACGGAGAAAATTCCGTATAAAGTTAATAAATCAAACAAATCGGAGGTAATTCATTATGATGGGAAGACTCAGAGCAATGCGTGAGCCGCTCAAATATGTTCAGGGCAGAGATGCTACACTTAAGTTTCATGAAGAAATGGGCTATATGGGCAAAAGGTGGCTGTTTGTATGTTCAAACAGTGGCTACAAAGCCTGTCATGACAAGATAGAGAAAAGCTTTGGCGAGCTTGACGATTACAGACGCTATGAAGTATTTGGTGGTATATCAAGCAAGGGCGAGATAGCCAAAATGGAAGAGATAGTAAAGGCTGACAACATCGACACAGTAGTTGCAGTTGGCGGCGGAAGCGCAGTTGATACTGCAAAAGCTACAGCATACTATACAGGCAAGCACATTGTTATCGTGCCTACAGTTGCGGCAACAGATGCGCCATGTACAGGTCTGTCGGTAATATACAATGATGACCACAGCTTTGACAAATATCTTTTCTACCCTACCAATCCGGACGCAGTAATGGTAGACACAACAGTTATCGCAAACGCACCTGTAAAGTTCCTTATTGCAGGCATGGGCGATGCACTTGGTACATATTTTGAGGGCAGAGCTTCCATAAGAACAGAGTCTGCAAGCCTTGAAGGCACAGGCATCACAAGAGCAGGACAGGCACTTGCAAGACTTTGCTATGACACGCTGAAAACATACGGCAAGCAGGCAGTTGAGGCTTGCAAGGTACACGCAGTTACACCTGCCCTTGAAGCTATCTGCGAGGCTAACGTATATCTTTCAGGCGTTGGAGCAGACAACGTAAACTGTGCGGCTGCACACTCGTTCTACAATGGCGTGACATCATTGGGAATCAAGCACGCAGACCACGGCTGTTGTGTAGCCCTTGGTACACTGGTTCAGCTTGTACTTGAGGGTGCGCCAAAGAAAGAGTTTGAAGAGGTACAGAACTTCTGCCTTGAAGTGGGACTTCCTGTCACACTTGAAGAGATCGGTGTAACGACACCTGAGCAGGTAGAAACTATCGCAAAGAACGCTTGTATCTCAGGCGAAACTATCCACAATCTTGCAGGCGACGTACAGCCTATCGAGCTTTATGACGCTATCATGCAGGCAGACGCAATGGGCAAGATAGCGCTGGGAAAATAAAGAATAGTGTTAATTTAAAATAGTATTGCCACCCACGGCTGATTTGGCTGTGGGTGGTTTTTTTGTGCGAAACCAAAAAAACAGAGAAACCCGATCAATGGGTTTCTCTGCCTCTTTTTGCTGTATTAAATCACAATATCTCAGTAAAGTATATCTTCCTGCGAAGCTCAGTTGTTTGCAACGTCCATAAGCTCAACAGCAATATCGTCAGACCCGGAATCATCTGCGTCAACCTGAATATCGTCCGGCTTATCGTCCTCTATGAAAGCTCCTGTAAAATCAATACAAACATTCTCGTTTTTGCCAAAACGAGCCATTGTCAGCAGATCGGTGACAGTCGAGCGTGTGACATGAGCGCCTGTGAAATCCATCATCACATTTGCAGAATTATCCTCGCTGTTTTTGCTGTTGATCTCATCACGAAGCTGGTCAAAATTCGTATCCTCAAGGTCTGCATAAGCTGAAAACTCTTTTGGTGCATAAAGCGTTGCAACAGCGTGCATAGCAACGAATACAAACCTGAAATCTTCGCAATCAAAGGTGCTGAAAGGTATCTCAAACAGCCTCAGCATACCCTCGTCGGTCTTTTTGCATAAAACAGGCTTATATCTGTTCTGAGCCAGATCGTAGGTGTATCTGTCTTCGTAAGCTTCATCGGTTAAGCTGCCGTCTGGCATAGGCACGATCTCAAAACGAGAAGTTTCATTGCACGTATTGCAATAGCCTCCGACTATCACAAATCTGAAAACATAGTCGGTATTTTTCTCAAGCTTTTTGTCACAGCATATCTGCGTCCAATCCCAATTCCAGTTTCCAATAGAATAGGCAATAACGTTTTCGCCGTCCTTATCGGTCACAAAATATTTAGCTATAACATTGTTTTCGCAGGACTTATCTGCCTTAAAATCTCTAGGATCAAAATCAATTACTTTACTCATATTATTTACCTCCGTAACATCCACGGTCGGCTTATGAGTATCCAACATTCTTATAGTACATTTTTCACAGTCGCTTGCATACTCTGCCCGACCGTTCTTAACAAGCCCCTTAGCCCTTTTGGGATAGGTAGCTCCGATTCGTTTTCCGTTTATGTCTGTAACAATAACGTTTTTTTCTATGGGTATCTCCCCCTTGCACAGCTATATTAAATTAGCACCTGTATTACACAGGCTTGCGTTTAGCTCCGACGCTGTTATTTTCTATGGGTGTCGTCCCCGGTCTTTGCTTAGGATAAGTTTAACAGACGTCCGGTCTTTTGTCAAGACTATATGCACCTTTTCGACATTACATACAATTGCGATCTTGTGGGCTTAGCACATATGCACAAGGGACATGAGTACATAAAATGCCCGTCACGACGAGCATCAAACCCCTCCCAGCGTATCATACCTATGGGCGGGGGCGAAAAAATCCGCTACCATAAATGATAGCGGATTGGGTGCAGTGGCACGCCCCCTACATTGTAAAGTTTACAAACAAACTTATTGAGCGGGACTGAAGTTTGATAACAAAAAAGCCATGACGGGAAATGCCCGTCACGGCGAGTGACTGGCGTAGATGGAGAGATTAAATATACCACTTCACACCACTTTTTATTGCTTTATAAAATTGCTTGTAAACCACGCATTTACATCATTTAAGCCGTTTCATTTGTTTCGCATTTCACAAGCATATATTTACAATTCAGCTTTATCGTGTATAATTCGTGTACGCAAAATCAGCCGCCTCAGATCACTCCAATGACGGCTGAACTACTATCTAATATACTTTCTCCGACCGCAACGTATCTTCTGTACTGTAACTTTCATGTTTTTACATCCGAATATTTAATCACTTTTTTCTGAAAAATACGATTATGGCGGCTATAAGAATAACTATCTCAGCCACATTAAGAATAATGCTTACGATCTCCATTTGACATTTCTCCTTTTGTGTGATATAATGTCCGCAGCGGAGAGCCTTTCGGCTCTCTTGCGGAATGCTGTTAGTCTGTGAGCTTGTCGATAAGCTTCAGTAGAATTTCAGCAAGTTCTAAAATTGCTTTGATAACGAGTAGCTTTGCGAGGGCTTCGTTATCTAAGCGGCGGCTCTTTTGAGCCGCTTTTTTCTTTTTCTTACCCATTGGTTTCACTCCTTTCGTTCTTTGATGATATTATTATACACCTTTTAGGAGTGTATGTAAATGCTTTTAACGTGAGAATATACACGAATTTGAAGTGCATATTTTGTCTATATTGTACACTTTACAAAAGAGCATATATGTGATACTATTATTGTGAGGTGATATAATGATAAGAATAAAAATAGATGTATTGCCGCTTCTTAAAGAAAATGGGTATAGCACCTACAAGTTAAGAAAAGACGGCATACTTTCCGAAAGCACTATCCAAAAGTTAAGAGAACACAAGATAGTATCGTTTGAAACTCTTGATTGGCTCTGTGGCACTTTGAATTTACAGCCGGGCGATATAATTGAATATGCAGAAACAAAAACAGCCGACAAGGAATAACCCTGTCGGCTGAAATTCTACCTATTTGATTTTTATTTTCTGCCCTGCGTAAATAATGTTCGGGTTCTTGATACCATTATCCTTGACAAGCTTCGCAACAGTGGTCTTGTACCGCTTAGCGATGCCTGAGAGCGTATCACCACGTTTCACAGTGTAAGTCAACACCTTATTGACGGAGCTTGCAGAGGGCTTTGCGGATACCGCCCAGTCAGCAAAATGTCAATGAGAGAAAATATCTTTACACATTTCTAGAAAACGGAGATGTTCCCATAGAGAACGACAGGGCAGAAAATGCAATAAGGCCGTTTGCCATCGGCAGAAAAACTAGCTTTTCAGCAACACAGCCAACGGAGCCAAAGCAAGTGCCGCACTATATTCAATTATTTCAACGGCTCAGGCGAATGGACTTGACGCAGAGAAATATCTGACGGAGCTGTTTTCAAAGCCAGCGGGAACAATATTATTGCCTTGGGATGAATAAAGCTGAGATCGAATACAATATGATCAGGTATGTATACAAAAATTTCAAATTCAAAGACAATGAATGAATATGACCCTGCAGGGACGGTGATTCCTTGCATGGTCATATTTTTTTGGGGGAGGGTGCGGAGGATTTAACGGTTACTATACAGGATGGGTGGTTATGGAAAACAAAGTTTTTAAAATAAGTAAGTAATATAGTTTATGATCAAATAAAGAAATGAACAATTGACAAAAGCAATGATGTTCCAGCAACTATGTATGAAATAATAGTTGCTTTTTTATCACTTTTGGTTGCTGTCAGGTCTTCGACTAGTTTCATAAGCTTTTTGTTTTCATCTGTAAGTTTATTTATGGCTTTATCCTGGGATTTATCTCTTTCCATAATTACGTCTAATGATTCCTGATGTTCCAAAAGCTTGCTGTCTTGTTCTTCATCTTTCTGCTTTCTTTCCTCTAAGAGTCTATCGTGTTCACGATCCTTTTCTGCCTGTTCGGATAGCCATTTGTCCTGTTCTTCGTCTTTCTGTTTTCTTTCCGCCAAGAGATTGTCATGTTCACGATCTTTTTTAGCCTGCTCAAAAAGCCATTTGTCCTGTTCTTCGTCTTTTTGTTTTCTTTCCGCCAAGAGTCTGTCATGTTCAAGGTCCTTTTCAGCTTGCTCAGAAAGCCATTTGTCCTGCTCCTCGTCTTTCTGTTTTCTTTCCGCCAAGAGTCTGTCATGTTCAAGGTCCTTTTCAGCTTGCTCAGAAAGCCATTTGTCCTGCTCCTCGTCTTTCTGTTTTCTTTCAGCTAAAAGACGATCATGTTCAAGATCTTTTTTAGTGTGTTTAGATAGCGTCAGGTCTTGTTCTTTGTCTTTTTGCGCCATTTTTGCAAGGACTTCATCGTGATGTTCCGCTTTCTTTTGATGTTCTGATATCGTTTTATCCTGTGATTTTAACGTTTCAGACATTTGCTTTTGCTTATTCATCATATCTTCCTGAGCTTTCAACTGGGATATAACGCTCAGAACTTCTTTTCTTGCCAAGTCGGAAAGCTCCCCCTCTGAAGCACCTCTCAGCTTTAACTCCAATTCACGAACAACTGTCCTGTTGGCAGCTATATTACTTACGCCAAGTGCAAACAGATACTTGGTTATCTCGCTTAGCTTCTTCTGATATTCAAAAGAAAGTTGTTGCGCCTCAACGACCTGTACCTGTGATTCTGCAAGATCAACAGAAGCTTCCTGCAAAGATTCAATAGCTTCTTTTTTGTGTCCAAAACCTGCTGATTTGCCATAAGCCCTGTCAGCAGAAGTTTTTGCAGTCTGAGCCATTTTAACAGACTTCTTCACCTTATCTTCCAAACCTTGTATATCACGCCATTGATCTGTAATGATGTTTGGAAGTTCAGATTGATCTACCTTAAAAATTTCAAGTTCATTACTCATATGTAACACTCCTTTTTTATTATCCCCACTTCAAGATGTCATAAATATCATCTGTAAGTCCTGGGTTATTCTTTTCCGCTTCTGGTATAAGTTTATCTAATTTTTTCATATCTTCTGAAATTTGTTGTATACTTTCTTGATAGCGTTCTACAGACACGATCATTACCTGATATGCTTCTTCGATACTCTTTCCTGCATCCTCGGCTGCTATCCACATATTTGCTTCACAATAATATACCTTGGCATTTAGTAATCTAATACTTGTTGTATAGAGCTGCATACGCTCATTCCTAAGTTTATTTCGTTTTATACCCATACCGATATCCGTGCCAGCGGCAATAGCAAATCTGCCCACACCTACAAAATTCACTTTGAGAATGAACTCTTTTGCAAAAACTGCTGCATTACCGCCTGACTTTGCCGCTGATCTTATTGCAGCGTCAATTAAATCAAAAGCCATAAACGTTCCAGTTGAGATTGTAAGCATACGCACTATAGTGCGATTTTTGAATGGTAAAGTTGCTTTCCAATCAACTCGTGACATTTCATCAAATGACCTGATATCCTTTGATTTTATTTCATTGCATAATCTTCTTATAAAATAAAAACCACGAACAATGCATTCGTTTATAATCACTGGAACAGCTTGCCTTTTTAATTCATTGGCAACGCCTATTTCAGTCCTCAGATCAAATTTTACAGCTTCTATTATTTTCCCGTTTTCATCTTTTTTTGCAAGCAATGTTCCGTTAAAGAGTTTAGATATCCAAACAGAAAACTTCTTATATCCATTATCATCAAGTTTACGGAATATTGGAAGTGCCGATATTTCCTTTAAAAATGAAACTAAAGGACCGGGCAAACCAGTTCCGGTATTGCCTTTGCTGATCGAAGAAGATGAGCCAGCCATATCGCTTATCATATGAAAAAACCAGTTGATCAATCCAAATGTAATTTTCTCAGGCAGGTTCTTACCGATCAAGATCAGGTCTGCTTGAGACACTTCAACCACTTTAAAGTGTCCGGCTACGTCTGTGCCATATATTTCATGTGTAAACTGAGTAAGCATAGAGAAAAATAAACCTATAAGTGTTGGGTGATGTGAGAAATCTCGCAAATGGTGCTGTAAACCTCCGCCGAAATCATTTGTAGCTTTATCGGCAACGATGGCATAATTCTTTTCAAGATATTTTACTGCACCATTAAGATCTTCACCTGTATAACCTGCTTTTTGTGCAATTTTAATCACAAAGTTATTTACTTTATTATCACCATATTCATTTGCACGATCTAATGAAAAATCTCCAACCCATATAGAATCAATTGCTCCTGCTAATATTCCGCTTACAACTGCCACAATATAATCCATTCCGTCAGCGTGATTAGTAAGCCTATCTATTTCGGAATTAAGAGCTTCGATTTTTTTATTTGTGATGTTAAGACAATTATCTATATCTTTTATCGCAGCGTCGATGTCATTGCCGCTCTGCTTAATGTCAGTTTCACTTACGGCCGGTATGACTTCAAATTCAACGGCAAGTCCCTCATTTTCTAATTTCAATATTTCACTCATATTATACATCCTAACCTGATCTTTATATTTAATAGTTAATTATTACCGCCGTAAAATCATTTCTCCTCATACCTCATCTTCATCGCCCCGATCTCTGCCAGCATATCCTCCACCAGCGGTTTTGGCTCAAGGACTTTTACCCACGAGCCTTGGGAGAGCAGGTACATTATTATCCCCCTGCCGTAGTTGACCTCGGCAGTGATAACGCTCTTTGTGCCGTTCTGCTCAATGACTTTCGCGGTGGGCAGCCTGTCAAGAACAGCCTGCAAAGACAGCCCCGAAAACTCAAAGGTTATCCGCACGTTGTCCCCTGGAAACATAAACTGATTTTTCTCACGCAGGTCGCCCTCGTCAAAGCTGTGCTCACGATCAAGCTGGAAATTTTCCCTGTGCTCAACAATATTTTTTATCCTGTCAATGCGGAAATACCTCGCCTTGTACCGGGTATCATCTGCCGCATATGCGATAAGATAAAAATAATATTCGCTGAACATTATCGCCGCAGGCTTCAGCTTCCTAACAACTTCGCTCCTGTCCATTTTCAGATATGTCACCGAAATGACCTTCTTACCATCAATGCACTGCACAAGACGCCAAAGATTGTTTATCACGCTGTCGCAGTCAGAGCGTACCTCGTGATAATGATATATCTCCCTGCGGATCACCTCATCAAGAAGCTTTCGGTCATTGGCAGTGGTAAACTTTCTCAGCTTAGATACAATGAATAGCATATCTTCTTTGCTGAAACAACGTGCCCCGAGTATCACTTTTACCAAGGCAAAAAGCTCCTGATTTTTCAGAAACTCGTCGCTTTTAAGTATGTAAGCCCTGTCCTTGTGCGAATATGTGACCTCGGCATTTTGCATAAGCTCCCTGTGTTCCACAAGAAAATCGTTTATCCTTGCAATGTCACGACTGACGCTTTTGGATGATATCCCATACTCCTCCGCAATAAGCCGATTAGGTACGACCTCGCCGTGCAAAAGCCGATAAAATGTTTCAAGTACTCTGTCTAAACGCTCATTTTCCATTTTATTACCCCTCTTTCTTACAATTATACCACATTTGATTTTGAATTTGTTAAGCTGGCTGCTTAGTATAACGTTTTCGAAGAATATTTTTTTATTTTAACCAAAAATGTCAAATTATTGGTGCGGCAGATCATCGTATTTTGTCGTTTTATCTTGCTTTCAGTATAGCATAATTGCCAGACAAAGGTATGTCCGTTTAAAATTAGTTTACTTTTACATTATAGCCCTTTTGAGCGGTATATGTCAAGAAATAATACTAATATAAGCGGTAATATCGTCACATTATATATATTATAATAGGTATAGTGATACAAATCGACGAAGGGAGTGAGAAAATGACAGAAAAGGATATCAGCAACAGAATCACGCAGCTTAGATTGCAAAAAAATGTGTCCGAATACAAGATGAGCCTTGCACTCGGACACAGTAAAGGGTATATTCAAAGCATATCATCAGGACGGACGATGCCGTCCCTTGGTGAATTTCTTGCCATTTGCGAGTATCTTGAAGTCACTCCGAAGCAGTTTTTCGACGATGGCAGCAAAAACCCTGCCCTGACACAGAAAATAGTTGAGAGCGTATCGAAACTTTCGGAAAAAGACCAACGATTAGTGCTTGAAGTGTCTGAAAGACTAGGAAAAGAATAATTTTTGAGGCCTCGAACTGCAATATCAAAGTAAAAATAAAACAGCGTACCGCAGTCCCCTGCGATACGCTGTTCTCATATAAAATTACTTCTTTGTAGTAACACTCTTTGAAGCCGACCAAGCGCCATAATACTTAGTACCCTTTACAGTTGTGTACGAACGAACACGAACGTAGTATTTCTTTTTGCCCGAAAGCTTTGAAATAGTCTTGGTGTCGGTCTTGTTGTTTGTTATGGTAACTTTCTTTGCACTTGTGAACTTTGAGTTGGTAGCGTACTGAATTTCATATCCAGTAGCAGAGCCTTTCTGCGCCCAATCCACAAAGAATGCCTTGCTCTTAGCCGTGAGCTTCTGTATCTCCTGCTTGGCAGGATTTATCTTGAACGTCTTTGTGATAGTGCCTGTGTAAGAGCCTTTTCCTGCGATTTTTACAGTGGCAGTGCCTATTTTCTTGTTGTTTGAGTACGAAACTGTGTAGTCAGTGCCATTCTTTAGAGTTTTGCCATTGTATTTAACAGTAATGCTCTGAGTGATGTTCCTGCCAGTGAAAGCCTTTGTGGAAATGCCCGAAACTGTGGCTTTCTTGAAGTTGTTTTTGATACTGTAGGTCTTAGAAACTGAGCCAGTGTAATTGCCCTTGCCCGTGATAGTGACCTTTGCTGTGCCTACCTTGGTGTTGTTTGAATAGGAAACTGTGTAATCTGTACCATTCTTCAAAGTTTTGCCGTTTAGCTTGACCGTTACACCAGGCTTCTTTGCCTTGCCATCATAAGCGTAGGTCGAAGTGGAAAGTGTCACGCTTGCCCTTGAAATGCTAATTCTTGAAAGTGCAGGAATTTCAGCCGTTTCAAGAACTTTCTTGCAGACTGTACATTCCTTGTGCTTTGAGCCTTTAACTCCGATAGAAGCCGCCTTGTCAGTTATCCAACCGCTTGACTTATGACCTGTGGCATTTATCACTGTCTGAACCTTGATAACAGTATTGCAAACTGAGCAATGTGAGCCGTCTGTTTTGCCTGCGGTGGTGCAAGTAGCAGGGTAGCCCTTGTCGGTAACTGCGGTGTGACCCTTTGCAGGAAGCTTCTCTGTAACTGTCGCATTGCACTTTGTGCAAGTCTTTATAGCAGTACCCTCTGCTGTGCAGGTCGGCTGTTTTGTTACAACAGAATTTCCGTAACTGTGACCTGTTGCCCTAGTTGTGCTATCCTTGTATGAAGTACCGCAAACAGAACATTTGTGGAGTGTGTAGCCGTCAGTAGTGCAAGTAGGTGCAACAACTGTGGTTATGTAGCTGTGGGAAAGCTTTGCAATTGTTTCTGTTACTGTTGCTCCGCACTGCGTACAAGTTTTTGTTTTTGTACCCTCTGCTGTGCAGGTAGGCTGTTTTGTGATAACAGCACTGCCATATGTGTGGCTCGTGCATCCGCAGGTGAGTTTGTATGTCTTTGCTACAGACGGATTGTATGTAGGATAAATTTTTACAGTGAGTGAACCGCCATTTTTGAATGTGATACGTCTGATATCATTAGCATAGTTTTCAAGCTTATTTACACTTACCATACTGCGATCAGAAAATTCAACTGTGTAGTCTGTATCGTCATAAAGCCAGAAATCAATGCTGTCGCCCACACTGAACTGAGTTTTGCTCAATACGCTTGAAAAGGACGTATTCGAAAGGTCTGTGCGCCAATAAACAGTGGTAGAGGTCGGAACTGTGAACTTATTCACATAACCGCAAGACTTGCAGGTCTGTGTTACAGTGCCGTCAGTTTTTGATGCGTACTTTGTTTCGTAGTCATGACCTGTTTTGACGTCAACCGTCTTTATATCATCAAGATTTGAAAGGTTCAGGGAGTTGAAGGTCACGTTATTTTTATCGTAAACATACCAAACTGCTCTGCCGTTTTTGATAACAGGCTGGCAATCTGAAAGGCTTCCCTCAAAGGTGTGTATACTGCCGTTTACAGTGCCGTCAGCGTTTAGCTTCACACAGCTTACCTTTGTATCTCTGGCCCACAACAGCAAAAAGCTGTTATCATTTATCTTCACAAGCTGTGGGGCAGAAGCTGAGTCTGTACCCTCTGCATAAGAAGTTATCTTATTGAGCTTGTTTATGGAAAGGTCCTTTGAAACAGCGGAAACATAGACGTTTCGTGTTTTTGACGTATTGATATAATCTAGGTCAACTGTACTCTGTGCCACTATATAGCTTGATGATGACACATCAAAGCCGCCTATAGCCGCACCTGTATAGTTATAGTGACCGGAGGTATATTCAGGGTATGTTACAACGTCGATATTGCTGACCTTATCAAAATAGCTTGGGAAGAATTTGCCTGTAGTAAAATCAGAATTATACTTCACCAGAACGGCAGAACGTGGATGAGCGTCACCATGGTCGAGGGCGACTATATGGTTGCCGTCGGTTTTTATAAACTGATTGAAGGAGTGGCTAACATAGCCATAATCAACGTTCATGATGCCGGTATATGAATCAGTGATAGTCATTGACGGCATATCAACTTCAATGGTAACGTTAGACTGATGATTATTGCCGTCGCTTGACTTATACATCTCGTGGCAAGTTCTGACAAGCAGGTGGTCACCGCTGTGGGTCATTCTTGCCGAGCCTGCATCGAATGGAACTGTAGTGTTAGCTCCATACAGACCGCAGGACTTTATTTTGTTCCAATTCTTGTCATACTTTGTGATACGGAAAACCTCGAGGGAGTCGTTTTGTTTCGGATTTTCCTGACCGCTAAGGACATAATAATTATTGCCGGAGTCATAGAAAGCACCAAAGATAGGCAGCTCGTTGTCGATAAGCTTAGTGCTGAGCGGTTCAAAATCAGAGCTGTAATATTCCACAAGGAGCTTGCCCTCGATAGCGCCTGACTGGACACGCATATAATTGCCGTTGTCGCACACTGTCAGGTAAGATTTCACTGTGTCAGACCATTGCACATAGTCCTGAGCATTCACATTAGAGCCTGAATACGCAACACATTGCGCCACGGCAAAGGCACTGAACGATCCAGCAGACACAGCAGTAGAAACAGCCATTGCGCCAGACAGGACAATGCTCAACATTCTTTTCTTCATATTCATCAATTTCATCACCTCATACAAAAACTTTTAAACGAGAACACCTTTATATATATAATATCACAACGCAAGGCGTATGTCAATGAAAATAAGTTACAATGAGAATGATTTCAATAAATTCGTCATGCACCAAAGGTCAACGCAGTAAAAAAGAGCAAAGAGGATACAAAACAGAAAAAAACGCCTTGACAAGGTTTGATGGGTGTGATATAATATTACAGTGGTATTTCGAGGTGTGGCTCAGTTTGGTAGAGCGCTGCGTTCGGGACGCAGAGGCCGTGGGTTCAAGTCCCGTCACCTCGACCAGTCACTCGCCGTGACGGGCATTGTCCGTCATGGCTTTTTTTATTATCAGAACTTAACGCCGCAGTGGGAGTTTTTGTATTACCTAAACAAGTAGGGTTATGCTTTGAGGAATTGAAAAGCATAACCCTTTTTATTTTGGTCGAAACGCAGGCTTGAACCCACTGTTCAACGTCCCGTCACCTCGACCAGTCACTCGCCGTGACGGGCATTGTCCGTCATGGCTTTTTTTATTATCAGAACTTAACGCCGCAGGGGAGTTTTTGTATTACCTAAACAAGTAGGGTTATGCTTTGAGGAATCAAAAAGCGTAACTCTGTTTTTGTATGCTCCACATAGCAAAAGTGCCTTATGACTAGCATTAAGGCACTTTATCGATTCAATCTTTCCACAACCTCTCCGAAATCTCCAGAACAAGCTTCTGATCCTTCTCAGAAAGCCTCGATACGCTGTCCACGATCTTCTGTGTGAGAGCAGGATTTTTGCTGCCATCGTCGAAAAACTGCTGATGATAAAGATATAGAGCAGATAAAACAAACCATGCTTGAACGTGTCGAAAGTATCGAGCCTAGAATAAGAGATTATGCAGAAGAATGGCATATCAACATATTCAGACAAAAAGATCTCCGTTGGAGATATAAGAAAAACTCAGCTTATCACTACATATGGTGTTGGCGCTATAGTTGACTTTAAGAACGATACTGTTGTTATCGCTTCTACAGACGATTGGGACTATTCCCCTAATGACGCTGATGAGTTAGAAAATCGAAAAATATTCAATTTTTTAAGGAGCTTCATCAGCTTTTTTGGCTTCTTCTTTTGTGATATGAGTTGTTACATCTCTAGATATCTCGCCGTCTTTATCCAACAGCTTTATGCTGCTAAGCGTTTGTAGATATCCGCATCACATTTCATACAGCGCTCTGATTATCACTTGTCCTACTTCTTCTTTCCCAAAAAACAGATCAAACAGAATATCCACCACGTCTTTTACAAGAATGAATATCACCGCCGCCACCTGTCCCCCAAGAGAGCGGCGGTATCTACACCACGCTACTTTTCAGTAAGATATTCATTTCTGTCAAACAACTGCTCAATTGAAAGATTTTTAAACCTCGGAATGTTGTATCCAAACGGCGAGTTGAGAGCCTTTACAAAGTCTTTCGTATAGCCGTGATTTTTTAAAAGATCGTCCTCATACTTTATTTTCTCTTCTTGCTTTTTGTCATCTTCCCTTTTCGTGATACAGCGCTGCATAACATAATGATAAATGGAGAAGTAAGAATCCACTGTACGAATATCTCCTATGTATTCTTTCAGTTCACGAACTACAGTAAGATGAGCAATACAGTTGCGGTATTTTCTTGTCATGCTGCTGTCTGCATTATTGATATCAACTTCAACGCACTTGCGCAGCCGCTTGTTCTTTTTCAAGAACAAATTCGGCGACTCATCACGATCATCACAAAGTTCACAAAGCGTCTGTGAAAGTATCCTGTAGTCATTTTTCAAGTTCTTTGAAGCCAACTCAGGAATTATCTCCTTATACAGCCCAAAATCACGTTCAAGGCAGTGTATCGCAATAACATACCTTGCATTGACATTCACAAGATTTTTCACCAGCAGATACATGACCGTAAGATAAAGCCCGATAACAGCCTTTGCCCTCTCCTTAGCCACGTTTTCTCTGCCCTTTGCCTGCTGTTTCACATTTTTGAAATCATCAAAGCTGATGTTCTTTATCATTCTCGCAAGCTCACTGCGCTTTGCTTCCAAAGAACTGTTCATGTCAGGAACTTCAACACAACTCTTGTAATAACGCTCTATCTGCGTGTCAGGGATACCCCCAAGAACAAACATGACAACTTTCTCATTCTCAGCCACTTCTCTTATCTTCTGAGCGTTCGCATACTTGATAAGGTAAACAAACCGAGAGGACTCGATAACATTGTTTGTTATGAAATTCCTCAGACCATGTATGCCCTTGCCTTTTTCTTTAAGTTTTAAAATCTCGCTTATCCTATCGTCCGTGATATTGTCGTCTATACCGAGTATAGTCAGTGCGTCACGGAACATCGTAAGCTTCGCCGAAGCCGCAGGCTTTCTCATGGAAGCAATGTTCTTTACGATAAAAAGCTCGTTGGTTATCCTTTGACTGTCATTGAACAGCTTGTAGCCAGCCGTAAGCTCACACTCAACATCAACAGCAGAGCTTTTCATTATCTTCAAAAACTCCTTGATGTTATCAAACTTGCTGATAAGCGTTGTAAGAAGATCGTTTATCTCCTTACCGTCAAGAAAATATGTGAGCATATATATCATTTTGGAGAAATACAAAAGGTCAGACGCATTCTTCTTTTCACTGTCAAGAATTTTCTCATCAAAATCCATGTCAGCCTTGCCAAGCTCCTTGATAACGTCACCGTTCATGTGGTCGGCGATATTTTCAAAATCATTCCTGAATTTGCCCCAAAGCTTTGCCGCTTCATCAGCATATATCCCCTCTTTTTCATCATCGGTCATTGAAAAACGCAGTTTGCGCACAAGAGCTTCGCCTGCGGCAACGTCATTTCTGTAGTAGTTGCAGAAAAGCAGAAAATCCATAAGCTTGTACATCTTTGAGCGCACAGAGTCATATTGCTTGTCCTTAAATCTGAAGCCGTATTCGTCCAGCATTTTTTCACGAAGCTTTTTGATAGAAAAACCGAGATTTTTCTGAGATTTAAGCACAATGAAATCATAATAAAGGCGTATGATATCATCAGCCTCATAGCCTTTCATCATATCAATAAGCAAGCTGATATTGACCTTGTTGCCCTGGATAAAGCCCTTATTTATAGAATCAAATCTCTCATCTACAAGATAGTCAAGGGTTTCTCTGTATTCGGGATCAATAATGTCAATAAAGCTGTAAAGGTCTTCATCAAGCTTACTTGACTTATCATGGAAAACACTCTGCCTTATCTGCCCCACAATTGCAAGCATATGATAAACACGCTTTTTGTAAGCTTGCGAAACTCTTGTATCCTTTGTCTTTGGCTCTTCAAGACCGAAATAGCCAAGACGCTTAGTTTTCAGCAGGTCATTGAACGTGCTAAAGCTTTTCTTGATATTACCCTTTGCCTTATCGGAAAGATTGCTTTTATCAGGGTGAGTAAAAACTTCATAAGTATTTCTTGCAGAAAGATACCCCATAAAATCATCATAACTTTCTGAACCCTTTACACCAAGCATATTATTCAGCGCATAAACGATATTCGTTACATACACCGCAAGTATCTTTTCGATATCCAGAATGTTGTAAATAAGCTGGATATGTATATTGTCATCAAAAGTCTTGCCGAAAAAGCGCTTTTCAAGCTCCGATTTAAGCCCCAGCATATCCCATCTTACAGGCGAGCTTTCACCGCTTCTGTGAGTAGGGTTTGAAGTATTTATCTCCACTCCGCTCCCAAAGCCATGCTTGCTGGAAAAAGTGATGTTTACTTCGTTTACACCATGAAGCTCGATATTGCTGCTGCCCTTAGAGGAAAGCTGAGTTTGGTTGTAGTCATTATTATCCACCTCATATTCAAGCACAGCAGAATTGCCCTTGCCGAAAGAGGTTATGTACATTTTATTTTCGCTGACAAAAATAGACTTCATTCCTGCCGCCTTTACGGAAGATTTTTTCTTCTCTGCCGCAGGTGCAATGACCTCTGCAGCAGGCATGGCAGCGATCGCAGGAGCAGCGTTATTATTTATCTCAGCCGCTTTGAGCTGTCTGGCTTTTTTCTGAGCCTCACGCAGCTCTCTAGGCTTCATTTTATTCTTTTTTGCCATAAATATTACTCCTTATATTAGTTATCCCTTAGCGCATTGAGCGTTAAGGGATTTTTTTATTTGTTGATTTCGATGTTAAACTTTGCCAGCTAGTGCAAATTCGCACCAGTGTAGTAGCTTAGTAGAACAAATAAAAAAGTTGTTGTAGTTTTAGACTAGTGCAAACTCGCACCAGTGTAGTAGATGATAAACTTTCAAAATGATTACGAAGCGGTTTTAGACTAGTGCAAAATCGCACCAGTATAGTAGGCATTTATCACGGATTCAGCACCGCAAAGGTTTTAGACTAGTGCAAAATCTCACCAGTATAGTAGAGGACGTAGATTTTGATGCAGAGGACTTCAGTTTTAGACTAGTGCAAATTCGCACCAGTGTAGTAGCAAGGAGATTAAAGAAACACAAACAGGAGGGTTTTAGACTAGTGCAAATTCGCACCAGTGTAGTAGCATTTCAGACCCGCATATCTATTCTGTGAGTTTTAGACTAGTGCAAATTCGCACCAGTATAGTAGTCAAGGATCTATGAATCCCTTGGAGTTGCTGTTTTAGACTAGTGCAAATTCGCACTAGTGTAGTAGAGAAAATATAAAAGTAGTTTTAGTGGGAGTTTTAGACTAGTGCAAATTCGCACTAGTGTAGTAGGCCGAAAAAAGCCACAAAAGTGGACGAGTTGTTTTAGACTAGTGCAAATTCGCACTAGTGTAGTAGGTCAAAGTTGACAAAATAATCAATGATATTCTGTAATAAAACACCAAACTTATTTTATCGACGCTTTAACATATATATTATACCATTTTCAGACACAAATGTCAATAGAAAGTGGCTGTTTTACATAAAGCATTTTCATCACCTCCCGTCTGTTGTTATTTCATCTCATTCCCCAATCTCCTTGACAGCTGCGATAGCGCAGTCAAGTACAGCTACAAGGATAGCCGTAAGGATCGTCTTGCTCATTTCGTCACCCCCTAGTCTATTGTGATCTCGTCACAGCTCTCAATTTCCTTAACAACTGCTATCGCACAGTTAAGTGCCGATAAAAGGATAGTTGTAAGTATCTTTTTTCTCATTTTTATCACCTCCTGTCTGTTGTTATTTCATCTCATTCCCCAATCTCCTTGACAGCTGCGATAGCGCAGTCAAGTACAGCTACAATGATAGCCGTAAAGATCGTCTTTCCCATTTATATCACCTCCTGTCTGTTGTTATTTCATCTCATTCCCCAATCTCCTTGACAGCTGCGATAGCGCAGTCAAGTACAGCTACAATGATAGCCGTAAGGATCGTCTTTCCCATTTTTATCACCTCCTGTCCTTTGTTCTGTATACATTATACCACCTTATCATCGTCAACAAAAGTGTAATTTTCAAAAACTTTTTTGTCTATGTTTTTGCACATTTATCACGTTTTTACGGCGCTCTTATTATAATTTCAGCAAAATAATTTTCTATGATATTGACAAAAAGTACATTTGTGATATAATGGATACAAGAGGTGATAAAAATGAGCATGACTCCAAGCACATTCCTGCCCAAGCGTGAGGGCAGCGTACCATATATCGCAGAGGTGCAATCCATACCCCTCTCACCCTCTGCATATTCCGTCATTATCAAGGACAAGTCCATATTTGAAACAAGCCTTTCCCCTAACGGCAGCGTATCAATGTCCTCATTTCTCACAAGTATATTTGATTCAGCATATATCGCATCATTAAAATACAAAAGTGACGATAACTATAAATATATTGGTATCCCACTTCTGAACGCATTCGTAAAATGGCAGATCGAGGAGATCGATGACGGCCTTGATGATAAAAGCAAGGAGATAATAAAAAGCTATCTTATCTCAAAGCTCTCTGCAAAATACGAAAAGACCAAGACCGAAAATGCAGTGCGAGTAAGGCTAAGCATATGCCGTGACCTTTACGATACACTGAGCAGTGATGACCTTTATTATGAAAACAAGGTGTACAGCTCGACCCTAAGAAGATTTCTGAAAGCCGTGTATGAGGACTATGCCCTGCTGTCAGATTGCGAACGTGAAAGGCTCCTTTTCGCCGACAATATCATAAAAATAAATGAAGTCATCAAACAAAACGGCAGCAGATATTACAGCTTCATTTACGCATATTCTAATATGCACAGCCGTGAAAAGCGCCGCATAAGGCTTATCCCATACCGTATCGTCAGCGACGAATATAAGATGTATAATTATCTTGTCTGCCTGTCCGACGAAAAAGGCGCAGGCAAAGAGTTCAAAGCCGACAGCTGTCGCATAAGCAGATTGAGCGGACTAAGCATTGCAGAAAAGCTCAGCCAAAAGGAATACTCCTCCGTCACCGAATACGAACGGCTGAAAGAGGGTCACGTCAAGTCCGTGAAGCACCTACTCAGCGACCCACGTTTTGGCAGTGATGAGAGCGATATCTCCAAAGTGTACCTCACCGAAAAAGGCGTTGAAATGTTCGGCAAAATACTCTATCAGCGCCCCATACTGAAAGGCAATGAAAAGCCCAAGCCCAACGCTGTCAACGAGTTCATCTCCCCGCCTATCCAAGTCAAATACTATTTCAATAAGTTCGGCAAAGACGGCGTTATCCTATCCCCAAGCGACTCGTTTGAAGAAATGAGAACGCTGTATGTCGAGGGAGCTGAGGCGTATAACCGAGAAGTTGAGATGTGAGAATATAAATGAAAATTATAGCAAAAAAACACCCCTATACAGAAATATACTCATGATATCATAAATAGTCAGGCTCATGAGAAGAGTGAATATATGAGTTTATCTTTGTAAAATAAACCGACCCCATTCGCTAGACTTTTTGACCTAGCAAATGGGGTCGTTCAAATATCAATATCATTAAGCAAAAAAATCAAGACATAAACGCAAGCGTAATATGCGGATCACTTTACTCTTCTGCCGTAAACCTTGCCCACTCATATTCCGCTGTCAGCGGAACTGTGCCGTCAAAGGCTTTCAGCCAGCTGTCAACGCCAATGCCGTTCCACGCATTCATCATTATTTTACCTGGCGTAACAGGCAGATTTTCCGTAGCCTTGTATGCCTCTTTTCCGTCAACATACCAAGTTATGCTGTCCTCTTTCCACTCAAATGCGTAAGTGTGAAAATCCTCAGAAGCGTCAAAACCAAGATCATACATATATTCGTGCTTGCCAACACCATTGGTGTAGTAATTGAACTGCACCTTTGTTGTGTCCTTGCCAAGGACTTCAACATCTATTTCGTCCCAAGGATTATCCTCCGATGGACCTGTGTATGTAAAGAACGATGATACAACGCCGTCATTCTTTATGGCTTTCATTGAAACCTCATAAAGTCCATAGCCATAGTTTTCCTTTGAACGATACTCGCCGCCTCTGTACGCTTCGGAATCACCCATACTGTCAATGATAAGCTGCATTTTTCCGTCATTGAAAGTTACGTTATCTTCGCTCCACGAACAGTTGAACGGATCACCATTTGACCAGCCTGCTGAAATGGAAAAATCATTTGACGCACCCTTGCTGAAATCCGCCTCAACCGTGTATGGAGAATTGCTTTCCGTTTCCGCCTTGCTGCTGACATCTTGCGAAGAACTGCTGTCAGATGAAGCACCGCAGCCACCCATAGACATAACTATCATTGTGAGAATCGACATAGCCAAAACTTTTTTCATTTTTCATTACCTCCGAATAAATATCAGAATTTTATCTTCTATAAGTATTATAAATCAACAAATGTGATATTTATATCAGAAAAGTAATGCAAATATCAGATTATTAACATCAACTTAAATTTTCGATCTGCTTGTGCTATGCTTGTTCCAGTTTGCACGGAAAAACTGATCTCTATACTGTTTCGGCGTAAATCCTGTCTGTTTCTTAAAGCAGGCAATAAAATGGCTGTGCGAGCTGAAAGCAAGATAATTGGCTATATCAAGCGGACTATATTCAGAATATCTCAGCATATTTTCAGCCGCTTGTATCCTTTTTGACATAATGAAATCAGAGATCTTTACGCCAACTTCCTCTCTGAAAAGCTTTGAAAGATACTGAGGCGTTATGTCCAGTTCATCAGCTATCTGATTGACGGTCACGCCCTTGTAAATATTATCGAAAATGCAGTCAAAGCACATAAGGATATGCTTTGAGTAAACGTTCTGTGACGCAGCCTTTTTCATTTGCTTTGTATAATAAACGATGACTTCTTTGTGTACAGCCATAACGCTTTCTTCATTGCGGCACTCATCACATTTATTAATGTATATATCGCTTATGGTATACGCAGTTTCCGGGTCAAGTCCACCCTCGATGCAAAACCTGCACAGCATAGCTATGGTTATGACAAGATGATACTTGACGTTTCTAAGGTCGTCTTTGCTGAGCCTGCCCTTTCCGTTTGTATCCAGCGGCGTATACAAACGTTTGACCGTTTCAAGATCGCCCGCCCGCACCGCAGAATAAAATTCCAGTTCCGTTTCATATGGTGAATGATGATAGTCATTTTCCTTTTGCATAAACTGCCGCTTAGACAATTCTCTGTTTATTTCCATAGCTTTCACCCCCTGCTTTTTAGCTTATTATATCATATTTACAGACACAAGTAAAGCTTCATATTTATAGAAAAAGGACGGCAAATCACCCTGCCGCCCTTTTTTCTGATAATTAGATATTATTTAGCCTCTTTCATTGAAGCCATAGCCTCGTCGATAAGATAATCTATAGCCTTTTCATTTTCCTGAACGACCTGTGACCAGCTCTTTGACTCCTGCGGATTCATTGTTCCTCTTATTGCAGTATCGCAAATAGAGTTAAGGTCGGCAGATACGCCCTGTTCAAAGTCAAATACAGGGTTCTGTGCGGAAAGATCATATATAGTATCTCTCATTTCAAGCATTTCATCAGACCAGCCGTAATCGTCCTTATACTGGTCGAGGGTTATCTGATGTGCAGCCTCGTCAAGCTCTGCATAACGGCAACATTCAAGGAAAGCTGCCACGCCCTCAGGATTTTGAGCGTTTTTTACAATGCTAAAGCCGTGTACTCTTGAAGGGATATACTGTTTATCGCTATCAGCTGAGCAAGGAACAGGAACGAACATTACCTCTCCCTTTGATACATCGCCATAGTTTACAGTTGTTGACGGAGCATTCTCAAGTGCCCAAAGTCCGATAGGATAGAAAAGCGTCAGACCTGTTGCCATTCCGCTGCCCTCTGCGTCGCCTCTGAGTTTCCAGTTGTTCTCGTGCTTTGGATAAACAACATTGTTCTTCTGCAGCTCATACATCATATTCTGAGCCTTTGCTATCATAGGGTCAGAAATATTATTTACAAGCTTGCCGTCTGTGATACCGATGAGCGGCACACCTGAAGACTGCTGCAAAGCCTTTTCATAATACCAGCCGTCAAGTGCGTATTTATCGCTTTCAGCGTCAGTAAAATCAAGACACATTTCTGTGAATGTATCCCAGTTCCACTTGCCTTCTTTGAAAAGCTCAGCAGGATCGTCATATCCGTTATCTTCCATTGTCTGCTTGTTGTATACAAAAACATATGCAGGGTCTGTTCTGATAACGCTTACATAATGCTTGTCGCCAAGCATAAACTGATCTGTCGCACCCTTTATGTCTGTCCAAAGAGGCTTTGAAAGATCGATATAATCGTCGATAGGCTCTATCATTGACTTTATAGCGCCCTTAGGGAAAACGTCCATATCATCAGCGCCGATGAAATCAGGTGAATCATTTGACATTACAAGTGCCGCAAGATCGTCAAACTTAGTTTCCCAAGTGGTCTGCACCCAGTTTATCTTACCATTATACTTTGTCTTGAACAAAGCAAGGTCAGCGCCTATCTCCTTGTCCTCTGCCTCAGTAGGGTTGATATCCCAATGTGAAAACCACTTTATTTCGTTGCTCTTGAGATCTCTCACATCTTTCATATCATCAGCAAGTCTTTGAACTATCTGCTGCTGATCTTCCTTAAGCTTTTTGTCAACGACCTTGCTTGATGAATCACTTGAACTTCCGCAAGATGCAAATGCTGAAAGCGAGCAAACCGCAAGGGCAAATGTCAAAACTCTTTTTGCATTATTCATAGCCATACCTCCGAATATTACTTTCTTCTCTTTGCAACGATCACTGCTGTGCCTGCAAGAGCGATAACAGCAAGTGCTCCGCCAACAGCCGCACCTGTTTCTGCTGCCTTAGATGTATCGTCAGATGCTTTTGAAGATGTAGCCGCTGCTGCAGAAGTCTTGCTTGTATCTGCCTTAGATGAAGAAACGTCTTTCTTTGACGTATCAGCCTTTGAGTTTGAAGTATCAGACTTTGAATCTGCCTTTGAAGTATCTGCCTTTGACTCTCCGCCCTCAGCAGATGCAACACCGAAATCAAGCGTCATTGAAAGTGTGCCGCCGTTGAAAGCGCCTTCCTTCTCCCAGCCAGCGACATCAGGGCAAGCTTTCTTTGTTACCTCGCCTGTTTCCTCATTGACCTCGTCAGTTGGTCTGATATGTATTCTTATTCCACCCTCTGGGTCCTCGTCCAATGAAGTGATAGAATTAAGCGAATCAAAAACTGTTGTTGTGCCGTCCTCGGCAACGAACTTTGCGTCAGATATCTTAACGTCCACAGGATAAACACCATCAGGAAGATTAGCCACCATAACGCCCATATCTCCAAGAGTTCCCTTGCCTGACATTGTCTTGTCGGTGATAACTTTGCTTATCTTATATTCAACAGTTATCTTGCCAGCATCATCGATACCTACCCAGTCGCCCTGATTCCAAGTCCAGTCCTGACCCATATAAAAGCCCATTGCTCCGATAGAGTAATATGAGTCATTCATTTTTGAGTCCTCCTCTGACGGGTGAACAACATCGCCTAGCTTTGCTGCCGAAACAGAAACTGACATCATTGTTGCTGCGAGAACCGCTGCTGAAAGACCTGCTACAAATTTTTTGATCATCATAACCTTTTCCTCCTATTTTTCAATAAAATTTTTCGCTAAAAGCAATTTATTTTGTTGTTTCTGTATATATTATAACCATGTAAACGTTTTGTTTATATCAAAAACGTAACATAAATATCATAAAAGTGTTTAATATCAAATTTATGAAAGAATATAAATATATGAAAACAGACCCACTTGATATTCAAGCAGGTCTGTTTATTCGGAAGTTATTATAAGAAAGTGACTATGAATTATTATGTTTATATTATACGCTTTGTTTTAAAACTATTATATCAATATTTAATTATTTATATCAAATAATTATCGTAAATAGAATTTTATGAGCAAACATCAATTTATGAAACTAAGCATAAAAAAACAAGCTCGGCAAACGTGACCGAGCTTGTCCAAAAATGGAGTTATATTAAGAAATGATCTATTAAAGATACTTTACCAGTTCATCAAGAACGCTGTCAAGATGTCCGTCAACAAAGCCATAGTCAACACCCTTGTATGACCAAGCCGCTCTTCCGATAGAACATTTCTCAAAGGCACTGCTTATATCCTTGTACCAGTTAAGAGTATTTTCAGCAGATGCAAGATTTATAACACCGTATTCGCCACAATACATAGGAACATTTCTTTCCTCTGCGACCCTTACAGCCTCAGCAAATCTTCCCATAAAATAATCAGGCGTAAACTTCTCTGTCTTGACCTCCTCGTATGTCTGCATATATTCAAGACCAAGACGCTTTATCTCACTTCTGTATTTTGGGACGCTTCCCGGATAATCGATCCTGAAATCTCTCGGCATCTCATCTACCCAATAGGCAGCCTGATGAGTGAAAAGAAATGGGTCATAGCAATGGAAAGTATAAACTATATGCTCGTCATAAGGCTTATCAAGATCTTTCATTGAATCAATAGAGTTGTTCCAGTAGCTGCCCACAATAATATTTATATCAGCACTATATCTTCTAATAAGCTTTATGGCATTTTCAACGATAGCATTCCATTTTGCACTGAATTTCGGGTCAGTTACCTCATTGAGAAGTTCAAAAGAGACTCTGTCAGAATATTTGCTGAAACGCTTTGCAAACTCTTCCCAAAGGTCATAGAATTTCTGCTGAAGCTCAGCGTTATCAAAGAATCCGCTTTCAGCCTGAGCCTTGTCAAAGAAAAAGCCCATTGTCTTATGGAGGTCAAGTATCATATTGATACCGTTATTTCCGCACCAATCGATACACTTCTGAACATAGTCGAAGCCGCTCTCTATAAAGCCGTTTTCGTCCTGAAAGATATTATAATCCACAGGCACTCTAACGTGGTCGCAGCCCCAGCCCTTTATACGCTTGATGTCCTCCTCTGTAATAAAATTATCAAGATGTTCCTTACTGTAAACGCATTGTGACAGCCAGCCTCCGATATCGATGCCGTGCATATAGCCATTAAATCTTCTCATATTTTTAACCGTCCTTTCTGATTCTAGTTTTGTTTGCAACTATATCGTAGCACTATATGGCCGGAAATTATATCATAATTTTAATATTCGTGTAAAAATCATAATGTTATTATGACATTTTAAATGTATTTTGATATCTATATGTCTTCTCTTCAATAGTTATATGTCCCGAGCTTCAAGGTTCAGGTCTTTTCGTGCGATCTATTACATGGTGTAGGCTATATCTCCTAACAAAAAAAGCTTGTCAACGACCGCAAAACACGTTATTTGCTTTTTTCCTGCATAAATTCCCCACCTCTGCAAATAATATTACTGCAATTTTGAAAAAACAACGGAGGTCATAAATATGAAAGCAACAGGAATTGTCCGCAGGATCGACGATCTCGGCAGAGTTGTCATACCTAAAGAAATAAGGCGCACCATGCGTATCCGTGAGGGCGACCCGTTGCAGACAACGTTGAACACTAACTTTGATTTTCTGCTTGCCTTTCTCAGATTAGCGGATAGGCTGTACATAAAGTGACACAGAAGCAAAACCACCGTTCAGGCTAGTTCCCGAACGGCGGTTTTTTACAGACATATTGTCATATACGGCGGAATACAAACTATATCCTCTTTGAAACAAAGACTACGTGGATGAATGACATAGCACTCTCCGATCCTTGCCTTATACTTCTCCCTAAAGCGTTTCAAGGACTCTATGGAATATCGCTTGCCGGACTTAACTTCAATAGGATACATTTTGTATTTCAGCTTACTGTTGTTGGAAATAAGAAAATCTATCTCGATATCGTTTCGGTGCTTTTCAGTGTTGTAATGTGTATAGAAATACAGCTTGTGACCGTTTGCCGTCAGCATCTGAGCAATGGTGTTCTCGTAAAGCATACCCTCATTCATGTTCAGCTTGTCACCGAGTATCTGCTTGTAGACCTCATCTTCAAGCAGTTCGTTCTCATCGAATGCGTGGCTTACGAGCAGCCCAGTGTCACCGAGATAACACTTTACATAACTTCTGTTTTCGTTGATCGACAGCCCAACATTCGGATCGTTGCATAGAAAACACTCATTGGATATCATAGAATCTGACAGCCAAAAAAATGTTTCTTCATACTGATCCGCCGTACTTTGTGCGACAACATTACTGAACACCACACGCTTTTCGTGCTGAGAAAGCAGTCCCGGTATCTGATCAAATATGGTAAGCACCTTGCTGCGATACCTTGCATCGATCTTCATAATATCGCTGCGATAGAGTGCGAGTATATCACGCTTTTCAACGTCAGCTTTATCAAAATCCTTCCTGCTTTCAAGAAACGCAATAACACTCTGCGGCATACCGCCCACAAGCATATATTGCTTAAAAAGCAGCATTGCCTTATGGTGCAGCTCGTTTTCAAGGGGTTCTCTGTCTGCAAAGCATTTTCTGATATAGCCAATGATCTGCCCCTCACCCAAAGCATCGCAAAACTCCTCAAAATCCAGCGGATACATACTCAGATGACGTTCCTCCGACGGAATGACGATGTTTTTTACATTCTCCTTGATGGAGATCAGCGAGCCTGTTTCGATATAGTCATATCTGCCGTCGGCAACGAGATATTTAATACATTCTCTTGCCTTTGGGTACATTTGCACCTCGTCAAAAATTATAAGCGACTCACGTTCAAACAATTTCACACCATAATATGTGGACAGGAGCATAAAAAACGTGTCGAGGTCATTCATATGCTTTTGAAAATAGCCCTTGACCTCATCGGGACATTTTGCAAAGTCGATCAGGATATAGCTCTTGTACTCGTTCTTGCCAAACTCCTCACAGATAGTAGACTTGCCGATACGTCTTGCACCCTCGATAAGAAAGGCTTTTTTACCATTAAGTTCTTTTTTCAGCGTCAGCAGCTTATTGTACATTTTACGCTTTAGTATCATAACAACACCTCACTTCAATAATACGCAGGTTAGAATATATTCTCAATTTCAATAATACGCAGGTTTACATATATCTTATGATCGTATTATACGCAGGTTTATAGCTATTATACCACACTCTGCAAATTAAATCAAGGGATAAATCAAACAGCTTTTGCCGGTTTGGTGTGGTTGACAGTTCAATTATGCCGTGGTATAATATTTCAAAACAAAGAAAAAACTGAATGCGATAGTTGATCGTAGCATCAAATCAGTATTTGGAGGATAAAATATGAAAACCAATATATCACAGCCATTTTTTCAAATATCAGAAGCAAATATTATATCTCGTGGAATTTCAAACGGACATGAATACATCGTTTACTGTTCCGATAAAGGCGTTAATGTAAATACTGATTTTAAAAAGATCGGTAAAGATATGTATAACTGCTGTTCGTATTATGACAGGAAATTATGTGATACTATCTCAAAATTTGAAGAAATGAGTAAAGAAAAAATAGAATCGCAAGCTTATGGTTCTTGGATGGACGGTGCACACTCTTAACTAAAACACATCTTACAGAACCAAATTCACCGCCGCAGGTCACGCATTTGTGACTTGCGGCGGTGTTTGTGATTAAACAAAAGTTGAGGGTACTTTTTATTACGGAAATTTTGGTTAGGCATTTTTTTGTTATCACCCTTCATCTTGGCCGCTTTTGTTATGCAATTACAAGTCAGCATCCGACACAAGTAAAATTTTAGAGAACCTTGTTGCATGGTGGATAAAAATATGATATACTTAATTTGGAAACTGATAATATTCTGAAAGTGGAGACAGGAAGGAAGTGATTGTATGCTGCCGATATATATGGCATTGATCGATGATGAGGAAGATAAAAGTGATTTTGAAAATATAGTAAATAAATATGAACGAAAATTATATCGTGAAGCCTTGAAAATTCTTAATTCACACGAATTGGCAGAAGAAGCCGTTTGGGAGGCTTTTTACAGGATAGCAGACAATTTTAAGAAAGTTCACAATTTGCCTGTGTACAAAATGGACGCTTATTTGATTATAACTATTAGAAGGGCATCATATCAGATCTACAACAGGGAGAAAAAATATTTTGAAAATGACTCATTTGAGGATTCTGAATATGTGCCGGATATAGCTAAGCTTAATGAGTATGATATTTCTGATCTGACTAACGCTATTGGTCAGCTTGAAGACAAGTATAAAGCTGTTATCACTTATTTTTATTATTACGGTCACAACGCAAATGAAACCGCTGATTTAATGGGGATATCCAGAAATACAGTATATAAGTATCTGAGAAAAGCTGAAGCTATTTTATTGGAAAAGCTGAGAGGTGCAAACTATGAACGAAAATGAAAATTTCTGCAAAGCGATCGAACAAGCAGTTGTTCTGCCATGTGCAAAAGAAATGCAGCTGATATCTGATGAAAAATGTGATTTTTCATCAGCATACAGAAGAAGGATCCGCAGATTGACCAAAGATCAAGATAAAACACCCCATTCATTGATAAAGACGACCTTGCAAAGGATGATATTCATAATTGCCGCAGTGCTTATGATCGGATCGATAACAGTAGCTGCTGTTCCGCCGTTAAGAGAATGGTTTGTTGGTTTGTTTGCAAGCAGCAATGATAATAATACTGATGTCTGGAATGTACATGGTGATGTTCCTGCCGATGATCTTACAGATGCTTTTGTGTGTTGTGAACCAACACATATCCCAAATGGATTTGCTGAACAGGACCGAACTCAAGAAGAAACTATGCTTATCATTGATTATTCTTCTAATAATGAATTTATCGAGTACACTCAAAGCAGTATATTAACGAATAATCAGATAGATACGCAAAACAGGACAACTGAAAAGGTATCGATAAATGACAATGACGCTCTGCTGTCTTACGATGCCGATACATCAACTATTGTATGGACTGATGGCAGATATTCTTATACAATAACCGGAGATTTGTGTAAAAGTGACATAATTAAGATGGCTGATTCGGTAAACTCTACAAAATAAAATATTTTTCTGAAAAAGTGTGTACAAATTCACTCAAGCTTGTATCTTACTATATGAGGGGACAAAATCTTGAGGAAAGGAGTGCACATTTTTTATGCAATAATAATAAAAACAAGTACGTGCAATTGTGAAAACATACAAACTTATGTATTTCAATCAGCCATTTTCACTGCTTTTTCGGTTTGTATAATTGAAAGCTGCTGAGTTCAATGAAGATGTGAATATTCATTATGCACAATTACCCATTGCAATAATTGTGTGATATGATGAAATTTAATTTTATTTGCAACAAAATTACCCAAAAAACACTCTTATATTATGAAAAAACGTTTAATATGAAAAAGATCGTTAAGAGAATCGCAGCTATGGGTGCTGCTGTTATGATGATGAGTTCTATGGCTATTGGGGCTAGTGCGGCAAACTCCTACAATCTGCACTATACTAAAGGAGCTCCGTCATCAGATAACGTTTGTGAGAAATGGATGTATGGTATAAAGGCACAGAATAATGGCTATTTAAAATCCACCTGCAAATCCATAAATACAAGTGGCAAGTTTAGTGTCTTAGCAAATGGATACAGATCTTCAAGCCATACTATTAATTGTGGTTCTTTCGATATCTGGAACAAAGGAACAACAAATTGGAAAAATTCTAATTATAAGAAGGGTTATTCTTATGATGTTGTTGCTGAATTTGGAGTGTCTGGCGGTTACACAAATATTTCAAAGTATGTTTCAAGTGCTTCTGCGTCAGGAAGTTTTAACTAAAGAATAGTATTTTGAGCCGCTGCGGATTATCTTGCTGGTAATGACGAGCGGCTCTTACTTTAGAGGATAAATTATGATGAAAAAGATTTGTATTTTGGTTGTTGCGGTGTGCATGGTACTTTCAGCGTGTTCAAACAAAACTAATAATGTAAAATTCAGTGAATTTAATTCTGAATATGTGCCTGTAAATGAAATAACAGATACATATTCAAAAGCCCTCAAATTGGAGTATGCCCATTTCACTATTCGTGACAGTGTAAGAATAGCTGATGTGAGTTCAGTTAGCAGAACGTTATATAAGCCGTCGGACGGTTTTCTGTTCAATAAAGAGCAGAGATTTATAGACTATTTAAACGGCAGTCCTGTTGATCTTAGCAAAATAAGTGTTAGCAGTGACGATATGGGTGAATATCATCAGCTTAACGCCGAAGGAGGTTATCCCTACTTTACTGATTATGATGGTGGTTCGATAGTATGGATCAAAGACGAAGATGCGGAGGCTTTTTTTCTAACTAATGAAAACATTACAGTAAAACGATATTATTGTTGCAACACCTTTGATGATGAGAAATATAAGCTTAAAGACTGTGAAATGTCCATAAGTGAGGCAATAGAAAAAAGTGCTGAATTTTCAGAGGGACTGAGAAAAATTGGCTACCCACAAATGTCGCCTTTTGAGATCAGAGTTGAGAAAATAAACGATACTTATGCGTTCAGAATAGATATGGTGCAACAGGATAACGAAGTACCGTTGAGAGCAGCTAACAGTGGCTTTGAGGGCAGGGAATCCTCTGTCAATGATGTTTTCACAGGTCGATTGAGCAAAATAAATTCAAATCCAGCGGGATACACAGTGCTTATAACTTCTTCGTCCGATATAGGTTGTTTTAGAAATAATGAAAATGTATTTTGTGAATATGAAAAAGAGAATATCGACAAGGTGATAACACCATATTCTGCACTTAGATATATTGATGACAATTTAAGTGATAATTCCAGTTACGAGGTGGATTACATAGGACTTGAGAATAAGATATACTGGGTGGATGCTGAAACGGGCGTATATTCAAGTACTCCAATGTGGACTGTTTCGCTCTATAGCCCTACTGAGGAAAAATAATACTATGCTCTAGTAGATTGTGAAACGGGTGATTTTTCATTCTATTCGCAAAGCAGAGGTGATATAAATTTGTAATTTTACAATATAGATCGGAGTTGATAAAGTATGGATAACAGCACAAAAATATAATGCGATACCGCATAACACCGTCAAGCAGTCTTTGTGCGGTATTGCCTTGTATTATAAGAAATCAAAGGAGCAACAAAATGAAGCTACATTTAAAAATAACAAGTACGATTTTGTGCTTGTCGCTGTTATTCTTGTCATCTTGTGCAAAGGCACCTGAAAGTGTTAAGAAAGGATCAAAAAATGAAAACACTGCGACTCAGGGATATGCTCTCACTTCGCTGGATGAAATGAGTAAAAAGAAATCGGAGTATATAGATGAACTTAAAAAGCTTGAATGTGACAATATGAATTTCAGTGATATCCTTGATATAGATATTCCGCAGAAGATAAAAACAGGAGATTTTATATGTCCTACAGGTTTTGAGGATAATTACAAGGAAATATTCACACATTATGATGAAGATTTCAATGAAGCAAATATTACGAATGACGATACTACTTACCCAACAGGTCCGAGCTATGAGGATAAAGAAAAGGGTCTGCAATTGTCGATCGGATGTACCGGTTTTTTTTCGTATCAAAAGGTTTTTGATGTGCAAAAATATTACAATGAATCCGAATTCGTCAAGACGTTTCCATACTCCGAAGCTGTGGAAAGCTCAGAAAAATATAAGCTTGTTGGCAGTGAAGGAGAGCTATCTGTGCCTGAGGCTGTAAAGTTAGCACAGGATTTTGCTGATGATTTTACAAATTTCTGCAATTATCCCAATGATCTGTCAGTATCTAGAATAAGCTTGTATGAATGTTCGGACGGCTATTTTTATATGGCAAATTATACTCAGTCCGTATCTGACGTAAATATTTTGGAATATGCAGGCTATGATAGCATTGACGAAAATATGATCGTGTCCTGCGCTTTCGCATATATCTGCGGAAACGAGGTCAATAATTTTGTCACGAACTCCTACTTTGAAGAATATAAAATCGACGGTGAATTGACGAGTACATCCGATCCTGTTTCTGCCGCTAAATGTTTAAGTGATACTTTAGCAACAAATATGAAGTTGAACGTCAAGCGTATAGCTATTGAATACTGTATGATTAAAAAAGGTAATATTGAGGAAAGCACAGGAGATGAAGAAACAAACCGTGAAAAAGCTCCCTGGGCAACTTACTGCTCGTATGACATATATGAAGCTGTTCCATGCTGGGTGTTTTACTTTGACGAAACTCCGAACAAGGAAATTTATGCAACCATAAATTGTAACGATATGAACGTTTCTTTTGTTAATAATCAAAAAGGAAACGTATAACACAATAAAATGTGACCTGAGCAAAAGCGAAAATTACCATTGACTTACTGATGTTATCACATATGAGGAAGGAAGTTGCTTATGAAAAATCTAAAATTACTTGCCGCAGCGTTGGCTGTCATTCTTGCAGGCTGTGCACAGACACCTGACAGCGTAAGATCCTCTGCCGAGAAAGACAGTAAAGAGAGAAATGAGATCACAGCTATACAGTACATATCTTCCAACAAACTCAGTGATGACATAGACAATGCTCTTGATAAAAGCTATACTCAATTTGATCTGAGAGAAAATATCAGTGTAAAATTGCCCGAAGATTACTGTGAAGTCGATTTTACTCAGATATCGGATTATGAGGAAAATTACGAAAAGATAATGACCCGGATTTTTGGCAAGGATGTTCTCGACCGTGAGAATACAGTTCATGATGAAACCGGCGACGGCATGGTAAGTTACAGCTTTAGCGACGATGACGGGAAAATGTATGGCTGCGTTGGAAATAACGGCTTTATCTGTTTTGCCAAGCCCTCAGCTTTTGATGATCTCTTTAACGGCGGAAACAGAGTCAAGATCTATCATATTGACAGAGATGACGATCTTTCAGACAGCTATGAACTGGACGGAACTTCAGTCACGATCAAGCAGGCAGCTGATTTTGCTCAGGACTGGCTCGATAAGAACTATGCCGATCTTGAACCTGACTTGGAGATAGCCGTTAAAACTATAATTGTAAGACAAAGCGATCAGGGCATTTACTCTTTTGATATCCATGCGTCTAAAAAATACAACGGCGTATTGCTTGACGATCTTGTGCAAATGACAGATACGTTTGATGAAAGTATGTCGAAAATGAAATATATCACGCAGGGCATATATATGCAGATGTTTAAAAGCGACGAGATAGGCAGCCTTACTAACGGCAACGGTATCTTGATACCAAAAAAAGAAAGATCTGTTGATAAGATAATTTCCCTGTCAAGTGCAATGGGGTTTATTGAAAATACTTTTACAGATTTTAATGAGAAAATGGAGATAAGTGCCATTGACCTTAAATACACACTCACCCCTCTTAACGATAATAAAAACGGTCAAAGCTGCTACGATGCAGGCATAAAATTTGACAGCCATTTGGTCTGGGAGTTTGTTATGGATGTTCCCGAAAATGAAATGCCAGTAGGTGATGAGTATTCATCGGCAGGCAATATTCAGCGATTTATTTATCTTGACGCTGAAAGCGGCGATCTTGATTATGAGTTTGATATAAATATGCTTATGCAGTGAGGTAGATCATGAAACAAAAGAAGTTTATGACGTTTTCGTGTATCGTGTTTTCTGCTGTTATTTTTCTGACTTCCTGTGGGGAAAATAAACCACAGTCGGATCTCTCTGCTGTTGACAGCGTGTCAAATATGCCGGAGAGCACCGTGTCAAAGCCAAGTTCGGAATTTGAGAACATAACTGTGGAAACAGAAAAATATGAGAATGAACAGCTTACATTCACATATGAGGGCAAAAGCTATACATTGCCGCTTTCAAGAGATAACTTTAAAGACGATATAGTTTATTATCCTGGATCAAAGCTCCACTCAGAACAGATCATAAACAATAAGCTTGGTGAAAAGGTCACTGCTGTTCTTACCGTTGATGATGGAATAACTAAGATCAAGCTGTGTGATGTTATAGGTCAAAACGGCAAAGTTTTTTCAAACAGCGGCGGCATTTGTACTATGACAAGAACGGGCGGATCTGCCTGTGAATTTACAGATCCACAAAGAACATTAAAAGCCGACCTGAACGATCTTATAGTATATCAGGAAATAAACTATCCCGATGAAGTCGATGATGTTGTATATGTGGGGTATCTTTTCAAGGACAATAATTTTATCCTTAATCAACTGTATGTTGCCGAATATGACGAAAATGGAGAGAAAAACTATGAAGAACAGCTAAACCGTGACCTCCCCAACTTTTTCGGCACAGTACAGACCATAGGCGACAACACGGCCGAAATTAAGCTCACAGACAAAAAGACAGTTTGCACAGTGCCTACATATTACTGTTACGGAGAGCTGAGCGAGGGTCTTGAAGTTATGGTCACCCTTGACTGCTCCACAGACCTTTTCGATAGCGGAAAGTCGGAGAGTTTTGATTACGCCGTTATATGCACAGACCCTGCGGAGTATGACCCCTCAGGGCATGAGTTTGGAAATCTCGCCTACGCCAAAGCTGACAGCAATAATCTTGGTAGGTTTATCTACACCGAGATCGGAGATATAGAGAAATGAAACTAAAACTTCTAAACGCAATAAAATGTGACCTGAACAAAAGCATAATAAACATAGGCTTTGCAGGTGCGGTGCTGCTGACAACAGTGCTTGCTTTCACCTCCTCAGCCTATACAGACCTTGCCACCGATAAATCATACTCGGTGTTCGAGTCACTTTTCACTCTCGATAAAAATATCCTCCGCACCGACCCAATGCTGTCCTCAGTGCTGGTTTTCAGAAACGGACTTTCAGGATATATTACAATGTTTTTGCCTATTGTCGTGGCATTCCCATTCATGGTTTCTTTCTGTGCAGAGCGAAATAACGGACTGATGCGTTTCACCATATCTCGCACAGGCAAGCTAAGATATTATCTTTCAAAATTTATATCCGCTCTTATCTCAGGCGGACTTGCCGTTATGCTAGGTATAGCTGTTTACGGCATAGCCTGTGCAGTGCTTTTTCAACCACTTTCGGAGTTTGACGTATCAGCCGACCAGCTTCAATACATAATACAAGACAGCACAGGTAAAACCATAATCAAAATGCTTGCGGTAGCTTTCGCATATGGTGCAGTTTCCACTCTGCCTGCGTTTTTCCTAAGCTCTTTCTGCAAAAATCCGTATATCATAACCTGCCTGCCCTTTATGCTCAACTATGTCCTCACAACAATGCTCAATAGGATAATAGACGCAAATCTTTTCAACGATAACTTTGATTTTGATAGAGCAAACGCCTTTTATCCAAGCTCTGTGACGAATTTTCTGTATATACAAAGCTTTGACAGAAGTGCAAAGTGGATAACTGCGGTGAACTGTTCGGGGGCGATCGTTACCCTGCTGGGATTTATTATCGTGATGAATTTGCGCAAGGACAAGGGGGTGTAGGTCAGCTATGATGAAAAATTTCAGCCTTAAGCAAAGCTTTTTCTGTGCAAGGGCGGAGTTCATAAAGTGGGTATGCGACGCACGAATGATAATCCTGGGAGTGCTTCTTATCTTCATTTACAGCTTTGCTATAGAGCCTCTTAAATCAAACGCAGAGCTTATGGGCGAACCGCTGAATATCCTTGAGCCTTTTATCGCCATAGCAAATTCAGGTGCGATACTTCTTATCATACCGCTGGTTTTCCTCACACTTATCGCAGATTTTCCCAAGATAGACACCAACACAGTTTTCTACATAATGCGTGTGGGCAGGCTGAACTGGCTGTTCGGACAGCTTTTGAAGCTCATTTTTATGGCTTTATCTTATCTTGCAGTGATATTCTTGGGTGCAGTGCTTCCAATGCTTTCAGACGGCTTTTGGTACAACGGCTGGAGCAATGTGGCGACAAAGTTCGTTTCACGCTTTCCTGAACATTCGGGCAATTTCGGTGTGCAGCTTCTCCCTGAAAATCTCTACAATCAGCTCACAGTATTTTCAGCCGCAGTGCAAAGCTACCTGCTCGTGTTCGCATACCTTATGATAATTGGGCTTATCCTGCTGAGCTTTTCACTTGTGAAACACAAGACTGTAGGCTTTGTCCTTTGCGGAGCAGTGATATCTTTAGGCACAGCGTTCTGCTCCATAAAGACCACGCTTATGTGGACAATGCCAATGGCGAACAGCATAATATGGCTGCACTACACAAAATATTTCCGTGAGCCTGTTATGTCAATGAGTTTTTCGGTCAGCTATCTTGCCATATTTATAGCGGTACTGCTGGCGTTCTGCTTTATCGCCATAAGAAAATTCAATTACGACAATGTTGCAGAGATAGCAAGTTAGGAAATTAGGAGGACGAAATGGATATCATCAATGTAAATGACGTATGCCTTACGCTTGGCAAAACGGAGATACTAAAGCACATAAACGTGTCCTTTGAGGAGGGCAAGATACACGGACTTATCGGCAGAAACGGCAGCGGAAAGACAATGCTTATGAAGTGCATATGTGGTTTTATCAAGCCCACGAGCGGTGAGATTATCGTTGACGGCAAGCAGGTGGGCAAGGACGTTGACTTCCCGAAAGATATGGGTATCATTATTGAAACACCTGGGTTTATACCTTACTATTCGGGCTACAAGAACTTAAAACTTCTTGCGGGGCTGAACAACAAGATCGGCAAAGAAGAGATAAGAAACAGCATGAGGCAAGTGGGACTTGATCCTGACCTAAAGCGGCACGTTCGCAAATATAGTCTAGGTATGCGGCAGCGTTTGGGACTTGCACAAGCCATTATGGAAAACCCGAAGATACTTATTCTCGACGAGCCGTTCAATGGTCTTGACAAAGATGGCGTAAAAGAAATGCGTGAGTACCTGCTTTCATATAAGGAGCAGGGCAAGACTATTCTTATATGCTCACACTCTGCGGAGGACATTTCCGTGCTGTGCGACACTGTGCATGAAATGGATAAGGGAGTGATAAGTGAGATCACGTTTTGACATAGGGGGTATCTCACAGTGCGACGGCGAAAACGCACATCTTACCCCCGTGTCAAAATCAAATCTCCTGTGCAAAACAATGAAAATGGGCCATGACTATTGACAAACGTATTAAAATGCGATACCATAAGAACGGAGAATAATATAAGCTCGTAAAGATTTTAAGAGTCTTTGCGAGCTTTTTGTTTTGAATATAAATTTCGCTATGTTGAGTGACAATAACAGGAACTTGAAAATAGAATAGGAGGAATGATAATTTGAAAAAACTTAGCACAAGATCCTGCGAAGAAATAATGACAACTGTGTACAAGCCAATAGAGTTCGTTATAGACGGCTTGCTTGCACAAGGTCTGTACATTTTAGCAGGAGCACCAAAGGTCGGCAAATCGTGGTTGGTACTTGATATGTGCTTGTCAATATCGAAAGGAGAAAGTGTTTTAGGTCAGAAAACATTGCAGGGCACGGCATTGTATTTGTGTTTAGAGGATAGCTACGCAAGAATACAAAACAGGCTCTATGAGCTGACCGATGGACCAACTGAAATGCTTTACTTCTCTGTTATGTCTGACCCGATAGGAGGCGGTCTTGAAGAACAGATCGAAGGCTTTGTGAGTGAACATCGTGATCTGAAAATCGTTTTTATCGACACGCTGCAAATGGTTCGTGGTTCAACAGATTCAGGCTATGGTTCAGATTATAAAGAGCTCTCTGTGCTGAAAGCACTTGCGGACAAGCTTGAAATCGCAATAATAGTTGTACATCATACAAGAAAATGCAAGGATACAGACCCGTTTAATATGATCTCAGGAAGTACAGGAATCAGCGGTTGTGTTGACGGCAGTTTGGTGCTTATTGAAAACAAGCGTGGTAGTCGCAATGCTAAACTCTTCTGTGTCGGTCGTGACATTGAAAACGCAGAAATCAACTTACATTTTGATAGCGACTGGAAAAAGTGGATAGTCACAGATGAGTTGTCCACTGGTCAAAGCAAAGACAACATTTTTCTTGCAGCGTTGTATGTTTATCTAAAAAAGCACATTTCGTTTACAGGTACTGCGTCTGAACTTGTAAGTGAACTAAAAGAAGTCACGCAAGAACAATTCTATCCAAACAGAGTTACAAGAGATCTGGTTCAGAACGGTTACACGCTGAGAAAATACGGCATTGATTTTCAGTACAAGCGAACTAGAAACGGCAGGCTGATAATTCTTCATTACGACTGTGAGCGTGACAGTAGTGACAGTAAAAACAATAGCGAAGTTACTGTCAACAAGCTGATTCAAAAAGTCTGAAAAACCTTGTAAAATCTTAATTCACAGAGTGTGACAGTAAAAAGTTAAATCAATGTTTACTGTCAACCCAAATCAGCGAACGTGGGGCGATTTGTAGGCTTGTAATTTTAGTCGAGTAGATCAAACAGAAACGCATCAAAACCCCACAAGTGACCTGCGGCGATATTTTTTTCAATACATCCCCCTTATTTCAAAAACTCCCGACTTTTTGAAATAACACCCCTCGCTCCCCACTCCTTATTTCAAAAACACCCCCTATCAACGTTTATATTCGCAAAATTTACACTTTGTTTACAAAATGTAATCGTTATCCTAAGCAGCCAGCTTAACAAATCGTGGAAATAAAGTGGTATAATGACAATGTAGAACAAAATAGTACTTAATTTTCAAAAAGGTATTATCTTTGTTAATATTTTAAGGAGTTGAGAAATATGATCAATGAGAAAAAGGTAAAACTACAAAAAGTCAAACGAATACTTACACTGATATTTGGAATCATATTTGCCATACTAGGTGTTTTGTTTGCATTTACAATAGGTGCAACAGATGATGTAGCGACAATAATCGAAATGTCACTTATACTGCTATGCGGCGGCGTAGCTATGATAATCTGGGCAAAAAAGCGCAAGAAGCTTATCAACGACATGAGAGAATTTATGAAAATACTCTCATGTGATGAAAATGGCTGTCTTAACAGCATTTCATCAGCAACAAACAGACCAATTGAAGAAATAAAAAAAGAAATAAACAAGTTAATAAAGCTTGAATTTCCTCAAGGCGTATTCATTGATGAATCATGCAACTGTCTTGTTAAAGGCAACGGCGAAGTAAATTTAAAAAGCAGAGTTTACACATCACCTCAGTCAAGTTCAAAAACTGAATCCGTTATCCACGAAGAGGAAAACACTAACGATAAAGATGCTTCAGGAAATCAATTTGACGATGGCACTATACTCTTGATTGATAACGGTGCTTCATATAACAAGCTTACAAAGGAAACTTTGACATTCAAGTCAGGTAAAGAAATTAAAGAGGTCAACGTATCTGATATAGATAACGCAAAACTTGGATTACTTGGAGTAACCATTACGTTAAAAGACAATAGGCAGGAAATACTCCCTACAATACCAAAAGATAAATACTCAACTTGGGTCGATGAAATAAACAAATTAGTCAAGGGTGAAAACAACTACACACCAGTTTCAAATGATACCATTAACAAAGTGAAAAAGCAGCAAAAAAATCTTTTGGGCAGCATTAGTTACAGCAATTGTTTTGATCATCGGAATATTCACAGGCTATATTGATATTGGATTCGGCAGCAAATATAAAATATCAAAAGATTCTGTTTATGAAACAGAAACCGTAAAAATCGAGAATATAGAAATAAACGAAGATGATCCTTTTGTAGATATAAAAGGATCAGTGAAAATAAAACAGGATATCGTAGCAGGATATATAATATACATTACAGCTTATGATGAATACGATAACCCATTATCAAACTATGATGTTACTGTTAACGGTTCATTTAATGCTGGAAGCAAAAATGAATTCAAAGGCAGACACGCTAATAACAGCAATATTGAATACTTCAAAATACTAGACATCGTGGCAATATAAATAACGAAAGGACTTGATAATTATGAAACTTTGGGCAATTGGAGCAACTTGGGACAATGAGGATGTAAGCGGCAAATTCGTAGATGAAGGCTATGTAAAGTTGGGCTGGAACGAAGATGAAGCACCCATTCTTTATAAACTTTTCAGAAAAGTAAAAGTTGGCGATTTTATTTACATAAAATCTTTTGCCATGAATGATCACAGTATTCGTATAAAAGCTATCGGAATGGTAACATCCAACGATGACAAAGAATTGAAAGTTGATTGGAAGTTCAAAAATCAGACGCCAATAAAATATGTTCTTACAAAAAATGAAGACCGCTATAACGTATATCCTATGTCATTTTACAGAGAGTATTCTGATGATATAATAAAGATTGTAAGAGAAAACATATAAACATATCAAAAAGCGAGCCACACAGCTTGCTTTTTTTCCTGCATAAATTCCCCACCTCTGCAAATAATATTACTGCAATTTTGAAAAAACAACGGAGGTCATAAATATGAAAGCAACAGGAATTGTCCGCAGGATCGACGATCTCGGCAGAGTTGTCATACCTAAAGAAATAAGGCGCACCATGCGTATCCGTGAGGGCGACCCCCTCGAGATCTACACCAATCCCGACGGCGAGGTAATATTCAAAAAATATTCCGCCATAAACGAAATGTCCGAGGGCGCAGCTCAGGCAGCGGAAGTCATCTCAAAGCTTGGGGGAGCGCCTGCCGTGGTGTTCGATAAGGACCACGTCGTGGCAGTGTCAGGCGTGCCGAAAAAAGAGTATTCCCAGCGCCGCCTGTCCCCTGCTTTGGAGGAGCTTTTGGAAAACCGCAAAACCTTTGACTATACCGATACCACAGCCGAACCGCTCAGAGCCGTCGAGGGTATCAATACCCACGCCCTCACCATCGCCCCTATCCTCACAAACGGCGATATAACAGGCGCAGTGGCTTTCATGGCTACCGACGATACCGAGCTTTGTACCGATAAACAGTCCATGCTCGCCAAAGCCGCCGCCATGTTCTTGGGCAAACAAATTGAAGAATAATACCAAAAAGGACCGCCGCCTGACCGCAGCAGTCCTTTTTTCTGTACTATTACATCAGCCATTACACCATGTCCTCCGCTGCCAACATAATAATAAACCCTCCGACCCATACAAATGGATCGGAGGGCAAACTGCAAACCACGCTGCAGTGGAGCTAGTAGTCGGACTCGAACCGACGACCAAGGGCTGTCGATAAAGCGACGTCATATCGTATTTTGATTTTTCGTGTGTAACCGCTGTATTTGCACGGTTATGCCGCCTTGGATAATTCATTCTCCGTGCCGAGTTTTCCGACAAATCTGTAATAAATCTCAATCTGCTGAAATGTTCTTCCGTCCTCAGCTTGTTCTTTGTGATGAACAACAATTTTGTCTATCAGCTCATTTAGTATTGCGGCATCCAACTTGTCGATTATGGTGTATTTTTTTATAACGTTAATAAAGTTATCCGCACAATCTGATTGTCTTTTCAACTCGTCAATTTTCGATTTGAGAATAGGTAATAATCCTGTATAATAAAACTTGACACATACAAAACAATCAAAGTATAATAAAAACAAAGGAGTGTGTCATCAATGGGAACAGGAAAACAATATGATGAAGAGTTTAAAAAGCAGGCAATAAAGCTCGCAAAGGAGATTGGCACCAAGGCAGCAGCAGATGAGCTGTGCATCCCCAAAGGGACGCTGGGGACATGGGTGCAAAAGGCGCGGATCGGGGAAATAGACACAGGTGCAGGCTCACGTACACCGGGAGAGTCACTTACTATCGCACAGCAGCTCCAGGCAGCGAACAAACGGATAAAAGAACTTGAAAAGAAAAACCGAGAGCTTGAAGAACTGAATGAATTTCTGGAGGAAGCATCTGCTTTTTTCGCCGCGAACCGTCGGAAGTCAGGAAAGAAGAACGGTTAAAGTTCATTTCCAAAAAGACTGATGACGGTAGGATCACAGGAAGGATCAGTTTTTACTGCAAGGCTTTAGAGGTTACAAGACAAGCATTTTACGATCATCTCAGCCATAAAAACGCCCCCTGGAAGTATCAGGCACTTGCAGATGAAATGATGAAGATCCACGAAGAAGACCAATATAATGACTGCTACGGCAGAGAGCGTATGTATCTTGCATTGCAGCAGAGAAAGGATGCCGGGAAAACTGACATTGACATTCCATGTGAAGCTACTGTACGCAAGGTCATGGTGCAGATAGGATTGATACACAAGCCTCGCAGAAAGCCAAACGGGATAACCAAAGCGGATCGGCTTGCTCGAAAATCGGATGATCTTCTCAGACGTGATTTTTACGCAGACAG